>Ga0157373_10003164_pt1 | contig 12437 bp, 7 predicted proteins | sample C65metaG_FD_113460 | JGI IMG/M metagenome (GOLD analysis project Ga0157373, IMG submission 113460) | Corn rhizosphere microbial communities from Kellogg Biological Station, Michigan, USA - C6-5 metaG | ecosystem: Host-associated > Plants > Roots > Rhizosphere > Soil | place: USA: Michigan... | reverse complement strand
TCAGCGCCGCCCTCACCACATTGAGGGCTTCTACCACCCCTGTGCGGGGTGATGTGTGGGTCGTGATCGCCACTGAATGGAGCAACGGCAAACCCAGGACATTCACGATCACCTATTCGAGAGATATCAAGGACGCTATCGGTGCGGAAATTACCGATATCGATCGACACGTCAATCTGATCTACAACAACTACGAAGATCCGGACAATCCAACCCTGCAGAAAGCGAGACCCGGAAGCATCACCTACACAATGGGATCATCACAACGCTTCACTGGATCATTCGAAGCGAACATTGACAAGGCCGATGGGAACGGCAGCTATTTGTGCAGAGGTCGCTTTGATACTGTACTCAGCTCGTAAATTAAATGGCCATAAAAAAAGCCCTGACTCTGAATCAGGGCTTTTGTTTTCTGATTAACCACTCATCAGATGGTCTGCTGTTGGCACCCTACCATTTGAATTGCACGCCGACGGTGCCCCCTATTGGCATTTCAATACCCTTACCATTCATGTATTCAACTTCGGCGTGAGCTTGCCAGCGCTGCGACAGGTTGACGGCAATACCTGCTCCCAATTCAGCGCGTGATCCGGAAAGATCGTTGTTGAACACGTTGTTGTTGACTTTGACTTCATTGTTCTTGGAAAACTCATGGGCGAATGCCGCACGAACATAAGGCTGTACCGTCGCGCCGTTGTCCAGTTGCATGTCGCGCCCCAGCGTCACACCGGCTTTACCCAAGAATGAATAAGTGCGGTCACCCTCTGCCTGCAAGCCGTTGTCCAGGTGATAATCCTTCCCCTGTATCGCCATGGCAGACCATTGGGTAAACGGCTCGATGAAGTAACCATCGTCCAGCTTGATATGGCGACCGACCTCCACCGAACCGCCGAGGCCATTGTTGTCATAGTCGCCCTTGGATCGACGCCCATCGCTCATACCGACCTTGGCTTCATTCCGAAACCGGTTCAGCTTGAGCACGCGATCGACGTAGTAGCCGCTGACATCGTCCATCCATGTCAGGTAGGTACCGATGTAGTAGCTTTTAATCGTGCCCGAAGTACCGTAATGCAGATCCAGGTCCGAAGTGCTATGACCGGCCATGACCCCCAGCAACCACTGTCCATCGCCTACCGGCAAAGGCGCGTCTGCACCCAGCGTGAAGCCCTGCTGGGCCTGGCGGTAGCCCGCGCCGTAGCTGTCGGATACGTTGTATTTGTTACCGTAAGCCCTGAGCCAGGCACCGGATTTCTGCGGATTGAAGCGCAACTCCCCCATTCGGCTGCGCAACGACGTGAGTTCGCCATACCACACCGTCGGCGCGGTATTGAACAACGCCATGACTGCGCGGGTGGAAGGGCTGACTGTGCGGGCCGTCGGATCCAGGAACCAATCGTTGCCGGTGTCGCTCTGCTTCAAGCCATAGGAGTATGCCCCCAGGTCGACCTCGCCACCGGCATTGGCAAGGGAGAACGACGCGTCCCCGCCGCCGGTATGGACCACCTGGATAGGCTGACCACTGGCCGGGTCGACGCCGCTACTGGCAACCATGAGTTGATGATTGCCAGTCGCTGTTCCCGTGACATTGAGAAAATCGGTCTGGTTGGTCGTAAAATCGGTGCCGATGAGGAACAGGCCATTGCCGGACAAGGTTCCCACGTTCAATTGATAGAACGCATTACCGGCGCCCATTCTCACCGTACCGCCATTGAGCGTGAGGTCACCGACCTGACTGTCGCCCGTCATGGTCCAACTCGATTGAGCGTCGATACCGGCCGTCGCGACATTGGTCATGACACCGGTCAAGTGCGAGACTTGTTGCAGCGCCACCGTCGCGGTGCTGCCCGCCTCGGCCGTTATGTCACCGGTCAAGGAACCTTGGGTAAACGTCAATGCGGCGGTGCTGTTGTCGGAAACCAGGACATTACCCGTCAGGTCGCTGAGTCCGACATTCATGGCGGCGTCACCCGCCCCACGCACCTCCAGAATCGTCCCGTTGCTGCCGGTGAGCGTCGAACCATTGAGCACGTCGATCTGCGCAACTGGAGCAGATCCGCCGGCGTAATCCACAACGATGGCAGAACCGTTTCTGCCCTCGACACTCGACCGATCCAGCGTTAGCTGGCTGGCAGTGGATATGCCAGTCTCAAGCCCCATGACGACGCCATTTTGACCACCGATAATGCGTGTGCCGTTGCTGGCGGACGCTGAAGCACTGCGCAGCGAAAGCCCGAAGCTGGTGGCTCCCGTCCCCTCGACTGTCGAGTTCGAGAACCCCAGGGAACTGAAGGCTGTCGCGAGAGCACCGCCCGTGACGCCTGTAAAGCTGCTGTCCGTAGCCGTTACCGTCGAGCCGGTCGTCGTACCGACAACATGCAGGGCCGATAAACCCAGGCTATTTCCAGTGATGGTGCTGCCGTTGACGGTAGCACTGCTGTTCTGGAGCTCCAGCCCGGCAAACGAGTTGCCACCGACGACCGTGGTGTTTGACAGGTTTACGGTTGAATCCTGCCTGCCAATAATGCGTTCGGTAGTGGCGCCACTGGCATTTACCGTCGATTGTGTAGCAACGATATCGAGCGTTTGCGCACCATCGACATTCAATGTGGCGTTCTGCGAAAGCGCCCAGCTTTCCACGGCGTGACCGTTGGTAATGGTCTCGCTTTGGCCGACCAGTGTCCCGGCTAGTGTTGGTTCAACCAGTAATAATGACAAAGACAGCGACGAACTGCTTAGCCATCTTGCTGTCCCCGGTCTCATTCCAACGTACTTTATTGATCGCATAACAGAACTACCCACAGTTGCCACTCCACAAAGAATGACGAAGTTGATTAACGAGCGACGAACCCTTCACCCAGACGGCGGGTAAACTACAGATATCTGTCACAGACTGATGTAGGAAAAGTCCGATCGTGCTGCGGGGTTTTTCCTCGTCTTACCAAGCGCCAATGTCGAGAAATCGAATCGTTCCCGACATTGGCGCAATGCCGACTACAGAGTTGGAGTTCCTTCGCAATAGTTATGACTGGTGTTAAGTAGAGAAACCTCATTAAAAAACTCTTGCGAAGGCGTGAGCACGCCTCCAATAGTCACCTCATACCATACCTTTATAAAGCCATTCGGCAGACCGGAACTATAAGGAGGCTGGATGGGTTTAATTTTTGTCAGATAAGGCTCAATATTTTTTTGGAACTCCCCTCCCGGCTCCGTACCCAAGATAGTGTAAGTATCGCTGTACTCTGTGCCAATAATAGGATCAAGCCCTAGCGAATCCCTTGTACCAACTGACTTCAAGGTAACGACAGTGCCGGCAGGCATATGAACCGGATCGATATCAATCTTCACCGGCAATGCCCAAGTATTCCTTATCAAGGAAGCACACGAAACATAACTTCCCGATCCAAATACGCTGATTCTAGGAGGGGGTAAATCAACCTTAACGGCATCGATCTGGACCTCGGTAGGCAGTGACCTCATTCGGTTACGGCCACCATTTTCCTCAATGGTCCAATGGGCAATTTTTCTACCCACCCTGACGCTGTCAATGAATGCAGCATCCATCTCATACGTTAATGTCGACACCGTCCCGGCCACGAGCGCTTCACTGTGAACTTCCTGTCCATCGAACCACAACTTGGCAAGTTCATCGCCAACTGGCACCCAGGTACTGGTCCCGTCAACCATTGGTGTGCTGATTGTCGCCGGTTTTCCCCGGTCGTCCGCAGTAATATGGTTGAGTGTGCCGGAACCATTGACTGCTACAACCGTAACTTTCACCATGTTCGGGTTTTCCAACCCTGGAAAAATCGGATTTATAGGGCCGCGGTAGGTAAAATCCAGGGCGGACTCCGTCGGATTGGAGGGAATCAGGCCCTCGACACCTCGTGAAAAGTTATATTCCGCAAAGACAGGCAAGTCCGCAGTAGAGTTCCCCCAAAGTGCAACCAACACATTTTTCTGAAGGAGAAACTGGAGCCTTTTGTTAGGCACCTCCGTACCTAACGGCTGCGGCGGCAAATTACATGAGGTATTGCCATTGGCATTGCGAATCAGCGGAAGAATCTGATCGTTCTCCTGGCCGTTGATGGTGTAGGGCACCTCTACATAAACCGGGCTTTCCAAGTCGGCTAGGTCTATGACAACCGGCAATATCCCTTTTGGAATAACGGGATCTCGAAGTAGAGGTCGAGGACGCTTCTGGACATTGAAAGGACTCGCGAATGCGGGTTCACTTTCATTGCCCACCACGTCATGCAACACATACCAAATATAGTAGAGCCCATCCGGTTCTGGGATATCAGCCTGTGGCACGGACACCTCGCCTGACGGCGCCAACGTTTGCGTGTGGATCGGCGTCCCGATGCCATAATTGGACCCTGCATAGACGTCAATACGGTCGTCCTCACGATAGAAGGCATAGGTCGTATTGACGGTGAGTTCAAGTGCCGTATTGTTATCGAGCCACTCGTCATCAATGACTTCGCCGGTGCTCAAGTTTACGAATTCAGCCGCCTCTGGCTTTAGCCTCACGCCTGATGATTTGTCATGTTCAGGTGCATACCGGTCAATTTCAACGGGGACCCAAGGCAATGGATCTGGGTTAGTATTGCCTCCCCAGATAATATTAAATTGGTATTGGTAAGTACTTGAACCATTAGTCGTGTCAGTATCCAGCAGCGGAACAGTTGGTATTGGAACATCAAGTAATACTGGGCGATTACCTATCGGACCGAAGGCTCGTTGATCCACTAATGTTTCTGACCCATCCGGTGCAAGCTGGTACAAACTCCATGCATCAAATTCATCAGGAGGTTGAATTTCAGCGGTTTTAAACTGCAGAATCATGGTACCCGAATCCAGTATCGATTTAGGTATCAAGTCGTCTACAATCTTACCGACAATGATTGGCGTCTCCACCAAGACACCGGAACGTGTCGTCGAGGTGCGCAACGCCAATCGAGAACGGTCGGCAATCTGCCGCAGCGTCAAGATCTCACCATTTACATTTACGCTTCTACTAGTCATCTCTCGTTTCTCCATGACATTAAATCGATCAAGTCATGCGAACCCAGATTGACCACACGCATCGACTCGACCACCTGATTTGAATTGGCGGATCTATCCAACCACACCGACGAACGCCTCAAGCACTTATCTTGCTTCGACCCGACTTACACACTCATCCTTACCCGAACTCCATTTCCCTCAAGCAAATCCCCCGCACGGCATTTCCTCCCCAGGAATGACGCGGTCAATTTTGACCAAGCCTTTATACGACTTGGCTATGGGAATACGATTTCGATAAATCGTATATTGAGCAATACCGGAATCGTTATTCACCATGGGCTTTACGTAAGGTACGAAAGGGATCTCCATGACAAAGCCATTGACCGCCTCGCTACTAGTTAGCGTTTTGCGAAACTCATAAACAGGCGTCAATGCCGGTAGACTACCATTCAAAGTGTCAAAACCCTGCCATTCAAGAACACATTCATCCTGCCCGCTGAAAATGGATTCCGGCGCTATTGCCACTCGGACCTTTTCCCAGATCGGCACGGGTGAAGTGCAGTTGAGGTAGCCCCATAGGTTGCTGTCCGGAAAGGTCGGTTCCGCCAACGTCGGCACAAGCACAGGTGTATGATCGATGGTTAGCCGGCGTACGGGTGAAGGATCCGTATTACCGTCGTGCTTAGTCAACAGATAATGAATATAAGCGATACCGTCCACACTCATGTCTTGAGGCGTTATCAGAAACGTAAACTCCGGCCTGTCATCAGCGGGCGTATATCTATTCCGATAAATTTCTCTGTCATTAGGCTGAACCCAAAATACGACAAGATCGGTATATTCCCCAGGTTGATCAGGAAAATCCGCCCAACGCGGTATTCTTCCGGTTGTGCCATTAATCAGTTGTTCCAGCGGTATCTTGCCCTCCGGATCCTGATCACTCACTCCGTCTATACGCAATGGCTGAGCGGTGATTTGCTCGTTAGGAGATGACATCACATATTCACTCCGGAGAAAGTGCTTTTGTGCACATGTTTTTCTAGAGAAACCCTCGATTCAATTAGGCACTGGACTTATCCGACTGCCTACTGTCATATCTGACAGGTCTGAATACCGTTTATCGGATTTGACGGAGCGATACGTGCGCAGACAGCCCGCGATCACCGGATATTTGAAACGAGAAAGGCATTGGAGCGGCTGTAAACAATAAGGATAGGCACTTGAATGTTGATTAGTCATAGCGGACGCTTTTTTACAACTTGGAGTTGTCCGCCATGGTTGAGAGCCAAGAGGTGAAAGCGTTTCAACCGCCCCTCAAGCACATCGAATCAGTTCTGCCGCACACAACGCGATCCGCCGGCACGCCTGCTCCAGCTTCATCCGGTCGACCACCAACCCAATGCGAATATGCCCCGCCGCACTCGGCCCGAACGCCTCCCCCGCCAGCACCGACACGCCATACCCATCCAACAGCCGCTCGGCAAATGCCTGGGCGTCGAGGCCGGTCTGGCGCACATCGACCATCACGAACATCCCGCCATCGGGCCGCACCGGTCTTAGACCTGGGCAATCATCGAGCATGGCGCACACCAGGTCGCGACGCTGGCGATACTCCTCACGCATCTGCGCCACCTCAGGCAGATCCTGCTCCAGCGCCACCTGGGCCGCCCGCTGCACGAACTCCGGCAAACCGAACAGCATGCACAACGACAGGTTCTCCAGGTGCTCGGCCAGGGGTTCGGGGCCAATGACCCAGCCGATGCGCCAACCGGTCATGGCGTGGGATTTGGACAGGCTGTTGATGGTCGCGGTGCGTTCGGCCATGCCCGGCAGGCTGGCCGGGCTGATGTGCTCGCCCTCGTACAACAGGTCGCTGTAGACCTCGTCACTGATCAGCCACAGGTCATGCTCGATGCACAGTTGCGCCAGCGCCTGCCAGGTGGGCAGTCGCAGGCTGGCACCGGAGGGGTTGTTGGGGCTGTTGAGCAGCAGGGCCCGCGTCTGCGGGGTGATCAGGCGGGCCACATCGGCCGGTTCGACCCGGAACGCATTCTCCGGGCGTACCGCCACCGGTATCACTTTCGCCCCGCAGGCGCCGAACACCGCTTCGTAGGTGACGTACATAGGCTCGGCCACGATGACTTCGTCGCCGGGGTCGAGCAGACATTGCGCGACCGCATACACCGCACACTGCGCGCCCGGCAGCACCGTGACGTGCTCAGCCCCGACCGACTGGCCGCTACGCCGACGATGACGGTCCGCGATGCTGGCGCGCAGACCGTGGAGGCCACGGACGTCGCAATAGTGGGTGTTCCCGGCCCGCAGGCTGTCCACGGCGGCGTCGACGATGGCCCGCGGCGTGTCAAAATCCGGATCGCCCACCGACAGCAACAACACGTCCCTGCCCTGCTCACGCATGGCCAGTGCCCGATCGTGGATCTGCCACGCGGCGGCACCCTTGCCGGTGATGCGTTGGGTCAAGGCTGAATAGCGCATGTACGGCTCCTGGTTTATGCGGTGTCCAGCCTCAACCCTATCTCAAATCACAAACCGCGCCACCATCGCATTCAAGCCCACCGCCAGGCGCGACAGTTCGTGGGTGGCGTCACTCGTCTGTTGCGCGCCCGAGGCCGATTGCGTCGCCAGGTCGCGGATGTTCACCAGGTTGCGGTCCACTTCGCGGGACACCTGGGCCTGTTCTTCCGAAGCGCTGGCAATGACCAGGTTACGTTCGTTGATCTGGTGGATCGACTGGGTGATCTGTTCCAGGGCGACACCGGCGGCGCGGGCCAGCTCCAGGGTGCTCTGGGTTCGCTGATTGCTCTGCTGCATCGATTGCACCGCCTCGCCGGTGCCGTTCTGGATGCCGGCGACCATCCTTTCGATTTCCTGGGTCGACTGTGCGGTGCGATGGGCCAGGGCCCGGACTTCATCGGCCACCACGGCAAAACCGCGTCCGGCTTCCCCTGCGCGAGCCGCTTCGATGGCGGCGTTGAGCGCCAGCAGGTTGGTCTGTTCGGCGATGGCACGGATCACGTCCAACACCTTGCCGATGTCGCGTCCCTGGACGGCCAGGCCCTCGACCATAGTGGCAGTGGCTTGCACGTCGTGGGTCATGGTCTGGATCGCATCGACGGTTTCCACCACCCGATTGCGTCCTTCCTGCGCGGCCTGGGTCGACTGGTTCGACGCTTCGGAGGTCGACACGGCGTTGCGGGCGACCTCTTCCACGGCGGCGGTCATCTCATTGACAGCGGTCGCGGCCTGTTCGATTTCATTGTGCTGGCGTTGCAGGCCACGGGAGGATTCCTGGGTCACCGCACTCAACTCCTCGGCCGCCGCGCCCAGTTGCGTGGCGGAACCGGCGATCTGCTCGATGGTCTTGCGCAGGCTGCCTTGCATGTCGGCCAAGGCCTGGAGCAAGCGAGCCGGTTCATCCTTGCCATCGACCTCGATGGCCTGGACCAGGTTACCGCCGGCGATGACCCGCGCGGCCTCCAGCGCGCGATTCAGCGGCGTGACGATGCTGCGAGTCAGGAGCACCGCGAGCAATACAGTGGCTAATGCGGCGGTGACCGAGACGACAATGATTCCGGTGATGGCGCTGCTGTAGTGTTCACCCGCGCTGGCCGAGGCCTTGCCGGCATCGACCACATTCAGCGTGATCAGCCCGTTAAGCTGCTCGCCCATGAGGTCAGTGCCTTCCTTGATTCGAGTGTTGATATGGGCACGCAGCTCATCAACCTTGTCCTGTCGGGACAACTCGAGCATTTCCTCCTGATCCTTCAGGTATTTTTCAAGAGTCATGGAAAAGGTCTTGTACAGCCCGGCCTCTTCGGCGCTGGCCGGGAGCGCCGCGTAGGCGGCGTTGGCCTTGTTCAGTTTTTCCACTAGAACACCGATACGGGTCTCGGCTTCCTTCAGGCTGGCAGGGTCCCGGTTGACCAATATGCGAAACGAGAGAATGCGCATGCGCAGCACGTTCTCCATCACATTGGACAGGTAACCGAGGCTGGGCACTTCATTCCGCTCCATGTCTTGCGAGGCTTGGCGAACATCCGACATGCGATCGGCGGCGAAAACACCGAGGATAATGACGAGCAAGGCGATGAAGGCAAAGCCGAGAAAGGCTCGAGGGGCGATATTCAGGCTGCGTAACGACATGGGAAGACCTCGGTGTGATGGGTCGAGCGTCCATGCCAGTCAGCGTATCGATTGAAAGAGTTATAGGAACGCTTAACCCGTTATCGACCGGGCTCAAGGCTTCTTTTGGGGCGCAACTGAATATATTTCATAATGTGTCAAAAAATCGTGGCGAGAGAGTTTGCTCCCTCGCCACGATTGACCGGTTAGCGGGTTGCGGCCTGCCAGAGCCGGGCGATGTCCCGGGCTCGTTCGCGCAGTAGGCGTGGTGCGTCGGCACAGGCCTCCTGCAACGTCATCGGCCCGCTGACCAGTGCGAAGGCGGCATCAATGCCATGCTCATACAGCGCCTGGTAACCCTCCCCCAGCGTGCCGGCAATGACCAGCACCGGTACGCCATGGCGGCGCGCAATGCGAGCCACGCCAAACGGCGTCTTGCCTCGCAGGGTCTGGGCGTCGAAGCGGCCTTCTCCGGTAATGACCAGGTCGGCGTCCTCGATGGCAGCGGCCAGGCCGGTCAGTTGGGCGACGACGTCTACACCGGTGCGAAACTGCGCGCCCAGGAACGCCTTGGCCGCGAACCCCAGGCCACCGGCGGCGCCGCTGCCCGGTTCGTCTCTTACATCACGACTCAACACCTGGGCGCACTGTTCGGCGAAGTGCGCCAGGGCCTTATCCAGTTGCTGCACCTGCTGCACGGAAGCGCCTTTCTGGGGACCGAAAATCACTGAAGCGCCATGGGGCCCGCAGAGGGGATTGTCGACATCGGCGGCAATCTCGACACTCACCCCGGCCAGGCGCGGGTCCAGGCCACTCAAGTCGATGCGCGACAGTTTTGCCAGGGCCAGACCGCCGGGTGGCAGAGGTCGTCCGTGCTCATCCAGCAACGCCACGCCCAGTGCCTGCATGGCACCCGCACCGGCATCGTTGGTGGCGCTGCCGCCGATCGCCAGGATCACCCGCCCGGCCCCTTCATCCAGGGCCGCACGAATCAACTCGCCGGTGCCATAAGTGCTGCTGGTACACGCATCCCGTTGCCCCGGCGGCACCAACTGCAGGCCACTGGCCTCGGCCATTTCGATGATCGCCGTGCGGCTGTCGGCCAACCAGCCCCAACGCGCCTCGACCGTGATGCCCAAGGGACCCTGAACGCGGGTACGACGCCATTCGCCGTTGCACGCAGCCAGCACAGACTCCACCGTCCCCTCGCCACCATCGGCCATCGGGCATTTGATCAACTGCGCCTCCGGCCAGACCTCACCCAGCCCGGCGGCGATGGCATCGGCTACGCCTTGGGCGCTGAGACTATCCTTGAACGAGTCGGGGGCGATGATTATTTTCATTTTGGTCTCCGGTTCCGATGCTCGACATGCTGCCAGCAGACCGCTGCCGTAGCGCCGGTCTGCCGCACAAAAGACACCTGGGATTATTGTTCAGAGTCACAAATGCCGGTGCATACACCCAGATCCACGGTGGGAGCGAGCCTGCTCGCGATAGCGCTGTATCAGTCGACATCAAGGTTGATTGATCTGACGCTATCGCGAGCAGGCTCGCTCCCACAGGGTTATGTGGCGGGACTTTCGGTCTGCGGCAGCAGTTGGATGCCAAGGTACAACGCCAGCATTCCATCCAGCCGCAGCGGGTCTACGCCGCTGCGCTCGGCGATGCGTTCCATGCGGTAACGCAGGCTGTTGCGATGAATGCCAAGGGCTTCGGCGCAGGCCTGGCTCTGGCCGTCGTGCTCGCACCAACTGCGCAAGGTCGCGAGCAGTTGGCCGTTGCTGTCCTTGCCGATGACCTTGCGCAACGGCGTGAGCAACTCGTCCAGGGCGTCATCGACGCGATGGCGCCAGAGCAGCACCGGCAGCCGATAGCGACTGAGCGTCAGCAACCTCGACTGCGGCAGCACATCCCGCCCATAGGCCAACAGGTCCCCCACGCGCCGGTAGCAACGCCGCAGGCCCGCCAGCCCTTCGGCCTGGCCGCCCACCGCGACCCGCAGGATATTCCAGCCCAGCCCGTCGAGCTTGCCCAGCAAGCGCTCGTTCTCCACCGAGGCGGTGACCGGGCGACACCAGAGCAAGGAGGACTTGGACGAGGTCAAGCACCAACTGTCGGGGTAGCGGGACATCAGCCAGGCGCTCAGCGCCTCGACGGTCTGCCCTGGCCCATGTTCCAGCCCCAACTCGAACAGATACGGCACCCGCGACAACTGCGGCTTGAGGCCCATCTGTCGCGCCTCATCCAACAACCGCGGCGAATCCCCCGCGCCCCCCAGCAACAACGCCAGCAAGTCATCGCAACGCTGGCGGCGCCATTGCTGTTCGGCCTGCTGGTTGCGCTGGCCCAGGAGCATTTCGGCGGTCATGCGCACCAGCTCGGCATAGGTGCGCAACTGCTCCGGCTCGCCGGTGATGCCCAGCACGCCGATCAGCCGTTGATCGAGCATCAGCGGCAGGTTGATGCCCGGTTGCACCCCCTTGAGTTGCAAGGCCGTATGCGCATCGATCTCCACCACCCGGCCGTTGGCCAGGACCAGTTGCGCGCCCTCGTGACGGGTATTGATCCGCTCGCGTTCGCCACTGCCCAGTATCAGGCCCTGGTTGTCCATGACATTGACGTTGTACGGCAGGATCGCCATCGCCCGGTCGACGATGTCCTGCGCCAGGTCGTGATCGAGTTCGAACATGGGCGGAGTTCCTTGCAAGGAGGATTGGTCAGGCGCACAGGGTCCGGGGACAAACCCTGTGCCCAGGCACAAAGACACGGGGCCCTGGGCTGGCCGAGACTCAAGGGGCGGTCAACGTTACCCCCTGGCTCGCAAAAATCATAATAAAGAGAGACTCGCCATGTCCCAGAGCGCCACAGCCGTCCTGGCTACTCCAGACGAAAAAAACAGCGTCTACAAACGCATCACCCTGCGTTTGATCCCCTTTATCTTCATCTGCTACCTGTTCAACTACCTTGACCGGGTCAACGTCGGCTTCGCCAAGCTGCAGATGCTCGACGCGCTGAAGTTCAGCGAAACCGTGTACGGCCTCGGCGCCGGGATTTTCTTCATCGGCTACGTGCTGTGCGGTGTGCCGAGCAACCTGGCCTTGACCCGATTCGGCCCACGGCGCTGGATCGCATTGATGATGATTACCTGGGGCACCTTGTCGACGTGCCTGCTGTTCGTCACCACCCCCACCGAGTTCTACACCTTGCGGCTGCTCACCGGCGCGGCCGAAGCCGGGTTTTTTCCCGGCGTGGTGCTGTACCTCTCGCAATGGTTCCCGACGTTCCGC
>Ga0157373_10003162_pt1 | contig 12438 bp, 10 predicted proteins | sample C65metaG_FD_113460 | JGI IMG/M metagenome (GOLD analysis project Ga0157373, IMG submission 113460) | Corn rhizosphere microbial communities from Kellogg Biological Station, Michigan, USA - C6-5 metaG | ecosystem: Host-associated > Plants > Roots > Rhizosphere > Soil | place: USA: Michigan... | reverse complement strand
CGGCCAGACCTCGACCGACGCGAAGCCTGTCTATGGCCGAATGTTCCAGACGCCCTTTTCCGACAAGCTGCGCAACGAGGGCCATCTCGCGACCATGGCAGTCGGCAACATCTACGAGCCGGACCACGCCAATTCGATCCTTGCGGCGGGCCGCGCCGATTTGGTCGCGCTCGCTCGCCCGCACCTGATCGACCCCTTTTGGACCCTGCGCGCAGCGGCAGCGCTCGACTATCGCGATATCCACGTACCGCCGCAGTATCTCAACGGGCAGGCCCAGCTGGCGCGGAACCTGAAGCGCGAAGCGGAGGCGGCTGCGGCCTTGCGCGTTTAGCCAGCATTGGCTTGGCCGCGTCAGGGACCTCGGCGGGACTCGGCAGCCGTCAGCCGCATCGCGCGACGGGCGTCCGTCGGCGTCCGGTGGAATCGGCTCCGGTACCAGTTGCTGAACGAGGCGAGGCTGGAATAGCCGAGGAGATGAGCGACGTCCGTAAGTCTCAAATGCCGGCTCGCGAAATGCTGGCTGACCTGTTGCACCCGAACCCGGTCGAGCAAGTCGCTAAACGCTGCGTCCTCGCGTTCGAGCCGCCGCTGAAGCGTCCTGATGTTCGTTCCAAGCGCGTGCGCGACTTCGCCAATCGACGCTCGGCCGGCCGGGAGCAGAATCCTGATCGATTGCTCGACCTCTTCCGCGATTGTCCGATCGCTTGGGGAAATAATTGCGCGGACAAGCTCACGCGCATGGGTCGCAAGCGCCATGTGCGAAAGCGGATTCCTGCGGTCCATGTCTGCTTTCGCGACGACGATTCCGTCGAAGTCGGACCCGAACTGCAGCGGGCAGTCGAACAGGCGGTCGTAAATCGGGCGGTCGGACCGGCCGGGCCGCTCGTAACTGAAGCTCACGCAGTGCGGACGCCACCGTTCGGGCAGGACCGACCGGCACAATTTGTAGAGGACGCCAAGGGCGAGATCGCTCACCTGGCGCGAATGAACCGGCGGATCGAGAGCGAAATGCTCCCGCAGGAAAATCGCCTCGTCATGATCTTCCACCTGCAAGGTGAGGTTGGAGTTGATCCGGCTCCGATACTCCGAAAGGACCTCGAGCACTTCCCCGAGAGTCGGCTGATGAACGATTAGGAGGCTGAGGAGGCCGATGTCCGACAGCTGCCGATGCTCGGCCATCCTGAGGCCGAATGTCATGCAGTCGGACGCCCCGGCGCTTTCTTCGAGCAGCTGGACCACCGATCTGGCGGGGAGCATCGATTCGGGATCGTTCAGCATCGAACGCGTCAGCCCGGCCCGGCGAAGCAGCGGAGCGACGTCTAGCCGAAGCTGCTCCGCGACTGCGAAATAGCCGGTCAGCGATGCGGCTCGGACGAGTTCCAATCGACCTCCAGGTGTCGCCAGCTATTCAAGAAATGTCGCGATACATGAAAATCTGCAAGCCCAGTGATGCTACAGCGCCGGCAGAATTCAATCCGGAAAGATACCCTTGGCGAAAGCTGTTCGTTTTTATGAAGCGGGGGGGCCAGAAGTGCTCCGCCTGGAAGACGTTCCCACCGGGGATCCCGGCGAGGGCGAAGTTCGAATCCGGCACGTCGCGGTCGGGCTGAACTTCGCCGATACCTATTTCCGACAAGGCTATTACCCGGTGCCGCTTCCCAACGGCATGGGCGTGGAGGCATCGGGCGTGATCGAGGCGGTCGGTCCCGGAGTCAACGGATACAGGATCGGCGATCGTGTGACCTACACCGGTAGTCCGCTCGGCGCTTATTCGACCGAACGGGTCATGCCGGTCGGCCCCCTGCTCAAGCTGCCCATCGACATCGACCATCAAACCGCGGCGGCAATGACCATGCGCGGGCTGAGCGCCGCTTACTGGCTGCTCAAGACCAATCCGTGGATGAAGGCCGGCGACACGATCCTTCTCCATGCAGCAGCCGGCGGCGTGGGCCTGATCGCGTCTCAATGGGCGAAACTGCTTGGCCTGCGGGTTATCGGAACGGTTTCAAGCGAGGCGAAAGCCGAGCTTGCGAGGGCACATGGCTGCGACGAGATCATCTTCTACCGCCGCGAGGACGTGCCGTCCCGTATCAAGGAGCTGACGGACGGCGAAGGCGTCACGACGGTCTTTGACACGGTGGGCAAGGATACGTTCGAAGGCTCGCTAAAGTCGCTCAAGCGGCGGGGAGTGCTGGTCGGATGCGGCACGGCCTCCGGCCCGTTCCCGCCGATCGACGCGCTTCAGCTTGCGATGCAGGGGTCGGTCTATTTCACGCGGCCGGCGCTTGCCGACTACATCGCCGATCCGGTGGAGCGCGCGGAGCTGTCGACCGCCCTGTTCGACCATGTCGCGAGCGGCAGGATCAAGATCGAGATCAACCAGCGGTACGGACTCGACGAAGCGGCCCGGGCTCACTGGGACCTGGAGGCGGGAAGGACGACGGGATCGTCGATCTTCGTAATCGCGTGAAGGTCGAGAAGCTCACCACGCACATCGGTGCGGAACTGGGCGGGGTCAGCCTCGCCGAAGCGGTCACAAATGACGACCTGTTCGGCGAGATCAGGCAGGCGCTGCTCGCGCACAAGGTGCTGTTTCTTCGCGACCAGGACATCAGCAAGGCCGAACATGTCGCCTTTGCGAGGAGATTCGGCGAGCTCGAAGACCACCCGGTCGCCGGCAGCGATCCCGACAATCCGGGGCTGGTCTGCATCTACAAGGACCTCACTTCGCCGCCCGATCACTATGAGAATGCCTGGCATTGCGACGCCACCTGGCGGGAAATCCCACCGATGGGCGCCGTCCTGCGCTGCGTCGAATGCCCGCCTGTCGGAGGGGATACCGTCTGGGCGGACATGGCCCAGGCCTACGAAGACCTGTCCGACCGGATGAAGCAGAGCATCGAGGGCCTATTCGCCCGTCACTCGATCGAGGCGACCTTCGGCGCGCGGATGCCGATCGAAAAGCGCCACGGCCTGAAGGCGCAATATCCCGACGCCGAGCATCCGGTGGTCCGAAAGCATCCCGAGACCGGCGAGAGGGTTCTGTTCGTGAACAGCTTCACGACGCACTTCACGAACTTCCACACCGCACGCAATGTGCGTTTCGGCCAAGACTATGCGCCGGGCGCATCGAACCTTCTCAATTATCTGATCTCACGCGCGGCGATCCCCGAATATCAGGTGCGGTGGCGCTGGCGCCCCAACAGCGTCGCCATCTGGGATAACCGGTGCACCCAGCATTACGCGGTCATGGATTACTGGCCCGCCGTCCGGAAAATGGAACGCGCGGGAATCATCGGCGACAAGCCCTACTGACGGAGACGAGCCATGCAGTTCATGGACGATAGCCTGCTGCCCGAAAACCAGGATCCGCTGGTTATCCAGGTCGCGCCTTATGCGCCGAGCTTCCTGCCGCGCGATTCCGACGACATCCCGGTATCGATGGCCGAGCAGGTGCAGAAGGCGGTCGACTGCTACAATGCGGGCGCGACCGTACTCCACGTCCACGTGCGCGAGCCGGACGGCAAGGGATCGAAGCGTCTGGAGATGTTCAACGAGATGCTCGATCGGCTCCGCACGGCCGTGCCCGGAATGATCCTGCAGGTCGGCGGTTCGATCAGCTTTGCCCCGAAGGACGAGGGCGAGGCGGCCAAATGGCTGACCGACGACACGCGCCACATGCTTGCGGAGCTGAACCCCGCGCCCGACCAGGTCACCATCGCGATCAACACCAACCAGATGAACGTGATGGAGCTCATTACCGACGAGGACGCGGCCGGTACCTCGATGGGTGAGCCAGACTACAAGCACGCCTATACCGAGATGTATTACGAAAGCGGCCCAGGCTTCGTGAAGGAGCATCTGAAGCGGCTCGTCGGCGCGGGAATCCAGCCCCACTTCATGATCGGGTCGATCAAGGATCTCGAGACAGTCGAGCGGATCGTCCGACAGGGTCAATATATGGGCCCTTACGTGCTTAACTGGGTGTCCATCGGGGGTGGTCACGATGGACCGAACCCGCGCAACCTGATGGAATTCATCAACCGCGTTCCGCAGAACGCGGTCCTGACGGTCGAGGGCCTGATGCGCCACGTCTACCCGCTTTGCACCATGGGCATTGCGATGGGACTGCACGTCCGCGTCGGGCAGGAGGACAACCTCTATGGCCGCCGGGGCGAGCGCGCCACGTCCGTCCAGCAGATCGAGAAAATGGTCCGTCTTTCCGAGGAGCTGTGGCGCCCGGTCGCGACCGCCGAGCAGGCGCGGGAAATCTACAAGATCGGGACCTTCTATTCGAGCGTCGACCAGACTCTCGAGGCGAACGGCTGGCTTCCCAACCGCAAGCCGTCTCCGACAGTCCGACGCGAAGCCGCGTGATCCATTCGCCGATCGATGTCCCGCGCAAAATCCCGGCGTACGCCTGGGTTGTGTTCGCGCTTACCTTCGGCCTGCTGATCTCCGATTACATGGCGCGGCAGGTGCTGAATGCCGTGTTCCCGCTGCTGAAGGCGGAGTGGAACCTGACCGACGGCCAGCTCGGTTTCCTCTCGGGCGTCGTCGCGCTGATGGTCGGGCTCCTGACCTGCCCGATCTCCCTGCTCGCCGACCGTTGGGGGCGGGTGAAGAGCATCGCCGCGATGGCCTGCGTGTGGAGTGCCGCAACCCTGTATTGCGGAGTCGCCGAGACTTACGGTCAGCTACTCGCCGGACGGGTCGTCGTCGGCATTGGCGAAGCCGCCTACGGAAGCGTCGGAATAGCGGTGATCCTGAGCGTCTTTCCAAGGCATTTGCGGGCAACGCTAACAGGTGCCTTCATGGCTGGCGGGCTGGCCGGACAGATGCTGGGCGTCAGCATGGGCGGCGCCATCGCCGCTTCCCACGGCTGGCGAATGGCCTTCATCGCAATCGGCATCGGCGGCCTGATGCTTGCAGTCGCTTATGCGACACTGGTCCGCGATTCCCTGCTTCAGGCCAACGACAATTGCGACCGTGCGAAGTTCACGATGGCCAGCCTCAAGTCCCTGTTCTCCGGGCGCAGCCTGAATTGCTCCTATGTGGCAAGCGGCCTTCAGCTGTTCGTCGCCGCAGCCATCGCGGCGTGGTTGCCGACCTATTTCGTCCGCTACTACGACTTGCCGTTGGGAAAAGCGGCTTCTCTGGCGGCAATTTTCCTCGGCATCGGCGGTGCCGGCATGGTTGGTTGCGGGATCGCCAGCGACCGGCTGGTCAGCGATAGCAATCAGCGCGCGTTGCTCGCAGGCGGTTTCTGCCTTGCCTCGGCTTTGTCGGTCGGCGCAGCCTTCGCCGTGGGTCCGGGAATGCCGCAGGTCCTGCTTCTGGGACTCGCCATGTTCTTCGCCGCTTCGACTGCGGGACCCGCAGGAGCAATGGTCGCGAACCTTACTCCCAAGGCGCTGCACGGAACTGCCTTCGCGGTGCTGACTCTGGCCAACAACGCCTTCGGCCTGGCGGCCGGACCGATCGTCACCGGCTGGCTGGCCGATCGCATCGGGCTGCTAGGCGCCATGCAGTGGCTGCCTGCGGCGAGCCTCGCGGCAGCGCTGGTTTTTCTCGCCGCTGCACGCGGCGCCCAGCCTGAACACGCCACACCGCGAACCGCATGAAGTTCCAGCCCGTGGTTCCCGCGGCGGCGCTTGCCGGCGTCGTCCCCGGCCTTGCCGCGTCCATGCTTATCGCCGGCGCCGCAGGGCTGGCCGCCACAGGGACGAACGGACCGGTAATGTTGTTCGCATTGCTGTTCGGAATGGCAGTGAATTTCCTCGGGAGACGCCCGGCCTTCGCGGCGGGGATCGCGTTCACCTCGAAATTCGTGCTCCGCCTCGGGGTCGCCCTTCTCGGCTTCCGGATCACGCTGGGCGACGTAATCGGGCTTGGGTGGGGACCGGTGCTCCTGGTGATTGCGGCGATCGCGCTCACCATAGGCTGTTCGGTCCCGGCCGCCCGCCGGATGGGCTTCGATCCCAGGTTCGGCATCCTGTCGGGCGGCGCGACCGCTATCTGCGGAGCGTCGGCGGCGATGGCCTTGTCGGCGGCGATGCCCGACCATCCGAAGAAGCAGTTCGCGACCCTGTTCACGATCGTCGGGGTCTCGACCCTGTCGACCGCGGCGATGGTGCTTTACCCGGCGATTGCGCGCGTCCTGGGCCTCGACGCGCACCATGCCGGAATCTTCATCGGCGCCTCTGTCCACGACGTCGCGCAGGTGATCGGCGCCGGCTATGCGATCTCGCCTGAAGCCGGCGATACCGCGACGATCGTCAAACTGGCGAGGGTCGCAATGCTTCTCCCCGTCATTCTCGCGGTCGGGTTTTACACCCGGCCACCGGAAACCTCGGCCCAGGACAGGCCTCCGCTTCTTCCCTGGTTCGTGACCGCATTTGCGTTGCTTGTCGTTGCCGGCAGCGTGCTTCCGGTTCCGGCGTTGCTGCGCGATGCGGGCAACGGCGCCTCACGCTTCTGCCTGATCGCCTCGATCGCTGCGCTTGGAGTGAAGACACGCTTGGCGGACATCGTCTCGGCGGGGTGGAAGCCAGTCGTTCTGATGGTCGCACAGACCGCGTTCATCGCCGGCATTGCGCTGGCATCGATCCTCGCCGGATGGGTCTGAGTCGCGAAAGCTTTCCAGCGAACTGTCGTGAATCCAAAAGTTCTTGGCGTCGAGACGAAAATACGCGCCGCGAACATGCCTAAACGTCTCGTCCCTTATCGGGAGGGGTTCCAGCTACATGAATAACAAGCGTTTCCTGACGCGCGTCAGTGCGGTCTCGTTGGCTATCTGCCTCTTTTCGTCTCCGGGTGTTGCGCAAGACTCCGCCGAGACCGCAATCACCGATGCAGCAGCGTCGGACGCGGTTGCTTCCGCCGAGCCCACGACCATCGACGCAGCAGTACAAGAAGCGGCTCCTCCCGCGGACAGCGGTGGCGGCGACATTGTCATAACCGCCCAGAAGCGCGCGGAAAACGTCCAGGATGTGCCGATCTCGGTCGCCGCCTTCTCCGGCAAGACTCTGGAAAAGAACAACGTCGTAAACCTCGAAGGCCTGACCAAGGTCACTCCCAACCTGAGTGTCGCCAAGGGTGCGCAGACGTCTTACGTCCGCCTCGCCATCCGCGGCATCGGCGCTGCCAGCAACACGACCGTGGAACCGAGCGTCGCCGTCTTCCTCGACGGCGCCTACGTGCCGCGCGTCGGCGCAGTCATCAGCTCGCTGCTAGACATGGAAAGCGTCGAAGTGCTTCGCGGCCCGCAGGGAACCCTGTTCGGCCGTAATGCGAGCGTCGGCGCTGTTTCCTTCCACACCGCACAGCCGAAGTTCGGCGATCTCGCTGGGGAAGTCAGCGGCGAGATCGGCACCGGCGACCGCTACAAGGTGAGCGGCTATGTCAATGTCCCCGTTAGCGACCATGCGGCGTTCCGCTTCGCGGGCTCGCAGCAGTGGTTCAAGGGCTATTGGCACAACGACCTCGACGACAAGCAGGTCGGCGGCACGGACGATACGATCCTCCGCGGAAGCTTCCGCGCCGAAACCGGCCCTTTCGAATGGGTCTTCCGCGCCGATTATGCGAAGATTTCCGGTGATGGCGTGACCAACATCGACTTCGACCGGAGCACCGTGAACGAACAGCAGTGGGCGTTCTTCAGCGGTCTGCTTGGCGCTCCGGACACGGACCTCAACGACAGCACGATGAACCAGTTTCTGACGGCCGACGTCGACGACGAGCAGTGGGGGTTGAACAGCACGCTCTCCTGGGATGTCGGCGGCGGTTCGACGGTGCGGCTCATCGACGCCTATCGCGACTGGCAGAACGAGCAGCTCGACGGCGACGTGATCTTCACGCCGAGCCGAATCCTGTCGCGGACCGCGCCCTATGATTCCAAGAGCCAGAATCATGAGCTCCAGTTCATCTCGCCGACCGGGGAGTGGCTCGATGGGCGGCTCGATCTCGTCGCGGGCCTCTATTACTTCCACGAGAAGTATCGCCAGGGCGAGCGGCTGCGCCTGAACGACCAGTTCTGCACCATCGTGCCGCCCACGCCACTGCCATCACCGCCATTTCCGCCGAACTCGACGAGGCAGTCCTTGTGTCTCGGCATCCTGGCCATGAATGGCGGAACCCTGGAGGACGCGGCGGTCCAGGACGTCCACCAGACGACCGACAGCTACGCGGCCTACGCGCAGGCGAACTTCCACTTCACCGACCAGATCTTCGCGACAGTCGGCGGACGGTACAGCAAGGACGAGAAGGAAGGATCCTACGACCAGCAGGCCCACCCCCTGCTGGCCACGACGGTCCGCGCTCCGGAAACGCTTACCCTTCCGGACATCAGCGACAACAGGTTCACTTATCGTCTTGCTCTCAATTATGAGCCGAACGACGACCTGCTGTTCTTCGGCAGCTATTCGACCGGCTACAAGTCAGCGGGTTACAATTCGGGGGCCGGTTTCCCGGCAGTCACGCAACCGGGCGGACCCAACACTCCGGTGATTCCCGAACGGCGCGTCTTCGACCGCGAGACGACCGACGATTGGGAGCTTGGCGCGAAGACCAGCTGGCTCGACCACAAGCTCACCCTGAACCTCACGCTCTACCGGATGAACATCAAGGGCTTCCAGGACCGCTCGTTCGACGGCACCAGCTTCACCGTCCGCAACGCCGGCAACCTGCGCCACCAGGGATTCGAATTCGACGGCATCGCCAAGCCGATGCGCAACCTGTCGTTGTTCGCCAGCCTCGCCTACCTCGATTCCGAATTCACCGATTATCCCAACGCATCGGGCCTGCCCGGCTTCCCTCTGGGGACCGTCCAGGACCTCAAGGGCAAGCCCGCGACGTTCGCGCCGAAGTGGAGCGGGCGTGTCGGCTTCGACTGGGGCGGCGAGATCGGGTCCAGAGGCTATAGCTGGGACGTCACGTCCAACCTGAGCTTCGTCTCGAAGCAGTTCGGCGGGCTTATCAACGACGCCAACCCGCAGACGATCATCGACGGCTATGCGCTTTTGGGCGCGCGCGCGACACTCAACGGGCCGGGCGACCGCTGGTCGCTCTCCTTGTTCGGCAACAACCTGTTGGACAAGCAGTACGAAGCGGGGAACCTGTACCAGTTCCTCGGCGCCAATCTTAAGCTTGGCAATCCGGTCACCGGCGGCATGGCCGTCCGCCGGCTGCACGCCGATCCGCGCACAATCGGAGCGTCCTTCACGATCCGTTACTGAATTTCCCGGCTTGGGAGGGAGGCGGAGGCCTCGGCGCCCCCAGCGCCGGGGCCTCCGTCTTGTCTGGCAGGCGGCAGGATTGGCGGCGGTCCGAGCACCGCGAAATTTCCGAAGGGATCGCTGGCGGAGACGGAGGGATTCGAACCCTCGGTACGGGAATTCCCCGTACGGCGGTTTAGCAAACCGCTGGTTTCAGCCACTCACCCACGTCTCCGAAGCGGCAGCAAGGAGCGGGCTATATAGGGCGGTTTCGGGCGTATCAACCGATGGGATCAAGTCTTCGGCTGGACCTCGAGGCGCGCCTCAAGCTCCATCTCCTCGCCGGGCGCGAGCACCCGCAGCCCAAGCGACGCCCAGTCTGACTCGGGCTCGTTGAGCGCGGCATTGGCATGGGTGACGGGCTCGGCGACGAAGATCCCGCCTTCCGCTGGCGAATAGAGCTGGAAGTAGCGCGCTTGCGGTGAGGAGAGCTCGATCTCGAACGGCCAGGCCGGGTCGGTGAACACCGCCTCGCCGCACCAGCCGTCGTAGCCGTTGTCCAGACCGCGTCCGCAAACGGGCTCGTCGGCGATGGCGTAGCGGCCCCCGGCGGCCATGCGGGCGACGGGGAGCACGTTCTCGTCGACTGTCCAGACGTGCGCGACCGAGGTCTGGATGCGGGTGTCGGCGCCGCAATGGAAATAAGGGTGGAAGCCAAGCCCGCACGGCATCGGCTCGGCGGACGTGTTGAGGCAGGCGAGGCGGAGGTGGAGGCTGTCGCCCGCGAGGCTGAAATGCTGCGTCGCTCGATAGCTCCACGGCCACTCGCCCGACTGATGATCGAAGATGAAAGTCGCTTCGGCCTCGGATTCCGACTCGACGGTCCACGCGCTCGTCCACCCCTGTCCATGGAGGGGACTCGGGTCGCCCGCCATGTTCGGGCCGAGGCGTACCTGGCTGTCCCGAAAGCGAAAACATCCGCCGCGAATGCGGTTGCTGAACGGAACCAGCGGGAAGCAAGCGGCGTCGAGGACGTTTTCGAGGGGAGTGTGGCTCTGGCGCAATATCGGGGTTTGCCCGCCTCCACCGGTCCAGGTAAAATTCGAGATTGCGCCGCCAATTGAAGGACTTAGCTTCAGCTTTAGAGAGCCGGCAATGAGCGTGAGCGAAGGGTCCGCCATCTCTTCCTAAACCTCAGGCGACGAAGTTGTTCACAGCCCCTCAACTTCCTTGGGGATAAATCTCCATTAGACGTTGCGCGGCAATTTTTGGCGAAGGTAATTGGAGCCCCGCGGGACGGGGAGAGAGTGATGGGTCGACGCGTACGGGATTTTATCGAGATCAGCGACTACACGTCGCTGGACAGCCTCATCAATACGTTGGTCGCCATCCGCGACAACCTCCCCGAGCATGCCGAGCCTGAGCTGAAGCTGCGTGGAGACGACGTGTTCGGCCGCCGGCTGACGATTTGCTACCTGCGGGAGCTGACGACCGAGGAAGCCGAGTGCGACGCCCGCTACACCGGCGGAGTGGTCGAGCCGGATCCCGACCTCGAAGACCTTCGCAAGAAGCTCGAGAAAATCCCTTATTCGCGCGAAGACAAAAGGCGAATCCGCCGGGTGGCGTGAGCCGCCGCTCCAGAATGCCCCTTCCCTCAGTCCCGCTGCGCCTGACTGCCGCCTCCCCGCGAACTTCGTTCGCATGGAGGAGTCACCATTCCGCGAAGCTCCCGTCCGGAAGAGTCCACACCGGGTTGCGCCACCGATGCCGGTCCTTGTCCGACTCGCGAACCGCGTCCTCGTCGATTTCTATCCCGAGGCCGGGGCCGGTCGGAATGGGCAGATAGCCGTCCGTTGGAGCGAGCTGCTCCTTCCGGCTGCAATAGGTGAAGAGGTCGGCCCCGACATTATAGTGGATGCCGAGGCTCATCTCCTGAATTGCAACGTTCGGCGCGCAGGCGGCGATTTGGAGGCAGGAGGCGAGCGCCAGCGGCCCCAGCGGGCAATGCGGGGCGACGGCGATGTCATAGGCCTCGGCCATAGCCGCGATCTTTCGCACCTCGAGAATTCCGCCGGCATGGCTCAGGTCCGGCTGGATGATGTCGACCGCGCCGCTTTGGAAGAAGGGCTTGAAGTCCCAGCGCGAATAGAGGCGCTCGCCCAGAGCGATCGGGGTCGAGACGAGCTCGGCGATCTGCGCCAGCCCTTCGTGATTCTCCGACAGCAACGGCTCCTCGATGAAGAGAAGGCCGAGCGGCTCCAGAGCCTTGGCGAGCTGCTTTGCCATCGGCCGGTGAACACGGCCGTGGAAATCGAGGCCGACGTCCATTCCAACGCCCTGCGCCGCTTGGACCCGATCGATCACTTCGTCGAACAGCTTGGGCGTTCCGATCCAGTCTAGTTCGGCGGTGGCGTTCATCTTCACGGCGGAAAAGCCCTGCTCGCGCCGGGCCTGGGCCGCATGGGCGATCTCGTGCGGCCGGTCGCCGCCGATCCAGGCGTAGGCGCGAATCTTTTCGCGAACCCGGCCACCGAGCATCTCCCAGACCGGAAGGTTCAGGGTCTTCCCTTTGAGGTCCCAAAGCGCCTGCTCGAGCCCCGCGAGCGAGGACATGAGCACGGCTCCGCCGCGGTAGAAGCCGCCGCGGTAGCCGATCTGCCAAATATGCTCGATCCGAAATGGGTCTTCGCCAAGAAAGCGGTCGCGAAGCGCGGCGAAGGCCCCGTCCACTGCCTCGGCATGGCCCTCGAGGCTGGCCTCGCCCCAGCCGACAGCGCCCTCGTCGCTCTCGACCCGAACGAACAGCCACCGCGGAGCGACGTAGAAGGTTTCGATCTTTCCAATCTTCATCTGCCGTTCCCGCTCTGGAAATCCACCTCTTCCTTGCCGAGCCGTTTCTCCGCCTCCTCCTCCTGCTCCCGCGCGTGCTGCTGTGCGTAGTGCGACGGGGAAACGATAGGCACGGTGAGGCAAAGGCTGGAGGCCGGTAGGACCTCACGCCAGTCACTGATCAGCTTCTTGTAGGCCCGCCCGACGTTGCGGATGTTGCGATCGAGATCGTAGAGGCCGAGGGGGTTCACGTGGCCGTTCTGCTCACGAAGGGCCGTGTCCCAATCGACCTGGTCGGTTAGCGAGTACCAGGTGAAGCCGACGGTCGGGATTCCGACGTTGCGTAGGCGAAGGACGTTGGCCCATTCCTTCCAAAGCCATTGGACGGACTCGT
>Ga0157373_10003157_pt1 | contig 12449 bp, 10 predicted proteins | sample C65metaG_FD_113460 | JGI IMG/M metagenome (GOLD analysis project Ga0157373, IMG submission 113460) | Corn rhizosphere microbial communities from Kellogg Biological Station, Michigan, USA - C6-5 metaG | ecosystem: Host-associated > Plants > Roots > Rhizosphere > Soil | place: USA: Michigan... | reverse complement strand
ATGTGATGATAAAACCGGATGTTACAGCATTTCCTTTCGCTTTAAAAATTGCTTTGAAAATAACAGCAAAAAAAAGTAAAATAAAAGTGGCAATGATTGTTTCAGCAGCGAGAATAATATAACTATTTTCTATCGACCAATATTGCCACACTTCCTCTAAAACTCCGTTCCACAAAAGACCATAGACGACAAGAAGAATGTTAATGATCAAAAGAGTAGTAACAATAAATATCGAAGGTTTTTCTAAGAAAGCTGACCATATCCTGCCGGTATAATTCCCTTGTTTTTTCCTTAGTTCAACCGATAATTTATTGGCAGAAATAAAAGCAATCTCGATCCCGGAAAAAAATCCGATGACGAGCAGGGTAATAAAAATTGGTACAAATGTTATCCAGTCCATGTTTCACAAATTTATACAATTGAAAATGAACAAGCTTTTTAATTCTTCAAAAAATCGTCAATAATTTTCTCAACTTCTTTACAGGCGGTTTCAAAATTTTCGTTCACGATAATATTTTCGAAATGATTTTTAAAAGTCATTTCATACGAAGATTTGTTTAATCTCGCCTGCAGTGTATCGGCTGTTTCTGAACCACGCGATTCTAATCTTCTTTTTAATTCTTCGACTGAAGGCGCCTGTACAAATATGGCAATCGTGTTAACGGGATATTGTTGCTGAACATGGATTGCGCCCTGCACATCAATATCTAAAACGGGAACTTTATTTTCTTTCCAAATCCGCTCGATATCTGATTTTAAAGTGCCATAATATTTTCCTTCATACACCATTTCCCATTCGAGAAATTCTTTGTTATGGATCTTTTCCCGAAAATCTTTTTCCGAAATAAAATAATAATGTTTACCGTCTATTTCATTTTTGCGCGGCTTTCTTGTTGTAGCAGAAACGGAAAAAGCAAGAGAAGGAAATTTTTTAAGTAAATAATTGACAATAGAAGTTTTGCCGGAGCCGGAAGGCGCAGTTATTAAAATGATCTTGTTATAATGTTTTTCCATTTTATAATTCAACGAATTTAATTTTCATCTCATTTTCAAATTTGCTAATTCCTCGCGATTTCTGCGCCCAAACTTCTCAATCTTTCATCAATATTTTGATAACCTCTGTCTATTTGTTCTATATTTTGAATAATACTTTTTCCTTCAGCGCTTAACGCTGCGATCAGCAAAGCAACACCAGCACGGATATCGGGACTGCTCATTGTTATTCCACGTAATGGAAATTTTCTTTCAAGACCTACAACCACGGCTCTGTGTGGATCACACAAAACAATTCGTGCCCCCATTTCAATTATTTTATCTACAAAAAACAACCGGCTCTCAAACATTTTCTGATGGATCAACACACTCCCCTTTGCCTGCGTTGCCACAACCAAAATAATACTTAATAAATCAGGCGTTAGTCCGGGCCAAGGATGATCAGAAATGGTAAGCATCGAACTATCGAGAAAAGTTTCAATCTCATAAATTTCCTGTTCAGGAATATGAATATCATCGCCTGAAAAATTCATTTTGATTCCCAATTGTTGAAACCTTTCGGGAATTACACCAAGGAAATCAATACCCGCATTTTTGATGACAAGATCACTTTGCGTCATTGCTGCAAGACCAATGAACGAACCCACTTCAATCATGTCCGGAAGAATGGTATGCTCCGTTCCATGTAATTCTTCAACACCTTCTATTATAATCAAATTGCTTCCAATGCCGGAAATTTTCGCACCCATTTTGTTCAGCATTTTACAAAGCTGTTGAATATAAGGTTCGCATGCAGCGTTGTAAATTGTTGTAGTTCCATCGGCTAAAATTGCCGCCATTATTATGTTTGCGGTTCCTGTCACGCTCGGTTCTTCCAATAAAATATACGCTCCTTTTAATTGTGACGTGTGCAAATGAAAAAAAGATTCATCAGTGTAATAATCAAATTCAACACCTAATTTTTTAAAGCCAACGATATGCGTATCTAATCTTCTGCGGCCGATTTTATCTCCGCCAGGTTTGGGAATATAAGCTCTTTTAAATCGTGCAAGCATTGGTCCCGCAAGCATTACACTTCCGCGCAATTTGCCAGTTTTGTTTTTAAAAAATGGAGAAGAGAGATAATCTACATCAACATTATCAGCCTGAAAAGAGTAAGAATGTGCATTAAGCTTTTCTATTTTTACCCCCAATCCATGCAACAATTCGATCTGAAGATTGACATCAATGATGTCAGGAATATTATGAATCGTAATTTTTTCTTTCGTTAATAAAACCCCTGAAATCACCTGCAACGCTTCATTCTTCGCGCCTTGTGGTGTTATCTCGCCTTTCAGTTTTTTCCCGCCTGTTACTTCAAATGAAGCCATATCAATTTTTCTGAAAATTAAAAATAAACCCTGGCAATTTTTTGATGCCAGGGTTGCAAATTTCTGATTATTTTGTAATGATAATTTTCGGCAAACGATTAATATCTTTTCTTTCCAAATTTGCGGTTGCGATTTCCACCCTGGTTATTTCTGTTGTTTCTTTGTCCGAAATTTTTGCGGAATTTTCCACCTGTATTAAATTCCTCGCGGTTATTTTCTGCCCGATGTTTTACAAAAGGACGATTATTAAATTCAAGTTCGCCTTTTGTGATTGAAGATAATTCTGTCTGAATATTATCATCATGCACCAGTTCTTTGTGCCAGTTGCTGTACGTCAACTTCATATAATACGCAATCGAATTGGCAAATCCCTGGCGTTTTTCTGCGTCTTCCTCATTCAGTGCTTTGTCAATGACGATCTCAATATTTTTTCCCAAATGATTGTATTTCGGATATCTTTTTGGATAAGGCAGCGGGTCGGGAGTTGGCCGTAGCGTTTCGCGTGTTGGAATCGGATAAGGACTATCGACATCCAGTTTAAAATCGGTGATCAAAAACAAATGATCCCAAAGTTTATGACGAAAATCCTCAACATTTTTCAGCTGAGGATTTAAAAATCCCATTAATTCTACCAATGCTGCTGCATTTTTTTGGCGTTTTTCGCGGTCCTCAATAGTCAACACATATTCCGCCATTTTTTGAATATGCCGGCCATATTCCCTGATAGTAAGATGGTTACGGGTTGTATTGTATTCCATGTTATCAACATTTTTCATTTGGCAAATGTATAAATAATAAATTTAGGTTAAAGGCAATAGCACAAATATTCCGCCGAAGTAAGTGGTAATATATGGTTAAAATAAAAAATCAAAATAAAACTTAGTTTACTGCAAATTATGCTCATTTCACCTTTCTTCCTTTCCATTGATAACTTCCGAAAGTACCTAGCCAGCCTGCAATTAAAATATATAAAATGTGAAAAGGTTGCGAGGGAATAAACCACCAAAGTAACTTTTCTTTATTAAAAAATTTAGAAACAGGGAAAAGAAAAAATAATTCAACGATAATTTTTATACCAATAGAAAGCAAAAAAAGATAAAAAGCTTTTGCAAAAAAGAAAGATGAAATTCCGAGAATAAAAATCCATGCATTTAAAAAATAAACAAGCATCAAAACAGCAACAATCTTTTTATCAGAATATTGATTGGTTTTGCTGGCCCAGCGAATTCTTTGATTGAAAAATTCTTTCACAGTTTCGGCAGGTTTTGTTTCCACAATGATGCCTTTTGATTTCAAAAAGAAAATCCGGTCAGGAAATTGTTTTTGAATTTTATGCATCAGCAACATGTCATCGCCGCTGGCAATTTTATCAATCCCTTCAAAACCATTTACTTGATAAAAAGCTTTTCTTTTATAAGCCAGATTCGCTCCGTTGCACATGTCGAGCAATTTTTTATGAACTGAAGCACCAGTTATTCCCTGCAATGTCATGAAATCGAGCGATTGAAAAATTTTGAAAAATCTTTTGAAAAAAGAATCCTTTGATGAAGGATTCTTGAACGAAACCAGTAAAGCAATAAATAATGCTTTTTTTTCTTTTTGAAAATTAACCAACGTTTCAATCCATTTTTTTGGAGCGACACAATCTGCATCTGTTGTTACAATTAATTCTCCTTTTGCAAATTGCAAAGCAATTTCTATTGATTTTTTTTTGTAGGAATTCAACTTTTTATTTTCTACGAAATCAACAAGATGAATGACATGAATATTTTCTTTTTGAAAAGATTTTATTACCGAAACCGTCGAGTCCGTTGAATGATCGTCAGCTACGATTATTTCAAAGTTGTTTGCAGGATAAGTTTGTTCAATAATAGATTGAATACAATCTCCAATATTTTTTTCTTCATTTCTGGCGGCAATAATGATCGAAACAAAAGGCAATTTTTCTTCCCCATTTTTCGATGGAATAAATTCCGGAATTCCTAACCAGCTTTTCCTGAAATACAATATCAGCACAACGTACGGAACTAATAAAACAGTGGTGATGAATAAAAAAGTCATGCAAAAAATTGAGGTTGTGGCTGAAGAATGAATCGGCAAAAATAATTTTTTTAATGTCAAAAGAATGATTAGATTTGTTTAGTTGCATAAACAACTGTATGCTAAACAATCAATTTAAAAAAGGAGAGCTTTATAGTTTTATCACCGGCAAAGCGTCAACAGCGATTGCACGTAGATTACAAAAAAATTTTAAAGAAGCATCGATCGACATTACGATTGAGCAGTGGAGCGTTTTGTATCATTTGTGGAAGCAGGAAGGGCAAAGCCAGCAGCAATTATGCGAAGCAACTTTTCGTGACAAACCAAGTATCACAAGGCTTGTCGACAATTTAGAGAAATCAAAATTGGTAAAGAGAGTAGCTTCTAAAAATGATCGTCGAAGCAATCATATTTTTCTGACGAAAGAAGGAAAAATACTGGAAGAAAAAACAATGGAAATTGCTAACAGAACGTTGAATGAAGCGCTGAAAGGCGTTACGAACGGACAAATAGAAATCGCCAAAGAAGTTTTGCAAATGGTTTATGACAACTTAAAATAAAAATACCATTTCTTAAAAAATAAAACTTGAAATGATGGAAACAGCAACAATGAACACAGCATTAAAAGGTGGCGAATGGCTGATAAAAAATTCAGAAGCTTCAGAAACTTTTACGCCTGAAGATTACAGCGAAGAGCAGTTGATGATCCTGGAAATGTGCCAGCAATTTATTGCAAGCGAAATTCATCCGATCGTCGAAAGAATCGATAAAATGGAGCCCGGATTAATGCCTTCATTGATGGAGAAAGCAGGACAGCTGGGTTTGTTGAGCGCTTCCGTTCCTGAAGATTTGGGAGGAATGGGAAAAGATTTTGTCACTTCAACATTAGTGAGTGAAGGTCTTGGCGGAGGATATTCCTTCAGCGTGGCAATGAGCGCGCACGCAGGAATTGGAACTTTGCCGATCTTATATTTTGGAACAGAAGAACAAAAGAAAAAATACATTCCAAAGCTTGCCAGCGGCGAGTGGAAAGGATCTTATGGATTGACAGAACCGGGAAGTGGCAGTGATGCGCTAGGCGCAAAAACAACAGCGACACTTTCTGCAGATGGAAAATATTATTTATTAAATGGCCAAAAAGTTTGGATCACTAACGGAGGTTTTGCAGACGTTTATACTGTTTTTTCAAAAGTGGATGGAGAAAAATTTACGGCATTTATTGTTGAAAGAAATTTCGAAGGATTTACACGTGGTCCTGAAGAACATAAAATGGGCATTAAAGGTTCGTCCACTGTTCAGTTGTATTTTCAGGATTGCAGAGTGCCGGTTGAAAATGTTTTGGGAGAAATTGGCCGCGGTCACATCATTGCCTTTAATATTTTAAATATCGGAAGATTGAAATTGGCTGCAGCGGCAATTGGCGGAGCAAAATTGGCTTTGTCCGACGCGATTGAATATGCCAAAACGCGTGAACAATTTAAAACTCCGATTGCGAATTTCGGTGCGATAAAACACAAGCTTGCAGAAATGGCGATAAAAATTTATGCTGATGAAAGCGCTTTATATAGAACTGCAAAATGGATCGACGACAAAGAACATGAATTGCTTGCTGAAGGCAAACCCTTCAACGAAGCGCTTTTGGGAGCTGCAGAAGAATTTGCCATTGAATGCGCGATCTTAAAAGTTCATGGAAGCGAAGTGTTGGATTTCGTGGTGGATGAAGGCGTTCAGATTCATGGGGGAAATGGTTTCAGTGATGAGTATACGATCAGCAAAGCTTATCGCGACAGTCGCGTGAACAGGATTTATGAAGGAACAAATGAAATCAATCGGATGCTTACTGTTGACATGCTTTTGAAAAGAGCGTTGAAAGGAAAACTGGATCTGATGGGGCCTTCGATGAGTGTTCAAAAAGAATTAATGAGCATTCCTGAATTTGGTGAAGGGGAGGAAACTGCTTTTGCAACAGAATTAAAAACCGTTGCCAACATGAAGAAAAGTATTTTGATGGTGGCCGGCGCCGCAGCTCAGAAATTGATGGCCAATCTTTCCCACGAACAGGAAATCGTTATGAATATTGCGGACATGATCATTGAAGCTTTTGTTTCGGAAAGCACTTTGCTTCGTGTGATGAAACTGGCAGAAAAAAATGGCGAAGAAAATTCAAAAATTCAAATTGCAATGATGCAATGTTATCTGAACGATGCAGTTGATAAAATTGCGAAATCGGGCAAAGAAGCCATCAATGCTTTTGCCGAAGGCGATGAACAAAGAATGATGTTGCTCGGATTAAAACGATTTACAAAAACGCAACCTTTCAATAGTAAAGATGCAAGAAGATTGATTGCGGATAAATTGATTGAGGAAGGAAAATAAATTTCTAAAAGTTAGATATTGGAGCTTTCCTGTTTTGGCAAAGACACTTTTTTCACGTACATCAGTTTTTGAACTTCAGCTTTATTCTCTTTTTCCTTTTTCAGATCGAAAGCGGTTCCAAAAATTTTATCCCAAATATGTGAGCTAACCCCAAATCCTCTTTCTTCACTTTTATAGTGATGCAAATGATGATTACGCCAAATCGGTTTCATCCATTTGAAAGGAGGATTCCACGCATGAATTGCATAATGCATGCTTCCATACATCAGGTAGCCCAGCATAAATCCAGGGAAAAATGCAAAAGCGTTTGTTCGCATTGCTGCATACATCAACAAAAACACGATAGAGGCAATAATAAGACTGGGAACCGGCGGCATAAAAAGTCTTTGCTTATCACGCGGAAATTCATGATGATTTCCATGCAACACATAACTGATCCTTTGAATTCTTGGATTATCGCTTGCCCAATGAAAAACAAAGCGATGCATGATGTATTCAAAAAATGTCCAGAAAAAAATTCCTGCAAAAAAAAGTAACGTTATCGACGTTGCTGAAAACTCAAATTTGTGTGCCGCGTAATAAGGTAAGAAGATAATAAGAGGTAAATACAATCCCCAAATTACCAGCGGATGTGTTTTAGTAAAATATTCTAAATATTGATTTCTGAAAATTTGCGCCTGTCCTTTATTATGAATTTTTTCGAATTGCATACTCATTCAATTTCCTTTTGCAAAAATACACTAAAAGTGTTCCAGTTTTTTATCCCGACGCATCATAATAGAAAAATCGAAATTCTTTAAATGATTGATGAAAAGGAATTTAATATGGGGAAATTATTGCAGATCGGGAATATTCTTATTTAAAATTGTTTCTGAAAAAAGTTCTTCTTCTATTGTCCTTCCAAAAAATTTATCTTGCAAGTCTCTAAAATTTTATTCGATGAAATTAGTTTCTTATTTGCGGGAAGATCATGCGCAGCTCGCACTTTTGGTCAACGGATTATTATTTGACACCGATAATCTTCACCCCAATTTGCCGGTAACGATGACAATGTTTTTAAATTATTGGGAAGATGTTTTTCCGTTAGCGCATTCCATCAATAAAACTTTGGTAGAAGGAACCAATCGTTATCGCGCGATTCCTTTGCAGGAGGCTGAATTATTAGCACCGGTTCCAAACCCAACCAGTTGCCGTGATGCTTATGCATTTCGCCAGCACGTAGCTACTGCAAGAAGAAACAGAAATGCTGAAATGATTGCTGAATTTGATCAATACCCGGTTTTTTATTTCACGAATCACAATGGTATAATAGGGCCGGGCGAAGTAATTTGTATGCCGGATCATTTTAAAAAACTGGATTTTGAATTGGAAGTGGCAATCGTTATTTGCAAACCCGGAAGGAATATCAAGGCTTCCGAAGCGGATGAATATATCGGCGGTTATATGATCATGAATGATTTTAGCGCAAGGACTTTGCAGATGGAAGAAATGAAATTAAACCTTGGTCCTGCGAAAGGAAAAGATTTTGCAACGGCAATAGGGCCTTGGCTTGTAACGCCCGATGAGTTGGAAGAATTTAAAATCCTTCATAAAGAAAATCATGTTGGAAACTCTTACAATTTAAAAATGACTTGCAAAATTAACGGCGTCCAGGTGAGCGAAGGAAATTTTGCAGATATGGACTGGACTTTTGCAGAAATTATTGAACGCGCAAGTTATGGAGTACAATTATTTCCTGGCGATGTAATCGGAAGCGGCACCGTAGGAACCGGATGTTTTTTAGAATTGAACGGAACCGGAAAATTGAATGATCCCAATTACCAGGAGCAATGGCTAAAGGAAGGTGATGAAATAGAAATGGAAGTGGAAGGACTTGGAATTTTAAAAAATACGATTGTAAAAGATGAAAGTGATTTTTCTATTTTGGATTTGAAGAAAATGAATCCGTAATTCCAGTAAAGAAATCATTACGATTTCTTTTTTCATTATGATCAAAACGTTCCCATCAACTTTTCAAAAAGTTTTTCGTACTCTGAATTAGCAGTTGATAATTCTTGTAACTTTTGATTGTATTTTTTTTCTGCTTCCAAAAACTTTTTATTGTCAGAATAAATTTCCGGTAAAGCCAGATCTGCTTCAAGTTTCTTTTTCTCTTCAGTATTCTTTGCGATCTTTTCTTCTAATTGTTCAAATTGTCTTTTTACTTTTTGCAGTTCTTTTTGTTGTTCACGATTTTCAGAATAACCTTTTACTTTCTTTTCAGTCGTAAATTTTGGTTCTTCTTTCTTTTTGGAATCATTGTTTTCCGCCGCTTTTCTTTCCTGCTTCCAGCGCTCCCATTCATCATAAGTTCCCACAAATTCCTTGATCTGATAATCCTGTATTTCCCAGATCTTATTTGCAGTTTTATTTACAAAATATCGATCGTGACTAACCAGAATATAGCTGCCTTCATATTTATTCAAAGCATCGATCAACAAATCAACGGAATGCATATCGAGGTGATTGGTCGGTTCATCAAGTAATAAGAAATTGGCTTTGCTAACAATTGTTTTTGCTAAAGCAACGCGGGCTTTTTCACCTCCGCTTAATACTTTAATTTTTTTATCTACGTCATCACCACTGAATAAAAAACAACCCAAAAGCGTTCTTAATTCAAGCTCTGTTTTTCCACTCCCTGAATAATTCATTTCTTCTAAAACCGTATGTTCAAGATTCAGTGCTTCTAATTGATGCTGCGCATAAAACGCATCCTTCACGTTATGACCTTCAATTCGTTCGCCTTCAAAAGGTTCAACACCGGCTACCATTCTGAGCAAAGTGGATTTCCCTTTTCCATTCGCTCCTATCAAGCCGATCTTATCGCCGCGATTGATTTCTGCGCCCGTGTGCTCTACAATTTTGATCTCTCCAAAGCTTTTGGTCGCATCTTTTAAAGTACACAAAATTCTTCCCGGCTGATGTCCAATAGTAAAGTTGATGCGCATGTTTGGCCTTTCGAGTTCTGTATTTTCTATTCTTTCAATTTTATCAAGTCGCTTCATGATGCTTTGTGCCTGAGCTGCTTTAGAAGCTTTTGCTTTGAAGCGCTCCACAAATCTTTCCTGCTGGCGGATATAATCCTGTTGATTTTCATAAGCCCGTTTTTGCAGTTCGATCCGCTGCTCTTTTTCCTGTAAATAATAAGAATAATTTCCGGAGTAAAAATGCAATTCCTGCTGATACAACTCGACAATTTTCGTAACCATCCTGTCGAGAAAATAGCGGTCGTGGGAAACGATTACTACTGATCCTCGATAATGCTGCAAATATTTTTCAAGCCATTCAATGGAAGGTAAATCGAGGTGATTGGTAGGTTCATCGAGCAGCAGCACATCCGGGTTCATCAAAATCATTTTTGCCAGTAATACACGCATTCTCCAGCCTCCGCTAAATGTTTTATAAGGCCTTTGCAGGTCAGAATTCGCGAAGCCAAGTCCCTGCAAAATTTCTTCTGTTTTATGCTGAATATCGTATCCACCGAGGATTTCCAGCTCGTGTAATTTATCTGCATAAAAATGTGCCAAAGATTCGTCAGAACTTTTTTCTAATTCAAGCCCGATTTGTTCTATTTCTTTTTCTAACGCCTGCACTTTTTCAAAAGCACTCAGCGCAACTTCCATAATAGATTCTTCCGTATCAAAACTCAGCAAGTCCTGGTGCAGAAAGCCAATAGTGGTTTCTTTTCCTTTTTCAACAGTGCCGGCAGAAGGCAGGTATTGATTCGTCAAAACCTTCAACAGGGTCGATTTTCCTGTTCCGTTATAGCCGATAAGGCCAATCCGTTCATTCGGCTGAATATGCCACGTTGCATCTTTTACAATCACTCTTGCACCAAATTCGAAAGTAACGTTCTGTAAACCTAATAACATAATGAAATCAAAAATGTTGAATAAGAAATAAAAAAGGAAGCCCTTTTTTTAAAGTGTGCAAAATTAAGAAATAAAGGCGTTTTGTCCTTATTCGAATGCCTTGTAAGAGTTGCAGGAGTGTTATTTTTCTAAAAAAAAATGCTAATTTAAAGCCGCATCAAATTGCTGATCTTTTTTTACAGAATAATTTTTGACAACATTGTATAAAGTATCTCTTTCTACCGCTTCTCTGCCGGCCTGCGAAATGAGCAGTACCAATTCCTCGGTGCTCATTTTCGGAGTTTGTTCTTCGCTTCCTGCCATTGAATAAATTTTGGTGGAATCATCAATGGTTCCATCAATATCGTCCACACCAAAGGATAAAGAAAGTTGTGCATTTTGCCTTCCAAGCATTGGCCAATACGCTTTCAGATGCGGAAAATTGTCCATAAAAATTCTTGCCACCACGTACATTTTCATGTCTTCAATAATGGAAGATTCCGGCACATGGCTCATATCATTATTCTTGTTGCGGAATTTCAGTGGAATGAAGGTGTTGAAGCCGTGAGTTTTATCCTGTAAATTTCTTAAGCGGTTCATATGATCAATGCGATGTGCATAATTTTCAATATGGCCGTAAAGCATGGTTGCATTGGTATGCATACCGAGCAAATGCGCTTCTTCATGAATTTTTAGCCAGCCTTCTGCATCAACTTTGTCATGGCAAATCTGACTTCTGATTTCTTCTGCAAAAATTTCAGCGCCGCCGCCAGGCATTGATTGTAAGCCCGCTTCATGCAATTTTTTCATTCCTTCTTTTACAGAAAGTTTTGCCTTGCGAAACATATAATCGAGTTCCACAGCGGTAAAACCTTTTACATGCAATTCAGGACGATGTTGTTTTATTTGTGAAATAAAATCACAGAAAAATTCAAGATTCATTTTTGGATGAACGCCGCCAACAATATGAACTTCTGTTACCGGCTGTCGGTCATAACTTTTAACGATGTCCATCATCTGAGTAATGGTCAATTGCCATCCTTCATCGCGGTGTGCATACAACCGGGAGTACGAACAAAATTTGCATGAGAAAACACAAACATTGGTTGGTTCAATATGGAAATTCCTGTTGAAAAAAGTTTTGTCGCCGTGTTTTTTTTCGCGGATATAATTGGCTAAAGCGGCACTTAAACCAAGGCTTGCTTTTTCAAAAAGATAAATGCCTTCTTCTTCGGTGATTCTTTCATCAGCGATCACTTTTTCGGTGATATTTTTAAACTTTTTTCCATCGGGCAATGCATCGATCAACGCTGATAATTCCTCTTCTTTGTTTGTGTTGTTCATGTAGCAAAATTAAACAAGGAATTTCACAAATATATTTGCAGGAAGTTAGTAATACGAATTTTTGGTCACGGATTTCACGAATGGAAAAATAATCAATCAATAATTAATAATCATTAATCAAATAAAAATTCTTTCATAGAGTAAACCGATAAATATTCCTGGTTTTGATTTTAGTACATTAGCAAATCAGATCACTGCTTTACAATTTTTTGTGTAACAGTTTTGTCAGTGTAGGTAAGTTTTACGATGTAAACTCCGGGAGGTGCGCCTTTCAGGTCAACAGGCATTAACGTGTAAGCATCGCCGTTATAAGATTTTGACCAGATCTTTTGTCCAACAGAATTAAAGATTTGCGCTTTTTGTAAACTAACCGGAACCTGGTAATTCCTGATAAAAAATTGGGTGGTAAAAGGGTTGGGATAAAATAAATATCCCT
>Ga0157373_10003155_pt1 | contig 12452 bp, 10 predicted proteins | sample C65metaG_FD_113460 | JGI IMG/M metagenome (GOLD analysis project Ga0157373, IMG submission 113460) | Corn rhizosphere microbial communities from Kellogg Biological Station, Michigan, USA - C6-5 metaG | ecosystem: Host-associated > Plants > Roots > Rhizosphere > Soil | place: USA: Michigan... | reverse complement strand
TGGGAGCCAGTTGCTTCACCAGTTTCGCCCCGTCGATGGCGATCTGTTTGATCGATTCACGCGAGGCATCGCCAAAGGTGACGCGTCGCTGCAGCGCAGAGGTGGAATTGTAGATATGAACGATCGCCCGCTTTGCCCCATCGATAGCCTCGAAGGTGCGGCGGATCAGCGGCTCGCGCGTCTGCACCAGCACTTGGATCGTCACATCATCCGGGATGCGGTTTTCATCGATCAGGCGGCGCAGGAAGTTGAACTCCGTGTCCGCTGCGGATGGGAAGCCCACTTCGATTTGTTTGAAGCCCACGCGCACCAGCAGGTCGAAAAACTCCAGCTTCTCTTCTACGGACATCGGTTGCGGGAGAGCCTGGTTGCCATCGCGGAGATCGACGGAGCACCACTCCGGGGCGGTGGTCAGCAGTTGGTCCGGCCAGGTGCGGTCAGGCAATGGCACCGCAAAGGCAAAGGGCCGGTATTTCGACAAGGAAGCGGATTTCATGGGAAATTCAGAAAAGTAAAAAGAAGATCAGGGATCAAAAAGGTGGCTTCGCCCTCAAAAATGGGGCGGCCGGTGAACGGGAGTAAGCAAAAAATAAAATTCAACGGGTGGCCAACCCTAGGAGAAGGGGGCCGTTTGAAAAAATCCCGTTGAGAAGCAGGTTCACGGTGCCAAATTACCGATCCTCGCCCGTCCGTCAATCCTGAAGCCCGGGCCTAGCGGGTCACACCCCGCTCAGAACCCTCGATGAATCCCATCAGGTGCGCCACATGAGGGGTGCCGGCGATTTCCATTTCCTTCAGCACGTTCAGGGAGGTCGTCAAATTTCCATCCTTTTTCAGGAAGATCTTTTTGTAGGCTGCCTTGAGGTTGCGGATCTCCTCCTCGGAAAAGCCACGGCGCTGTAGCCCGATCAGGTTCAGTCCCCGTGTAGAGGCCGGGTTTCCATCCACAATCATGTAGGGTGGCACATCCTGCGTCACCTTCGAGCAGCCACCGATGATCGAGTGCGCACCGATGCGGCAGAACTGATGCACAGCCGCCAGTCCGGAAACGATCGCGTGATCTTCTACGATGATGTGGCCTGCCAGGCTGCCGTTGTTGGAAAGGATGATGTGGTTCCCCAGTTGGCAATCGTGCGCCACGTGGGAGTAGCAGAGGAAGAGATTGTGGCTGCCGATGCGCGTAGGGAGATTCGCAAATGTGCCCCGGTGGATGGTGCAGTTTTCACGGAACACATTGTGATCGCCGATTTCCAGGTAGGTCGGCTCGCCATTGTATTTCAGATCCTGGGTCTTCCCGCCGATCAACGCGAAGGGGAAAAACTCGTTGCCCTTCCCGATTTTCGTAATCCCCTCGATCACCACATGCGAGTGCAGCACACAGTCATCGCCAATTTCGACACCGGCACCGATGATACAATAAGGGCCTACCCGGACGTTGGCTCCGAGCTTGGCTTCCGGGGATACTATGGCAGTCGCGTGGATCACTGCCCAATCACGCAAAACAAGAAAGGAAATGACGAGTGCTAATTTTGCAGGAGGGAATTGGATTTCTTCTGTTCACACCTATTCCAATAATTTCCCCTCTTCAAAGGTGTCCTTGAAGGCAAAGAGTTCCTGGCTCGTGCTTTCTGGCTGGGGTTAAAGTAAAGTTTACCGGTTACTACGCCATGCTGAGGTGTCTGGGTCTAAGGTTACTCCCATTCGGTTGGCTCATACATCACCCGCACGAAGTTTTCTTTCAGCTTTTCATCACGCAGATGGCGGCCGGTAGTGCGTTCCATGACTCTCCGCCAGATTTGATTGGAGCGGTAAAATTCATTGCCACGCTTGAGGAAGCGGTGGTTTTTTTCGTAGATCTTGTAGGTTTCCGCGATTTTCTGATCTGAAAAGAGTTCTCCCCAGAGATCTGTTCCCGTCAGCCAGATTTTAAGCTGAAATGTATACGGAGTGTCATTGCGGAAGCAGAGGTCCACATAGTTGTAGAAAACCGCGCAACCCGTGCCGAAGGGCATGCTGCGATTTTCATCCGGGAATGGATCGAAGCTGTGGGCGCTGCGTTGCGTGACAGTCAGCGGACTATGCAGGACCAGCCAATGCAGAAGATTTGCCATCTGGCAGATACCTCCGCCGATGCCCGATTGTGCCCGTCCCCTGGAAAGTTCCATGCCTTCCAGAAATCCGCGTTTGCGTGTCGGGCGCCCAATCAATCGGCAGAATGAAAAGGTTTCTCCCGGGGCGATTTGTACACCATCCAGCAGTGGTGCGATGATGGATAGATTTACGACCTTATTTTTCTGAAGCTGCAGATCCGAATCTCCCAAGATCTTGATCAAGCGGGAGGAATGCCGTTTTACTAAACATGGAAGATGTCCTGTGACTTTCTGGGCAAGTGGTTGATGTTCGCATTGCCAAGCGACCCAGCGGCGGGATCGGTGATATGCCACTGCAAGGTGATAGAGAAAAGGATGACGGTGGCTGAGCAGCATTAGCGTTCAGACAGGGTGCCTTCGGTCACGCCCAGCTTCTCGATGGCCTGCACTTCATCCAGCAGGGTAAAGGCGTCCTTGCGGTCTTCGAGGAGATCCTGATAGGCGTGGATGGTTTTAGCGGCGGTGGCTGCGTCTTCATCCAGCAGTTCGATGCGGAAGCGGGAAAGCCCCGTTTGGCGCAGGGGATCGTAATAGCGGGCACCAGTCTGCGCCTTGCCATTGAAGAGGGTATTGCGGCAGCCTACGTCCGCCTGCAGGCGGTGGAGCTGACCCACGCGGTCACGGAGGTGGACGACATGGGTTTCGCACGGACGCCCACAGTCCTTGTAGGTCGTGCCCTTGCTGAGAAAGGTGCAGAATACGCAATGCTCCATGTGAAACATCGGCATGTGCTGGTGGAGGCTCAGCTCAAACCACTCGGCAGGTGCGCTTTTCAAAAGCTTGATCACTTGGCCGATGTTGAGATCGTAGGAAACCGTCAGGTGGTCCAGAGCGGCGTTTTCCATCAAGAGCTTGGCCGTGATCGGGTTGGAAACATTCAGCGAGAAATCTCCGATTTTCTGGAGATCGCTACGATGCTTATAGTATTCGAGTGCGCCTGGATTGCGCAGCAGCAAGCCATCCGGTTCCGCGCGTTCCAAGAGTTTCAGGTAGCCCGTCTCACCCGCCTTCAGGATGCGTGGTGTGGCTAACAGGATATTCGAGCCTTCCTTCTCCTTGGTGCTGCGGAAAAGCGCGACGGCTTCCTTGCAGCGGCGTGGATCTTCGAAGTCGCAGTAAATCGAATCCGCCTTGCGTTCCACCGCCGCAGCCACTTGTTCCATCGTGCGACAGAGGACGCTCAAATGCGGCGGCTTTATTTCCGCAGGTGTGTATTCCGGGAAAAGATCGCGGTGGGTGGTGCTGATCTTTGGCAACGGTGCAGGCTTGTCGTCCAGGGAATCCAGCGCGGCCACCAAATCGCGGCGGAGTTGATTCAGAGCGGAGAGAGGGAAGTGACAATCGCCAGACAGCTGATTGGTCAGGGATGCCAGTTCATAACGGGTATCGCCCAGGCGTCCGAGTTGTGCTGTTAGCGTCTCCGTGTCCAGCGGGCGCTTGCTGGCAGGTTCCAGCACGATGCTTGAGCAGCTATCGATATCGAAGTTGGAGGAAATGACCAACGGTTCGCCCGGCGCGCCGGTCACTATCAAATGCAGCGGGATTTTTTTCTCAGGCAGCTTCGCATTCTGCCAGAAACGCCGCAGCTCGGACTCCAGCTTAGGGTCGGAAGTTTTGTAAATCGTGTGCCCCGGCTTGATCCGATCAAAGTTGATGCCGCTGTAGGTTTTGTGGAAAATCAGGTGATCGCCCTCCACCCGCCAGATGCGTGCGCCCTGCTCGAGATCGCGGTTTTCCCCTGCATCAAACACCACACCATCGCCCGCCTGGATCGGAACGCCGGAGGTATTTGCCAGTTTGATCCAGCCCTCGCCGCAATCCATGATCTCGCCGAGCAGCGGCCCGCGCTTTTTGCCGAAATTTCCGTGCGTCAGGTAAGGATGATTGGTTCCAGCAAGCCAGCCAGTGGAAAGGCCGCGTGAAAAGGTCATCTCCAGAGAATACTTGTCCTCCACCGTCACAGGAGCGGTGGTTTTACCCAACGCAGCATCCAGCGCCTTTCGATAGACGCGGGTCACTGCAGCCACGTATTCCGGGGACTTCAGGCGGCCTTCGATCTTGAAGGATTTCACGCCGGCCTTCACCAGATCCGGAATCAGATCCACGGCCGCCAGATCCTGCGGGCTGAGCAGATAGCGGGCGGCTCCCATCTCGCGCGTCTCACCGTCCACCACCAGTTCGTAGGGCATGCGGCAGGCCTGCGCGCATTCCCCACGGTTAGCACTGCGCTGGCCGAGCGATTCACTGGTGAGGCACTGGCCGGAGTAGGCCACGCAGAGCGCCCCGTGGACGAAGATTTCCAGCGGGGTTTTGATTTTGGATTCCCCGCCAGCAGCCAGGGCGGCGGCCTGAAATTTCTCGATCTCCTTGATCGAAAGTTCACGGGAAAGCACCGCACGCTCCATCGGGAAGAGAGATTCGATGAAATTCAGTCCCTCCGGGGAAGTGATCGTCATCTGAGTGGAGGCGTGCAGTTCCACATTCGGAGCCACCACGCGGGCCAGCTTGGCCAATCCCAGGTCCTGGATGATGAGCGCATCCACATTCGCGGCGGCGATGCGGCGGAGCTGATCCTCTGCAGCCTTCATTTCCGCCGTGAAGATGAGCGTATTCATGGCGATGAATCCCTTCACTCCATGGCGGTGGAGGAAGTCCATCAGGGATGGCAGATCCTCCTCCGTGAAGTTGTCAGCCCTCAGGCGGGCATTGAATTTCGGCATGCCAAAATAGATCGCATCCGCCCCGGCGGCCACGGCGGCCCGCGCGCAGTCCCAGTTTCCAGCCGGGGACAGCAATTCAGGTGTGGTATCGATCTCTTGGTCGCTCATGTCCCGGGGAATGAAACACGTCTGCCGGGGGAAAGACAGGCGGGATTTGCAAGATGAATTCGCCTCGTGCTGCAACTTCCCGGCTTTCTTCGGGTTTCCTTGGTATGCTCGCAGTGGCCGATCATCCATGGACGCTGGCCGAGGCGGCCCACCTGCTGGGCCGCGCCGGTTTCGGCGGCAGTCCGGCGGAGATCCAATCCTTCCACGCTTTGGGCAGGGAAAAGGCGGTGGACTCCCTTATCGCGCCCGCCGAGCCAGTGTCGGCATTTCCCCTGCCTGCCTGGGCGGAGGAGCCGCAGGCGGTGGCGGATATGCGGGAGCGCGCTGCGCAGCGTAAGCAAATGCAGTCGGAAATCCTGACTCTTAGCCCCGAGCAGGCGGAGATCCGCAAACGGGAGTTCAATCAAGCCGCGCAGCGGGTGGAACGGAGCCAGGGGCTGGAGGCGCAAGGCTGGTGGTTTCGCCGCATGCTGCGCACCGCGGCTCCTCTCCGGGAAAAGATGACTCTTTTCTGGCACGATCATTTTTCCACCTCCATCCAGAAGGTGAAAGCCCCGGCGCTGATGGTTTGGCAGAATGCGCTTTTCCGCAGCCGAGCCTTTGGCAGCTATCGGGAGCTTACCCAGGCCCTGCTGTTTGATCCCGCCATGGTGCTATACCTGGATGTGCAGAACTCGAAAAAAGGCAGACCGAACGAAAATTTTCCCCGGGAGGTCATGGAGTTGTTCACCCTGGGAGAGGGGCACTATACGGAGCAGGACATCCGGGAATCTGCGAAGGCCTTTACCGGCTATCAGTTCAATCGCACGACGGGGAAAGTCTTTCACAACAGGAAGCAATGGGATGGAGGAGCGAAAACGGTGCTTGGAAAAACCGGGGCCTTTGATGGCGTGCAGGTGATCGATCTCATTTTCCAACAGGAGGAACCGGCCCGCTTCATGGTGCGGAAAATCTGGGCCTTCTTTGTGGGGAGTGGGGTGGATGAAAAAACAATCGATGGTTTGGCGGCGCGGTTCCGTGCGGCCGACTATCAGGTGGCTGGACTGCTGCGGGAGATTTTCCTTTCACAGGATTTTTACGCCCCCTCCGTCATGGGTGCGCAGATCAAGTGCCCGGTGCAATATCTCGTTGCGTTGCTCAAGCAGTTGGAAATCGCTGAGCCGCCTGCCGGCTTCCCCATTATCGGCCAGCAGCAACTGGGACAGACGCTTTTCATGCCACCCAATGTGGCGGGGTGGGATTGGGGAAAGGCGTGGATCAATACGAATACACTGCTCTCCCGCTACAATCTGGCAGGTTATCTCACCCGAGGCTCGGAAGACGCGGGGAAGATGGTGGACAGCCAGAGGGTGAAGACGCCGGGCATGGCCCCGGGGCCGGACGCGCTGCCACAAAAATGGCCCGGCCCGGATTACGAAAAAATCACGCCGCGCCCTCTGCGGGAAAACCCTGCATCCTTGGTGGACGCGCTGGTGCAGCGGTTCTTCCAAGTGCCCGTCCCCGCCAAAGCCAGCCAGTCGTTCCTTGATTTCGCCATCGCCAAAAAAGGCGTCATTTTCACGAACCGGGAGGTCGCGGAACTCTGCCACCTCATGCTCAGCACTCCCTACTATCAACTCACCTGACCGTCATGAAAACCCGTCGCGAGTTCCTCCGCTCCACTGTCCTGGGTGTTTCCGCCTGCTGGACGCTGCCGATGTTTGTGGAGCGCACCTTCGCCCAGCTCCATGAGGGATCGAAGGATCTGGCCACCCAGGGTGTAACGGGAAAGGACGGGACCATTCTCATCGTCCTCCAGCTAGCTGGGGGGAATGATGGACTCAATACCCTGGTGCCTTACGCGGATGATATCTATCATCGCTCCCGCCCGCGTCTGGCCAAAAAGGAAAAGGAAATCATCCGGCTGGATGATCATGTAGGCCTGAATGGAGCCATGCCCTATCTGGGCTCACTCTTCAAGGAGGGTGGCCTGGGCATCGTACAGGGAGTGGGTTATCCGAATCCCAACCGCTCCCACTTCGTCTCCACTTCCATCTGGGAGACGGCCGATCCTACCAATCGCTCGGACACCGGCTGGCTGGGCCGTTATTTTGACAATGCCTGCCCGGGCGCGGATCCCACGGTGGGCATCAGTTTCAACAAAACCCAGCCGGAAAGTTTCGGCGCGAAGAAGAATCCCGGAGTCTCGCTCACCAGTCCGGAGCTTTACAAATGGCTCTACAGTGGCGGGGAAAAAGCCCAGGCGGAGGAGTTTTTTTCGTCGCTCAATCAACCGGACGAGGATGCCCCATCGGATGGCGGCTCCATCGCCATGCCAGCGGGAGGGAAGCCGGGAGCCGTGGCGGGAGAAGGGAATCTGGCATTTCTGGAACGTGTCGCCCTGGATGCGCAGGTCAGCTCAGCCAAGATTCTGGAACTGGCATCCCGGCACCGCACCACAGTTCGCTACGATGGCACTCCTATCGCGCGGAATCTCAACCTGGTGGCGCGGATGATCGCAGGAGGCATGCCTACCCGGGTGTATTACGTCAGCCATGGCGGATTCGATACCCACAACCAGCAGATCAATTCCCACGACCGTCTGCTCGGCCAGCTCGACAGCGCGCTCAAGTCCTTCTTCTCGGATCTCAAGGAGCAGGGAAATGACAAACGGGTGGTGCTGATGACGTTTTCCGAATTTGGCCGCCGTGTGCAGGAAAATGCCAGCGCGGGCACGGATCATGGCAAGGCATCGTGCCTCTTCGTGGCGGGTGGCGGTGTGCAGGCCGGACTGTATGGCAGGCCGCCCAGTTTGTCGGATTTGTCCGAGGGTGATATCCAGCACACAGTGGATTTCCGCAGCGTCTATGACACGCTGCTGGAAAACTGGCTGCAAGTTCCTGATGTGAAGCCGGTTTTGGGAAGCTCATTTCCGAAATTGGGGTTCATCTGAAAACGAGCAAAAGATCTTATTGAAAACGAGTCTCAATATCATAGCCTGTGTGCGAATTCCAAGCACGCCATGTTGATTCTCTTCGCCACAATGACCGGGACCGCAGAAGACGCAGCGGAAATGATAGCCAAACGGATGAAGGCAGCGGGCCACTCGGTCACTGTCGCCAATATTGAAAAGCATCCACCAAGGACGTTGCTTGCGAGGAATGAGCCGATTCTTTTTTCCGTGAGCACCTGGGGTGAGGGCGAGCCGCCGGATGAGGCGCTGCGCTTCTGGTCGGATCTTTCCGGAATGGACGCAGATGCCCTCAGAGGTCTCCGCTATGCCGTTTATGCCTTGGGGGATTCTTCTTATGATGAATTCTGTGGCTTTGGCCGCGATCTGGATCTGGCTCTTGAGGCGAAAGGAGCCTTCCGTTTGGCCAGCCGTGCGGAATGTGACTGTGATCACGAAGAATTTATCGAAGATTGGAGCGATGATGTTCATGCCGCCCTCCAAACCGAATGTCTTGCCTGAAAATTTTACCCACGATCATTACTCCTATGAAAACACGTATTCCGCACTTCTGTGCCGCCCTGTTCCTTGGTCTTGCATCCGTATCCTTCGCTCACGAAGAAGGAGAAGGCGGTCGTCCACAAGGTGGTGAAGGTCAGGGTCCAGGCGGTCCACGCCCGGGTGGTCCTGGAGGACCAGGTGGCATGATGACCCGCCAGCCCATCTTCAAGGCGCTTGACGCAAATGCCGATGGCGAGCTTTCCGCAGAGGAAATCGCAGGAGCGAGCGCAGCCTTGGTAACTCTCGACAAGAATGGAGACGGCAAGCTTTCCGGTGAGGAAATCCGCCCTGCCCGTCAGCCGCGTGGGGATTCCCCACAGCAGGCTGCACATCAGATGATGGAAGCTCTTGATAAGAACAAGGATGGCAAAATCACCGCCGATGAACTCTCAGATCGCCAAAAGGCGATGATCGAGCGTCAGGACATCAACAAGGATGGCGCCCTTACTGAAGACGAACTCATCAAGGCGAACGAAAAGGCAGCCGAGCCAGCCCCTCGTCTTGAAGAAGGCGAGAAGAAGCCAGGCGTCTGATTCACCGGCCCTTCCATCCCATGAAATCTTTTTTTGCTTTCACGGCTCTCGCCCTGGTGTCCGCCCAGGCGGCGGAGACATTCGCCTTCTATCATGAAAACGTGCTTGGCACTTCGCTGGAGCTGCGCGTTTCAGCGGAATCCGCGCAACAGGCAAAGGCTGCGGAAACAAAGGTCCTCTCGGAGATTGATCGCCTTTCTGCCATTCTCAACACCTGGAAGGCGGATAGTGAGATATCCCGCTGGCAGACAGCCGGTGGTAAGGTCCGCGTTTCTTCTGACCTTGCTGAAGTTCTCGCTGCGTGCGATACTTGGAGCGCTCGTAGTGAAGGCGCTTTCAACGCTGGCGTGGGTGCTGCAGGAAAGGTCTGGAAGGCAGCCGCTGCCGAGCAGAAACTTCCCACAGCCGCCGAACTCACCGCCCTGAAGAATGGTCCATCCGCCTGGACGCTGGATGGCACCACCGCCACTTACCTGGCCAAACCAGGCGACATCACGGTGGATGGTCTTGCCAAAGGCTATATCATCGACCGTGCGGTGGAGGCCGCTTCTGCGGATACACAGATCCATGGCATCATGCTCAACATCGGCGGAGACCTGCGGGTTTCCGGTGAGTGGACTGAGCCTGTGGCAATCGCCGATCCCCGGCAAGCTGCGGAAAATGCGCCTCCGCTGGCCGTTGTCCCGCTGAAAGGACAGGGCATGGCTACCAGCGGAGACTACCGCCGTGGTTATGATATTGCGGGTCGCCACTACTCCCACATCATCGATCCACGCACGGCCATGCCGGTGGATCATGTGGTGAGTGCTTCCGTGGTGGCGCCGGATGCTACCACCGCCGATGCGCTGGCCACTGCGTTCAATGTGTTGCAGCCTGAGGAAAGCATCGCCGTTGCGGAAAAAACGCCGGGCGTTTCCTGCCTGATCGTTTCTGCGGATGGCAGGCAGTTCCGCAGTTCGAAATGGGATGCGCCCACCCAGCAGAAATCCGTTTTGCCTGTCGCTGCTCCTGCCGGGCAGGAGATGGAGTTGACCGTGGATTTCGAGCTGAACAAGCCTGAAGCGGAACGCTACCTGCGCCCCTATCTCGCGATCTGGGCAGAGGACAAGGACGGCTTCCCGGTCCGCACCCTGAACCTTTGGATTCTCAAAGGTGAAAAAGGCCTGCGCTGGCTGCCGGATCTCAAGCGCTGGAGCAAGGCGGACAAGATGCGCCGTCTGGCAGACCCTACGGACATCGTGCCCACCGTTTCCTCCGCCACCCGCAATCCAGGTAAATACAGCGTGGTATGGGATGGGCTGGATGACCAGAAGCAGCAACTGCCTGCTGGAGAATACACGCTCTACATTGAGGCTGCCCGTGAAAAAGGCACCTATCAACTCATGAAGCACGTCGTGAAGCTCGGTGGCGAGCCATTCAAGGCAACATTGGAAGGCAACGAAGAAGTCAAATCTGCGGCCTTGGACTATCACGCGAAAGCGGCTGCGAATTGAATCATGTCGTCAGAGACACCTGCACCTTCCACCCCACGGCGTTCGGCACCCTCCACGCCGCGGGTTTCCAACCGCAAGCAAACCTTGAAGCAGCGCCTCGCCAGTCCAATGCGCTGGCTTCACATCTACTCGTCCATGTTCGGGCTGGTGGCGATTCTGTTTTTCAGCGTCACCGGCCTTACACTCAATCACCCGTCATGGATGCTGGGCAGTGTGTCCCGCGAAGATGCGGCTGCCGGAGTGATGGACAAGGAATGGCTGGGCACGTCTGAAAAGGAACCGTCCAAGCTGGAGATCGTAGAGTTTCTGCGGAAGCAGCACAAAGTGCGCGGACTGGTGGATGACTTCACGGTGGATGATCAGGAATGCTCCATCACTTTCAAAGGGCCGGCCTATTCGGCGGATGTCTTCCTTTCCCGGGAAACCGGGAAGTATGACGTGACCCAGCGCTCCGCAGGCTGGGTGGCACTCATGAATGATCTCCACAAGGGCCGGGACTCCGGAAAGGCGTGGGGGCTGGTTATCGATGTATCCGCCGTTCTGCTGATCATCGTTTCCGTCACCGGGATTGCCCTGCTGCTTTATCTCAAACGCCGCCGCAAGAAAGGTCTGCTCACCACGGTGGGTGGCTTTGTCCTGCTGTTGATTGTGCTCTGGCTATGCGTGCCATGATTTGTGCGCCATTCTCCCTTGGAAATCGGGGAGAGTGGTGTTTGATCGTTTCATTGTGATGGATGGATCTTTGCTTGTGCTCGGCGTTTCCGGTCCCGAATTGACGCGGCAGGAGGCTGCGTTGTTCCGGCGGCTTCAACCTGCGGGCTACATTCTATTTACGCGGAACATCGTTTCCCCGGAGCAGACGAGGAAGCTCACCGATGATCTGCGGGATATCTCATCCGAGACGCCCATCATCGCGATCGATCAGGAAGGCGGGCGCGTCACCCGGACTAAGGAAATAGCTCCGGTGCTGCCTTCCCCTCCCGCTCTGGTGGTGAAAGGGGACATGGGGCTCATCGCGGATGCTGCCGCTCTCACGGGTGATCTCCTGCGGCTTTTGGGTTTCAATCTGAACTTCGCCCCAGTGTTGGATCTGGATCATTTTCCCGGTCTTCAAAATGCCCTACGGGGGCGCACTTGGGGGAGGGATCCCCAGCGGGTGATCGACCGCGCCGGCCACTGGAACCGCTGGCTGCGGAAGCGCTCCATCGCGAGCTGTGCCAAGCACTTTCCCGCAGGCGGGCGGGCGGTTTCCGATCCCCATTATGATTTGCCCAGCTCCCCGGCCACGCTGGAGGAGCTGCTGAAGGAGGATGTGATTCCTTACACCGCGCTCCTGCCGGAATTGGATTCCATCATGCTCGCCCACGTCGAGTTTCCTGCCATCGATCCGGATTTTCCGGCCTCCCTTTCTCCGAAGGTGATCCGTGGCTTCCTGCGAGGGCAACTGGGTTTTGAGAAACACGTCGTGCTCACGGATGATCTGGACATGGGGGCGATCACCCGCCGCTATGGCAGAGGCCAGGATGTGAAGCTGGCCATCGAGGCTGGAAACGATCTTGCCCTCATCTGCCACCAGGTGGATTCTGCGGAGGTGGCCGCCCAAGCCATCGCCGAGCTGCCCTACTGGATGGTGGAGGAGGCGCACGTGCGATTGCGCAGACTGCGGAAAAAACTTCACGATCCGCTGCCACTCACGGAAAAGGCGTGGCAGAAAACCTGTGAGGGACTGACCAAGGTGGTGGAAGAGGCGCCGGAGATCCCAGGAGCGGACGCCGCCAGCCCTGTCGCCCAATACTGATCAGGAAAATCCCGCGCATTTATCTTGCCAAATCGGCATCTGACGGCTTTCTTCCGCCCTCAACCATCAACCTAGGACGGCCTGGCGCATGCTGGACCCATCCCCTACGATCATGAGCGACATCAACCTGAAAGAATATCAACTCCACGAAGGAGACACC
>Ga0157373_10003154_pt1 | contig 12454 bp, 9 predicted proteins | sample C65metaG_FD_113460 | JGI IMG/M metagenome (GOLD analysis project Ga0157373, IMG submission 113460) | Corn rhizosphere microbial communities from Kellogg Biological Station, Michigan, USA - C6-5 metaG | ecosystem: Host-associated > Plants > Roots > Rhizosphere > Soil | place: USA: Michigan... | reverse complement strand
GAAGTTTGCTGTTTCATAAGTTTAATTTTTTAAAAATTAATAATCAGCAAAGTTCTTCTTCATTGCAGCCTGATTAATCATGGACTGCTGCTGCACCGAAACCTTTTACATATAGACTCACTTGTACGTTCGGAAATTTATTCAACAAACAAAAATTGCACAACCGCTGAACATTTAAATTACTTCTTCATCATTTTTATAGAAACCTTCACGCTGTTCAATTTTATACTCGTTACATTTGTTTGATGTGTGATGCATGGTGCGTTGCGATTGCAGATTTTTTTGCGCTTCATATTCTTTGCATCGTAATTGCTGAATGAAGTTCTGAACGTACAATCGCTCATGAAAGCAGTCTTACATACAGGCAGATGAAGGATAGATGCTTCCTTCGTGAGCATGACAAGCTGAAGAATAAGTATAAGCTGAGAATAGATTTTCAGCTACATTAAAGAACTTAAGCTTGTTATGCCGAAGAATGAGGCATCTGCTCTTCGCACTGTTCAACAGAATTACCTTCAGAGGAAGTGTGCGACGCAACGGAAGCGTAATAGTAAATCAAAAGCCGGGCTAAAAAAATTATTAACCACATAACATGACGAACGAGCCAAAAGAAAACGTACCGCTCTTTAAAAAATGGAGCTATTGGTATTTACTGGTGGTTCTTGTGCTGATTACATTGATCGTTTTTTTCTGGTGGTTTACTAAATATTTTTCATGAGCACGCTTGACTGGATAGTACTTGTGGTAACACTTGCAGGCATTGTTGCGTATGGCTTGTACAAAAGCCGCACGACAAAAAACCTGGAAGGATATTTTTTGAGCAACCGCTCGATGCCGTGGTATCTTGTGCTGCTGAGCATAATGGGAACGCAGGCAAGTGCGATTACTTTTTTAAGTGCGCCGGGACAAGCATTCACCGATGGCATGCGTTTCGTGCAATATTATTTTGGACTGCCACTGGCGATGATCGTTATCAGCATAAGTTTTGTTCCTATTTTTAAAAAGCTGCGTGTTTTTACTGCGTATGAATTTCTGGAACAACGTTTTGATCTGAAGACACGAACCTTTACTTCATTTTTGTTTTTGCTTTCAAGAGGATTTTCTACGGGCATCAGCATTTATGCGCCTTCAATTATTCTATCATCTCTGCTCGGCTGGGATATTTTCTGGACAAATATTGTAATGGGCGGCATTCTTATTATTTACACTTTCAGCGGCGGTGCAAAAGCGGTTGCATACACACAACAATTGCAGCTCATCATTATTTTTTCTGCGATGTTTATTGCAGGATATTATATCGTTCATCATCTTCCTGCTGATGTGAGTTTTACTGATGCATTAAAAGTGAGCGGTGCTTCGGGAAAATTAAACGTGATCACTACGGGCTTTACCGATAAAGGTTTTGAATGGAAAGACAGATTTAATTTGATCAATGGTTTGATAGGAGGATTTTTTTTAGCGCTCTCTTATTTTGGGACCGATCAAAGCCAGGTGGGAAGATATTTAACAGCCAAGAACACAACGGAGAGTCGCCTGGGTTTATTAATGAATGGCATTGTAAAAGTACCGATGCAGTTTTTGATCTTGTTGTTGGGTGCACTATTGTTCACGTATTATCAATTCAATACGGGACCGATATTTTTTAATAAAGTAATTGACGACAAAGTTTATTCATCTGCTTATCAGGACAGTTTAAAAATGGTGCAACAACAATTTGATGAAGCTTCATTAAAACAAAAAATGTATGCGTCAAATTATGTAGCTGCGCTAAACAGCAATAACAGTAATGCAAGTTTGTATAAAGACAGTTTGCAAAAATCAAATGAGCAGATCAACGCTTTGAGAGATCAATATAAAATCATTCTTAAAAAAGCAGATAGTACAACAGATACCAACGATACCAATTATATTTTTATTCGTTACGTGGTGGATAATCTTCCGAAAGGATTGGTGGGATTATTAATCGCAATAATTTTTCTGGCATCCTGGGGCTCGCTTGAAGCGGCGCTGAACGCACTTGCGTCCTGCACGATGATAGATTTTTATTGCAGGATAAAAGAGCATGAGCCGCATGCTAAAGTGAGTGATCTAGTAGAAGCAAAACATTATCGGTTATCTAAATTGTTTACACTCATGTGGGGAGTTTTCTGCATTATCGTCGCCCAGTTTTCAACAAATATGGGAAGTTTGATTCAAGCTGTAAATGAATATGGTTCGTTGTTTTATGGAGTGATACTCGGTATTTTTCTTGTGGCGTTTTATCTGAAATCAATAAGAGGCAGTGCAGTTTTTTACAGTGCTCTCATCGGTGAAGTTTTAGTGCTTACAATTTATTTGCTTGATAAATTTAATGTGATAGGTTTTGGATTTTTATGGTTAAATGTTGTGGGCGCAATGGCGGTTGTTTTGTTGAGTTGGCTGATGCAAAAGTTAATACCTTCAAAGCAAAGGGAGCCGCAGAAAATTGTTTTGTAATGAGCTTCAAATCTTTCATAGCATCGCTTGTTGTGTCACTCACTTCAACGTTCGGATCATCTCTCATCAATAAAAAACCTCAAAAAGCGCTTAACTTTCCTGCACTTTTATTTGCACAAATTGAAGTACGTTTGTAATCCGAAAAATTTGAAGGTTTATGATTGAAATAAAAGTTCCATCGGTCGGAGAATCTATTAGTGAAGTAACGCTTTTGAAATGGCTGAAAAAAGATGGTGAATATGTCGATCGCGATGAAGTGATCGCCGAACTTGAAAGCGAAAAAGCAACTTTCGAAGTAAACGCAGAACAAGCAGGCACATTAAAAACAATTGCGAAAGAAGGTGACACTTTACATGTAGGTTCGGTGTTAGCACACATTGACGAAACTGCTGAAAAACCTGAGGAAGAAACCAAGCCTCAAGAAACAAGAGCACAAGAAACAAAAACACAAGAAACAAGTGTCAAGGTTCAGGAAACAAGTAAACAACAAGAAGCAAGTAAAAAAGAAGAAGTAAAACCAGCTATTGTTGTACAGCCACCTCCAATGGCATCTGTTACTGCTGTCCCAAATAACATTAAAGCAACACCTGTTGCTTCCGCAATTATTGCCGATAAAAAAGTTGATCCAACAACAATTACTCCATCAGGACCAAGCGGAAAAATTTTAAAACATGATGTGCTTGAAGCTTTGTCTCATCCCGGTAAAAAAGCATTCGATGGTCAGCAACTTTTTACACGTAATGAGCGGCGCGAAAGAATGAGCAATCTTCGCAAAACTATCAGCCGGCGTCTTGTTGAATCAAAAAATACCACTGCGATGCTCACCACTTTTAATGAAGTGGACATGACACGCATCATGGATATACGTAAACAAAACAAAGATGCATTCAACAAAGCACATGGAGTGAATCTTGGTTTCATGAGTTTCTTTGCAAAAGCTTGTTCAATTGCATTAAGTGAATGGCCCGCTGTGAATGGATATATTGATGGTGACGAGTTAATATATCACGATTATGCTGACATAAGCATTGCAGTAAGCACACCCCGCGGATTAACCGTTCCTGTTATTCGCAATGTTGAAAGCCTTAGCATGGCCGACATTGAAAAGAAAGTTATTGAGCTTGCAACAAAAGCGAGAGACAATAAATTAACAATAGAAGAATTACAAGGCGGAACTTTTACAATCACAAATGGCGGTGTGTTTGGAAGTTTGATGAGTACGCCAATTATTAATCTGCCTCAAAGCGCGATTCTTGGAATGCATAAAATTGAGGAAAGACCAATGGCAATAAAAGGACAGGTTGTTATCAAACCTATGATGTATGTTGCAGTAAGTTATGATCATAGAATTATTGACGGAAGAGAAAGTGTAAGCTTTCTGGTTCGTGTAAAAGAGTTATTGGAAAATCCTGAACTATTATTGTTTGGAAAAGATCCGGTGAAGACGTTGCTCGAGTTATAAAACAATTGTTCAAGAGATAAAAACCAATCCCGCTACTAAGCGGGATTGGTTTTTATCAGGGAAACTATTTATTCTATTTTTTAGCTTTCCTGCCATAGCTTTCAATAAAATCTATCTTACCGTCTTTTATTCCATTTATATCATGAAAATACATGGAATCAACTTTTCCATTCTTATATGTATCAGTTTCTGTATACCATGCTAATACAGCATCTCCATTTTTATCATCGGCATGTACCGGCATCCAAACATTCATATCAATCTTCACAGAAGACAAGCTATCCCTATACTTTTTTGCCATAGCTATAGCTGAATCACGTGTGCCTTTGAATTCGGAACCATCAGAAAAAGTGATGTCCATCGAATCACTAAATGTATTTGCAAGAGCAGTCATATCACCGTTCTCCCATGCTTTATACGAATTTAAAACAAGCAAGGCATTGGAGTCTTTGCCTCTCGAAATTTTAGAAGAGAAGCTGGCAGTGTAAGGATAAGAAATTGATGAAGTGCCCGAAGTAGTTGAAGCGTTCGCAGTACTGTCGCTATTTTCTTTTGAACCGCTTGTAGTTCCTGTGCAAGCTGCATACAGAACTGAAACTACAAGAACAAAAAATAATGTTTTCATTGAAGTTGTTTTTGGTTTTAGTAAATAATGAGAGATAATTTATTGTGTTTGACAGATCAGCGGTACGGCAATCACAGGAAGTGAATCAAAAGCATACCAAGTTAAACTTTAAAATGAAGAAACGCAAGCTTTTTCAAAATTATTTATCAAGGCTACATTAAGGTGTGCCTTTTTTTAAACTGCGACGGATTTTCTCCGGTGATCTTTTTAAAAGTTTTATTGAAATAAGATAAATTCTCAAAACCGCTTTCATAACAAGCTTCGGTTACATTTTTATCGTGCAGTAGTAATTTTTTTGCCTGATTAATTTTGTATTGATTTAAGAAATCTGTGAAAGTTAAATGTGTTGACTTTTTAAAATACCTGCAAAACGCAGCGGTAGTTAAATGTGTAAGCTTAGCTACTTCATTTACATCAATAGATTGCTGGTAATGTGTTTCAATAAAATGATAAACCTTATGCATGCGCTGTTGTTCTTTCAATAAAGAAGCGTTGGCAATTGGTCTGCTTTGCAAATCGATAAACTCTTTACTTGTTGCAAGCAATTGAAAAATGTTCAACAGTTCTATTAATTGTTTGAAGTGGTGTAGCGATGAAAGCATTTTTAATTTTTCACTCATCAATTTTTTTGTTCCGCCATAAAATGCAATTCCCGTTTTAGCGCGCTCAAACAAATGTTTTACTTCATACATTTCGGGCAACGTAAAAAAATCTTTGCCTAAAAAATCTTCTTTCATTTGAACTACAACAATCTCACAAGACGTTTTCACTCCATAATCAAAATTCAAATGAGGAATGTTCGGACCAATAAAAACAAGATCGCTTCCCTCATATTTTGAAATGTGATCACCTACATGCCTCACTCCATTTGCCGCTTCTGCATACACAATTTCATATTCAGGATGAAAATGCCAGTAAAACAGATCATTCAAATTTGGTGTAAGTAAGATCTTGAACGAACTATCAACATCAGGTTTTATTTCCTCCAGTTTTACTTTCATGGAACTTATTGATCACTTTTATTGTATGGGTCTTTTTATGAGCCAAACTAAATTACTACTATTGAGCTTTGTTGCGTCGCACTCTTGTACATATGTCGCACTCTTATACATATAAAGCTTAACTGTTCAAATTTATATGCCTTTGCATGAATTTATTTCTGATTAAGTTAACAACTTTTTTAAAGTTATCATTATTCAAAAAAAATTTTGGTACAGCATTTGGTAATTAGGGGCGGAAAAATCTCTCTCACCTTTGAAAAACAACGTGACTTCCTCTTTACAGAGGAAGTTTTTTTGTGCACCTGTTTAACAAGCTTTATTTTTTATTGCGGTGATTTAACATGCGAAATGAAAGAATATTTTATAAATGTCCAGGCAAGTATTAGAAGCTAAATCAGTTGTGCAAAGAAAGGAAATATCATTAAGCAGGAAACCGGAAATTTTTTAACTTCAGTAAGAACTGATCTTTGAATTGAACTGCTGCTAAATTGAAGGAGGAATCATAAATGTAATCCGCCCTAGGCGAACCGGCGATGTCATGAAATGCTTAGCCGGTAACATAATTTTCGCTAAAATAATTTTCACTAAATTTAACACGTACCAAAAACATCTTACTCTGAGCTTCCGTAAAACCATCTCATCGTTTTTGTCGATTCGTGAATCTGAAAGTAAACTTGTGTTCAGGCTTTTTACTTTTGAATTTTTTCATGGCGCTGCAATAGCAATTTTTTTCACTACAGGCATTTCCGTTTTTCTGAAACATTTACCCACCGCTGATTTGGCAAAAGTTTTTATTCTCTCTGCAGGGTTACTTTGGATCACAGGCTTCGTTTATAACAAACTTGAAAATAGTTTGCCCGTGCGCAAACTTATTTTAACTGTGTTGCTGTTTAACGGTCTTTGCATTGTTGTATTTCGATACCTGATGCGGCTTGAAGATAGCCCACTGATTCTTTTTTTGCTGCTTGGTTTTTTCAATGTGCTGTACCTTTTGAACAATCTCGAGTTTTGGGGTCTTGCAGCTCTGTTGTTTGATGTAAGACAAAGCAAACGACTCTTTTCTATTGTAAGCGCAGGAGACATTCCTTCTAAAATGATCGGCTACATTGCAGCATTAGTACTTACACCCATCATTGGAACAGAAAATTTGTTATGGGTTGGCGTAGGATTTATCATTATTTCGATTGCAACCTTTCCTTATCTGATGCGGTTGAAAGAAGTGAAAGAATTAACCCATCACGAGCATAAACATCATGCAACAGAAAGCATAAAAAGTATAAAGTCCGCAATTATAGATAATACACTTATAAGAAATCTTGCACTTACTTCTTTCTTTTCTTTTTGTTGCTTTATTATCGTTAACTATATTTTTTACGGATATGTAAAACATGCGTTTACTACGAACACTGAGCTCGCAAGTTTCTTCGCTGTTTTTCTTGTAGTGATACGATTGGTCACACTTGTTGTAAAATTATTTATAACAAACAAGTTGGTTGATAAGATAGGGTTAAAAGGGTCAATGCTTATTACACCAATAGTTTTATTGATTGTTTGCATTGTAGCGATCATTTACAGTTCAAAGAATATCTCTGAAACAGAAACATTTTACGTGTTCGGAATTTTGGCAGCGATTACCGACGTGCTTCGTGCCGCCATTCAATTGCCGGTGATGCTTGCAACAATGCAACCGTTACCAACTCATAAAAGGTTGCGCGGACATACGATCATAAAAGGTTTGATGGACCCTTTTGCATTTCTTGCAATGGGGCTGATGTTATTAATACTGCAGCCTGCAGGTCACGAAATTAGTTTTAATTTGTTGGGCTATATATTGGTAGGATTACTTGTGTGCTGGATAATTTTTGCTCTACTTGTAGATGGAAATTATGCCGGCATTCTTGAAGAAGCCATTCAAAAACGCACACTGAACGAACGCTTTATTTCCATCACAGATAATGATTCTCTTGAATTTTTATTGAACAAATTAAAGAACAGTACAGAAACCGAAGCCTTTTCCATATTGCAGCTTGTAGCATCGCAGGAAGTAGATAAAAAAGAATTTTTTCAGGTAGCGTTAATGCATCCTTCAATGCAGGTGAAACAACTCGCATTGAATCTTATCGAAACAAATAACTGTAAAGAGCTATTGCCATTTTTACGTGAATTGCTAGCAACAACTACAGATACACATTTACTCGCTGCCTTTATTAAAACAATTGCTTCATTAGATGAACAAACAGATGTATCTGCATTTTTGGAACATTCTGATAAATCAGTGCAGAAAGAAGCATTAACAGTACAATTGAAACAAGAGGATGAATTAAAGAAGCATGCAGCACTTCAAAAATTAAATGAATGGTTTGAATCAGCTGATAACGTTGATAAAATAAATGCATTAAGTGTTGCCGGTAACATCAAGGATGAAGGCATTGTTGAAAAAATTTTAAAGTTAATGACGGATGAAAATGCTTCGGTTCGACAGGCAGCATTTAAAGCAGCAGGTATGAACGGAAATGCCTTGCTCGTCAATGAACTTTTTAAAGCATTTATAAATGATGATATTGATAATTATGCAGTGGAAGCAATAAAAAACAATGGTGAATATTGTTTGCCACAAATAAGAAATTATTTACTGAAAGAAAAATGTGAGGGCAAAAAAAGCAGACAGCTTATAACAATTGCGGGAAAAATAAAGAGTGAACCGGCTGCAGAAATATTAGAAGAGTGTGCAGCTCAATTTCCGTCTAAAGCCGATGTTTTGCTACCAGTTATTTTTCAGCACACGCATTCAAAGCATCATCATGAAATGTATAAAAAAACGATTCACGAATGCCTGAATTCCGCAGGTAATTTACTTTATCAAATTAATTTTCTTCAGCAACAGCAATATGATGAAATTCTTTTGAATGCTTTGCAATTAGAATTGAAAGAGTTACAAAACAAGTGTATGACTCTTTTCGGATTTTGTTATGATGCGGAAAAGATTCGTCGCGCAAAGATTGGTTTTGAAATAAAAAACAAAGAAGCAAATGCCAATGCACTTGAATTGGTTCAGGTAACTGTACCGAATGAATATTCAGCAGTGTTTACACTTATTTATGAGAATGCACCTGTAAAAGACAAATGTCTTGAATTGCGAAAAAACATTGCTGAGCCGCATTTAACTCAAGAAATACTTATAAAAGATATTTTGTTTGATGTTGGCTATTTTTACAATGATTGGACGAAGGCTTGTGTTTTATACACCATCAAAGGAAAAAAACTGATGATAAATCCGGAATTTTTAAAACCGTTTTTACATACATCAAACAAAATATTAAAAGAAACTGCCGAATATATTTTGGCTGATGAAGTGGAAAAGGTTTAAACGCAAGGAAATTCTCAATGCAAAAATTTACTTCTATTTAAATGCGAACGACAGAAACAAGGTTACTTCTGATAGAAAGAGTATTCTTATTAAAATCCCTGCCGCTGTTTACAGAAACCCCCGAAACAATTCTTGCAGAGATGGCTTATCTGATGCAGGAGAGAGAGGTGCCGCAGGATACAGAAATTGTAAAGGAAGGTGAACCCGGCAATTGCATGTACATTATCCATCGCGGTGAAGTGAAAATTCATAAAGGTGAACAGATACTTGCAACGTTAAAAGAAAAGGATTTTTTCGGAGAACTTTCTTTGCTTGATACTGAAACACGCTCAGCCTCGGTAACAGCAGTAACTGATTGCGTTCTTTTTCATATTGACCAGGATCCTTTTTATGATCTCATAGAATCTCGCCCTGAAGTTGTAAAAGGAGTGATAAAAATTTTATGCAAACGGCTAAGAGCTGCCAATGAAAAAATTTCAGCACTTACAAAACAGGGAGGAAGTTAGGCATTTGCGATCTTTGCATACAGCGATTCGAGATATTTTAATTTCCCCGGCTCTCTTGTTTTTTTTGAGTAAGAAGTATAATAGTGATGTTGCGTTAAAAATCTGATTTGCACTTGATCCCATTTTTCTTCATCAGGAATATTTAAATAGATTTTTGCTTCTTCAAATAATGTTGCCGCAACGAGATAAACATCTTCGCGCCCCAGGTAATCAAGATCCGCATCACATATTATTTCATCGAGTTTATTTTTAGCATCCTGCGGAATTTTGGTAGCCATTATCATTTGGCAAATTGCTTCAATTTGTTGAGGAGAGAATCCAAACCGGGGCAAAGCTTCTTTAGCCATCTCGCATCCTTTTTGCTCATGCCCTTTATATATGTAAATAAAACCGGCATCATGAAATGCTACGGCGATGCGCAATAATTTTTTCTCTTCTTCAGTAATATTTTCTTCGTCTGCAATTTTCATGGCTGCCTGCATTACGTCAGGCGTGTGATGAAAGCCGTGGTAAAAAAGAGTTGGGGCTAATTCATTTTGCAGGCGATTCAAAATATACGCTTCAGCATTTTTAAAATCTGCAGTATGTATTGATTCTTTAGCTGAATGCATGTTGGCGAAGCGATTAATCTTTGGTTTTGTTAATAGGATTTTGCCACAATTTAAATAATCAAAATGGATTTATGCAGATTAATGGAAAGAAGATTTTTAGAATATCATTTTAATTCGGGATGCAAAAAAGATCAAACAGCGGTCAGAACGCTGAAGTGTGAGCAACAGAAGCTTAATGCCTGCACAATAGACAGGCACCAAAAAATAAAATCAGAGTTTGCAGCGGAATGAAAATTAAAAATCAATGCCGCTCCATTTTTTCTTTTTGTGCTCATATTTTTTAAAATCAAACTGATATAGTTTTCCCGGTCGGTGCGGAACGTCATCTTCAAATTCTCCTGTATCAATGAGGAAATCCATTGCAAAGAATTTTTTTCTAAAGTTGCGCCGATCCATTTTTATATCAAGGATTGCTTCATACAAATTTTGGAGTTCGCGAAGTGAAAATTTTTCGGGGAGAAGATTAAACCCGAGCGGATGTTCCTGTACTCTTTTTTGCAGCCAGGCATAACACTCATCCAATATTTCTTTGTGATCGAACGCCATTTCCTTAATATTTTTTACGCTGTGCCAATGCAACTCATGATCCATTTTTTTTAATTGATGATGTTCAATATTCAACAATGAACAATATGCCACAGTAAGCACTCTGCCGCCAGGATGGCGATCCGGCCGGCTAAAAGTTTTTACCTGCTCAAGATAAACATCATCCATTCCTGTTCTTTCGCGGAGCACACGATATGCAGCATCGTCGAGGATTTCATTATCGGTTGCAAAATCACCAAGCAAAGTCCATTTGTCTTTAAACATTTCAAGATCACTGCGAATGAGTAAAACTTTCAGTTCATTTTCATCAAAGCCAAAGATCACACAATCAACCGTAATGGGAACACAGGGATATGATTCAACAAGTTTTTTTACATCAGTAATTAATTCTCCGTTTGCTTTGCGGGATTCAGTAATAACGGCAGGTTCTTTTCTCATCATGACAAAACATTTCTCAATTTCAGGTCGCTTAAATGATGACAACCATTTCCGCGAATTTATTAAACCGTGTAAAAATAACACTTTAAAATTTTGTGTGCTTCAATAGAGAGAGATTCTCATTTATCTTTATCGCACAATCGATCAGTTTTATGTACACAGCACAAGAAATAAAACACTTGCAGGAAAGTTCGAATGATTTCCTTCAGCAAGCAATCATTCTCCTAAAGGATATTGAACATTTACGGGATGTGCTTCGCTTTCATGAATACAGGTATTATGTTCTGGATGATCCCTTAATTGCAGATTCTGAATACGACAAATTATATAAACAGCTTGAAAAACTGGAACAAGAAAATCCTGATTCAATCACTCCCGATTCTCCCACACAACGTGTAGGCAGCACTTTGAATCAATCTTTTCCCACCGTTCAGCATCTTGTACCAATGCTGAGTTTAGACAATAGTTATAATGCGGATGATCTTGTAGATTTTGACAGAAAAGCAAGAGAACTTACAAGACTTTCTACAATAGAATATTGTATCGAGCCTAAGTTTGATGGAGCGAGCATTTCATTGATCTATGAAAACGACCGGCTCGTTCGTGGTGCAACACGCGGCGACGGAGTTGAAGGTGAAGATATAACCACTAACATCAAACAGGTTCGTTCAATTCCTTTGTCGGCGCCATTTTCAAAGTATGGCATTCAACAAATAGAAATTCGTGGTGAAGTGATCATGAGCAAAGCATCCTTCAAAAAATACAATGATGCTTTGGCTGAGCAGGGACTTGGTGCACTTGCCAATCCACGTAATGCAGCAAGCGGAAGCCTGCGCATTAAAGATCCAAAGATCGTTGCCAAAAGAAGTCTCGAAGCGTTTCTTTATCATGTGAGTTATTATACAATGATGGATGGAACTTATTTTTCGATTGATGGAATTTCCGGCGATCATCCCGCGCACATCAGAAAAAATCTTTTGGGCACACATAGCGGCACACTTGAGCTTTTATGGAACTGTGGTTTCCGTTCACCGCAAAAAGAAAAAATTGTTGTAAAAGGCATTGATGAAGTGATAAAGCACGTGCATGATTTTGAAGAAATGCGTGACACACTTCCTTATGAAATTGATGGCATGGTGATAAAAGTAAATGATGTGGAATTGCAGGACAGAATGGGAATGACAACTCATCATCCGCGTTGGGCAATGGCATTTAAATTCAAGGCAAGACAAGCCACTACTCAATTGAAAGGTGTAGAATTCCAGGTTGGAAGAACAGGTGCAGTAACACCTGTTGCGAAATTAAATCCTGTACACATCGGAGGTGTAACCGTTTCAAGCATTTCTGTTCATAACGAAGATTATATAAAAGAAAAAGATTTAAAGATTGGCGATCATGTTTTGGTGGAAAGAGCCGGCGATGT
>Ga0157373_10003151_pt1 | contig 12458 bp, 8 predicted proteins | sample C65metaG_FD_113460 | JGI IMG/M metagenome (GOLD analysis project Ga0157373, IMG submission 113460) | Corn rhizosphere microbial communities from Kellogg Biological Station, Michigan, USA - C6-5 metaG | ecosystem: Host-associated > Plants > Roots > Rhizosphere > Soil | place: USA: Michigan... | reverse complement strand
GTTTTCGGTCTGTGGGGCGACGGCCTGATAAGCGTCACGCTGGTTGTGCTCGGTGACCTGGTCGGGGCGCAGGCGCTGGCTGGCCTCAAGGGGGTGAGCCAGGGGTTCGATGCCGGCGGTGTCCACCGCTTGCATCTGGTCGACCAACCCGAGGATGCTGTTCAAGGCGTCGGTAATGCGTGGCAGTTCGCCATCATTTAGGCCCAGTCGGGCCAGATGGGCGATCTTTTCCACGTCGCAGCGTTCAAGCGCCATGGGGATCTCCAGAAGGATAGAAAGAACGGATTCAGTGTCCGCAATGAGGAACATGTCAGCTTTTTGGCGGTCCAATAGCCGCGATCATCGGCTGGCATGCTCGGAAAAACAGCCAATTTAACATATTGGCTCCTTGCCCAAAATCCCTGCCATTGTTAGAGTTTGCCGCACTTTTTTACCCACGCTTTCCCCAGGGTCACTTTCCCATGTTCAAGAAACTGCGTGGCATGTTTTCCAGCGATCTTTCCATCGACCTGGGGACTGCCAACACCCTTATTTACGTGCGTGAGCGCGGTATCGTCCTGAATGAACCCTCGGTCGTGGCCATCCGCACCCACGGTAACCAGAAAAGTGTCGTGGCTGTTGGTACCGAAGCCAAGCGCATGCTGGGCCGTACACCGGGCAACATCGCGGCCATTCGTCCGATGAAAGACGGCGTGATCGCCGACTTCAGCGTCTGCGAGAAGATGCTGCAGTACTTCATCAACAAGGTTCACGAAAACAGTTTCCTGCAGCCCAGCCCTCGCGTGCTGATCTGCGTTCCATGCAAGTCCACCCAGGTGGAGCGTCGTGCCATCCGTGAATCGGCCCTTGGTGCCGGTGCCCGCGAGGTGTTCCTGATCGAAGAGCCGATGGCCGCAGCCATCGGTGCCGGCCTGCCGGTGGAAGAAGCCCGTGGCTCGATGGTCGTCGACATCGGTGGCGGCACCACCGAGATCGCGCTGATCTCCCTCAACGGTGTGGTCTATGCCGAATCCGTACGTGTGGGCGGCGACCGTTTCGACGAAGCGATCATCACCTACGTGCGCCGCAACTACGGCAGCCTGATCGGCGAATCCACTGCCGAGCGCATCAAGCAGGAAATCGGCACGGCCTACCCGGGCGGTGAAGTCCGTGAAGTCGACGTTCGTGGCCGTAACCTGGCCGAAGGCGTTCCTCGCGCATTCACCCTGAACTCCAACGAAGTGCTGGAAGCGCTGCAAGAGTCCCTGGCGACCATCGTCCAGGCGGTGAAGAGCGCCCTGGAGCAGTCGCCGCCGGAACTGGCATCGGACATCGCCGAGCGCGGCCTGGTGCTGACCGGTGGTGGCGCGTTGCTGCGTGACCTCGACAAGTTGCTGGCCCAGGAAACCGGTCTGCCGGTGATCGTTGCCGAAGATCCGTTGACCTGCGTTGCCCGTGGCGGTGGTCGTGCCCTGGAAATGATGGACAAACACACCATGGACCTGCTCTCCAGCGAATAAGTCTCGCCGGGTCCCTGTTGTTCGCTTCCGGGCAGCACTTTGCAGTGCTGCCCGTTGGCGTTTATCTTCTGTCATTCGTATCCAGGCCGGTTTGATGCCGTATGAATAAAGAGAACATTTGCCTGGGAGGAGCGGCTTATTAAACCGCTTTTTGCCAAGGGCCCCTCGTTGGGCGTGCGCCTGCTGGTGCTGGCCGTGCTATCGGTCGCGCTGATGGTGGTCGATGCCCGCTTCACACTGCTCAAGCCAGTGCGCAGCCAGATGTCGCTGGTCCTGATGGAATCCTATTGGATCACCGACCTGCCGCAACGGCTGTGGCAAGGTGTGGCCAGCCAGTTTGGCAGCCGGACCGAGCTGGTCGCCGAAAACGAAAAACTCAAGACCGAGAACCTGCTGTTGCAGGGGCGCCTGCAGAAGCTGGCGGCCCTCACCGAGCAGAACGTGCGGTTGCGCGAGTTGCTCAATTCCTCAGCGCTGGTCAACGAAAAGGTCGAAGTGGCCGAGTTGATCGGCATGGACCCCAACCCGTTTACCCACCGGATCGTCATCAACAAGGGTGAGCGCGACGGTGTGGTCCTCGGCCAACCGGTGCTCGACGCCCGCGGCCTGATGGGCCAGGTGGTGGAGTTGATGCCCTATACGTCTCGCGTGCTGCTGTTGACCGATACCACCCACAGCATCCCCGTGCAGGTGAACCGCAACGGCTTGCGGGCGATTGCCAGCGGCACCGGCAACCCGGAACGCCTGGAACTGCGGCATGTGGCCGACACTGCCGATATCAAGGAAGGCGACCTCCTGGTCAGCTCCGGCCTCGGCCAGCGCTTCCCGGCCGGCTATCCGGTGGCGACGGTCAAGGAAGTGATCCATGACTCCGGCCAGCCATTCGCCATTGTCCGTGCGGTGCCGACCGCCGCATTGAACCGCAGCCGTTACCTGCTGCTGGTGTTCAGCGACAACCGCACGCCTGAAGAGCGCGCCAACGACGCCGCCGTGGCCCAGGAAGCCCAGGACCGGCAGGGCGGCGAGGCAACCGCCCCCGGCACTGGCGCATCCGTACCCGCTGCAACGCCGACTCCATCCGTGTCCACGCCGGCTACGCCTGCCCCGGCAACCACGCCGGCTGCTGCGCCCACCGCTACGCCTGCCAGGTCGGCTGCGCCTGCAACGCCCGTTGCGACACCGGCCAAGCCCGCCGCTCGTGCACCGACCACTCATGCACCAGCGGCCCAACCGGCGCGACCCGCCGTCAGAGCGCCCGTCGCCACGCCCGCCACCAGGGGAGCACGAGAAGAATGAGCAGTACCCACTCCGGTAACGGCTGGATAGTCTGGTTGACCTTCGCCCTCGGCCTGTTGCTCAGCGTTTCGCCGCTGCCGCAATTCATGGAAATCCTTCGCCCGTTGTGGCTGGCCTTGTTGCTGGCCTTCTGGGCGCTGGCGCTGCCACACAAGGTCGGCATGGTCACCGCCTGGTGCCTGGGGCTGGCCGAAGACGTGCTCTATGGGACGCTGCTGGGGCAGAACGCGCTGATCCTGACCTTGATTACCTTCCTGGTGCTGTCGCTGCAACAGCGCCTGCGAATGTTCCCGATGTGGCAACAGTGCCTGGTGATCCTGGTGATCTTCGGCCTGGCGCAATTGGTACAGCTGTGGCTCAGCGCGCTGACCGGCAATCGCCAGCCGACCCTCGCACTGGTGCTGCCGGCCCTGGTCAGTGCCTTGCTCTGGCCTTGGGTCAGCTTCGGTTTGCGCGGCCTGCGCCTGCGTTTCAAGATCAACTGATTCGTTCGGGCTGATATCAGGCTGTAGTCCCTGTGGCGAGGGAGCTCGCTCACGCTCGACTGCGCAGCAGTCGCAAGATTCAGGGCCGCTTCGTGCCCCAGCGGGAGCAAGCTCCCTCGCCAAAAAAACTCCCTGACCACGGTTGTCTTGCCTGCGTTTTAAAAGAGGGAAATGTTGATGAAACCGCTTTACCTCGCCTCAGGCTCGCCGCGTCGGCGTGAACTGCTCACGCAGATCGGCGTGTCCTTTACCGCCATCAGTGCGGACATTGATGAAACTCCACTGGATCACGAAACCCCATCGGCCTATGTCGAGCGCCTGGCGCGCGGCAAGGCCGAGGCCGGACGGCGATCCTTGCCGATCGATGACGGTGGTTGCGTGTTGGGTGCCGACACGGCGGTGGTGCTCGACGGGCGGATTCTCGGCAAGCCACTGGACCAGGACGAGGCGCGCTCGATGCTGCTGGGTCTGGCTGGTCGCGATCATGAGGTACTGACCGCAATCGCCTTGCTGGACGGCCAGCGCTGCGAATCCCGGGTGGTCCGCAGCCGGGTGCGTTTTCGCCCCGTCACCGAAGAGGAAGCGGCGGCCTACTGGGCCAGCGGCGAGCCCCGGGACAAGGCCGGCGGCTATGGCATCCAGGGGTTGGGGGCGGTGTTCGTCGCCGGTCTCGAAGGCAGCTATTCTGCGGTGGTTGGCTTGCCGCTGTGCGAAACCGCGCAACTGTTGGGCCATTTCGGCATACCCTGTTGGCAAACCTTGAACGTGCGTTGAGCGCCGTCTGACCAGATGCAGCCATTATCGTGAAAATGCCTGAACGAGACCCTGCCATGAGTGAAGAGATCCTGATCAACATCACGCCGATGGAATCGCGCGTGGCGGTGGTTGAAAACGGTGTGCTGCAAGAGGTACATGTCGAGCGCACGCAAAAGCGTGGCATTGTCGGCAACATCTACAAAGGCAAGGTGGTGCGGGTGTTGCCCGGCATGCAGGCGGCGTTCGTCGATATCGGCCTGGACCGCGCGGCATTCATCCATGCCTCGGAGATTTCCATGCGCGAGGGACCTGCCGTGGAGAGCATCGGCGCGCTGGTCCATGAAGGCCAGAGCCTGGTGGTGCAGGTAACCAAGGACCCCATCGGTTCCAAGGGCGCGCGCCTGACCACGCAACTGTCCATTCCGTCGCGCTACCTGGTGTACATGCCACGCACCGCCCACGTCGGCATTTCCCTGAAGATCGAGGACGAAGCCGAGCGCGAGCGGCTCAAGCAGGTGGTCAGCGATTGCGTGGAGAAAGAAGGGATCAAGGAGGCCGGCGGCTTCATCCTGCGTACCGCGGCCGAAGGTGCCGGGGCCGATGAGATCCTCATGGACATCCGTTACCTGCGCAGGCTCTGGGACCAGATCGCCGCGCAGATCAAGACCATCGCCACGCCCAGCGTGATCTACGAAGACCTGGGCCTGGCGCTGCGCACGCTACGGGACCTGGTCAGCCCCAAGATCGAGAAAATCCGTATCGACTCCCGGGAAACCTTCCAGAAGACCACCCAGTTCGTGGCCGAGCTGATGCCGGAAATCGCCGACCGCCTCGAGCATTATCCCGGCGAACGGCCGATTTTCGATCTGTACGGTGTCGAGGACGAAATCCAGAAAGCCCTGGAGCGCAAGGTGCCGCTCAAGTCCGGCGGTTACCTGGTGGTCGACCCAGCCGAGGCGATGAGCACCATCGACGTCAACACCGGGGCGTTCGTCGGCCATCGCAACCTTGAAGAAACCATCTTCAAGACCAATCTGGAAGCCGCCACGGCCATCGCCCGCCAACTGCGCCTGCGCAACCTGGGCGGGATCATCATCATCGACTTCATCGACATGGAGGACGAAGAGCACCAGCGCCAAGTGCTGCGAACCCTGGAAAAGCAACTCGAGCGCGACCACGCCAAGACCAACATCATCGGCATCACCGAGTTGGGCCTGGTGCAGATGACCCGCAAACGCACCCGTGAGAGCCTCGAGCAGGTGTTGTGTGAGCCATGCAGCGCCTGCCAGGGCCGGGGCAAGCTCAAGACCCCGGAAACCGTGTGTTACGAAATCTTCAGGGAAATTCTCCGGGAAGCGCGCGCCTACCAGGCCACTGGCTATAGAGTGTTGGCGAACCAGAAAGTGGTGGACCGCCTGCTCGATGAGGAGTCGGGTAATGTCGCGGAGCTGGAGGCCTTTATCGGGCGCACGATTCGCTTCCAGGTGGAAACCATGTACTCCCAGGAACAATACGACGTTGTGCTGCTCTGAAGTGGCTCCTGAAGCGGTGGTCTCGCCGATTTGAATACCTTTGCCTGGGGAGTCCACTGACATGGAGCGTTTGACCCGCATTCTGGCCGCACTGACCCGCTGGGGCTTGGGCCTGTGCGCGCTGCTGCTGGTGCTGCTGGCGCTGTATGTCAGCCTGGGGCGGGAACTGGCACCGCTGGTAGCCGAATACCGCGTCGAGATCGAGAACCGAGCCACCGAAGCGCTGGGCATGCCGTTGCACGTTGACAGCCTGGAGGGCACGTGGAGTGGCCTGGCGCCGATACTGCTGGCTCGCGACTTGATGATCGGTGAAGGGGCCAATGCCATGCACCTGGATGAAGTGCGTGCCGTGCCCGACCTATGGGCCAGCTTGCTGGCCCGCCAGGTCCGCATCGCCCATCTGGAGCTCGGTGGCCTGAAAATCAGCCTCAAGGAGGGAGCCGACGGCAAGTGGGCCCTGGAAGGCCTGCCGGTCAAGGACGATCAGCCGTTCGACCCGCAGCAACTGTTTGATCGCATGCAGATGGTATCGAAACTCTCGATCCTGGACAGCCAGGTAACCTTGCAGCCGCTGGATCAAGCACCGCTGACCCTGACCTATGTCGGCCTGAGTCTCAGGACCGGCGTCAGCCGCCAGCGCCTGGATGCGCGCCTGACCCTGCCCGACGGGCAACCGGTGGCAATCAACCTGCGTACCCGCATCCGCGCCGCCGACTGGAAGAACGGCCAGGCCGATGCCTACCTCAGCCTGCCACAGAGCGACTGGTCGAAATGGCTGCCGAAGCGCCTGACCCGGGAATGGAATTTCTCCCAGGCCAAGGCCGGCGGCGAGTTCTGGCTGAGCTGGGGGAGCGGCACGCTGCAAAGCGCCGCCATGCGCCTGAATGCGCCGGACATCAGCGGCGCCTACGCCGACCGCAAGCCGATACAGATTCGCAACCTTGCCCTCAACGGTTATTTCCAGCGCGGCAGCGACGGGTTCACCGCGACGTTCGATTCCCTGGCGATGAGCCTTGGCGAAGTCCGTTGGGAGTCGCGCCTGCAATTGCAGCAGAGCGTTGCCACCGAGAAGACTGAAGAGCTCTGGCACGTGCAGGCCGATCGCCTCGACCTGACGCCGCTGACGCCGCTGATCAATGCCTTGGCGCCTTTGCCCGCGGGCGTAGCGACGGCCATCGACCGCCTCAGGTTCACCGGTGCCCTGCGCAATGTGTTGGTGGACTATAGGCCGCAGAATGCCGGCGATCGGAAGGTCAGCTTCGCCACGAACCTGGACACGGTGGGCTTCGACGCCTATCACGGCGCCCCGGCGGCGCGTAACGGCTCGGGCAGCCTCAGCGGCGACCTCGGTGGCGGCGAGCTACGCATGGACAGCAAGGACTTTTCCCTGCACCTGGACCCGATCTTCGCCAAACCCTGGCAATACCTGCAGGCCAATGCGCGGCTGACCTGGAAGCTCGATCAGCAAGGGTTCACCCTGATTGCGCCATATCTCAAGGTGCTGGGGGAGGAGGGCCGGATTGCCGGCGATTTCCTGATCCGCCTGCATTTCGACCACAGCCAGGAAGACTACATGGACCTGCGGGTCGGCCTGGTGGATGGCGATGGACGCTACACCGCCAAGTATTTGCCGGCGGTGTTGAGCCCGGCCCTGGATGAGTGGTTGCGCACGGCTATCGTCAAGGGTGCCGTGGATGAGGGTTTTTTCCAGTACCAGGGTTCGCTGAACCACGGTGCCGAGGACGCGGCCCGCAGCATCAGCCTGTTCTTCAAGGTGCATGACGCCGAGCGGGCCTTCCAGCCGGGCTGGCCCTCGGTCAGCAAGGTCAGTGGCGACGTCTTCGTCGAAGACAGCGGCGTGCGCATTTTCGCCAGCCAGGGGCAATTGCTGGACACCCAGGTCAAAGACGTGATGGTGAACATTCCCCATGTCCCGAGCGGGCAACATTCCCACCTGCTGCTGGAGGGCGGTTTCGCCGGGGGCTTGGGGGACGGGCTGAAAATCCTGCAGACGGCACCGATCGGTACGGCCGAGACGTTCGCCGGCTGGGAAGGCGAAGGTGGCCTGCAAGGCACTGTGAAGCTCGATATCCCGTTGGCCAAGGGTGACCCACCGCAGGTGCTGGTGGACTTCAGCACCGCCGACGCCCGACTCAAACTCAGCAATCCGGTGCTGGAACTGACCCAGCTCAAGGGCGATTTCCGCTTCGACAGCAGCAAGGGGCTGAGCGGCAAGAACATTGCGGCCCGGGCATTCGACCGACCTTTGACGGCGCAGATTTTTGCCGATGGCCGTGCCGGTGCGCTCAATACCCGGGTGGTTGCCTCCGGGCGGCTGGAGGTCAAGAAGCTCACTGACTGGTTGAACGTTACCCAGCCATTGCCCGTTTCCGGGGTCGTTCCGTACCAGTTGCAGGTGATTCTCGACGGGGCCGACAGCCAGTTGTCAGTCAGTTCCAACCTCAAGGGCGTGGCGGTCGACCTGCCGGCGCCTTTCGGCATGATGGCCGATACCGGGCGCGACACCGTGTTCCGCATGACGCTGCAGGGGCCGGAGCGGCGTTACTGGGTCAATTATGGCGACCTCGCCAACCTCACATACGCAGCGCCGGGCGGGAAGCTGGCCGACGGTCGCGGTGAGCTGTTGCTGGGCGGCGGCGATGCGGTCTTGCCTGGGGCCAAAGGGTTGCGACTGCGTGGGACGCTGTCGGCACTGGATGTCGGGCCGTGGCAAGACCTGATGAACAAGTACGCCGGACAGGACCCGAGCGGCAGCGCCAAACAATTGCTCAGCGGTGTCGACCTGAAGGTGGGCAAGCTCACGGCCATGGGGACGATACTGGACAAGGCGTCGGTGCAGCTGGACCGCAAGCCGGATGCCTGGGCCTTGCGGCTCGACAGCCAGCAGGCCAAGGGCAACGCCAGCCTGCCGGATGCGAAGAGCGCTCCGATCGGGATCAAGCTTGACTATGTTCGCCTGCCGGCCGCGGACCCGACGGTGCAAGCCGATGAAAACGCGCCGGACCCCTTGGCGTCGGTGGACCCCACACGGAGCCCGGCGATGGATATCGCGATCGACCAGTTGTTCCAGGGACCGGATCTGATCGGAGCCTGGTCGTTGAAGGTGCGTCCGACCAGCAAAGGCATCGCGTTGAACAATCTGGACATGGGCCTCAAGGGCATGCTGCTGCAGGGCAGTGGCGGTTGGGAAGGCGTGCCCGGTTCCACCCGCAGCTGGTACAAGGGGCGTATCGGCGGCAAGAACCTGGCCGATGTACTCAAGGGCTGGGGATTCGCCCCGAGCGTGACCAGTCAGGAGTTCCACATGGACGTCGATGGCAACTGGCCCGGCTCACCGGCGTGGGTCGCGACCAAGCGCTTTTCCGGCAGTCTCGACGCGTCGCTGAGCAAGGGCCAGTTCGTAGAGGTCGAGGGCAGCGCCCAGGCGTTGCGGGTGTTCGGCCTGCTGAACTTCAACTCCATCGGCCGGCGGCTGCGCCTGGACTTCTCCGACCTGTTCGGCAAAGGCTTGAGCTATGACCGGGTCAAGGGGCTGCTGGTGGCGAGCAATGGTGTCTACGTGACCCGTAAACCCATTACCCTGACGGGGCCTTCGAGCAACCTGGAACTCAACGGGACATTGGACATGGTGGCCGACCGGGTCGATGCCAAGTTGCAGGTGACATTGCCGGTGACCAACAACCTGCCGATTGCCGCGCTGATTGTCGGCGCGCCGGCGGTGGGCGGCGCGCTGTTTCTGATCGACAAGTTGATCGGCGACCGCGTGGCGCGTTTTGCCAGCGTAAGATATGACGTCAAGGGACCGTGGAAAGAGCCGAAGATCACCTTCGACAAGCCGTTCTGATGGACAACGCCAATCCCCCTGTGGGAGCGAGCCTGTGGGAGCAAAGCTTGCTCGCGATGAACGATGACGCGGGTTTACGGTTGGACCGAGTCGTTCGTATCGCGAGCAAGCTTTGCTCCCACAACCCTCGTGGCGAGGATAAGGACAGGAGGAAACACCATGCCAGTCGCAGTGATTCAAATGGTCAGCCAGAGCGATGTGCTCGCCAACCTGGCGCGGGCCCGTGTATTACTGGAACAGGCCGCCGCTGGCGGTGCGCGGTTGGCGGTGTTGCCGGAAAACTTCGCGGCGATGGGGCGGCGGGACGTGGCCGACCTCGGGCGTGCCGAAGCCTTTGGTCAGGGACCGATCCTCCCCTGGTTGAAACAGGTCGCCCGCGACCTCAGGTTATGGATTGTAGCCGGCACGTTGCCCTTGCCGCCGGCGGACCGGCCCGAGGCCAAGGCCCATGCCTGTTCGTTGCTGGTGGACGATCAGGGCCAGATCGTGGCTCGTTACGACAAGCTGCACCTGTTCGACGTGGATGTGGCGGACAATCGTGGGCGCTACCGTGAGTCTGATGACTATGCTTATGGCGGCAACGTCGTGGTCGCCGATACACCGGTGGGAAGGGTGGGCCTGACGGTCTGCTATGACTTGCGCTTTCCGGAGCTTTACAGCGAACTGCGGGCTGCCGGCGCCGAATTGATCACGGCACCCTCGGCGTTCACCGCCGTCACCGGTGCAGCTCATTGGGAGGTGTTGATTCGCGCCCGAGCCATCGAAACCCAGTGTTATGTGCTGGCGGCCGCCCAAGGGGGCGTGCATCCGGGGCCTCGGGAGACCTTTGGTCATGCGGCTATTGTCGATCCCTGGGGGCGAGTGCTGGCGCAACAGGATCAAGGCGAAGCCGTGTTGCTAGCCGAGCGCGACAGCAGCGAACAGGCGTCCATCCGGGCGCGCATGCCGGTGGCCAGCCATCGGCGCTTTTTCTCTCAGGGCGCTCGACAGCGACCTGTCCAAGACGACGAATTCAAGGCGTAAAACATATGAGCGGGTTGTTGTCCTCAGTCAGTGAACACCTTCTAGCCCCCGGCGGCGTGACCCTTGAGAGCCTGCAAGGCGTCCTGGGCGACCTGGCCGGTCCGGGTATCGATGCGGCCGACCTGTATTTCCAGGGCCAGATCTCCGAGTCCTGGTCGTTGGAAGACGGCATCGTCAAGGAAGGCAGTTTCAACCTTGACCAGGGCGTGGGCGTACGTGCCCAGTCCGGTGAGAAAACCGGATTTGCCTACAGCAATGCCATTACCCTCGAAGCCCTGGGGGCTGCGGCCCGTGCGGCGCGTTCGATTTCCCGTGCCGGCCAGAACGGTACGGTCCAGGCCTTCAGCAGCCAGGACGTCGCGCAGTTGTATGCACCGGATAATCCGCTGGAGGTCATGAGCCGCGCCGAGAAGGTCGAACTGCTCAAGCGCATCGACGTCGCGACCCGGGCCCTCGACCCGCGCATCCAGCAGGTGTCGGTGAGCATGGCCGGTGTCTGGGAACGCATCCTGGTGGCGTCGACCGACGGCGGCCTGGCGGCGGCTGTGCGACCGCTGGTGCGTTTCAATGTCAGTGTGATCGTCGAGCAGAACGGTCGCCGCGAGCGCGGTGGGCATGGTGGTGGCGGGCGTACCGATTACCGCTATTTCCTCAGCGAAGACCGCGCCATGGGCTACGCCAGGGAGGCCTTGCGCCAGGCGTTGGTCAACCTGGAAGCCATTCCGGCGCCGGCTGGCACGTTGCCGGTGGTGCTGGGGTCCGGTTGGTCCGGTGTGCTGCTGCACGAAGCGGTGGGGCATGGCCTGGAGGGGGATTTCAACCGCAAGGGCAGTTCAGCCTACAGCGGGCGCATGGGCGAAATGGTTGCTTCGAAACTCTGCACCATTGTCGACGATGGCACTTTGGCGGGGCGGCGCGGCTCGTTGAGCGTCGACGACGAGGGTACCCCGACCGAGTGCACCACGCTGATCGAGAATGGCGTACTCAAGGGCTACATGCAGGACAAGCTCAACGCGCGGTTGATGGGCGTGGCTCGCACCGGCAATGGTCGCCGTGAGTCTTATGCGCACCTGCCGATGCCGCGCATGACCAACACCTACATGCTTGGCGGTCAGAGTGATCCGGCGGAAATCATCGCTTCGGTGAAAAAAGGCATCTACTGCGCCAACCTTGGCGGCGGCCAGGTGGACATCACCAGCGGCAAATTCGTGTTCTCCACCAGCGAGGCCTACCTGATCGAGGACGGCAAGATCACCGCGCCGGTCAAAGGCGCGACGCTGATCGGCAACGGACCGGAGGCCATGAGCAAGGTGTCGATGGTCGGTAACGACCTGGCGCTGGATAGCGGCGTAGGGACGTGCGGCAAGGACGGGCAGTCGGTGCCGGTGGGTGTCGGTCAGCCGACCCTGAAGATCGATGCGATTACCGTGGGTGGCACGGGCGCATGAAATACTCCGTAGGGCTTGTGAATCATTGTGGCGAGGGTGCGAGCTCCCTCGCCACAATGACGCGACCCCTCAAAGGGAGTGGGTGAGAACGGGAGCGATCAGCGCAGGCCGCGTTGAGTCTCGTCCAGCTCACGGATGTACTTGAAGATTTTACGGCTCGAAGCCGGTGGCTTGTTCTGCGCCACTTCGTGCTGAGCCTGACGGATCAGGGAGCGCAGTTGCTGGCGATCGGCCTCCGGGTAGTCGACGACGAATTTTTCCAGGGTGCCGTCGTCGCCTGCGATCAAGCGATCGCGCCAGCGTTCCAGGTTATGGAAGCGTTCGTTGTACTGCCGGGTGGAGGCGTCGAGTTGATCGAGCAGAACCAGGATGGCGTCAGTGTCCTGATCGCGCATCAGTTTGCCGATGAATTGCAGGTGCCGTTTACGCGCGATAGTCGCGGTGTGCTTGGGCGCATCGGCCAGGGCCCGGCGCAAGGCGTCGGTCAAGGGCAGTTTTGCCAGCAGGTCAGGCTTGAGTGTCGTGAGGCGCTCGCCGAGGTCAACCAGAGCATG
>Ga0157373_10003143_pt1 | contig 12475 bp, 10 predicted proteins | sample C65metaG_FD_113460 | JGI IMG/M metagenome (GOLD analysis project Ga0157373, IMG submission 113460) | Corn rhizosphere microbial communities from Kellogg Biological Station, Michigan, USA - C6-5 metaG | ecosystem: Host-associated > Plants > Roots > Rhizosphere > Soil | place: USA: Michigan... | reverse complement strand
GGCGGACATGACTACCGAGCTCGAGCCCAAGGCTGCTGCGCCTGCCCCAGCCAAGAAAAAGCCGTAAGCGGAGCCTGGTATGAGCATGCAACAACGCATCGAATCGACACTCGGCCTCCTGCAGCCCGAGCACCTGCAAGTGCTGGATGAAAGCCACATGCACAGCCGTGGGCTACAGACCCACTTCAAGGCGGTGGTGGTGAGCCGGCAGTTCGAAGGGCTCAATCGGGTCAAGCGCCACCAGAAGGTCTACGGCACGCTGGGTGAGCTGATGGGCGAATTCCATGCGTTGGCGCTGCACACCTACACCCCAGAAGAATGGGCACAGATCGATGCCGCCCCGGCTTCGCCGACCTGTGCCGGTGGCAGCAAGCACTGATTGACGAGGGAGCCGGGTGCTTTTGTGGCGAGGGGATTTGCGCAAGGCCTCGGTTTTGTAGTCCTGCAACCCATAAGTTTTTTGTTAGAATCCGCAACGCGCCTCTCAAGGGCGCGTTTTTTTTGCATCCGGTTCACCCCTTACGAGGGTAGCCACCTGGAGAAATACCCATGACACAACCCATTGTCGTGGCGGCACTGTATAAGTTCGTCACCCTGGAAGAGTACGTCGAGCTGCGTGAGCCCTTGCTCAAGGCGATGCTCGATAACGGCATCAAAGGCACCCTGCTGATCGCCGAAGAAGGCATCAACGGCACGGTCTCCGGCACCCGTGAAGGCATCGACGGCTTGCTGGCCTGGCTCAAGAACGACCCGCGCATGATCGACATCGATCACAAGGAGTCGTACTGCGACGAGCAGCCGTTCTACCGCACCAAGGTCAAGCTCAAGAAAGAAATCGTCACCCTCGGCGTCGAGGGCGTGGATCCGAACAAGCAGGTCGGTACCTATGTCGAACCCCAGTACTGGAATGCGCTGATCAGCGATCCTGAGGTGCTGCTGATCGACACCCGTAACGATTACGAAGTGTCCATCGGGACATTCGAAGGCGCAATCGATCCCAAGACCACCAGCTTTCGCGAGTTTCCCGACTACATCAAGGCCAACTTCGACCCGGCCCGGCACAAGAAGGTCGCGATGTTCTGCACCGGTGGCATCCGCTGTGAAAAGGCCTCCAGCTACATGCTCAGCCAGGGCTTCGACGAGGTTTTCCATCTCAAGGGTGGCATCCTGAAATACCTCGAAGAGGTTCCCCAGGAAGAAACTAAATGGCGCGGCGACTGCTTCGTCTTCGATAACCGCGTGACCGTTCGCCACGATCTCAGCGAAGGCGACTACGATCAATGTCATGCGTGCCGCACACCGGTGAGCCTGGAAGATCGCGCGTCGGAGCACTACGTGCCGGGCATCAGTTGCCCGCATTGCTGGGACAAGCTGAGCGAGAAGACCCGTCGCAGTGCCATCGACCGGCAAAAGCAGATCGAATTGGCCAAGGCTCGCAACATGCCGCACCCGATCGGCTACAACTACAAGCATTCATCCTCCGAGGCCTGAACCATGCCGCCACGCCTGCTGTATGTCATGGACCCGATGTGTTCCTGGTGCTGGGGCTTCGCGCCGGTGGCCGAAGCATTGGTCGAGCAGGCGCGGGCTCAGGGCGTGGAGCTGCACCTGGTGGTGGGCGGTTTGCGCACGGGCAGCGGTTCGGCCCTGGAGCCCACCACCCGGCGTTATATCCTTGAGCACTGGCAGGCTGTCACCCAGGCCACCGGCCAGCCGTTCAAGCTGGAGGGCGCGTTACCGGACGGCTTCGTCTATGACACAGAGCCGGCCTGCCGGGCCCTTGTGACGGCCAGGAGCCTGGCGCCGGACCTGGCCTGGAAGCTGCTGAAACTGATCCAGCAGGCTTTTTATGTGCAGGGTCGCGACGTGACCCATGCCAGCGTCCTGGTGGAATTGGCCGAACAGGCCGGGCTGCCACGCATCGAGTTTGCGGCGGCGTTTGACAGCGCCGAACAACAGGCGGCCACTGCGGCGGATTTTACATGGGTGCAAGACCTCGGCATTGCCGGGTTCCCCACGCTGCTCGCCGAGCGCGATGGCCAATTGGCCCTGCTCACCAACGGTTATCAGCCCCTGAGCCAACTGTCCCCATTGCTTGGCCGTTGGCTGGAGCGTGCGGCCTGTGCCTGACCTGCCGGACGGCACCTCGGAGCCCCAGCGCGTTGATCGATTGAGCTGGGCTGAAATCCGCCGCCTGGCCCTCAAACACAAGAAAGCCCTGTGGATTGCCAACGGCGTGGCGGTGCTGGCGACGCTCTGCAGCGTGCCGATCCCCTTGCTGTTGCCATTGTTGGTGGACGAAGTACTGCTGGGGCGGGGCGACGCCGCCTTGAAAGTGATGAACCACGCCCTGCCGACGGGATGGCAGACTGCTGCCGGCTATATCGGGTTGATGCTGTTGGCGACCTTGACCCTTCGGTGCGGCGCGCTGCTGTTCAACGTGTTGCAGGCGCGCTTGTTTGCCAGGCTTGCCAAAGACATCGTCTATCGCATTCGTGTCCGTCTGATCGAGCGTCTCAAGCGTATTTCCCTGGGCGAATACGAAAGTCTGGGCAGCGGCACCGTGGCCGCGCACCTGGTCACCGACCTGGACACCCTCGATAAATTCGTCGGCGAAACCCTCAGCCGTTTCCTGGTGGCGATGCTGACGCTGGTGGGCACCGCCGGCATCCTGATGTGGATGCACTGGAAACTGGCGCTGCTGATCCTGTTGTTCAATCCGCTGGTGATCTATGCCACGGTGCAGTTGGGCAAGCGGGTCAAGCACCTCAAGAAGCTGGAGAACGACAGCACCTCGCGCTTCACCCAGGCCTTGACCGAAACCCTGGACGCGATCCAGGAAGTGCGTGCCGGTAACCGCCAGGGGTTTTTCCTCGGACGCCTGGGCCAGCGTGCCCGAGAGGTCCGCGACTATGCCGTCAATTCCCAGTGGAAAAGTGATGCGTCGGGCCGTGCCAGTGGTTTGCTGTTCCAGTTCGGCATCGACATTTTCCGTGCGGCGGCGATGCTCACAGTATTGTTTTCCGACTTGTCCATCGGCCAGATGCTGGCGGTGTTCAGCTACCTCTGGTTCATGATCGGTCCGGTGGAACAATTGTTGAACCTGCAATACGCCTATTACGCGGCCGGCGGTGCGTTGAGTCGGATCAACGAACTGCTGGCCCGGGCCGACGAACCTCAGTACACCGGCGGTGTCGACCCGTTCAAGGGACACGATACCGTGGGCATCGACATCCAGGGCTTGAGCTTCGGCTATGGCGAAGAGCTGGTGCTCGACCAGTTGAACCTGTCCATCTCACCTGGCGAAAAAGTCGCCATCGTGGGCGCCAGCGGTGGCGGCAAGAGCACCCTGGTGCAGCTGTTGTTGGGCCTGTATACGCCGCAGTCGGGCAGCATCCGGTTTGGCGGCGCCACGCATCAGGAAATCGGCCTGGAAACCATCCGCGAAAATGTCGCAGTGGTATTGCAGCATCCTGCTTTGTTCAACGACACGGTGCGGGCCAATCTTTCCATGGGCCGCGATTGCAGTGATGAGGCCTGCTGGCGAGCATTGGCAATCGCCCAGCTCGATGCCACCGTGCGCGCGTTGCCCCAAGGGCTGGAAAGTGTGGTCGGGCGTTCCGGAGTGCGATTGTCCGGTGGGCAGCGTCAACGCCTGGCCATCGCCCGCATGGTACTGGCCGAGCCGCGGGTGGTGATTCTCGACGAAGCGACTTCCGCCCTGGACGCCGCTACCGAGTACAACCTCCATCAGGCCCTGGCGCGTTTTCTGAGCGGGCGCACCACGCTGATCATCGCCCACCGGTTGTCAGCCGTAAAACAGGCCGACCGGGTATTGGTGTTCGACGGCGGACAAATCGCTGAAGACGGCGACCATTTGCAATTGATTGCCGAGGGTGGCCTGTACGCTCGACTCTACGGTCATTTGCAACAGATACAGCAGCCTTGAGTTTCCTGTGAATTTCTGCGCTTAGTATCCAAAAAATCAGCCAAACACCCCGGTTTCTTCGAATTTCCACCCAAAGCCTGTCGATCTGTCGATCCAGCCGTTCCAAGGATCGAAAACTGGCCTAGGCTGTGGGATCAGGAGCGGATTTCTCCCGGGTGCTCATTGGCAATGCCTGTGCAAGGGACCTCATGAAGCAAAAGCGGACTCTCGGAACGCCTCGGTTGTTGGGCATCGTCTGGCCCTTCATTGCCGTTGTTCTATTTCAGGCATTGCTCGGAGGCGTGAGTCTCTACGTATTATCGGCAGTTCGCGGTTATGTCGCGGGAGAAAGCCTCTGGTCCAAGGGGCAGAAAGATGCCATTTATTATCTGAATCTTTACGCCGACAGCCGCGATGAGTCTATTTTCCGCAAATACCAGCAAGCCATTGCCGTGCCCGAGGGCGGTCACGACCTGCGGGTGGCGCTGGATCGACAGCCGCCTGACCTGGAAGCGGCACGGACGGGCATTCTTCAAGGGGGAAACCACCCGGACGACGTGTCCAGCCTGATCTGGCTCTATCTGAATTTCCGTCACTTCAGTTACCTGGAAGAGGCCATCGATCTCTGGACGGTGGGCGACGGCTATCTGATCGAGTTGGATACCGTTGCCCGGCAGATGCACGACAGCATTGCCGAAGGGACTGCTTCAGAAACCGATATCCGCGGCTGGCAGGCCCGGATCTTTGCCATCAACGACTCCGTCACCCCGGCAGCGAAGGCTTTCAGCGACGCGCTGGGCGAGGGATCGCGCTTTATCCTGCGCCTGTTGCTGGTGACCAACTTCGCCACTGCGCTGGGGTTGATCGTCCTGGCCTTGTTGCGTACTCACAAACTATTGGCCCAGCGACAGGTGTTCGCCAATGCTTTGCAATTGGAGAAGGAGCGGGCGCAGATTACTTTGCAATCCATCGGCGACGGAGTCATCACCACCGACGTCGAGGGCGCCATTGCCTATATGAATCCCGCTGCCGAGGCGATGACCCACTGGAAGGCCGAACATGCCACCGGACTGCCCCTGGCCGCGCTGTTCAATCTGCTCGACGACAATGCCCAGACTGAAGGCCTGACGCTGATCGAACATATTCTCAGCGGCCGGCTCGGTGGCGGCCGCGAACATTCCAAATTGATCCAGCGCCTGGATGGCAGCACGGTGTCGGTGACCCTGGTGGGGGCGCCGATCCGTCATGCGGGCAAGGTCAGCGGCGCTGTACTGGTCCTGCATGACATGACCCAGGAGCGCCAGTACATCGCCAACCTGTCGTGGCAGGCCACCCATGATGCGCTGACCGGCCTGGCGAACCGCCGGGAATTCGAATACCGACTCGAACAGGCCTTGCATAACCTGACGCGCCAGGTGGGCCGCCATGCCTTGATGTTCCTCGACCTGGACCAGTTCAAACGGGTCAACGATACCTGTGGCCACGCGGCGGGTGACGAATTGTTGCGGCACATCTGTGCATTGCTGCAGTCGGGCCTGCGAGAAAACGACACCCTGGCCCGGTTGGGCGGGGATGAGTTCGGTATCTTGCTGGAGAACTGTTCGCCGGAGGCTGCGGAGAAGATCGCCGAAGGTCTGCGCCAGACCGTGCAGAACCTGCACTTTGTCTGGAAAGGCCGGCCATTCGTGACCACTGTGAGCATCGGCCTGGTGCACATCGCCCAGAACCCGACCACCTTGGAGGCGTCCCTGCGCGCTGCCGACATGGCCTGTTACATGGCCAAGGAGAAGGGGCGCAACCGAGTCCAGGTCTACCATGCCGACGACTCGGAACTGTCCCTGCGTTTCGGTGAGATGGCTTGGGTCCAGCGCTTGCACATGGCCCTGGAGGAAAACCGCTTCTGCCTCTATGCCCAGGAAATTGCCGCGCTGGGTCCGGGTGAGCACGGTGGGGGGCACATTGAGATCCTGTTGCGCCTGCACGATGAGGCCGGGCGGATGATTCTGCCGGACAGCTTCATTCCTGCGGCGGAGCGCTATGGCCTGATGACATCCCTGGACCGTTGGGTGGTGGAGAATGTCTTCAGGATCATCCGCCAGTGCTTGAACGAGTCGCGGCAGGGCCCCTTGGCTATGTGTGCGATCAATCTGTCGGGCACGACTATCGGAGACCAGGCGTTCCTCGACTTCCTGCGTAAACAGTTCGCGGCCTATTCGATTCCGCCGGAAATGATTTGTTTTGAAATTACAGAGACCAGCGCTATTTCGAATTTGGGCAGCGCCATTCGCTTTATCAATGAACTCAAGAGCTTGGGCTGTTACTTTTCGCTGGATGACTTTTGCGCCGGAATGTCTTCATTCGCTTACCTGAAACATTTACCTGTAGACTTCCTGAAGATCGACGGGAGTTTCGTAAAGGATATGCTGGACGACCCGATTAACCGGGCAATGGTCGAAGTGATCAACCACATCGGCCATGTCATGGGTAAGCGCACCATTGCCGAGTTTGTGGAAACTGCCCAGATCGAGCAGGCATTGCTGGAGATTGGAGTGGATTACGCTCAGGGGTATGTCATCGAGCGCCCGCAGTTGTTTACCTGTGACACGTTGCAATGCAGGCCGGCCCGGCCCCAGCCGTTGTTATTCAAGGCCCCCGGCACGTTCCGCTGAGCCTCTTGTTGATCCGGAAAAAAATCACAATCAAAAGGAGCCCGACAGTGATCGACACATTCAACCGAACAGGCCCGCTCATGGACGCCAAAAGCTATCCGCAATGGGCACAGCAGCTCATTGCCGATTGCGGCGAGAGCAAGCGCCGGGTTGTCGAACACGAACTGTATCAACGCATGCGCGATAACAAGCTCAGCGCCAAGACCATGCGCCACTACCTCATCGGTGGTTGGCCGGTCGTTGAACAGTTCGCCTTATACATGGCACAGAACCTCACCAAGACCCGCTTTGCCCGCCATCCCGGCGAGGATATGGCCCGTCGTTGGCTGATGCGCAACATTCGTGTCGAACTCAATCACGCCGACTACTGGGTGAACTGGAGCGCCGCCCATGGCGTGACGCTGGAGGACCTGCAGGCGCAGCAGGTACCGCCCGAACTCCACGCATTGAGCCATTGGTGCTGGCATACCAGCTCTTCGGACTCGCTGATCGTGGCAATCGCGGCGACCAACTATGCCATTGAAGGCGCGACCGGAGAGTGGTCGGCGGTGGTGTGTTCCAGCGGCATCTACGCGGCGGCCTTCGCCGAGGAAGACCGCAAGCGCGCCATGAAATGGCTGAAGATGCACGCCCAGTACGACGATGCCCATCCGTGGGAAGCGCTGGAAATCATTTGCACCCTGGCGGGCATGAATCCGAGCAAGGCCCTGCAGGCCGAGCTGCGCCAGGCCGTGTGCAAGAGCTACGACTACATGTACCTCTTTCTGGAGCGTTGCATGCAACTGGAACAGTCGGAAGCGGCCGGGAAACCGGCATCTCACCGCGAGCGCCTGGCGCTGGCCGGAAGCTGATGCCTAGCTGACCGATGTGGGAGCGAGTTTGCTCCGCGAAGTGCTCGGACCGTCAACGGGGAGGTTGGCTGTTGGAGTGCTATCGCGAGCAGGCTCGCCCCCCCAGAGGTTCGGTCAATATCCGATTGCGCTCGCCTTCATTCAGCCCGCCATCGCCAACCGGTTCCGCCCTTCGCGCTTGGCCACATACAATGCGCTGTCTACCCGGCGCAGCAGGCTTTCCATGGACTCACCCGGCAGCAGCGTCGCGCAGCCGAGGCTGACCGTCAGCTCGATCCTGACGCCGGCAGCGAAATAATCCTGCAATTGGGCGGCATAGCGCAGTCGCTCGCCAATCGTGGCAGCGGCTTCTCGGCTGGTATTGGAAAGCAGGATCAGGAACTCCTCGCCGCCGAACCTGAATACCATATCCACGTTACGCAATTGATCCTTGATCGACTCGGCAACGGCCTTGAGCACCTCATCGACGGCACCATGGCCGTAGGTATCGTTGATGCGCTTGAAGTGATCGATGTCGAGCATCAGCAACGACAACGGTTGCATATGACGCCTGGCCATATCGATTTCCCGCTCCATGACCTGGTCCATGGCGATGCGGTTGCCAGTTCCTGTCAGTGGGTCGCGCAGGGCGCTCTGGGTTGCGGCGCGGTAGAGCAGGGCGTTTCGCAGCGGAAACAACAGGGTGGACATCACTGACTCGAGATCACTCTGCTCCGCATCGCTGAAGCGCTGATTGCGACGGAACACCAATTCGCCCAGCTGTTCCTCTTCATGGCTGAGGTTGTAGCTGAGCAGATGATGCCCGCGTTGGCCGAACTCCAGCCGCAGATCGCTGGGCTTGTGTTGATAGGCCAGCGCGTCCAGTGGCACCAGTCGTTGAACTTCACGGAAAAACAGGCCCAGAATCCGCTGTGGTTCCAGGCTGGTCTGCAATTGCTGACTCAGTTGCTGACGCAATTGCGAAAGATTGACGGAGCGTGCCACGAGCGGGGACGGTTGACCGAGGCCCAGGCGTTGCAGTTTGGCGCTGTCGAAATCAATCGCGTTGGTCTGGATGGGCGTTTTCATTTGGCGTGAGCCCCTAAGCAGAATCTGTCCTGGCAGGCTGGGTGAGGTGCTTTGGGCTGCGTGTCGTACTGGCCCTTCAGTTCCGTAGGACATTGATTTGAGTTTAGTCTGCTTTCCTTGGCTGACGCAGGCCTCGTATCAACCTCCGTTACCCGCCGGACATGGCGTGTTTAGCAGGGTTAGAGCGAAAGTCGTGCCAGTCCGTTCACTTCAAAAAAAATCCATTGCAAATCAATGAAATGGAAAAAATCGCGAATATCCCCCCGAGATTGCGCGACATGGCTTTGGCGGTTCGGCTGGCTGGCTATCGAAGGATTCGAGCGTCGCGACGGTAAACCGCCGCAACGTGGAGGCGAGCGCTTACTGTGCGTTGAAGGCCTGGCCGTTGACGCCTTTGCTGTCCGGCCCCATCAAGTACAGATAGGCCGGCATGATCTCTTCCGGCGTTGGATTGTTGAGCGGGTTCTCCCCTGGATAGGCCTGGGCGCGCATGCTGGTGCGGGTGGCGCCGGGGTTGATGCTGTTGGCACGCACCGGCGCGACGGAATCGACTTCGTCGGCCAGGGTCTGCATCAGCCCCTCGGTGGCAAACTTGGACACGCCATAAGCGCCCCAGTATGCCCGGCCCTTGCGACCGACGCTGCTGGAGGTGAACACCACGGACGCATCCGTAGACAGCTTGAGCAGCGGCAGCAAGGTGCTGGTGAGCATGAACATGGCGTTGACGTTCACCTGCATCACTCGCATGAAATTCTCGCCAGACAGTTGTTCCAGCGGCGTGCGTGGGCCGATGATCGAGGCGTTGTGCAACAGGCCGTCCAGGTGACCGAACTCGGTTTCGATCATCGCTGCCAGTTCGTCGTATTGGTGGGGCAGGGCGGTCTCGAGGTTGAAAGGAATCACTGCCGGCTGTGGGTGGCCGGCCGCTTCGATTTCATCGTAGACCTGGGTCAGGTTGGCTTCGGTCTTGCCCAGCAGCAGCACGGTAGCGCCGTGGGCGGCATAGGCCTTGGCGGCAGCGGCGCCAATGCCACGACCGGCGCCGGTGACCAGGATGACCCGGCCGTTGAGCAGGTCAGGGCGGGCGGAATAATCAAACATAAAAACCTCACGAAACATAACGATGCGTGGTGGTGCACGGTGTGGCGACGGGACTTGATCTGTGGCGAGGGGATTTATCCCCGCTGGGTCGCGAAGCGCCCCCCTGCGTATTACTTGATACACCGCAGTGACAGATATTTCTTGGAGGCGCTTCGCACCTCAGCGGGGATAAATCCCCTCGCCACAAAAAAAATCTACTTATATTGCCTTGCCACACGGAGTCGTCGGCTCAACAACTGCACAACGCGTTATCCAGCACTTCGCGCAGCGCCAGCGGGTGATCGATCACCACATCCGCGCCCCAGTGCTTGGGGTTGTCATCCGGATGGATGTAGCCGTAGGTCACCGCGCACGTCTTGGTGCCGGCGCTGCGCCCGGACTCGATGTCCCGCAGGTCGTCGCCCACGAACAGCACGCTGGCCGGGTCCAGGTCGAGCATCTTGCAGGCCAGGACCAGCGGCTCCGGATCCGGCTTGCTGTTTTTCACGTGATCCGGGCAGATCAGTACCTTCGAGCGCTCGGCCAGGCCCAGTTGCTGCATGATCGGCTCGGCGAAGCGCACCGGTTTGTTGGTCACCACGCCCCAGATCAGGTTGGCGGCTTCGATGTCGGCCAGCACCTCGGCCATGCCGTCGAACAGGTGGCTATGGACGGCGCAGCCCTTGAGGTAGCGGTCGAGGAATTCCTGGCGCAGTTCCTCGAAGCCCGGTGATTCCGGGTCCATGGAAAAGCTCACCGCGACCATCGCACGGGCGCCGCCGGAAATTTCGTCACGGATGTGCTGCGTGTTCATCGGTGGCAAGCCACGGTCGGCGCGCATGGCCTGGCAGATGGCGATGAAGTCCGGCGCGGTATCGAGCAGCGTGCCGTCCATGTCGAAGAGAACCGCTTTGAGACGCATCGACTTACTCCTCGCGCAATGTCTGGATCATGTAGTTGACGTCAACGTCGGCGGCCAGTTTGTAGTGCTTGGTCAGCGGGTTGTAGGTCAGGCCGATGATGTCCTTGACGGTCAGACCCGCCGCGCGGCTCCAGGCGCCCAGCTCGGAGGGGCGGATGAACTTCTTGAAGTCGTGGGTGCCCCGAGGCAGCAGCTTCATGATGTATTCAGCGCCGATGATGGCGAACAGGTATGCCTTCGGGTTGCGGTTGATGGTGGAGAAGAACACCTGGCCGCCGGGCTTGACCATGCGGAAGCAGGCGCGGATGACCGAGGACGGGTCCGGCACGTGTTCGAGCATTTCCAGGCAGGTGACCACGTCGAACTGAGCGGGCATTTCCTCGGCCAGGGCTTCGGCGGTGATCTGCCGATACTCCACGCTGACGCCGGACTCCAGTTGGTGCAGCTGCGCCACCGCCAGCGGTGCTTCGCCCATGTCGATGCCCATCACCGTTGCGCCGCGCTGGGCCATGGCTTCGCTGAGGATGCCGCCGCCACAGCCGACGTCGAGCACTTTCTTTCCGGCCAGGTTGACCCGCTCGTCGATCCAGTTGACCCGCAGCGGGTTGATATCGTGCAGCGGCTTGAATTCGCTTTCGCGGTCCCACCAGCGGTGAGCCAGGGCTTCGAACTTGGCGATTTCGGCGTGGTCGACGTTGCTCATGTGCAGATCCTCGAAAAACTTGAAAAAATCAGTTGCCCCGAGCCGTGGCTCAAGAGGCAGGGTTATTCGTCGTGACCGCTGATGCGGCGGCCCCAGGCCTGGGCCGTGGCGGTCAGTTGCGGTTCGTCCAGGCGGGTCAGCCGGCCGTCTTCAAGCAAGGGCTTGCCAGCCACCCACAGGTGTTTCACGCAATCGCGGCCGGTGGCGTAGATCAACTGCGACACCGGGTCGTAGATCGGTTGCTGGGCCAGTCCCGACAGATCGAAGGCCACCAGGTCGGCGGCCTTGCCGACTTCCAGCGAGCCAACGGTGGCCTCGATGCCCAGCGCCCGGGCGCCATTGAGCGTGGCCATGCGCAACGCCCGATGGGCATCCAGGGCCGGGGCCGAGCCGGCGACGGCCTTGGCCAACAGCGCTGCGGTGCGGGTTTCTCCCAGCAGGTCCAGGTCATTGTTGCTCGCCGCGCCGTCGGTGCCGACCGCCACATTGACGCCGGCCTGCCACAAGCGCTCCACCGGGCAGAAGCCACTGGCCAGCTTCAGGTTCGATTCCGGGCAATGGATCACGCTGCAATTGCTTTCTACCAACAAGGCCAGGTCTTCATCGCTGATCTGAGTCATGTGCACGGCCTGAAAACGTGGCCCCAACAGGCCGAGTCGTCCCAGGCGAGCCATCGGCCGCTCAGCGGTGTTATCCACAGCCTGCTGCACTTCGAAGGCGGTTTCGTGAACATGCATATGAATGGCCGCGTCCAGTTCTTCGGCAATCACACGGATTTTCTCCAGGTTCTCGTCGCCTACGGTGTAGGGCGCATGCGGGCCGAACGCAACTTTGATCCGTGGATGGTGCTTGAGCTCGCCAAACAATTCGATGCCCTGACGAATGGCGTCGTCGGCGCTGGCGGCCCCGGGAATCGGGAAATCGAGGATCGGAATGGCGATTTGCGCACGGATGCCGCTGTTATGAACGCGTTCGCTGGCAACCTTGGGATAGAAATACATGTCAGAGAAGCAGGTGATGCCACCCTTGATCTGCTCGGCGATCGCCAGGTCGGTGCCGTCGCGCACGAAGTCTTCATCGACCCATTTGCCCTCGGCCGGCCAGATATGCTGTTCGAGCCAGGTCATCAGGGGCAGATCGTCGGCCAGGCCGCGGAACAGCGTCATCGCCGCATGCCCGTGGGCATTGATCAGGCCCGGGCTGAGCAGCGTGCCCGGTAGTTCGCGGACCTCGGCAGCCTCGCATTTCAGGGCT
>Ga0157373_10003142_pt1 | contig 12479 bp, 10 predicted proteins | sample C65metaG_FD_113460 | JGI IMG/M metagenome (GOLD analysis project Ga0157373, IMG submission 113460) | Corn rhizosphere microbial communities from Kellogg Biological Station, Michigan, USA - C6-5 metaG | ecosystem: Host-associated > Plants > Roots > Rhizosphere > Soil | place: USA: Michigan... | reverse complement strand
GATACCCACCGTCATGAATATTCTGCCGAGAATCAGGACCAAGGACCTGGAGAATCTATCGCAGAACAAGAACGTCTCAGAGGCCGTGCGTCGCCAAGCGTATCGCCTCAACCAGGCACGATCAGGCAAATGAACTCGAATAGCAGAAATCTGCCTTCCTGAGTACGGTTTGGTGAGATTCTCCACCCGCATCAACCGAACTGTCACGAGAATTTTGCGAAATTCTTAATATTGTTCTTGACAGGTCACGCTTCAATCGTATAATTTCGCACAGTTCAATTAGCAAGGGTTATTGGATCGTTATTGAACACTGCTGGCTGGGCAGGTGTAAGGCGCGCTCGTTACTATTACGGCTTTATTTTTCTCCGCTAGCGCGCCGCCCGTTCCGATCGTCACGCTTTCCGGCGATCGCATGCTTTGCACAGCCACCCTGTTTGCCAGAACCTACCCGTAACGCTTTGCCCCGCCGATTTCCTGTGAGTCAGCGGGGCACCCCCTTTTAAAGATCAATTTTTCCGGAAGCTCAGGTGGTGGTGGACTCTTCGAGGACCTTCGCAGGTTCGGCTGAGGCCGGCATTTCGACGGGAGCAGAAATCGTCTGACCACTCATTCGAGCAAAGAGCTGCTCGTACTGATCGACCACATGTTCCCAGTCGTAGTTACTCTGAATGCGTTGCTGTGCGCGATTCCTGTAAGCCTGGACCAGCGATCCGTCGCGCAAGACTCTCTGCAATTTTTCGCCGAGATCAAACTCGTCGATGTACGGTATGCCGGCTTCGCCTACAACCTCGATGTTTTCAGGTGTCGCTAGTGTCAACACGCAGTTTCCGTAACCCATGGCCTCGAGCAGCGCCGGATGAGTGCCGCCGACTTCAGTCGCGTGAACGTAGCAATACGCGTTTTGTTGAAGCGCGCGGTAATCCTGGCCGAAAACAAAACCGGTGAAGATGATTCTCTTATCGCCCCGTGCAAGCGCTTTCAAACTGGCGATGTAACTCTCCGCGTACGGAGCATCACCGACGATCAGCAACCGGTACGCAGTTCGCACTTTCTTAAAAGCCTCGATCACGAGATGCGCGTTGTTCTCAGGCTCCAGGCGAGACACGTACAAAACGTACCGGTTCGGCTCGACTCTCCATTTACGCACCGCAGCGCGATCGGGGCGTCGCTCTACCTCGCTTCCGTAAGCGATCATCGTCGACGGCGTGTTGTGACGGGCCAGGTAATAATCCTGGATCACCTGTGCGTCAGTCACCATTTCGTTCGGCAACCACGTCGACAAGTATTCGGTGAGTCGATAATAGCGGCGTCCAAGCCGGCCCCACTTCTTACGTTTATGCTCGAGCCCATCGACGTTGATCGCGACCGGCGTTCCGGTGAGTCGCAGGATGGGGCTAAAAGGTGCGTTGGCGCAGTTGCAAATCAGCGCGGCGTCGTAGCGGCCGGACACCGCGTGGATCGCAGAAAGAAAAGTGTGAACGACTGTATCGAAGTATTTGTGCCTGATCGTCGGCAGAACTTTGAGGCGCACGCCGTGATACTTCAACTGTCTCGGCGAGACGTAATGTGCGCGACAGTACACAGTAACCTCATGACCGCGCGCGACGAGTCGCGTTGCGAGATGTTCTGCGAACGTTTCGAATCCGCCGTAACTGGCCGGAATTCCGCGAGTGCCCAAAATTGCGATACGCATCAACTTAGATTTCCAAACGGATCAGCGAACGCTTTCGCGAGCCACTTCTTCGTAAACTGCGAGTGTGCGGCGAGCGGTCTCACGCCAATCGAATTCGCCAGCCCTTTTTTGACCTTTTGAACTTAATTCCTGGCGCAGCAAAGGATCATCTATGACGCGTTTGATCGCGTTTGCAATCGCTCCGACGTCGTAGGGATCTACCGTCAAAGCAGCGTCGCCGACAACTTCCGGTAAGCTGGTCCTATTACCAACGATTACCGGCGCTCCACACTTCATCGCCTCGAGCGGCGGCAAACCGAAGCCTTCGAAATAAGACGGATACACAAAACAAAGTGCGCCGGAGTACAGTGCCGGCAAGTCCGCGTCGGGAACGTATCCGGTCAAAACCACTGCCTCTTTCATGCCCGTCTCGTCAAGGGTTCGTAAAGTTTCATCGTAAAGCCACGCACACTTTCCGACGAGCACGAGTTTAGGCAGCTTATCTGCTGAAGTGTTGTCGCGCAACGAAGCATAGGCCCGGACGAGTCGGGCCAAGTTTTTGCGCGGCTGAATAGAACCTACAGACAAAATATAGTCGCCGTCTATCCCGTAATTATGTCGCACGCGTTGAAGTTCCCTGTAGTCATCGACTGGACCGAAGTGCGAAGGCGCCGCGAGGGGAATCGAGTGAATTCGGTTCTCGCTAATGCCGTAAGTTTCGACGATGTCGCTGCGCGTGTGTTCTGACAGCGAAATAATTCGCGCGGCTCGCCTGGCGGAATGCCGCACCGTTAACTTCAACTGCGTTCGGCTACGTCGATTGAAAGTCTGCGGCAGGTGTTCGAACGACAGATCGTGAATGCTGACGACGACGGGACACGGACAAAACGGAGGCGCCGTGAACTGGACGTGCAGCACATCCACCGGATTTTTGCGCAGTTCAGCGCTGAGAGTCAGCGGGATTCGGATCAGCGGCGTGTGAGGAAAAGTGGCGCGAACTTTGAAGTTGGGCCAACGGTGCTGGAACCGTTCGCGCGCTTCGTCGGTTGTAATGTAAATAGTGTACTGGTTGACGCTGTCGATCTGGGCCAGCGCCTCGATCAGATTAACGGCGTAGCTTTCGTTCCCGGCAAGCTTCGCCCCAACAGAATGAGCATCGATTGCGATCCGCAATCCTCTAATCCCGAATTATTTACCCTTCGCGGCTTGCGCCTGCGCGTCGTCGCCCTGGTGCGTGCGCGTATCGCGCTCGCGAATACGCGCGGCTTTGCCTCGCAGTCCGCGGAGGTAATAGAGCTTGGCCCTTCTTACTCGACCTCTTTTTACCAGATCGATGTGGTCAATGATGGTGGCGTGAAGCGGAAAAATCCTTTCGACGCCGACTCCGAAACTGGTTTTTCTTACGGTGATGGTTTCGCGTGCGCCCCCATGCTTGCGAGCAATCACGACGCCTTCAAAAGCCTGCAATCTTTCTTTCGTCTCGGATTCCTTGATTCGCACGTGGACACGCACAGTATCGCCTGGCTGAAACTCGGGAATATTATTGCGTAGTTGAGTTTCTTCAATTTTATCCAATCGGTTCATTTCGATGCTCCTTATTAATTCACTATTTCAGCAGGTCAGGACGATTACGTCGTGTTTTCGCGATGGCGGCTTCTTTACGCCAACGCTCAATCTCTGCGTGATGACCGCTCAACAATACTTCCGGCACTTTCATGCCTCTGAACTCCGGCGGCCGCGTGTACTGTGGGTGGTCCAACAAGTCCTCTGAAAAGGACTCATACACCGCCGAAGTTTCACTGCCCAACGCGCCGGGCAACAATCGCACAACTGCGTCGACTACAACCACCGCCGCTGCTTCGCCGCCCGACAGCACGTAGTCGCCGATCGAAATTTCGTCAGTCACGAGCGCGTCCGCCACTCGCTCGTCAACTCCTTCGTAACGCCCGCAAAGGAGTACGACGTGGGTCGCATTCTTTGAAAGATCCCGGGCCAACGGTTGCGAAAAAACCCGGCCCTGCGCGGATAACAAAACTACTCGCGTGTTTGCCGGCAGGTCTTCTTTTCGGGAAGCCCCGGTCAGCGCTTCGACTCCGGCGAAGATCGGCTCGGGTTTGAGAATCATTCCGTCGCCGCCGCCGAATGGCCTGTCGTCCACGACGTGGTGCTTGTCAGTGGTCCACTGCCGCAGATCGTGGGCCTTGACGTCGACCAGTCCAGCATTCCGAGCTCGCCTCAAAATCCCACAATCGATCACTTCGCTAAAGAACTCGGGAAAGATCGTGATGATGTCGAAGCGTAGCATTTGTGCGAATCAAAGATCTAAAAGTCCTTCAGGCGGATCGACAACAATCGTCTTTCCCGCCGTGTCTACCTCGACGACAATCGAATCGACCATCGGCACCAGCCGTTCGTTGCCGTTCTCGTCAGCAATCCGGAGGATCTCAGTTCCGCCCGTTTTGATTACTGACTGAACCTTGCCGATACTCTCGTCGCCGACCTTAACCGTGCATCCTTCCAGTTCCCAATCGTAGTATTGATCTTCAGGAAGCTCGACGCGTTCCGATTCGGGAACAGCGAAATCAAAGCCGACTAATTCTTTGGCCGTCTCAACGTCGTCGTAGCCGGCCAATTTCAAAATAACGCGATCGTTTTGGAACCAGTAGTCTTCGAGTTGTCCGGTTTTCCGCTCGCCTTGTGGCGAAACCAGCACTAGTTCCTCAACGTCTTCAAACCGTTCGGGAAAGTCCGTCAAAAGCTCTGCGACGATCTCGCCTCTCAGACCTCGTGGTTTCACTGCTCGAGCGATAACCACCAACTCACTCGAACCCGCGTCCGCCATTTCTCACTCAACGATTTCCAGGAGATAGCGCCGGTTGTTTTTTGCTCCAGCGACTTTCGCCAGCGAACGGAGGGCACGTATCGTTCGTCCCTGCTTACCGATAATTTTTCCGACGTCGTTTGGAGCGACACGCACTTCGATGAGCGTTGATCCGTTGCGCTGTTCGACTTCGCGAACATCAACAGTTTCGCTGTCGTCGACTAACGACTTAACGATCATCTCGATTGCGTCTCGCATGACGTGACGTGTTTAGGCTTCGGCAGCCGCAGCGCTTTCGGCCTTCGCGCTGGCCTTAATCAAGCGGCTCACGGTGTTGGTCGGCTGCGCGCCTTTTTCGATCCAGTAGTTGACCCTGGTCAGGTTCAGTTTGATTTCCGCCGGATTTCTCGTTGGATTGTAGGTGCCGACATTCTCCAGGTAAGCTCCGTCGCGTTTCGATTGCTTCTCTTTCACAACCACGCGGTACGACGGGCTCTTCTTCGCACCAGTGCGCATTAACTTGATCGCTAACAAATCGTTCCTCCTTTTAGGCCGAGGCCTATCTCCTTCGCTTCTTTCGTTTCTTCTTTAACTTCTTTCTCGATGGTCCCGCTGGTCCAGTTGGCCCAGCCGGCAACGATGGCAGTTCATCTCCGTCGCCACCAGCAAACCCGGCCATGTCAGGCATGCCGGTCATCTTTCTCAACATCTTGCTTTTAATTCCGCCACCGCCGAACAGCCCGGAACTCGAAAGCTGCCGCATCATCTGGCGCATCTCGACGTACTGCTTGATGAGCTGATTGACGCCGGCGACTGACGTCCCTGAACCACGAGCGATGCGGCGCCGTCGGTTTGCGTTCAGGATTCGATGATCGTTGCGCTCTTCCCACGTCATCGAGTCGATGATGGCTTCGGTGCGTTTGAGCTCCTGCTCCATCATCTTTGACTGCTCCTCATCCAACTGCGGCATTCCGATGCCGCCGAGAAGCTGGTCCGGCAGTAGCTTCATGATCTTTGAGAAAGAGCCGAGCTTCTTGACCTGCCGTAATTGCGAACGAAAGTCGTCTAACGTGAATTCGTTCTTCTGAAGCTTCTTGAGCTGCTGTTCGGCTTCCTGCTGATCGACCTTCGACTGAACTTCTTCGATGAGCGATAACACATCGCCCATTCCAAGAATTCGCTGGGCCACTCGATCCGGATAAAACGGCTCGAGCGCGTCGTAGCGCTCGCCGACGCCGACAAACTTTACCGGCTGACCGGTCACCTGCTTGATGGAAAGTGCAGCGCCGCCGCGTGCGTCGCCGTCCATTTTCGTCAGGATCACGCCCGTGATTCCCACGCGGCGATGAAACTCTTCCGCCGAACGAACTGCATCCTGGCCCGTCATTGCGTCTGCGACGAAGAGAATCTCGACTGGATGAGTCTGGTTCTTAATATTGACCAGCTCTTCCATCAGCTCGTCGTCGATATGCAGACGGCCCGCCGTGTCAATCAACAGCGTATCGAAGCCTGTTTGCTGCGCGTGCTTCTGTGCTTCACGCACGAGCGTCATCGGATCGTTGGTTTCGGGTTGTTCAAAGATCTGTTGACCAGTCGCTTTCGCGATAACTCTTAACTGCTCACGTGCAGCGGGCCGGTAAACGTCAACTGAAACCAGTAATGGCTTTCGGTCCTGATTCGCCGCCAACCAGCGAGCGATCTTTCCGGTCGAGGTCGTTTTGCCTGAACCTTGCAGGCCAACGATCATCACCGTGTTTGGTATCTGCTTCGTAAAAACGAGCCGCGACGACTGGCCGCCGAGCAAATCAACCAGCTCGTCGAAAACAATCTTGACGACTTGTTCCGACGGCTTGAGTTCCTGCCAAACCTGCTGCCCTTCCGCCTTCTGCTGAACAGCGCTGATAAAGTCTTTGGCGACTTTATAGTTGACGTCTGCCTCTAAAAGCGCGAGACGAATCTCTCGCAGTGCAGCGTCGACGTGCTCTTTCGTCAGCACGCCCTCGCCCCGCAAATTCTTTAGCGTGCGTTTTAATTTATCCGAGAGCGACTCAAACATATAACACTAGGCGAACTTCCGCGCTGCAAACGGAAACGGAAATGATAGCGGCCGACCTTAGGGGTGTCAAGGCGGCGAAATAGTTAAATCACCGCGTAAACTCTGTATTTTGAAAGGTTAATTCCGGCGGCCCGCCGAACCCCTTCCTCGTATCGCTCGCAACATTCCTCGTGTTTTGTGCGCAAGAAAACTGTACGCCGTTCGTGTCCTGTGCTAAATTCTCCACGCATAACACGTTTGCGCGGCAAAACTGTAAATAGAACTAGTTTTGAGCGGTCCCTCCCATGCAAGCATCATGAAAAGTCACCTCGATTGATCTTTTATAGGTACTTAAATGGATAAACGTGTCGGTCACGGGCCCCCAGGCCGAGACCACCAACCCCGTCTTGTCGAACAACAGGGCGTAGTTGATCTCGCAGATGCGCGGGTGAGAATTCGCTCGCGAAAGCCTACTCCAGAATCGCTAACGCGCGAATTGGATGAAGTGCGTTCGCTGCTCGACCAGGGTCTATCCACAGAAGCCAAGGATCGTCTCGCCTTATTAATCGCGAACGCCCGCAGCAACCCATCAATACTTGCGCTTGCAAGATGTGCGCTTTCAACCGCGCTCGAGCAACAGGGCCACTATCGCGACTCGCTGGCTGCCGTTTCGATGTACGAGGCGCCGGAGTCGCGTGGAAAGTTAGACGATCAGACGGTCAGCTACCTGCGAGTCCAGATCGGCCTCGGATACAACTACACCGGCGATCATCCGAAGGCGATCGCGATGCTCAAGTCGACGTTGCGCGATTACGCGGAAAACGGCGGGGTGAACCTGGGCCACATTTACGCCGCTTTGGCCCGCACTTATCGAAGTATTACTGAATATCCGATTGCACGTGATTATGCTCAGCGCGCGTTGGAGTATTTTCGCCAGAGCGGAGAATGGCGTGGACTTGCCGAGTCGTATTTCGCGGTGGGCGTCGCCGATATTCATGAAGGTGATTACAAATCGGGCCTCGACAACCTCGAACAGGCGTTGAAGTTGATCGGCGAGAGACCAGCCGCTTACATGCTCGGCAAGATCTACGCCAACATGGCCGGCGCGTGTTGGTTTCTGAAACGACCCGACGAAGGTATTGATTACCTGAAGAAAGCGATCACCTATTACGAGCGTACCGACCACAAGAGCAGCGCCGCGGACGGCTACAACAACTTAGGCATCAACCTGATTCTCATCGGCCAGTGGGACCGGGCCCAGGAAGCACTCGAGCGCGCATTTTCACTCGCAAAGGAAGTCGACGAGCGTGGCGCGAAAGTGCCAATGATTCTTGATTCGTTGGGCGAGTTGCACATGCTCCGCGGTGATCTGGATGCCGCCAAAGATTACCTGTCCCGCGCCGTTGCGCTCGCGACTGAAAACGGAAATAAGTGGTACGAGGCGCAAGCGCTGCGGACGCTCGGCCGCTGTTATCTCGTCCTTTCAGATCCGGAGAAAGCACTCGCGAAAGCGCAGGAAGCGCTCACACTCGCCGAACAAATCGGTGATCGCCAGGCAATCTGCGAGTCGAGATTGATCGCAGCTGAGGCGCATTTACAGACGCGACAGTTGGACGACTGTGCGCAGGAACTCGCGCGCGTCGGCGAGTTAACAACCGATTCGGCAACGGATTTGAATTTCACTGGCGAAGCACACCGTCCCAAGGGAATGCTGAACATGGCACGCGGAGACGCAGCAGCTGCGGCGCAGAATATTGGCAGTAGCGTTTCGATCATCGACATGCTGGGCGATCGTTATCGTGCTGCGCGCGCGCATCTCGAACTCGGCCGCGCGTACGCAACGATGTTGCCCGAACGCGCCGGTGAGCACCTGAGCCGGGCACTGAATACATTCAAAGAACTCGGCGCAAAGCTGGATTTATCGCGCGCTGAGGAAGAGTTGAGAGATCTCGCGCGCTCAACGCCACAGCGGATTCAGGAACAGTCAGCACTCACACAACTGCTGACGCTTCGACTGGCGGAGGCGGTCGCGTCGCGCGAACTCTTGTTGCGCGAGCTCGCGGCAGTGATGCGACAGGAGACGGGTGCGCAGCGAGTCATCATTACTGAGCGCGGCGAACGTGGCGAACCAAGAGTCGTGATTGCGATGGGCTGCACACCTGCGGAAAGTGTGAGGATCGCTGTCGATCTCGACGCCGTTGAAAATGAAGCGTCGCGTGAACGTTACTGTCGAAAGCATGACGCTGAAGTGATCTTGCTGAAGTCGTCTAATGCTCCCACGGCGATGATGTACATCGCGCCACGCAATCGCGCGAAGTTGCCGAATGGAGTAGCGCTCGAACCGTTGTTGCGTGTGGTTGAGCTGGGAATGGATGTTTGTGCGTTGCGTGCGGGGGCCCAGAAGAGTGGATCTAATGAACATGCGGATGAGCTGGCTGGCACGAGTCTCATGCCGGGATTCATTCACTCGAGTCCGGCGATGACGCAGTTGGTTGAAGAGGTTCATAAGATTCGTTCCTCAGATGTGACTGTGTTGGTGACTGGCGAGTCTGGCACAGGCAAGGAACTGGTCGCGCGTGCGATTCACGCGATCTCGTCGCGGCGAGCGAAAGTGTTTGTGCCGTTCAACTGCACGGCAGTGCCGAAGGAGTTGTCGGAAGGTTACCTGTTTGGTTATCGGCGTGGGGCTTTTACTGGTGCGATTTCCGATTCGCAGGGCGTGATTCGAACGGCTGCGGGGGGCACGCTGTTCCTGGATGAAATCGGAGATTTGCCGCTCGACGTTCAACCGAAGCTGTTGCGATTCTTGCAGGAAGGTGAGATTCAACCGCTCGGCGAACAGCGACCGACCAAAGTTGACGTGCGCATCATCGCGGCGACCAATACAGATCTCGAAGAAATGGTTGCGCAGGCTCGTTTTCGTGAAGACCTTTATTATCGGCTCAACGTGATTCGATTGCGCGTTCCGCCGTTGCGCGAGCGGCGATCAGAGATTCCGACGATCGTTAACTATTACGTCAATCACTATTCGGCGAAGTTTGGCCGCAAAGATATACAGATCACGCCGCAGGCAGTTGACTTGCTGATGGTGAGCGACTGGCCCGGAAACGTGCGGCAATTGTGTAACGAAATTCAGCGCACTGTGGCGCGTGCGGAAGATGGAACCATCATCACGCCCGAACACCTTTCGCCCGAACTGAAACGAACCTCGTCGCCCACCACACCGTCTGCGGCGTCAATAGCGTCGATGTCGTCGTCCGTTAATGTCGGCAGCACTGGCGGGACTTTGGCGGATGCACTCGCTGAAGTTGAGCGACGTATGATTTCCGACGCGTTGCGCCGGCATGGCGGGAACATTTCACGCGCCGCACGCGAGCTCGGACTTACGCGTCGCGGCCTTTATCTCAAGCTCGAACGGCATGAGCTCAGCGTGAGTGCTTAAGCTGGTTTCCGCTGGGCGATTTCTTGCGCAATGCTTGAAATCTTATTGATGTCGAAGGGCTTCGCCACCACCCAATCAGCCTTCACGGCGTTCTTCGTCTGGACACTAATCGCATCAGCCCAGCCACTTATGATCGCGATGGGCACGCTTTTCGAGCGCTCGCGAATTTCCGTCACCAGTTCCCAGCCGCTCATTTCGGGCATGCCGATGTCCGTGAAGATGGCGTCAAACTTACCTTCGTGTTGGTCGTAAAGCGCCAGCGCAATTTCGCCGCTTTGCGCAGATACAACCTCGCAGCCCTCCGCTTCCAACGCTTCGATTAGTACTTCGCGGACGTGCGTTTCGTCATCGACGACGAGTACACGAAGTTTCTCACTGGTTGAAACAGCCGTTTCGGCCGCGTCGGCGCCTTCGATTTCGGATGTTGCGGGTGTGACCTTGGGTAGTGAGATCTTGAAGGTGGTGCCGCGGCCAGGTTCGCTTTCGACCTCGATCGAGCCTTCGTGACGGCGGATGATACCGAAGCTGACGGCCAGGCCCATGCCTGTGCCGGCCTTGCCCTTGGTTGTAAAGAACGGATCGAAGAGTCGTTGCTTGACTTCGGGGCCCATGCCGGTGCCGGTGTCCGTGATGTAGATCACGACGCGCTCGCGGTTGTCCTGAGTCGAAACGCGCACTTCGCCGCCGGAGGGCATTGCGTCGATCGCGTTGTAGATCATGTTGACCAGCACTTCGCGCAGTTCGACGGGATCGCCCTTGATGTAGGCGTTGCAATCGGCCTGGAGGCCAAAGCGTATCGGGGCGAATTCGGAGCGCGCTTCCCAGCGAGGTCGGGTCATTTCGCAGGCATCCTTGAGGAGTTCGGCGAGTGAAATGACTTCGAATTCGCGGCTCGGACGCTGGCGGGCGAAGTCTTGAATGCGTCGGATGATATGAGCGCCGTCTTCTGCGCTCTTGATAATCAGTTCGAGGCCGGCTTCCACTTTCGATGGGTCGGTGCTATTGCGCAGGATCAGTTGCGCGCGGCCCAGAATGCCTGTGAGGGTGTTGTTGACGTTGTGAGCAACTCCGAACGAGAGTTCGCCCAGTGCCGCCATCTTTTGGGCGTGGATTTCCTGTTCGCGTTGAGCCTCGTATCGGGTGTGGGCTTCCGCGATAGTGTCGAGGCACTTGCGGAGCCGTTCACGGGTGGCATGTTGTTGGGAGTTGGCGAGCAGTTGGTTGGCCTGCGCCCCAATCTCCCGCCGCTCATCATCCGCGAGTTGGTCGCACATCTCCTCAATGAGGATCAGCAACGCCCGTCCCGCCCCCTCCCGATCCCCACACCGCTCAGCTACTCGTTGAGCTCTTTCGAAACTAGGCTTCGCTTCGTGCTTTCTGCCGAGTCTACAAAGAACGATTGCACGGGTCGTCAATGCCTCGGCAAGGAAAGCTTCCTCACCGCTACTTTCAAGAGTATCAACGGACTGGTTGATAGTGAGCTCCGCCAGATCGTAACGTTCTGACGCTATATAAACTTGGGCAAGTGTTTCGTCAGCCTGTGCTAATCTCACTTTGTCATTCAGCATTTCAAAGAGTCGCCTGGCAATGTCAAGATGCTGACACGCTTCGTCGAATCGCTTCAATGAGCATAGTAAGCCGCCGTGATTGTTCTGTACGATAGCCGTGTATCGGTTATTCTTGACTCGCGTGAAGTGGCTTAGCGCTTGACGGTAGTGATCTGAAGCGCTTTCTAAATAATCTTGCCGATTTTCGGCGATACCTATATCTTTAAGCGTGTTAGCAAATTCTAAGTGAAAACGGCCTTTCGGCCAGTCGCTCGAGCCTACTAATAGCGGTGCAGCTTCATCTAACAGAAGAAGTGCATCATGCATACTGCCTGCAAGTCTCTCCACGATCGCGAGTCGAATCAGCCCCACGCTTCTGAGTTCGCGTTCGTTTTGAGTAACAGCGGACAGAGCGCGGTGGAGCGTGGCACGGGCCAAGTCGAAGCTTCCTTGGTAATAATAACAACATGCTAGCTCGATTCGACCTTCAGCTACGCGAACGTTCTCACCGAGTTGTTGGAACATGGCGATAGAGCCACTTAACAATGCCTCGGCTGGTTTTCTACCGCCTAGGATCTGCTCTGAACTAGCTACCCAACCGCTCAACGTTCCCGCTGTAAGCAACAGCTCGGCAGCAGCCGCGTTGCTCAGACCCGTTTGCTCAGGCCATTCTCCGAGCTTCCACCACGGCTGCAGCACCAAGCATCCTGCTTCGTAGTCCCCTACTTCGAGCTTCTCACGAGCTATCGCGCAGTGTGCCAGAACCTGTTCACTCGGGCTCAAAACCGGTGATTGAATGTGCTTGAGCGGTATTGTGTTCACGTAAAGTTGTAATCGGTAGCCGAGCTAATTTGATGTGCAGGGACTTCTGCGTAGGTCGTACCCACTGCGTACCGGATATACAGGCAGCAATAACACCCTCGATGCATCTAAACCATTGAGCCTACGAAAGTTGCCTTTCT
>Ga0157373_10003141_pt1 | contig 12481 bp, 16 predicted proteins | sample C65metaG_FD_113460 | JGI IMG/M metagenome (GOLD analysis project Ga0157373, IMG submission 113460) | Corn rhizosphere microbial communities from Kellogg Biological Station, Michigan, USA - C6-5 metaG | ecosystem: Host-associated > Plants > Roots > Rhizosphere > Soil | place: USA: Michigan... | reverse complement strand
TGTATAAGTAGCCAGTATTATTCCACAGCGTTCGCGGATAGCCTACCCCTGATTTTCGATTTCTCGTGCCGCTAGTCGCAGGAGCCCCTCTAGCGCGGCCTTCACCGTTTGTCGGCGGACTTCGTCGCGGTTGCCGGGAAAGTGCTGAACCTCGCTGGACACCGCGTCGCCCACACCCCACGCCAGCCACACCGTGCCCACCGGTTTGTTCGGGGTACCGCCATCGGGCCCGGCCACGCCGCTGACTGCCACGGCAAACCGCGCCAGGCTGTGCTTTTGCGCGCCACGCACCATCGACTCGACCACCTCGCGACTGACCGCGCCCACCGTGTCGAACAATTCGGCGGGGACATTCAGTTGCCGGGTTTTCTGCCGGTTGGAGTAGGTCACGTAACCGGCCTCGAACCACGCCGAACTCCCCGGAATCCGTGTGATCGCTTCGGCAATCCCGCCACCGGTACAGGATTCGGCGGTGGTGACGTGGGCATTGAGCAACTGCAGACGTCGGCCAAGCTCGGCAGCCAGTTGAGTGATCTCTTTCACGGTGCGCTCCGGATCGGGTGGAATGACACCACCGTACACGACCCGGTTGCGCTTTCAATACACAGACTCATTCAAAATGTTCGGGCGCCAACGCTCTGACATACGCCTGACAGGCCTGCAGGGCAATCAGTCCGCGGTCGCCGGTGTCGGTGATGGCGATAATTCGTTGAGCATGCGCCGGGTCAAGTCGGGCGCGTACGGTTGCATGATCCACGTTGCCGGTGCCGGTGGTGGCTGGCACCCCGCAGCCTTGGGCAGCGTCGCCTGCGTCGATGAGGACTGACAGGCGCAGATCAGCAGTGGCAAGACGATCGCGCAGGCGATCCTGATCACGTTGGGCATCACTGAGTGCTCGATAGTGGGTTTGCTCACTGGCCGCGAGACGTTGCTCGAGGGCCAGACGCTTGTCCTGCTCGGCCTGCTGCGCGGTGGCCGCGGCGGAGGTCAGTTGATTGAGGGTGTCGGCGTGCAGCCGCGCCTGCTCGGCCAGTTGCCGCCCGTAGCGCCAGTCCTGAAACTGCCAGGCCAGAGCGGCCGCCAAGGCTGCCAGCACCAAAAAGCCGATCACGCGCCAGGAGATGGACATAACACCGCCCTCGCCCGCGCCCAGATGTCGAGACGATCCTGCAGGCCATTCAACCCGCCGTTGATTCGGCGAGTGATGCTGTTGAACTGGTCGCGATCGGCCAGACCGTTCAAGCCGTTCTGTTCCCAGAACCAGGCGGCGGACTCGGCCGCCCATTGCGGTTGCTCCAGCAACTCCGGCAAGGACAGCAAGCGTTCGTCACCGAACAGGCCCAGGCTGCACTGGCGATAGTTGCTGCGACCGGTGATCTGGATCAGCCCGCGACCGCGGTACTTCTGCCCGTCGCCATCGGCCTCGGGCGTGTTGCCCAGGCGCAGCGCCAGCGTGCCGGTGTCGTATTTGCTCAGGTACTGGTTGTTGCCCAGTTCCCGCACGTATTGCAACTGCCCCGACTCGTGACCGATTTGCGCGAGGAACGCAGCGATGCGTTTTGGCGAGTCGATATGGCGCCGAGTCATTGCGTTATTAAGTGCAGAAACAAAAACGCCCGCTTGGGAGCGGGCGTTGGGCATGATGGTTTTAAGGTTGTCTTCAGTTATTTGCATAATGCGTAATCCTCCCTGGATGCTCCGATTGAATCATGGTTGACGGACAACGCCCCCCAGCCATTTTTTTGCCAGAGTTGTCAGGATGTTGTTCGGTACCGCGACCTCGGGGGCCGCGAACACCCAGCCGAGAGTGCCGAAGTTGGCGTTCCAGTCGATTTGCGGTGCCGGTGTCACATCGGTGATGTCGGCCCATTGCAGATCGGGGTGGAACATCTCGACCATGTTGCCTTCAGTCGAAAACAGCTCGACCACGGTGTTATTGACGATGCGTGCGTAGGTTTTCATCAGGCGTACTCGTAGAGGATGACCACGCCCGGCGCTCCTGCTCCGCCGGCATGACCTGGCTGGCTGGGGCCATTGGCGATACCACCCGCGCCGGAGCCATAACCGCTGCCCGATGCTGCACCCGAACCAGCGCCTCTACCAGGGCCACCACTGCCCAGCGGTGAACTCCCGCCATGACCCGCAAGAATTGAACCATTGACATTGATTCCTGGGCTTCCAGCAGCTCCACTGCTGTTGAGGATGTTGCCTCCGGTTGCGTTGATGCCTGGCGTACCTCCCACGAATAGACCGAAACCGGCAACCGCGATCGTTTCAAAACGGGATGATCCGTTCCCCCCAGGAGCGGACACCAGAGAGCCGACAGAACTCGTCCCACCCGGCCCACCGCTCACGCCAATGGCTCCCGGTGTGCCACCAACGCCTACCGTGATGACTTGACTGCTTCCAATGAGCACCGATGAAATCCATGACTCAGCATAACTACCCGAGGCCCCTCCTCCCGCAAGCGTGGTTTCGTTTGCGTTCGTAGCTGCAACTCCCGCACTCCCGCCACCACCCCCCACTACCTTGACCAGCACATTCTTCATCCCCACCGTCGGCACATAGGTGCCAGACGAGGTAAACGTCTTCACTCCCAATAAGCGCCCACTCGCCGCACCGCCACCGCTGGCATACACCAGCACCCAACTGTCCAGCGCCGCGCTGTACACCACCGAACACACACTGCCGGCGACAATCTCGGCAGGCCGCAACGCACTCAGCGCCAGACTCACCAGCGGCTTGGGCAGCAAGCCGTTCGGCGCAAACGTACTCGCCCCGTTGTTGGCGTTGCCAGCGGTAAAGCGCAGCGCCAGACCGTCCTTCAACGTAGCAATGGCTGGCACGTAGTTGGCCATGTACAGATTGGCCGCACCGATGTCCGCAGCATGCTTGTCTTCACCGGCCTGACTGATTTTTTTCAACGCCTGCAACAGCTGCGTCGCATCGGTTTCGCTGGGTTCAAGACCTGCAGATTTGACGACGTTCAACAGTTCATCGGTAACGCTGTTACCCCAGGTGGCCGGGATCAGCGATCCGGGCAGGCCGGCGACGGCGTCTTCATTGACGAACTTGCCGTTCACCAGCCCGACGCTGGGAACGCTTTTTGGATAATCCATTTCAACATCCCTGAAGAATCAAAGCGCTGCAGCCAACCACTTCGGCGCTACCGGCCGATGCTCGCTGAACGGAAAAAAAGAACCCTGCGGCCAGTCCCGCAGCTCACGGCGATAGGTTTGCAATTGGGCGTATTGCTCAGTGGTCAACGTGGTGCCGCCGCCGTCCTCGAGTTCATCGCGGTCACGGGCCACCAGACCGTCAGTGGCGGCCAGTTGCGCCGTACGCCATGAGCGCTCGATGTCCGCAGCTTCATCCGGCGAAGGCGGCGGTGGATCGACCAGAATCGGATAGCCGTTGTCAGCACGCACGCCAATTACTTTCGGGGTGACCGCCATCTGCTGCAGCAGCGAGATCCAGTAGCCCTGGGGAATTTCGATAACGTCGTCGGGAATGTCCGTCGAATTGATACCCGGCACATACGCGCCCCGGGTGCTGGCGCTGAACAATACATTGAACGGATTCATTCAGTAGCCCTTTGCAAGGTAAAAAACACCCCAATTCGCATTGACGTCACCGGTGTAGCTTCGGACCTTCAGCCGGCAACCCTGTTTCGTCGCAGAGTTGGAGTACATGACGACCATCGCGCCGTCGCCCCCCGAGTGGATGGCCACGATCGATGAAAACGCATTGGGAAAAGAGATGGGAAAGCTGATATTAACGTCGCCTTTGGCATCCGTGGCGCCAACCCCCCACTGGTCGATGTTTCCGCTGGGATAGCGCTGATAACCGACGTTACCTACGACACCGGAATGAGCTGTGGCATACCTGTCGCTGATCGATCCCCCATACAACCGCCATTGATTGCTCAGTTTGATCAGGCAAGCGGAATCACCAAGATCCAGCTTCAGCGGTCCGAATGTGCCATTACAGGTTTCGATCAGTTCATTAGCCGCCGGATTGATAGTCAAAATACCGGTGCCCGCATTGATCACTTGAACGGTACTGGCGTGGGCAACTCCGTTGATTGAAGGCAACGTCGCAGTGATCGGAGAGTTACTCGCAAAGCTGGCGACTCCACCAATATTGGCGGCGCCCAGAACTGTACTAGTGCCGTAGGACACGAAACCTGAAAACTGCAAACCTGCTCGGGTTACGAACTCAGTAGTTGCGACCGATTTGCCACTGTCGAATTGCGGCGCAGTCACGAACAACTTGTTGCTGCGTAAAGCCCCCAGCAGTTGATCATTGGCGGACTCTGTCGGCGTAAGACCTGCACTTTGGATAACCTTCAGCAACTCCTGCGTGACGCCGTTCCCCCAACTCGCCGGAATCAACGATCCCGGTTTGCCCGCTACCGGGTCCTCATCGACAAACTTACCGTCCACCAGACCTGCACTGGGAACACTTTTTGGATAATCCATTGCTCATCTCCTGATCTGAAAACACATACAACTTGATGGCGTTAGCCAACATCAGCGGCGAGCCACGTGGGGACCAAAGGCCGGGAAACTTCCGATGGAAAACGACTTGAATCAGGCCAGTCCCGCAGCGCCTGACGGTATTCCAGCAACTCCAGATACTGCGCGGCCTTGAGCGTCGTCCCGCGCCCCAGTTCCTGCTCGTCTCGATGTCGCGTCACCCACCATTCCGTGGCCGACAGGCTGGACTGGCGCCAAGCGCGCGCTGCCACCAAAGGTTCTTGCTGCTCGGCAACGATTTCAGGGGTAACGACCGGACTGATCGTTACAGGCAGCGGCGCAATCTCCTGGCGCAGTTCGCCGATGGGTGCACCGATTTCAACCTGCATGCCCTCCGGCACCGGCACCATTGCCTCGACGAAAGCGGGAGCAAACAGTTGGGTGATCGCGTAGTCACCGGTGTCGATCACCTCGACCGCGACACCGTTTTCCACTCGTGCATAACGGGCCATTATTCGTACTCCCAGATTTCACAGAAGGCGTTGCCGCCAGCACCACTGACGACTGAAGCCAAAGCATTGACCGAGCATGAACCGCTGCCACCCGAGCCACGGATGCCGGCGATGCCGTTGCCGTTCACGCCCACCAATGGGGCACCACCGTCAAACGGACTAGGCCCGCCGCCGCCGCAAAGCACGCCCCAATTGGCGTTGTACATCGCATAAGTACCGGGAATACCCCGCGCACTGCAGAGGTTGCCCCCCGTCACCACTTGGCCTCCCGCGCCGCCTTGCACAAAGCCGGACGCACCCGCGCCGGTCGGGACAGAAATCATCTGCCCGCCCATACCGCCGGAAACACTCAGGTAAGAACCAAAGGAAGCACCACCGCCCGCCTGGCCAGCCGCGTTGCGGGCAGCACCACCGGCTCCCAGCGAAACAGGCACACCGGCGAGCATTTCCGGCGTGACGTCATACAGGCTCTCGCCATAAGCGCCCGCTCCGCCACCGCCACCGATGCCTTGATACGGTGCAGCAATGGGCCCACACCCACCACCCGAACCACCCGCCCCCACCAGCCGCACGCGAATCCGTTTGGCCCTGGGATTGGGCTTGTAAACCGTGATCCCGACCGTCTCGATCTGCCTGACCGCCAGCAAACGCCCCACTGCATCGGTGATGCCGTAACCGGCCAACGTGGTCGGGGTGTTTTTCAGTTTGGTGAAATCGACCAGTGCACCGATGGCCGTTGCCAACTGGTCGGTTCTGGCTTCATCGGGCGTCAGCCCGGCCGCCTTGATCGCGTTGAGAATTTCCTGCGTAACGCTGTTGCCCCAGGCGGCGGGGATCAACGAGCCGGGCGAACCGGCGATCGGGTTTTCATCGACGAAGCCGCCGTTGACCAGGCCAACGCCGGGAATACTTTTTGGATAATCCACGTCAGAACCTTTCAGTTTTTTACAGACAGCCGAACGCCGACAGCACAAGGCCGTCTGCAAAGTTTTCAGTGAAATGGCGAGTTATAGCGCTGGCGAAACAACGCTCTGGGCGGGCGCCGTCGGCCATTCGATGGTTGCCGGGTAACCCGGTTGCAGTTCGATCCGAGCCAGGATCAGTGCATATCGTTTCCAGGCTTGCAACGCGCCCAGTTGATCGCTGCTCGCCTCGCCCAACTCGTACGCGTATTGCAGTGGCGCGACCCGAATCACAACTTCACGCAGGCGATTGTCGCGGTCGATATCCGCCTGGGCAGCCTGACCTGCACGTTCGGCATCAACGTCCAGCACCCAGTCATCGTCCTTCCAGACATAATAGGAATTGGGGCGAGGCTTGATGGTCAGGTAGTCAGGCAGCGGGCCAAACTCAGTCCAGTAAAATGGATTGCCGTTGTCTTTGCGATACACCAGGCGGTTGCGCAAATCGATCAGTTGCACCGCTTGCCCATCGCGCCATACCCATGCATAACCGGGCTGCAGGTCGGCCAAGAGTTCCGGGAGCTCGATCGCATTGCCTGGGAGTTGAACACCTATTCCAGGAATAACCATGGGTTCGAACGGACCGGTGATTTGCTTGGTCATTTCATTTACGTAGTAGTAAGGCATCATTCACGTCCTTTTGCTGTTGAAGGTGCCGGAAACCCCGGCATCAGATGAGTTTTATTCGGGCTGGATAAGCAACGTTTCGCGGCCGGGTCATGCCCCAGTAGCCACTGACCAGATTTTCGGCAAACGCCGCACTGGACCAATAGGAGAGACCGGCGAACGATGTCGGGTCGACGCCAACCGTCGCAATATCGCCAATCCCCTGAACCGCTGGGGCACTGCCGTTATCCCCGGTGATGTTGGTGCCGTTCTGCCAGGAACCGGCGACCCGCGCCGTATCGATGTTGCGTTGCTCATCGAGCACCCGGATAAATTCGCCACGGACCTCCGGGCCCCGGAATGTCTTGATGCCGTCACCGCTGCTCCAGCCGCCGGCACGCGCAGCTTCTGCGCGCAACATGCCGGACTGAACGGCGTGGTCCCACAGCCAAGGCCATTCGGAGCGCAACATTTCTCTGCCATCGAGCGCGCCATAACCACCGGGATTGGAGACCGTCGAGGTTTCAAAGACGATCCTGCCCAAAGGCGTTGCGTCAAATCGTCCGACCGGCCACCAGTTGCCCGTGCCGTCACAGCGCAGGTGCCACCAGTCACCCGCCCCGATCAACGCCAGAAACGGATAACCGTTGACCGACAAGTGCGTGTGAAACCTGATCCGGTCATTGCCGGAGGCCTGCACAACCAGGCGCTTGCTACTGTTGTCGACACGGCGAACGATGAAGTCGCGAATACCGGACAATGTACTGACCGCCGGCAAGTTGACCGTGGTATCCGCTGCATTGGCGTTGATCAGCACCAGGCCGGCCTCCTCCGGTGCCAGCACTTTTGAAGTCGAGACTTCAGTGATCCGCGATGACATCGGGCTGGCCAGACTCAGCAGTTTTTGCAACGCTGACAGCAATTGATTGTTAGTCCCTTCAGCCGGGGTTATTCCAGCCGCCTTGATCACGGACAACAGCTCTTCGGTTACGCCATTGCCCCACACCGCCGGAATCAGCGACCCTGGCGTTCCCGCCACCGGGTTTTCATCGACGAAGCGGCCATCGACCAGACCGACGCTGGGGACGCTTTTTGGATAATCCATAGGTCTTTCGTTCCTCTGAAATAACAAATGAACCGCGTCGGGGCGATCGCTGGTGCGAGCCTGCGGCGGTCTGTTTTCTGAAAATAAAAAAGCCCACGGTGAAGTGGGCTTGGGCGAAGCAGAACGAAGGATTTGCGCCTAGACGTTTTGGCTGCCGAGCAGTTCGCGAATCGCCATCAACGCCTCATCACCAGCACTGCGCGCCAGATCGAGGTTGCCTTTGGTGGCGTGCGCACGGATCTGGTTTTTGGCCTTCAGGCGCAAGGTGCGCAGGGTCAGCAAGTGATCGGTGAGTTGGTCGGCCTTGCTCAGGATCTGCTCGGCAGCCTGTTTGGCAGTACGGCCTTTGACTACCCACGCCGCAACAGACAGCGGCACTTCCTTTTTCGGGTAACCGGCGTCCTGATAGGCCTGGGCGTCGGCGGCAGCCTGGGCGTATTCGATGGCTTTGAGCGGATCACCGGCCAAAACGGCGCGAGCACTGTCGGCCGCCGCGTCGACCTTGGAACACAGCTGCTCGGCTTCCTGCAGTTGCAGTTCGGCGACTCTGGATGCGTTCACCTGCCATTTTTCTCCATCCCAGTCATGGGCACTGGACGGCTGGGCCGGGCGCAAGCCTTCCTCGAACTGATGCAGTTCTTGAATGATGATCATCGGATCAACTCCCAGGACAAATGCACATTGATGGCTGAGGCAAAGTTGATCGCAATACCGTTGGAGTAATCGGCTTGAGAAAAACTCTTGATTCCCATACCAAATAACAACTCATCACTTGAGGCATTCCCCGAGCCAAGGGTGTGTTCGCTTTGAAAGACCTGCCAAAGCGAACGCAACTCTGCATGGTCGAAACTGGCCGATAGTGTGGAAACCGTCGTGTCGTTGACAACGTTACTCGTGAAGATTCCTACCGAAGCACCGACGGTGCTCCAGCCATCCCAGTTGCTGGAAGTAGTAACCGTCGGATTAAGGTAAGAATAGTTGCCCCCCAGCCATCCTCCCGGAGCAAAGGCCACCGTGGTAATACCGGTCGGATGCGGCGTCGGATTGCCCACCACCAATCTCGCCGCTCGGGCATGCGGATCAAGTGGCAGATAAACCACCCCATTGCCATTGACCGTCTGCGTCCAGGACAAGCGACTACGGTTGTAGATCGCTCTGACAGTGGGAATCGAACCCGGTCCTGCCGTGACGACCCACGCCAGGCAGATATCCAGTGGTGTCGACTGAAAACCACCGCCCGCCGCACCATTGACCGTGCCCTTCAAACCTTCCGGAGTAGCGTCATAGATCGTGCCGCGCTGCATGTAAAAGGTCAGCACGCCGCCGATCACTTGCGCCCGCAGAAAGTAACCGGTGCTTGGCAGCAAATCGGCGCTGCTCCATACCGCAGTGGTAAACGTGCGCGAACGCCCCAACTGCCCGGCGACTACTTCCTGGCCGAGGCTGATCAGCACGCCGGCCGGAATCGAAACCCGCCCGCCACTGGTGGCAACCGCTGCTGGCGTGATCGCCAGACGACCATCCGGCGTAGCGACCGTGGCAGTCGGCAAAGACCCGATCGGCAACGCCGAATCCAGATTCCAGCCCTTGGCCGAAACGCTCTGGATCGCTTGCAACAACTGATCGTATTTCTTCTCGTCCGGCGTCAGATCCCCGGCCTTGATCACGTTGAGAATTTCCTGTGTGACCCCGTTGCCCCAGTCCGCGGGGATCAGCGATCCCGGCGTGCCGGTCAACGGGTTTTCATCAACAAACTTCCCATTCACCAATCCGGCGCTGGGCACACTGTTCGGATAATCCACGAAGGGACCTCCCGCTAATTAGAGTGATGGTTTACAAGAATCTATTTCAGGCTTCGGGCCAGAAAGGATCTCAGGCGGGCAGATCGGGCCAGACCACGTCGTGTGGATACCCCGGTTGCTTGTCGATCTTGTTCAGAGCCAGTTTGTAGGTGGCAAATGCCTTGAATCGCTGCATATCGTCTGCCTCAAGCAACCCCGCGATATAGGCGTCTGCCATGCCGACGGTTTGCTGATCGGCCTCAGCCAACAGCTCATCGCGGCGAGCGAGGGCGGCCGCGCGCCGCTCGCCATCAATCATCTGCGAAGTGTTCGGCAGCGCATGCTTGGTGACCTTGCCATCGGTGTATCGCCAGATGCCGTCGCGCTCCTCAATCGTGCGCAGGAACAGTTCTTCGGAGATCTCCACCGCGCTGACAGGGATCTGCAGGTGGATGGCCGAGTCGTAGCGCCCAAGAAGTTCGCCCTGGGCATCGAAATCAATGTATTTCATCGTGTTCACCTTTCAAAAGCCCATGGCGAACCAGTTCCAGCCGCCGGGATCGACATTGGAAAAGCGCTGGAATTGGCTGAGCGAGAGTCTGTAAAAAGAAAAACGCAGATCCGCGAATGCCGGTGAGATATCGCTACCGGACAGAAAAAGCACAGAGTTCGGAAAGGCAATCGGATAGGTGATGGTTTCACTCAGTGCACCACCGGTGGCGAGGCCCCATTGCAGGATCAGGCCACTGGGCAAGCGCTGATATCCACCCGAAGTACCCAACGAAGCGGTGAACGCAGGCGAATACTTAAGTGCTCCATCACCGCCGTCCAATCCCCACCCACCGCCCAACAACAGCCGGCGGAAAGTCATGTAACTGCCGGCGGCAAAAGACAAGGAAGCTCCCGCCGGTCCATTGGTCGTACCCAGGCTTTCACCGCTTTTGACTTTCACGGTCAAACCACCAGGTCCAGCGACGAGAGACACCAATCCACCTGGGGGAACACTCGACCATTCCGGCAGTGTTGCGGTGCTCGCTCCAGTGAAGATCGAGAGCTTGCCAACATCAGCGACCGTCAACGCCACATCCCCGACATAGTTGGTCTGCCCTGCCAGACTGCCCAGCGCTCGCTGAACGAATTCGGTCGTCGCCACCTTCTGACTGGCATCGAACTGCGGCGGCGTTTCATACAGTTTCTTGCCGCGCAACGCCTCAAGCAATTGCGTGTTGAGTCCCTCGGTGGGTTCGATACCGGCAGCCTTGATAACCGTCAAAACCTCTTCGGTCAGAGCGTTGCCCCACTCCGCAGGAATCAACGACCCGGGGGTTCCGGTGATCGGGTTTTCATCGACAAAACGGCTGTTGACCAGGCCGACACCGGGCATGCTTTTCGGATAATCCATCCCCTCATTCCTCCCTAGTCATAATTGATGTGCACCTTGGTATGCGCCGGCGCACTGCGGTGGATCAGGCACTCCAGTGCCGAGCCCGGGTTGACGCCGAAACGTTCGCCCCAGTAGCTCGCGCCGTAGCGCCGACCGAGCAGCAGGCGGCCGCCGGTGTTGAGCGTCCACATGAATTGCGCTTCCCAGGTGCCCCAGTGCGCCGCGCCGAAACGCGAGCGGCCCATGCGAGGGGCTTCGTGTTCGGTGATGCTGGCGTTGGGGTAGCCCTGGCTTTTGGCGATGTCGAGGTAGTAGCCGACCGCCTGACTGCCCACCGCGAGCAAGCGCCGGCGTACCGCGAGGCGGCGGTCGTCGAACAGCGGCGTGGTGCCCAGGCACGGGTCGGGCAGTTCCATCACCCGTTCCCAGTCCGGCACCAGTTCGCTGACGCCGGCCGGGTCCATCTCGTTCAGCAGGTCAGCGGCGCGGGCGTCGAGGCGCGCCAGTTCGACGGCAACGCCTTGCAGCACATCCTCGAGCTCCGGAACGCGCTCCGGATCCCACGCCGGGCCGCTCGGCAGCAACGCGCGCAGCTGCGCCTGGTATTGCGCGGCGGTTCTTATGCCCCCCATACGCAACCTCCGAAGGTGAGCAATTCGCTTTGCCCGGCAGGCACGTCAGCGGCCGGCGCGGTCAGCGTGTGGTCGTACTCACCGCCGGCGCTGCTGATGGCTTCGCGGATATGGCTGATCAGCAACGGCACGCCCAGATCGGCCTCGCGGTTGTGCAAGTCGCGCAGTTGCGCTTCGACGGCGGCGCGCACGGCGCTGGTGTCCGGGTTGACGCTCTTGAAGCGATACACCACCGGCACCTGAATCGGCCGCTGCACGTGCACTTCCGCGGTCACCGGGCGCAGCGGTTCGATGTAGTCCTGAACCTCCGCCAATTGCTCATCGTTGGGCACCGGTTGCGGGTCTTCATCACGCATGATGAACACCGTCACCGTGCCCGGCCCGAGCAGACCGCCACGGCACCACGCGCGGGTCACGCCCGGCACTTCCAGCGCCCAGGTCTCGTAGTCGCTGGCCGAGCCACCGTGGGGAATCACGCGATAGGAACGGATCACCCGCGAGCGCAGCGACTCCAGACTTTCCCGCGCTACGCCGCCGCTGAGGCCCGGCGCCAGCACCACGAAACTGTTACCGACGACGCCGGCAATCGGCTGCACCGGCGTCAATGCCAGACCGGCATCGGCATTGCCGAGGCTGCCGGCATCCAGCGCCGCGATCGTGGTGGTGTTGTTGCCGTTGACGGTGGTGCGCGCGGTGGTGACTTTGTAGGTCCGGCCATCGCTCGCTTGCAGCAGCGTGTCGACATCCAGCACCGCACCGGCAGTCGCGGTAAAGCTGACGCTGCCGGTGGCGACTTGTGCCGGTTTGCGTGGCTGGTTCAGACGCAGGGCGGCGATGCGTTCAAGGGTCGATTCGTCGGCCTTGTCCGGCAGAATCTGTTCGGCAATCCAGTCGAGATTTTCTTTCAGGACATAAGCGCGACCACCGAGAGTACGGGCCAGCACTTGCGCATCGGACTGGCGCAGCGAATCGCCGGCCAGGTCGCTTTGGGTGCGCTTGATCAGCACCGGCAGCGAAGGGG
>Ga0157373_10003136_pt1 | contig 12491 bp, 6 predicted proteins | sample C65metaG_FD_113460 | JGI IMG/M metagenome (GOLD analysis project Ga0157373, IMG submission 113460) | Corn rhizosphere microbial communities from Kellogg Biological Station, Michigan, USA - C6-5 metaG | ecosystem: Host-associated > Plants > Roots > Rhizosphere > Soil | place: USA: Michigan... | reverse complement strand
GCGTGGGCTCGGCTCTACAACGGCGTGTCGTTCACCTCCGCGCTCCCGTAGAGCCGAGCCGGTGCTCGGCTGCTCTTCGACCAGACCGCGATGGAGCCCGCGCTGCGCGCGCAAGCCGAGCGTCGGCTCGGCTCTACAACGGCGCGTCGTTCACCTCCGCGCTCCCGTAGAGCCGAGCCGGTGCTCGGCTGCTCTTGGTCCAGACCGCGATGAAGCCCGCGCTGCGCGCGAAAGCCGAGCGTTGACTCGGCTCTACAACGGCGTGTCGTTCACCTCCGCGCTCCCGTAGAGCCGAGCCGGTGCTCGGCTGCTCTTCGTCCAGACCGCGATGAAGCCCGCGCTGCGTGCGAAAGCCGAGCGTGGGCTCGGCTCTACAAGGGCTTGTCGCCTGCAATATCGATCAGGGTCTGCCGGAAACTGGGCAGCAGCACGCGGTTGCCATGCCCGCTCAGGTGATCGTTGTCGAAGAACAGCGGTTCGCCCTCTTCCACCGCCGAACAGGTCTGCGGCCCGCACAGCAGCGGCAGCGGATCCCACACGGTCAGTGACGGGTAACGTGCCGCCAGGTCATCCAGCAGTTCCATCTGCGGCACGCGCAACATTTCCAGATCCGCACGCGGCATGCTCAGACCGCCGGCACACGCCGGATTGCGGCGGTTGAACCAGTCCGAACAGCGGTACGCACCGGCCTTGAACAGCGGCAGCGGCGCGTCGATCACCACGTGCACGCCCAGCTGCTGCAAACGCCCCAGCACGCGATCGGCTTCGTCGCGTGCAGCCTGTGCATGCGCCGGCGTGCGCTCGGCCAGCAGCTGTTGATAGATCTGCTGTGCATCCTGCCGCTGCCAGTCGAACCCGCGCAGCTCCGGCATGCGCAGGGCCGCCAGCAGCACGAAGTCACCCGGGCGCGCCTCGCGTTCGATGGTCGACAGCGTGTCTTCAATGAAGTCCTGGCAGTCGGCCGGGCTGGCGCGCAGCAGGTTGACGAAACTGCAGCCGCCGCGGTCCTGCTGGCGCACCTCCATGCCGGTCTGCCGCGCGACCATGCTGGTCATGGTGCGGTAGGCCGCCGCATGCGAATCGCCGGCCACGAACAGGCGCCGCCCTTCAAGCGCGGGCGCACTCACCGGTTCCAGCGGGCGCCACGCCGGGTAGCGGCGCGCCTGCCATGCATAACCGTCACGGGTAACGCTCAGCGAGACCTGCTCGTGGTACTCCACCGTGGCCCAGGCGCCGGCACCGCACAGCGCCACCAGCGGCAACGCCATCGCCAGTACCTTCGCCGGTGCCAGCCGCAGCAGCGGCGCCGCACTGCGCAGCGGGCGCTCGATGAAGTGATACGACACGGCGGATACCGCCAGCAGCAGTACCGGATACAGCCACAACGCGGCACCGTGCAGGCCATACGTCCAGCGCAGCAGCACCAGCAGCGGCCAATGCCACAGATACAGTGAATAGGACAACCGGCCCAGGTAGGCCAATGGTGCGCAGCCCAGCGCACGGGCGATGCGCGATGTCCCCGCTGTCGACACGCTCGCCAACAGCAGCAGGGTTCCGGCCACGGTGGCCAGTACGCCCGGTACCGGCATCGCCAGCTGCGGGGCAATCACCACACCTGCGGCCAGCAGCGCCAGGCCGGCCGCTGCAACCGTGTCGCCGTTCTGGCTCGGCGTACGCGTACGCGTCCACTGGTACAGCAGCGCGCCCGCAGCCAGCTCCCAGAACCGCGCCGGCAGCAGATAGAACGCTGCCGCCGGTGCCGCCTGCGCCTGCCAGCCTGCCCACGCCAGCGACAGCACGGTGAGCACCGGCAACAACCAGCGCGTCCACGGCCAGCGCTCACGCCCACGCAGCCACACGAAGAACAGCAGCGGGAAGACCAGGTAGAACTGCTCTTCCACACCCAGCGTCCACGTGTGCAGGAACGGGTTGAGTTCGGCGCCGGGTGAGAAGTAATCGTCCTCCTGCCCAGCCAGCACAATGTTGCTGAAACCCACCAGCGCGGCCCAGCCGGTCTGGTCGAACTGCTCGTTGCGCCACGCGCGGGGAATAAACAGCGCCGACAGCACGAAGGTGGCCATCAGCATCACCAGCAGCGCCGGCAACAGGCGCAGCACGCGGCGACGGTAGAAGTCGAGCAGCAGTGCGCCAAGTGATGCGTTGGCACTCGAGGCCAGTGACTGGCTGATCACGAAGCCGGACACCACGAAGAACAGGTCCACTCCGGTGAAGCCGCCGGGCAGCCACGTCGCATTGGCGTGGAAGACCACCACGGCCAACACCGCCAATGCACGCAGGCCATCGATGGCGGCGTTGTGGGAGCGTTCGGGAGGGGACATGCAGACAACCGGCAGAAGACAGGGCGGCAGCATCGCGACCGTTTGCGCAGTCATTCAATGGACAATCGCGACAGGCCAGCTATGTGTTTAGGTTCGATGCAGCCTGTCAGCCACTGTAGAGCCGAGCCACGCTCGGCTGCCCTTCGTCCAGATCGCAGTGAGCCGAGCATAGGCTCGGCTCTACAGCAGCCATCGGGTCGGATCCCATTGCCATGGCAATGGGATCCGACCCCGCTGCGCACCCGCTTACCAGGCCATGCGCAGGCCCAGCTGGCCACCCACATTGCGGTAGCCGTAGTCACCGTGCTGCACGCTCACGCCACCCCATGCGCCCCAGCGCTGGCCCAACTTCAGCTCGGCACCGGCCTGCACTTCGTAGCGGTTGCGCGGCACGTCAGCGCCCAGCCTGTCACCGTTGAACTGCAACGTGCTGGTGCCGCTGCCACGCAGCCAGTTCACGCCCAGGTACGGCTGCACGGTGTTGCCGGCTGCAGTGCCATGGCCGAACACGCGCACTCCCAGACGCCCAGTCAGGCCACCGGCGTCGGCATGGTCGATCACCGTGCCATTGCTCTCCACGTGGCGGTCGGCGCGGAAATCGACATGGCTCAGCTGCAGCTGCGGCTGCACATACAGTGCGCTGGTGCTGCCCTGCCATACGTTGAAGGTGTAGCCGGTCTCCAGCGACGCACTGGCCGCGCGCGAATCGTAGTGCTCCGGCTCCAGGCCGATGCCCTGCACCCGGTTATCGAAACGGCCGTACTGCAGGTTCGCATCCATGTACGCACCCTGCGTGCCGTCAGCCGCCTGCAACCAGGTGCCGTACACGCCCACCGCGCGGCCACGCACCCGCCCCTTGGCACTGTAGCCGGTCAGATCGGACACTGCGCTGCTGTCAGCACGCCCCGTGCCCAACATCACGCCGAACGCTGCATTGCCTCGGCGGAGCAGATCACTGCCGATCTGCAGCACCGAGGTGGTGCCATCAATCGACAGCTGGCCACCGACCGCGCTGAAGTCCGCCTGCTGCCGGCCCACGCGCGCCCAAGCGGCACGGCCTTCATCCAGCGAGACGGCACCGATGCGGTCGTTCAGACGATGGGAGAACATGCTGATCGCAGCCGACTGGTTGGCCAGGTAGGCGCCCGCTTCCGGGCGCAACACCGGCGGCGGCAGGATCGGATTGACTGGATCGACCGGATCCACCGGATCGACGGGATCCGTCGGGTCGATCGGATCCGGGCCCGGATCGACCGCGCATCCCGGCGCAGCCGGGTTGTCCTGGCAGACATCGAACCACTGCGAACGCAGGTACCAGTTGCCATCGGACGGATCGGCCAGGCCCCCCTGGAACAGGAAGTACTCATACGATCCGCCCACCGCGCGGCCGCTCAGTGCGTAGCTCGCCAGCGAGGCGCCGTCGATCTCGATCAGCGGGATGCCATCCACCGTCGGCGCGCCCACGCCACCGATGTTCTTCACCGCGATCAACGCGTCGCCGGAGGTGTCGCCGCGCACGTGCAGGCGGTCCATCGCGCTGTCATCGCCGGCCAGCGCGCCCTGGAACAGGAATGTCGCGCCCTCGCTGTGCAGGTCGCCGTCCACGGTAAGCGTATTGAAGCGACCACTTCCATCGGACAATGCCACGCCACTGTTGAGCACCTGCAGCTCGCCCACCGTGGCATCACCGGTCAGTGTCCACTGGCTGCCGCCTTCAATTGCCATCGTCTGCACCAGACCCGACGAACCCTGCCACAGCGATCCATCCGCCAGGCGCAAATGCACTTCGGATTGCGGCACCAGACCAGCATCCTCATCCTCCGGGGTGATGACGATGTCGCCCTCCATCTGCGAGCCGCCCTCCAGCACCACGTCGAAGCGTCCAGCCACGGCCGCATCCAGTGCCAAGGCGATGCCATTGCCGCCCGATACCAACGCGCCATTGGACAGGGTCAGGCCTGGGTCTCGGCTGCTGCGCACCCACACACCGCCATGCTGGGCGCTCACCAGGGAACCACCGTCGATGCGCATCCGACCGTTGTCATTGATCACCGCCGCCCACGCGCCCTCGCCTTCGGTGCGTACATGGGTCCCGGCCAGGTCCAGGGTGCCACTGCCGCCGGCCAGTACCCCGTGTGCGCCCTCACCGGTGGTCAGCACCTGGCTCTGTGCAAGCGAGAGCGAACCTCCTGCACGCGTCAGGGCGCCGAAGGCACTGGCACCGGATGTCTCGATGCGCGACAGCGTCGCGTTGATCTGCGGGCGGCTGCCAAAGCCTCGAAATTCGGAGTAAAGGCCGTGGCTTGACGCACCGCGGGTCAGGATGTCGACCTCCTGCAGCGTCACGGTTCCAGCCCGGTTGTCGATGCCCACCGAGCGATCACCGCCGGTGCGGATCACGCTTCCGCTGATGTCCAGGGTGGACGCCTGATAAACCTGTACTGCGGCGGCGTTATCGCCCGTGCTGTGCAGGCTGGAGCCCTGCACGTTGGCAACGTTGCCCATGCCATTGATGTCCAACGCGACCCCGCTGGACATCACCGTGCTTCCGACCAGATCCAGCAGGCTCCGCTCGCGCAGGAGGATGCCGTTGGTTCCCTGCACCTGCACGTTCTCCACGCGCGCCTTTCCCTCGTTGAGGCTCACTGCCGTGCTGGCCACACCCAGCGCAGTGATCGATCCACCGGTCATGACAATCTCACCACCGCCGGACAGGCCGAATGACGTACCGCCCTGCATCTGGATGTGCACATCCTCCAGCGTGGCCTTGCTTCCGGCTTGGGCGACCACACCAAAGCCATTGCTTTCATGGACCACGTGGCTGTCGCGCAGCTCCAGCGCCCCGCCCAGCGTTGCCAGCGCGGTGGTCGTACCGGCGGCGCGGCTGGTCAGGGTTGTTGACTCCATATGCACTACGCTGCCGGCACCACTGGCCAGGGCGGCATGTGCATTAGCCCCTTCGGCGATAACGCCTCCTCCCAGGAAGTTGATGAAGCCACCTGCACTGGCGACCAATCCATGCGCCCCCTGACCACGGGTGGTGATCTGGCCCACACTCACGCCTGCCGAGGCGGCGTCCACTTCGATGCCATGACTGTTCACGCCTTGCGTATCGATGCGCACGTTTTCGGCACGCAGTTGCGCGCGATCCTGCGCGGACATACCGGCAGCCCCGTCGCCCAGCGTTACGATCTCGGCAACTTCCATCAGATCGATGGTGGTGCCGCTGCCCTCCAGGCGGACAGCAGCCGCGCCCGCACCTGCGGAGCGCAGAACAATCCCACCCCTGGTTTCAATGCGGCCGCCGTTAAGCGCGTAGAACACGTAGCCCGCCGGGTCTCCGGGCAGCACCGGCTCGGTGGTGTGGTACTCGCCCCCAGGAGGTTCTTGTAGGTCACCGTCGGCCACGACCTGCTGGGCGCGGGCGGCCGGAACAAGGACAAGTGCAGCAGCCAGGGCAGCGGCCAATGGATGGCGAAGAGGAAGCGTGATGGGCATGGGGGTTCTCCAGACGGGCGCACAGCCTGCCGTCATGCCCCCTGCGCCTCCATCGAAATGATTGCAATGCGGGCTGCGCCAGAATGTCGCACCTGGCCGCAATGCCGGCGCAGCTGCCTTAACGTCACCCGTCCCTGGCGGATATGGCAAGCCGCCTTTACAACAAATTGCATTGGAACGGTGGCGATGCGATCGGACACTGGCAGCCGTTCCCGACACGCTTGTTCGCATCTTCCGGATTGCCTCACAGAATTTTCACAAGTCACAGTCGTATACGTCACCCCGCTGAACAGGGGTTTCCGGTTGTCGTGCAGTGTCCGCCAACTTTTCCATGCAAAGGACAACACCATGAACCTTCATCCTGACCACGCCTCGTCGCTTCGGCCGCTTGCACGCGGCCTGCTGCTGGCACTCTCGGCGGTATCCACCGGCGCCGCATTGGCAGGCGACCTGGATGACCAGACCGCAGAGGTTGTTGCGGGCGATGCAGTGGAAGCCTGGACCTTGAAGAATGGCTCGAAGCTGACCGTCACCGGTGCGCAGACCGATTCGATCACCAGCACCGACTCCACCGTCTCCCTCACCAACGCAACCATTGCGTCGGCCACTACCGGTGGTCGTGCGCTGGTGCGGATGGAGGGAAACTCGGCGTTGAACATGACTGGCTCGGTCATCCGCGACGGTACGGTCAGCGTCTACGACACGGCCTCCGCCCATATCGTGGGCAGCCGGATCAACAGCTCAAGCTTCATTGGCATCGATCTGACCCACGGCACTGTCATCAACGGCACCACCGCCTCGGCCATCGTCGATTCCAGCTTCGTCCGTGCCGAATTGCCCGCTGGTGCCACCGAACTGAACAATGGTCATGGCGTACGCATGTTCTTCGGCGACATGACCATTCAGAACGGGTCCCGCATCGAGGGTGGCAACACGGCAGCCTACCTTGCAGGTCGAAGCGATCTGCCCGGTTTCACCGGCGGTCTTTCGCTGCGGGTCGACAACTCGGTGCTGAAGTCCGATACCGGTGCCGCCATTCGTGTGGCTCCGTTCTCGCTGGCTCCCAACGCGCAGTACGACGTCACCGTAGCCAACGGCTCGCAGCTGATCGCCGGTGATGGCAACCTGCTGTTGCTCCGCACCCGCAATCCTGCAGCAGGTGCCGGCGAAGGCACGGTCAACTTCACCGTGGATGACGCGCGGTTGATCGGCAACGTCAACTTCGATACCGCCACCACGCTCGGGGCACTGAACGTGTCTCTGCGCAACAAGGCACAGATCGATGGCCGCTTCATCAATGTCACCTCGGCCAGCATCGACAGCGACAGCACCTGGCTGATGACCGGCGACAGCACTGTCGGTCATCTCGCGCTGGGTAGCACCGGCACGGTGGCGCTGGGCAATGGCAGCACCTTCAACACGCTCACCGTGGATACCTTCGACGGCGCCGGTGGCACCCTGCTGTTCAACACCCAGCTGGGCGACGACAGTTCGGCCACCGACAAGTTGATCATCAAGGGCGATTCGAACGGCCAGGCCAACGTGCGCGTGCTCAATGCCGGTGGTGCGGGCGCGAAGACCGACAAGGGCATCGAGCTGATCCGCGTGGGCGGTGCGTCCAATGCGCAGTTCGACCTGCAGGGCCGCGCGGTGGGCGGGCAGTACGAGTACTTCCTGTTCAAGGACGCGACCAACGGCGGCTGGTACCTGCGCTCGGAGCTGGCCGGGGCACCGGATCCGTGTGTGATCGACCCGACGCTGCCGCAGTGTAAGCCGGTCGATCCGGTGGACCCGGTCGATCCGGTCGACCCCACGCCGGTGCTGCGCCCGGAAGCCGGCGCGTACCTGGCCAACCAGTTCGCGATGGACCAGCTGCTGCGCCATGGCTGGCGCGACCGCCAGGGCGGCAGCACCTCCGCCGTTGATGGCGTGCGTGGCTGGGCCCGCGTGGATGCGACCCAGAGCAAGCTGTCGGCGGTGGAAGACCAGCTGGACCTGCGCGTGGACCGCTCGCGCCTGCAGCTGGGTGCGGACATTGGCGTGTTCGACAACGGCCAGGGCCGCGTGGGTGTGATGGGCACGCTGGCCAAGTCCGATGCCACCTCGCGTTCGCAGCTGACCGGCTACAGCGCACGCGGCAAGGTCAACGGCGGTGCGCTGGGCGTGTATGGCAACTGGAGCAACGATGCGCTGTATGTGGATGCCAGCGCGCAGCGCGGCCAGTTCCGCAACCGCGTGCAGGGCGAAGGCCTGGCCGAGGAACGCTACGACTCGGACATCTGGCAGAGCTCGCTGGAAGCCGGCTACCGCTTCGGCATCGGCCAGATCGGCAGCACCGCGCTGAGCCTGCAGCCGGAACTGCAGCTGGTCTACACCGACGCCAACACCGACCGCCACGAAGAAACCAACGGCACGGTGGTGCGCAGCCTGGGCGACAGCGGCCTGTCCGGCCGCGTGGGTCTGCGCCTGCAGGGCGAAGGCCGCAGTGCCGCCGGTGCGTCGGTCAGCCCGTATGTAGTGGCCAACTGGTACCGCGACGGTGCCAGCAACGGCATGGCGTTCGACGATGAAGCGCTGAAGGCCAGCGTGCCGCGCAACCGCTACGAGCTCAATGCCGGAGCGCGCGTGGACTTCCGTTCCGGGCTGAGTGCGTGGGGTGGCTTCGGCGTGATGCGTGGTGACCATGGGTACCGCGAAGCGACGGCCAATCTGAGCATGTCGTACAGGTGGTGATATAGAAACACGCACGGCGCCGGATGATTCCGGCGCCGCTTTTCGTTGCTCTTGTAGAGCCGAGCCAACGCTCGGCTACGTTTTGCATCAGCCAAGCAAGCTCGGCGCCGATCGCATGGAACCATGGACCTTTCTGGTCAGTGTTTTCTTCCAGCAGCGATCCACTCTTGCACCTGCCGCATGGTGACGTAGAAGCGCGAGCAGTTATGCTCGCCCAAGTGCTCCAGCTCCTGCTCCACATAGCTTCTGAGCGGAGCAACATCACCCGGATCCAGGCTCAACGCTTCCAGCGTTTGTGGCAGCGACCAGCCATCCCGAACGATCAGCCCGATCACATCATTGATGGCCCCCCGCAGGCGAAGGCGGATGAGATCGGGAGCTGTTGCCGCTGCCAACTGGATACGATACTTCTGGATGGAGCGCGAGTATGCTGCTTCGAAAACATCCACAGCCAGCGCGACATCACATTGCTCGTAGATACCCATCATGGCGTAGGCATAGTCATGGGCGTCCACATCCAGGAACGATAGCGGTGCAAAGTTGTACATCAACAGCGGAATGTTTGCTGCCAAGCGGCTGGTGCGCTTGTTGCCATCTTCAAAGGGCTGCAGGTAGGCAATGTTGACCCACAGGAAGAACGCTGCCTCGATGGGATTGTCGATCTGTTTTGCCTTGGAGACGATCCGGCTGAACATCTCCTGCAGCACACCGGGCGCCTGTTCTGGGATGTAGCTTGTATCCTTGATCTGGACCATTTTCGAGCGGATGTTGCCCAGCGCACTGGCATCGGCCAGCAGATCTCTCATCAGCGTGGCATGCAGGTTGCGCACCACCGGCTCGGTCAGGCCAGACATCGGCACCTCGTTGATCAGGAACTCAATGGCTGCCTTGTGGTTGAGCAGCATGACCGCGTCCAGATCGCCGGTTCGGGTTCCGCTTTCAAATAGCTCCTTGGTCTCCAGCAACGAATAGCGATTGCCCTCCAAACGTGAGGATGACCAGGACAGATCGATCAGCAGCGGTTCCATCACATTGCGTGCATATGTGCCTGCCGGCTGCTGCCCACTCATGCGTGCGGCTGATTCCAGATCGCTCAGAAGCGAGACGGGCAAAAGCAGACTTTCATTCGGAATGTAACCATCAACGAACGTCCGCTGATAGGCCACTGGCACGCGTTGCGCCAGAGGGCGCTTCAGTCCAGCCAGAAGGGCCTTTCCGTCTTCAAAACGGGGATAAGCGCCGGTTTCAGCCGTGCGGCCCTCTGCTGACGGTGCGATCAGGGCCTTGTAACGCGTACTTCTTGCTTGGCCTTCGCGGGCGATTGTGCCTGCGTTCTGCATCTCCAGAAGCAGTCGTTTGGTAGTCGTCCAGGGAATTCCCGTCTGGACTGACAGCTCCCGCGAACTCAGCCCTTTCCAAAGGCTTCCCGCAGCACGTTGCGCCTGATCGAGAACACGGAGAATGGTGTCGTGGTCGCTCATTCGAAGGCCGCCCGGGAGATGGTCACTGCATTATCAGCCATGGGTGGGCTGATTTGGGCTGATTTGGGCTGATTTGGGCTGATTCGGGCTGATTCGGGCTGATTCGGGCTGATTCGGGCTGATTTGGGCTGATTTGGGCTGATTCGGGCTGATTCGGGCTGATTCGGGCTGATTCGGGCTGATTCGGGCTGATTCGGGCTGATTCGGGCTGATTCGGGCTGATTCGGGCTGATTCGGGCTGATTCGGGCTGATCCGGACTGATCCGGACTGATCCGGACTGATCCGGACTGATTCGGGCTGATCCGGCCAGAGGAGCCATCAGGATGGGCCTCCCATGCGCCCCGTCTGCACCGCTTCACAGCTCAGCAGCGGGAACCCCGAAAACCGGCAGTGTCCCCCCAGCATCCCGACCAATGAATGCCTTGGTATCAACAAACACCCCGACGAAAGCGAAAGCGTCACTTTGCGTAAATCAGGATAAGGCGGCCATCGTCTGTGGGATGCAGTTGCAGAAAAACATCCCGGCCATTCTTGTGGAACATGGACCAGCAGACCGCCTGCCAGCCGCGTCCACAATTGACCTCGGGAAATCCAAGCACGGTCGGATGCGAGTACTCGCGTGGTATTCCGCCCCACCCCCGCTTTCAACAAGGCAGGGCGTAGTGTTCTGTAGTCCGTCTCCCATCGCGCGCCCAATGCCTTCAGCGTGCCCGACATCGGCGACGGATTTTCCTTGTAGCTGCCCATCCTGTAGCCGGGCTCTATGACGTCGGCGAAGATGCCAGCAAGAACGCGATCAAGAGAATTTTCATCTACCCAGCGTAGCGGCATCGTTGAGCGCAGCAACTCCCCCATTGAAGCTGATGCCACTCTGACGAAGTGATGAAGCGCGCTCGACTCTACGATACGTAGTGGCGAAGAATGTCGCATTCGGCAGGCAGCGCCATCCGCTACCTGCCAGCGACAAAGTTGCAACGCTTTCGAACTTTCCAACAATTCTCATTGGCAGTATTGGCGCTTCATGCAAATCATGTGGCGCCACCGGAAACGGGTGGCACGGGCTTCCAATCCCGTTAGGTTGATGTGTTGGTTACGCTTGCCTGCCGGCGTCGCTCTTTCCTTGTTGGGTGGCGTCGGCAAGCATTCTGTCCGCGCTTACATGGCGGGCGGTGCATGGGGGCCTTGTGCCCGCCGGCGCTTCTACATCGACCTCCGGTATTGGAACCATGCACCGTCCGCCACCCTCGCTGTTAAGCAGGGTGGCCCCTTGCCGTTTGCACAAGGACGCCGCCATGACCGCTTCTCCCTACCCGCACCTGTTCGCCACCCTCGGCGATGCCGCCACGCGCCTGCCCGATGACCTGGCCCGCACACTGGAAGGCACCTTCGTTGCGCTGCAGACCGGCAACAGCGCCGGGACCATCACCTTGCAGGCCTGCCTGCAGTACATCCGCCAAGGCGATGCAGCCGATGGCCAGCCGTGGCCCGGAAAGAACCGCACGCCCGGGCAGCGCCTGGCATTGGCGCGCATCGACCGCGCCAATGCGGGACTGAGTTTCCTGCTGGAGCTGCTGCACGCCACCGAACGTGTACGCGTGGACGGTGATATCGACCAGCAGATGGGCGATGGCGCGCGCGAAGGGCTGTTGCTGGCCTGCCGCGGGCTGGCAGAGTATGTGGATGTGCAGTTGCGGGCGGTGTAATGGCATTTGTAGAGCCGAGCCCACGCTCGGCTCATCACGATCCAATCGGATTGCAGCCGAGCGTGGCCTCGGCTCTACAAATGCCACGTCAACCCAAATAGTGCGCACTCGGGGTCAGAGCCCTTTGCGGCGCAAAGGGATCTGACCCCACGCCGGAAGGTTGGCACCCAGCAGTGCAGTCCCGCTGCTACGCGAAGTGCTGGTATCCGCCGTCGGCGGCTTCGCCATCCACGTGCACGCCCTGCCCTTCGGCAATACGACCAATACGGGTAAGCGGCACGTCCAGCGATTCGGCCAGGTAGTGCAGCGCGTCGCGCTGGTCGGCGGCGGCGGTGAAGCACAGTTCGTAGTCGTCGCCACCGCGCAATGCGCAGTCGCACGCACCGTCGCGGCCAAGCAGCTCACGCAGCGCGTGCGAGATCGGCAGCGAATCGGCATCCACATGCGCGGCCACGTTGCTGCGTGCGGCGATGTGACCCAGATCGGCCAGCAGGCCATCGGAGATGTCCACGGCGGCATGCGCGAATGCACGCAGGCGCAGGCCCAGGGTCACGCGCGGGGTGGGACGCAGCAGGCGCAGGCGCAGGGTTTCGTAGTCGGCCAGCAGCGTTGCAGCGGTGACGTTCAATGCGCCTTGCTGCCACAGGCGCAGCGCACCGGCGGCATCGCCCAGCGTGCCGCTGACCCAGATGTCATCGCCAATCTGTGCGCGATCACGACGCAGCGCCTGGCCGCG
>Ga0157373_10003134_pt1 | contig 12492 bp, 9 predicted proteins | sample C65metaG_FD_113460 | JGI IMG/M metagenome (GOLD analysis project Ga0157373, IMG submission 113460) | Corn rhizosphere microbial communities from Kellogg Biological Station, Michigan, USA - C6-5 metaG | ecosystem: Host-associated > Plants > Roots > Rhizosphere > Soil | place: USA: Michigan... | reverse complement strand
TCATCCCGCCGCTTGATCTGGAACTCATGCAGGCGCGTGAGCAGCGTCCCGAAACCCACGATCACGAGGGTGGTCAGAATGTAAATGCGTAGCCGGTAGCGGGGTTCCATGGCTTAGGAGCGGCGACGTTTGCGGTCGGCGTCTGGATAAATGGAATGATCGAACATTTTCGCGATGCTGAACAGAATCCAGAAAATGATGGGTGAAAACAACATGGTGAGGATGGAGGAAAACAGCATCTGCTCCAGCGTGGCGCGGACGATGAAGAATCCACCACGGATGAAGCTGATGAGGAGATACTCCGCCGTCAGGTAAAGAAAGATGGCGATGCCGGATAGAATGGCGGAAAACTGCCACTTGCCCTGCTGGAACAACGGCTGCACCCCGTGCATCAGGTAGCCCACTGCGCCGAACAGCACGATGGAGTAGCCGAAACGCAGAGCCTCCACCGGCTGGTTGTAGATCTCCGGGTCTCCCCCCTGCGGCCCCAGCGCGCACTGCGCATCCCACAGAAAGCCGCCGATGAAGGCCAGCAGCAGCATGGTGGGCGTGGGGACGGTGACGGCCGCGCACAGAAAGACCAACTGCACCAGAAGGATGCGGGAGTCATACAATCCCGTGAATGCAGGAATGAACTGCTGCACCACGAAGGCGGTGAGCAGTAGCAGGACGGTGATGAGGGTGTAACGGATCAAGGAGCGGCAGATGTTAGCACGACGAAAACCGTGCCCAGATCCGCGAAGTTCACCGATGGTCGGACAATCGCTTCGGAATCCAAGGCACCTTTTTCAATGGCTTCAATGGTTCCTAAAAGGATATTGGCCTGGAAGATGCCTCCCCGGCCTGTGGTGAAAACGCGCTGCCCTGGGCGGAGCGAGGCATCTTTTGACAAAAATTTCAGCCGCAGTTGGGGATCGCGGCCCTGGTTGCCCCGCTGGCCGGAAATGATGCCCACTTCCTGCGTGCCTTCGACACGGGCGGAAACCTGGCACTTCTCATCGGTAAGCAGGATGACGGTCGAGCGTTCCCGGTCCGGGCGGTCGATTTTCCCGACCAATCCTTCATTGGACAGCACGGCCAACTGGGTGCCGATGCCTTGCTTCTCTCCGGCATCGATCTCCACAGTCTGCCACCACGTCGTCGGTTGACGGCGGATGACCTGCGCGGCGACAACATCGAAATTCGTCGCCTTCTTGAAATTCAGCGCATGGCGGAAGTCGGAGTTTTCCTTTTCCAATTCGCGGAACCGGGACTCGATCACGCGCAGGCGGCCGACTTCACCCTTCATGGCATCCACCTCCACTTCCAATTCCTTGGAATGGCGGGTCTCATCCATGAAGGCGCGCGCCTTCGTTTCCAGGGTGGAACCGGTTTTCAAGAAAGGGCGCATCGCACTGTAATAAGTACGTTGCACCTCCCGGACGACACCCTCGCTGCGGGTGAGCGCCCATGTGGCTCCTCCCAGGAAGAGCAGCAGTGCGATGAGGTTAAGCGGCTTCATGACCGGAAAAACCGGGAAGGGCCGTCACGCGGTTAGCGATCGGAATTGGTGACGCGCTTGAGGAGGGCGAGCTCCTGCAGCGCCTTGCCTGTGCCCTCTGCCACTGCGCTGCGGGGATCCTCTGCGATGTGGACGGGAAGCCCGGTTTCCTCACGAAGGAGGCGGTCCAGACCTTTGAGGAGAGCGCCACCGCCTGCCAGGACGATGCCACGGTCCACCAGGTCTGCCGCGAGTTCCGGCGGACAACGCTCCAGGGTGGTGCGGACGGCATCCACGATGGTGCTGAGAGGGTCTGCCATGGCCTCGCGGATTTCCTGCGAGGTGATGGTGATGGTTTTCGGAAGACCAGCCACCAGATCCCGGCCTTTCACTTCCATGGTCATTTCCTTGGGAAGGGGAGCTGCGGAGCCCAGGCGGATCTTGATCTCCTCGGAAGTGCGCTCACCGATCATGAGATTGTAGGCGCGCTTCATGTATTGGGTGATCGCCTCGTCCAGTTCGTCGCCTGCGGTGCGGACGCTGCGGGCATAAACGATGCCGGAAAGGGAGATGAGCGCCACTTCCGTGGTGCCGCCGCCGATATCTACGATCATGTTTCCAGAGGCTTCCTGCACGGGCAGTCCTACGCCGATGGCTGCGGCCATGGGCTCCTCGATGAGGTAAACTTCACGTGCTCCAGCCTGCTCGGCGGACTCGCGCACGGCGCGGCGTTCCACCTCCGTGATGCCGGATGGGATGGCGATGAGAACGCGCGGATTGGACCGGCGGTTCTTGTTCACCTTGCGGATGAAGTGGCGGAGCATGGCTTCCGTCACCTCGAAGTCTGCGATCACGCCATCCTTCAGAGGGCGGATGGCCACGATGTTGCCCGGGGTGCGGCCCAGCATGCGTTTTGCATCATCACCTACGGCCAGCACTTCATTCGTGCCGGCTTTCACCGCCACTACCGATGGCTCACGCAGGACGATGCCGTGGTCCTTGACGTTGATCAGTGTATTGGCGGTGCCGAGATCGATGCCGATATCGTTGGAAAAGATATTTCCGAAAATCTTGTTGAACATGGAGGATGTTGGAAATTGAGAGAGAAAAGAGGTTGGGGAAAATTCGCTGGCCGCGAAGCCCGGACTGCGGCTTTCCATCCCGTGCAAACACACGTTTGGGAAAAAGGAGGTCGGAACGACGCGCTAAGAATGCAGAAAGCTCTTCATTCACCTAGCGCAGGTCAAGCGGGAATCCTTGTTCCTCGTCGTCCAGCCCAATGTTCCACGTGTTTAATCTCAATGCGTCGCAAGTAATGGACCCACATGGGCATGGCGGGTGAGGAATTCATCCGCCAGCGCTCCATAGGCCTGCGCTCCCAGGCCCGTCTCATCGTGCTCGAAAATCGTCTTCCCGTGGCTGGGAGCTTCCCCGATGCGGATGGTGCGCGGGATCATGGTGTGGTACATGTGATCCGGGAAATATTTCACCACCTCCTCCACCACCTGGCGGGAAAGCAGGGTGCGGCCATCATACATGGTCATGACGATGCCCTCCAGGGAGATCCCCGGATTGGCATCCGAGTTCCGGATCTGATCGATCACATGGACGATCTTCGCCAGTCCCTCCAGGCCGAACCATTCGCACTGGAGGGGAATCAGGATCTCATCCGCCGCTGCCAGGGCGGAGGTCATCAGCACGCCCAGGGAGGGCGGAGTATCCAGGATGCAGTATGCAAAAAGATCGTTCGGCTTCAACCCCTGAAGGAGGGAGCGCAGGCGGGTGAGATGGTCATCGCTGCGGGCCAGCTCGATTTCCACGCCGGCCAAATCCATTTCCGAGGGGATCATGGAAAGGTTTTCCCGTCTGGTGGGGATGATCTGTTGGGAAATGTGGCGCTCCCCCATGAGCACGGGATACATGCTGCTGCCATCATCCGCTTCGATTCCCAGGCCGCTGGTGCAGTTTGCCTGTGGGTCCAGATCCACCAGCAGAACGCGCTGGCCCCGCCGGGCGAGAGCGGCGGAAAGATTCAGTGCGGTGGTGGTTTTCCCCACGCCGCCCTTCTGGTTCGCGATGGCTACGACTTTCATTTCAGATTGAACGGAGGTCCGGACAGCCAAACTCTCACCAGTCCCTCCATCGCTGGCAATCAAAACCGATTCGCTGGGCGAATTAAGGAGTTGGAAGGGTTTTAAGATCAGCGCGAAAGCGCTGGGGGCCTCAAAAGTATAGGGCGGGGAAGTTTAAGGCACCGCGAATCAGACGAATCTAGCGAATAAAAAAGAAGGGTGGATCATGGATTTACGGATTAAAGAGTTATAAAATCTTAATTACTAAAATCATCGAAATCCTGCCTTCCTCTTCCTCTGCGTAATCTTGTGATGGCACTCCAGATTTGCCCTTGCCGGAGTTACGATTTACATCCGCTGCCTCATGAGCAATTGGACGGAGGCAACAATACGCGGCGCGGCGACGTGGCAGGCATTCAAGGAGGGGAAGGCCCTTTATGAATCCGGCGCGGTGGCGGAGGCGCAGGCGGGTTCCTCCGGCTGGCAGGGGATGGTGAAATTCGGCCGCCGCCCGGTGAAGGTGAGTGTGGTGGTGAAGTCCGCCACGAATCTGGAAACCCGCTGCCCGTGCCCGGACAATCAGCGGAGCGGTGCGGTGTGTGCCCACGCGGTGGCGGCAGGTCTGGCTGCACTGGCGAAACCCGCAGCCGCTGCCCCACCGATGGCTGCGCCCGCACCTGTAAAATCTGCCCCGCCTCCGGCCAGGAAACCCGCTGTGGCTGTGGCCTATGACATCCTTTTCCCGCCCAACTGGCAGGAGGCGATCCTTCGTGGGAAGCTGGCGGTCACGCTTTCGGCCAGTTCCGTAACGGATATCCTGCCGGAGGACCAGCGCCTGGCGGATTGGTTGGCAGGGCAGGGGGCGGTTTCCCGGCCTCCCTTGAATCTCCACCTCGATGGGGAGCGCCTGGCCACTCTTCTGGAAAGTCTGACCGATCACCCTCGTCTGGTGGTGGGCAGGGAGAAAAAGCCGATCACGATTTCCAAGGGCTCGCGCATGGAACTCCAGACCGCCACGCCGGAGGGGGAGGATATTTCCCTCCAGGCAGCGGAAAAAGGCTGGTGCCAGATCGGCGGGAGTTTTTGGAACATCTCTGCGGATGGACTGCGGAGGTTGGGGGAGGGGGCGGTGCCGGAGGTCATCTCGAAGGTTCTCCAACAGCTTTCAAGCGGTCGTTTAATCGAGCTTTCCAAGGACCGGTTTTTTGCACGGATCGATCTGTGGCAGGAGTGGCTGCACTTTCCGGAAGGGGGCTGGGTGGATTCCCTCCACTTCGTTCCCGCCCATGCGGAAATCGTGCTCACGCTGGAAGGATCTCTCGAAACTCTGGAGGCCACCCTGCGGATTCAGTATGGGAAATCCCAGCCCGTTCCACCCGGACTTGGAACAGTCGTTGGGTTGCCCCGGCAGGTGGAGGAGCGGTGCGAAGTCAGAAATTGGGCGGCTGAAGAGCGGGCGATCCAGGAACTCGAAAAAACCGGATTTCAGCTCGCAGATATTTCAAGCGGTCGTTTCATTCTGAAAGGGGAGTCGGCGGTGATCGACTTTTTCACGCGCCGCCTGCCTGAGCTGAAAAAGCAATGGAGGGTTACAGAGGGCGATCGTTTCAAACAGGTTTCCAAGCAGGTGGTGACCGTCTCTCCCCGCATCGAAATCCTAGGCTCGGGAGAAGATTGGCTGAGCTTCGATCTTAAGTTTGAAACAAGTGATGGCTCCGTGCTTCCGGTGGCGGAGGTAAGGCGATTGCTCCGCTCTGGAAAGAGTGGAAATCCCATGGCAGGCGGGCGTCGCATTATCGTTTCAGACGATGTTGCAAACACTATCGACCCCCTGTTTTCCGAGCTGGAAATGCGCCAGGAGGGAGGCCATTACACCACTTCCGCGAGGGCCGGGGAGCTGGTCTGGGAAATCCGTAATAAAATCCACAACTCTCAGGAAATTAGTCATTCTAAGGACTTATTGGTTTATTCACAACCAAGGACCGTGAAGGCCTCCCTGCGACCGTATCAAACACATGGTGCGACGTGGCTGAATGATCGCGTTTCCAAGTATGGCGGGGCCCTGCTCGCGGATGATATGGGCTTGGGGAAAACGCTCCAGACCATCGCTTTGGTTGAGCGTTTGTTTGAGGCTCCGACCAGCGTTTCAAACGTAGTGCTCATTGTCGCCACGGCCTCCCTGCTGGGCAACTGGAAGGCGGAGTTTGCGAAGTTTGCCCCGGGCCGGAATATTCGGATCTTGCATGGCGGCAGCCGGGAATCGCAGCAGGCCAAGGTGGAGGGCGGTGATGTGATTCTCACCAGTTACGGCACCCTTGCCCGTGATCTGGCGTGGCATTTGAAACGAGAGTATGAAGCGGTGATCGTGGATGAAGCGAGTCTGATGCGGAATCCGGATACGGATCACGCGAAGGCGATTTCCAAACTCAAGGCCCGTCACCGAGTGGCGCTCACCGGCACTCCGGTGGAAAACGGAGTGAGGGATTTGTGGTCGATTTTCCGCTTCATCCAGCCGGGGTGGTTGGGTAGCCGGGAGGACTTCAAGGAGCGCTATGAGCTCCCCCTCGCGAGTGGCGAAACGGCTCGGGCGACGATGGAGCGACTGCGTTTGAAAACGGCACCCTTTCTCCTCCGCCGGACCAAAGAGCAGGTGGCACCGGAACTGCCGACCAAGATTTTCATCGATGAATTCTGCGATCTCAGCACCGATCAGCAGGCGGTTTACCGGGACGTGCTGGTGGAGGGGAGAAAACGCGTGGAGGCCATCGAGGATTCCGGCCAGAAGGGGGCTGCCCGCATGCAGATGCTGACCGCCCTTTTGCGCCTGCGGCAGACGTGCTGCGATCTGGCGCTGCTGGGAAATGAGCGCTTCAATCAACTGTTGGTCCCGCGCCGGTCTGCAAAGTTGAACCGCCTGCTGGAGCTGATCGAGGAAGCAGTGGCAGGCAATCACCGGATGCTCGTTTTCAGTCAATTCCAGACCCAGCTCCGGGAGATCGAAAAGAGCATCACGGAGCGCGGCTGGGAAAGCCTGCGCCTGGACGGGCAGACGAGAAACCGGCAGGAACTGGTGGACCGTTTCCAGAAAGCCGATGGCCCGCCGGTGTTTCTCATCAGCCTCAAGGCAGGTGGCTACGGCCTCAATCTCACCGCTGCGGATACCGTGGTACACTTCGATCCCTGGTGGAACCCGGCAGCGGAGGCGCAGGCCACGGACCGCGCCCACCGGATCGGCCAGACGCGCCCGGTCACGGTTTATCGCCTGCTCACCCGGGGCACCGTGGAGGAAAAGGTGGTGCGCCTCCAGGCAAAGAAGCGGGAACTCGCCGCCGCCATCGATGAATCCGGGGCAGGAGACGCAGTGGGGTGGAGTATGGAGGAATTGGCAGAGGTCATGGGTTGATGAGTCATGAGTAACCCATTAACTCATCAACTCGTGACTCATGACCCATCTGACTTGACCCTCTCAGGGCCGGATTCTACGACTTCCCCAATGACACCTCTTTATGAAGGCAAGGCCAAGCGTCTCTGGTCCACTGAAAATCCGGATACGCTCCGCATGGAGTTCAAGAATGATGCCACAGCCTTCAACGGCGAGAAGAAGGCACAGTTTGAAAACAAGGGCCGCCTGAACAACGCGATCAGCACCCTGATCTATGGCTTCCTGGAGCAGGAAGGCGTGCCGACGCACTTTGTCCGTCAGATCGATGAGACGAATGTGGAAGTCCGCAAGGTGGACATCCTGATGGTGGAGGTGATCGTGCGCAACCTGGCGGCGGGCAGTTTCTGCAAGCGGACGGGCATGGCGGAAGGCCACGTCTTCAGCCAGCCGATCATCGAGTTTTCCTACAAGAGCGATGAACTGGGCGATCCGCTGATCAATGACGACTACATCCGCGAGATGAAGCTGGCCACGCCGGAAGACCTGGCCCACCTGCGCACCAGTGCGCTGAAGGTGAATGAAATCCTCACGGGCTTCTTCGCGAAATGCGGACTGAAGCTGGTGGATTTCAAACTGGAATTCGGCCGTCTGGCGTCGGAGCCTTCCAAGATCGTTCTGGCAGATGAGATCAGCCCGGATGGTTGCCGTCTGTGGGACCTCAAGACTGGTGAGAAAATGGACAAGGACCGCTTCCGCCGTGATCTGGGCAATGTCATGGAGGCCTATGAAGAAGTTCTGGGCCGGGTGAAGGAAAACCTCTGAATTTCCATTCCTCCGCTGTGGCATGGGGCCGTGCTGACACTCTCTCGTGAAGAATATGCGCGGGTGAAACCGGACTGAATGAAGCAAGAGGTTTCCCCCGTGCTGTTGAGCCGGGGGAGGTTGCCTTTCTTGCAGCTCCCGCTCAGGGCAGATTGCTGGCTTGGTTCTTCTTCTCCTTGCGCGGCTTCAGGTAGGCACGCTCGATGAACTCGATGATCATGCCGGCCACGTCCTTGCGGGAGGATTGCTCGATGCCCTCCAGACCGGGCGAGGAGTTCACCTCCATCACCACCGGGCCGTGATTGGAGCGTAGCAGATCCACCCCGGCCACATTCAGTCCCATGGCCTTGGCGGCGCTGATGGCCACCGCACGCTCCTCCGGAGAAATCTTCACCTTTTCCGAAGTGCCGCCCCGGTGGAGATTGGAGCGGAATTCCCCTTTGGCCGCCTGGCGCTTCATGGAGGCCACGACTTTTCCGCCCACCACGATGCAGCGGATGTCCGCCCCCTCTGCTTCCTTGATGAATTCCTGCACGAGGATGTTCGCATTCAGGCCCTTGAAAGCCTCGATCACGGATTCCGCCGCATTGGTGGTTTCCGCCAGCACCACTCCCACACCCTGGGTGCCTTCCAGCAGCTTGATGACCAGGGGGGCACCTCCGCACATGCGGATCAACTCCCCGCTGGCATCCGTGGAGTGGGCAAAGCCGGTGACAGGCAGGCCCACACCGCGTTTGGCCAGGATCTGGAGGGAGCGCAGCTTGTCCCGGGAGCGCGCGATCGCCACCGAGTCATTGAGGGTGAAGACATTCATCATCTCGAACTGCCGCACCACGGCGTTTCCATAAAACGTATGCTTCGCCGCGATGCGCGGGATCACCGCATCGGCGATGATTTCCTCCCCGTCCACGTAGATGCGTGGCTTGCGGGAGGTGATGTTCATGTAGCAGCGGAGGTAATCCACCACCCGCACCTCATGGCCCCGTGCTTCCGCCGCGCGGACGAGTGCATCAGTGCTGTAAAGCTTGGGATTCCGGGAAAGGATCAGAATTTTCATGAGAGGAAAGGGATGGCACGGGACCTATCGTCCAAGTGTGCACCCGCGTCCAATCCTTCCAGAAGGTAACGGTCAATGAGAATAGTGTATCAGCGATGTGACATGGCCATGCATCCCGGAAAGTGGCGCAGTCATTCCTGGCTGCGGGAAGAGGCAGGCTGAAGCGTGAACAACGGGCACTCGCTGGAAAATCTATGTCAGCTCCTGGCTATCGGCAGTTACCGCAGATTACGCAGATTGAAGAGGAAGAACATGGAGTACCCGGCTTCATCTCGAATTTTCCTGCCCCTAATTTTCCTGCCATCACTCTCACTGTGGCGGCGGAACCCAGAGTGAGCGCAAAGCGAAGCCATCCCGGTTAGCCTGAAAGGCGCTTCATCTGCCATGCCCAGTGTTTGATAGAGAGGCATGGCGGTTGGAAACGCCGCCACTTACACAGATTGAAGAGGAAGAACATGGAGCACCCGGCTTCATCTTGAATTTTCCTGCCCCTAATTTTCCTGCCATCACTCTCACTGTGGCGGCGGAACCCAGAGTGAGCGCAAAGCGAAGCCATCCCGGTTAGCCTGAAAGGCGCTTCATCTGCCATGCCCAGTGTTCGATAGAGAGGCATGGCGGTTGGAAACCGCCGCCACTTCGAGGTTCAGCGTGCAGGAGGAGTAGCTGGGGTATCCTGCGCCGGGCTTTCCACGTTCTTCAGCAAGCGGAAGAGATCACTGTCTGTGGTGAAGATGGTGGTGGTGTCCTTGCCAAGCGTATTCCGATAGGTTTCCAGGGTTTTTACAAATTGATAGAAATCCGCAGCGGCGGGGCTGGTATTGTAGGCGGCTGCATAGATGCCCGTGGCCTGTGCATCCGCCTTGCCCTTGATCTCCTGCTCCTTGCGGTAGGCTTCGGACTGGATGGAGAGCAGATCCCGCTCCTTGCGGCCCAGGATCTTGGCGGCCTCACCGGCACCCTCGGAGCGGAAGCGATCCGCGATCTGCTGGCGCTCGGAAATCATCCGCCCGTAGATCTTGTCGATCACGCCCGGCTTGTAGTTGATGCGCTTGAAGCGCACGTCCAGCAGTTCGATGCCCCATGACCTCACCTTTGGCTGGGCGGCCTTCAGGATCTGTTCGTTCAGGGTGTGGCGGCCATAGCGGATGGGTGGCAGCACGCCGATGTTTGTATTCTCTGCGGCGATGGTGCCATCCCGCACCGGCACGCGGTCCTTCAGGCTGCGAATCACTTCGATCAGATCGTGCGAGGCGATCACGTTGCGCGTCTCACTGCCGATGATGTCATCCAGGCGGGAAAGGGCGGTGCGTTCATCGCGGATTTTTTCGAAATAGGTCTTCGGGTCCGAGATGCGCCAGCGTGCGTAATTGTCTACGGTGATGTAGAGCTTGTCGCGTGTCGGCATCTCGGTGGCGGGGCCGTCCCATTCCAGGATGCGTTTCTCGATGCGGTTGATTTTCTGGATGAATGGTTTTTTGAAGTGCAGGCCTGCCTCGTTTTTGTTGGGATCTGCGTTGATGGCATCTCCTACCGGCTTGCCGAATTCCGTGACGAAGACCTGCTCGGTCTCATCCACGGTGAAGGTGATGGATTTGAAAATGATCACCGCCACCAGGAGACCGGCGACGAAGAGGAAGATGGAGAATTTTTTCATCGGAAAAAGAAAAGGGTAAGGGAATGCTGTTAGCGGCGGCTTGCCGGAGTATTGGCGGGGGTGTTAGTTGGAGCGGGGGAGCTGCCATTCAGGTTCATCAGCGGCAGGAACTGGCTGGCGCTCTCATCCAGGATCACCTTGTTCCCCATCTGCGGCAGCACCTCGTTCATCGTCTCCAGATAGAGCCGCTGCTTCGTGATGGCGGGTGCCTTTTCATACTGCGTGAGCAGCTCCTTGAAGCGGGCCACATCACCCTGCGCCTCATTCACCCGCTGCACGGCGAAGCCCTCTGCCCCGGAGATCCGCTGGTCCGCCAGGCCGCGTGCCTTCGGGATCACGCGGTTGTATTCCCCGTTCGCCTCATTGATCATCTGCTCCCGCTCCTGCTGGGCGCGGTTCACCTCATCGAAGGAACGCTGCACCGGCCCCGGCGGGTGGACGTTTTTCAGTTGGATCTGCTCTGCCCGCACACCCATGTTGATCAGCGTGAGCGAATGCTGGAGTGCGGTCAGTGCCTCTGCCTCGATTTCCGTGCGGCCGATCGTCAGCACCTCATCCACCGTGCGGTCGCCTATCACCTCGCTCATCGCGCTGGCCGTCAGGTCCCGCAGCGTGGAGCCGGGGCTGCGCACATTGAAGAGATAGTCCTTCGGTGCCGTAATCGAGTATTGCACGATCCACTCCACCTCCGCGGCATTCAGATCCCCCGTCACCATGCTGCGCTCCAGCTCGGGATATTCCCCCCGCTGATCCGGGTTCGTGGCACTGTCCGATTCAAAGCCGAATTCCAGCTTCAACTGGCGGCGGATGGGCACCTTCGTCACCGTATCCACGCCGAAGGGGATCTTGAAATGCAGCCCCGGCGGCGTGACCGCCTCAAATTGGCCGAAACGCTGCACCACCGCCTCCTCATCCGGATTCACCGTGTAGTAGGAGGATACGGTGCCGACGAGCAGCAGCAGCGCCAGCGGCCCGTAGGCCAGCAGCTTTGGTAGAAATGCCCATTGCTGGCGGTTGTAGGAAGATACGGAGCGGAGCGGCGGTGGTTGCATGGCGGAAAAAGGGTGGGGGAATTTTTTTCCCGGCACCTTATTAGATGCCCGCGCCCCTTCGGCCTATTGGAAAATGCAGGGATTTTCCCAAAACCTCCCGTCCCTCTCCATCGTGAGCGCCACTCATCCCCGGTATTGGTGAAAAGCAAGACGCCCGCCTTGACCATCCACGGGGTGGCTGACTACCTTCGCCGGTCTTTCCTGAGTCAGAGAGCAGATTCTCCCGTTGCCACCATGAACATCCACGAATACCAAGCCAAAGAGCTTTTCGATCGATTCCAAGTTCCCAGCCCCAAGGGTGCCGTCGCGAGCACGCCGGAGGAGGCAGCAGAGGCTGCCCGCCAGTTCGCCGGTGCCAAGCTGGTCATCAAGGCCCAGGTGCATGCCGGTGGCCGGGGCAAGGGGCATTTCAAGAATGGCTTCCAGGGTGGCGTCCACCTCATCGAGTCCCCGGAACAGGCAGCGGAATTCGCCGGCAAGATGCTCAATGAAACCCTCGTCACCGTGCAGACCGGTGACGCCGGAAAGCTCGTCAGCAAGGTGATGGTCGCAGAAGCCGTGGACATCACCCACGAATACTACCTGGCCATCCTCATGGACCGCGCCACCTCCGGCCCGGTCATCGTCGTTTCCACGGAAGGCGGCATGAGCATCGAGGACGTCGCGCACAATACCCCGGAAAAAATCGTCCGCCAGTTCGTGCACCCCGTGCTCGGCCTCCAGGCCTACGAGATCCGCAAGCTCACCGCCGCACTCGGCCTCTCCGGTGACACCGCAAAGCAATTCGGCAAGCTGCTTTCCAATCTCTACAAGCTCTTCATTTCCTGTGATTGTGCCATGGTGGAGATCAATCCACTCGTCACCACGCCGGATGGCCGCGTCCTCGCGCTCGATGCCAAGTTCGGCTTCGATGACAATGCCCTCTACCGCCATCCGGACATCGTCGCCATGCGCGACAAGACCGAGGAAGATC
>Ga0157373_10003130_pt1 | contig 12498 bp, 9 predicted proteins | sample C65metaG_FD_113460 | JGI IMG/M metagenome (GOLD analysis project Ga0157373, IMG submission 113460) | Corn rhizosphere microbial communities from Kellogg Biological Station, Michigan, USA - C6-5 metaG | ecosystem: Host-associated > Plants > Roots > Rhizosphere > Soil | place: USA: Michigan... | reverse complement strand
TCGCGGCGGCGGCGGAACTCGGATTCAGCGGTATTGGAGTCCAGCAGCAGGGCCGAGAGTTGCTCGAGCTCGCGCGCCACCTCCGGCAGCCGGGCCAGGACGGAGGCGGCGGTGGGTTCCCCGGCGTCGAGCTGGACCCAGAGGTAGCCCACCCGGAACCCGCGGACCAGCAACGGGACACACACGCGTCCGAGCATTCCCAGTTCCTCGTTGGCCGGCACCACCACCGGACGCACCGCCGTCGCGATGCCGTGCGAGAGCTGCCAGGCGCTGACGTCCACCGCAACGCGCTTGCTGAGCAGGAAATTCACCCGGACCCGGTCCGCCTGCGACTGGTTGGAGCTGTAGGCGAGCAGGACGCCGTCGAGGTCTTCCAAGGAGAGCCCGCGCCCGAGCCGCAGCGCCACGCTCTCCACTAGCTGCTCCACGTCCTGCTGCTGCATGCTGCCACCTTACTGCCCCGCGGGCTCCGCCCACGAACGGCGCGGCGACGGACAGCAGGCGACACCTGACGCTCCGGAAATCGACAATTGTCGAGCGCTGCATTTGCAGAACCCCGGAATGGCGGGGCGGACGCCGGGGGCACGGCCGGCGGCACTGTCGCCTGCCTCACAGCCGGTCCTATTCTGGAATTACGACTTCCCCGCACACCCCGGCCTACAAAGCCGCCACCATTGGAGCCCACAAATGATCATCGGTGTCCCCAAAGAGATCAAGAACAACGAATTCCGCGTCGCCATCACGGCCGCCGGCGTGCACGAATTCCGCCACCACGGCCACACCGTGCTGGTCGAGCGCGGCGCAGGCCTGGGCTCCGGCATCACGGACGAGGAATACGCCATTGCCGGCGCCGAGATCGTCACCGAGGCCGACGACGTGTGGGCCCGCGCCGACATGGTCATGAAGGTCAAGGAGCCCGTGAAGGCCGAATACCACCGCTTCCGCAAGGGCCTGGTCCTCTTCACCTACCTGCACCTGGCGGCCGAGCCTGAACTGACCCAGGAGCTCATCAACTCCGGCGTCACGGCGATCGCCTACGAGACCGTCCAGGAGGGCCGCGCCCTCCCGCTGCTGGCCCCGATGTCCGAGGTTGCCGGCCGCCTGTCGGTCCAGGTGGGCGCCACCTCGCTGATGGCTCCCGCCGGCGGCAAGGGTGTGCTGCTCGGCGGCGTTCCGGGTGTCCGTCCGGCCAAGGTCGTTGTCCTGGGCGCCGGCGTGGCCGGCACCAACGCCGCCGCGATGGCCCTGGGCCTCGGCGCGGACGTCACCATCCTGGACATCAACATCAACCGCCTCCGCGAACTGGACGCCCAGTACCAGGGCCGCCTGAAGACGGTTGCCTCCAACGCCTACGAGATCGAGAAGTCCGTGGTCGACGCCGACCTGGTGATCGGCTCCGTCCTGATCCCAGGCGCCAAGGCCCCGAAGCTCGTCACCAACGAGTTGGTCTCCCGGATGAAACCCGGCTCCGTGCTGGTGGACATCGCGGTGGACCAGGGCGGCTGCTTCGAGGACACCCACCCCACCACGCACCAGGAACCGACGTACAAGGTCCACAACACGATCTTCTACTGCGTGGCCAACATGCCGGGCGCGGTGCCGAACACCTCCACCTACGCGCTGACCAACGTCACGCTGCGCTACGCGGTTTCGCTGGCCAACCTGGGCGTCAAGGCCGCGTTCGAGCGCGATGCCTCGCTCGCCGCGGGCCTCAACATCGCCGGCGGCAAGGTGGCGCACCGCTCGGTCTCCGAGGCGCACAACCTGCCCCTCGTCGCCGACTGGCACGAGCTCGTCTCCGCGTAACTCGTCAGCCGTTTGAACGGCAGCCATCCAGCGCGTGCGTTGGATGACTGCCGTTCAAACGTTAAGTCCGCTGCGAAGCCATAGCGCGGGCCTGCTCGATCAGCCGCAGCACCTCCACCGGCCCCGCGGGATCGACCGGCAGCGGCAGCGCCGAGGCGGCCCCGCCGTCGGCGATCTTGTCCGCGAGGATCCGGTAGAACTCCGGGTAGGCGCCGCGCTCGGTGGGCAGGCGGTCCAGGTGGCCGTCGCGGCCCAGCTGCCCCGCCCACTCCCTGTCCTCCGTGCCGTAGTCCGCGTCCAGCGGGCTTCCGCCGGCGGCCAGCCAGGGTTCCTGAGGGTCGACGCCGTGCTTGGTGAAGCCGCCGCCGCTGCCCAGCAAGCGGTACCGCGGGCCCTGCTGCGCGCAGAGCAGGTTCATCGAGAGGTGGCTGGTGACCCCGGAGTCGTGCCGCAGGGCAACAAACACGTCGTCGTCCGCCCGCTCCCCGGGCCGGCGGGCCGCCAGCTCCGCGTGCGTCACGGTGGCGGCGCCGAAGAGCTGCACGGCCTGGTCCACCAGGTGGGTGCCAAGGTCGAACAGCACGCCGCCGCCGTCGCCTGCGGTGGCGGCAGCCTTCCAGGCCTTCGTAACGCTCGGGGACCAGCGCTCGAAGCGTGATTCGAAGCGGGTGACAGTGCCCAGGATGCCGCGCTCCAGCAGGCCGCGCACGGTCAGGAAGTCCCCGTCCCAGCGGCGGTTCTGGAACACGGTGAGCACCCGGCCCAGCCGCGCGGCGATGTCGATCAGTTCCGCGCCCTCGGCGCTGCGCACCGTGAAGGGCTTGTCCACGACGACGTCGAGGCCGGCTTCCAGTGCCGCTTTGGCTAACGGATAGTGCGTGGCCGGCGGCGTCCCCAGCACCAGCAGGTCCAGACCGCCGGCCAGTGCGAGGAGATCGGCCGGGGTGTCCACGATCGTGGCCGCAGGGTGGCGGGTGGCGGCGTCCGCCTTCCGGCCGGCGTCGGAGGTGGCAATGGCGTCGAGGGAGTAGGCCGGATTCGCCGCGATCAGCGGCGCGTGGAAGACGCTGCCGGATAGGCCGAAGCCGGCGACGCCGGTGCGGATGGGGCTGGTGCGGATGGAAGCGGTGGAGTCGGCTGGCATGGTTCCACGCTACTCCGGCGCCCGCACCCGACGCTCCCTCAGCCCTGAGAACAAATCAGGCGACGCTCCCCCAAAAGGTGAGGGAGCGCCGCCCGAAAAGCCGCTATACGTGAGAGAGCGTCGGAAAGGAAGGTGCTACTTCTTTTCCCAGCCGATGGTGGTCCAGTCCGGAACCTGGGACAGGCTCTTGAACAGGGACGGGCCGTAGTTGGCCAGGCCGGTGCGGACGAAGGAGATCTGCGGACCATTCATCACAACACCCATGGAGAAGTACTTCTCCATGTGCTTCTTTTCAACTTCCATGGCCGCCTTGTTGCGCTCGGCGTTGTCGGCGATGGTGGAGAGCTTCTTGATATCGGCATCCAGTTCGGCGTCGCCCAGTTCGTTCTCGTTCGTCTTGGAATCGTAGAACTGCTTGACGGCGTCGGTTGCATCGGAGCCCACGGTGTAGCCGGAGATGCTCATGAAGAAGTCGCGGCTGCCCAGGACCTTGCCGAAGTCGGCAGAAGCGCGCTGGTCGATGCCGACATCCATGCCGCCGGCCTTGAGCTGGTTCTGCAGGGTCTGCGCGAAGGCCAGCGTGGTGGGGTCGTCACCGAAGTTGCTGATCTTGAACGCGGCGGGGACGCCGTTCTTTTCCATGATGCCTGCGGCGTTGGCCTTGTAGCCGGCGTCGGTCAGGACCTTCTTGGCTGCTTCGGCGCCGGTTTCCTTGACCGGGTAGTTGTCCTGGTAGTACTTGGAGAAGGGCAGCAGCATCATCGAGCCGGAGCTTTCTTCTTCCCAGTTCAGGCCGTTGAAGCGGACCTTCCGCAGTGCCTCGCGGTCGACGGCGGTGAAGATCGCCTTGCGGATGGCGACGTCGGTCAACGGGGCCTTCTGCGCGTTGAGGTTCAGGCCACCGGCGAAGAGGCGCTGGCCACGGCGGATCTCGGAGTTCTTGGTGCCGTCGAGCTGCTTGTACGGGGTGATGGTGTTCGCGGAAACACCGTCGATTTCACCGTTCTTGAACGCGGCGATTGCGGCGCTGCTCTCGAGCTGGCGGAAGACCACCTTTTCCAGGACCGGCTTGTTGCCCCACCACTTGTCGTTCTGGGCCAGGGTGACCGTCTTGGCGGCGCTGTCGTACTTGTCGACCTTGAACGGGCCGGCCATCCACTCCGGGTGCATGTCGCCGGTGAAGCCGTCGTTGAAGATCGCCGGGGTGTTCACGGCCGGGTGCACAAAGCCGGTGAAGAGGGAGTCCAGCGGGTAGACCGGCTGGGTGGTGGTGACAATGACTTCCTTGGCGCTGGAGCCGGCCTTGACGGAGTCAACGAACTCGTACGCGCCGGAGCTGACGATGTCGATGTCCTTGTTGGCGCCCTTGAGCATGTTCCAGGTGTTCTCGAAGGTCTTGACGTCGATCGGGGTGCCGTCGTTGTAGGCGGCCTTCGGGTTCACCTTGATGGTGATGGTCTGCTTGCCGTCCTTGACCTCGCTCTTGACGTCTTCGCAGAAGTCCTTGTTCGGCGTGGCGGTGCCGTCGAAGTCGAAGTTCCAGCAGCCCCAGGTGCCGGCCTGGTCGATCGGGCGGTGCAGGGCGGTGTTGTCCGCGCTGTTGCCGTTGTTGGAGAAACCGTTGAAGTCCGGCCCAATGTTGCCCAGCGGCAGGGTGACGGTGCCGCCCGGCTGCAGGTCCTTGGCGTCCTTCGCGTTGATGCTGACGAGCTTGGCCAGGTCGCTTCCGGCTTCCTGGCCCTTGCCGGCCTCGGGACCCTTCGCGGCGCCGCCGCCACCGCCGCAAGCGGTGAGCGCAAGCGCTGCCACGACGGCGGTAACGCCGCCGATCTTGGTCAGATTCTTCATGTGTTCCCCTTTTTTTCCTTTTGGTGCGAGTTAGTGCAGGTGGGTAAATCAGGTGGTTTCGTGGACAACGAGCATGTCCGCGTCCAGTTCGCCGTCCGGGTAGAAACAGGCGAATTGCTGGTCTGTGGGGGCCGCGGGTGCGGCCGGGGAGTTCACCTGCGCTGTTTCCAGCGAGGGCTCCTGGGTCAGGCACTTCTCCTGCCGGGCCGGCGGCAGGGCCGCGAAGACCGGGCAGCGTGTGGCGAAGTTGCAGCCCTTGGGCGCCTCCAGCGGCGAGGGCAGGTCGCCCTGCAGGATGATGCGTTCGCGGGTGCGTTCCAGGACGGGGTCCGGGACCGGGATCGCGGAGAGCAGGGCGCGGGTGTAGGGGTGGCGCGGATTGTCGAAGACGCTGTCCACGTCGCCGATCTCGACGATCTTGCCCAAATACATCACGGCCACCCGGTTGGAGATGTGGCGCACCACGGACAGGTCGTGGGCCACCATCAGGTAGCTGAGCCCGAGTTCCGCGCGGAGCTTGTCCAGCAGGTTGATCACGCCGGCCTGGACGGAGACGTCGAGGGCAGAGACCGGCTCGTCGAGGACCACCAGCTTGGGGTTCACCGCGAGTGCCCGGGCAATGCCGATGCGCTGCCGCTGGCCGCCGGAGAACTGGTTCGGGAAACGGTTCACGTGGTCCGGCTGGAGGCCCACCAGTTCCATCAGCTCCATGATCCGCTTCCGGATCTCCGGCTTGGCCATGCCGGCATTCTCCAGCGGCTCGGACAGCACTTCGAAGACGGTGAACCGCGGGTCCAGGGCGCCGGTGGGGTCCTGGAACACCATCTGGAGTTCCTTGCGCATGGCGCTCTTGGTCTTCGCGTCGGAGGCCTGCTTGTTGCTGAGGCCGCCGATGACCACCTCGCCGTCCTGGTCCTTGTGGAACTCCATGATTTCCAGCAGGGTGGTGGTCTTGCCGCAGCCGGATTCGCCGACGATCGAGAAGCACTCGCCCTCGCGGATATCGAAGCTGAGCCCGTCGACCGCCTTGACGGTGCCGATCCGGCGTTTGATCAGCGCGCCCTTCAGCAGCGGGAAGTGCTTCTTGACCTCCCTGAGCTCCAGCACGCGCCGGCGTTCGGCGCGGGTGATCGCGTCAAAACGCGAGACCGGCACGGGCGGGGCCTTGAACACCTCGCGGGCGTCCACGTCCTCGCCCAGGGAGCCGGTTTTGATGCAGGCCGCCCGGTGCGCCAGGCCGCCGTCGGGATCCCCGTCGGTGACGGGGCGCAGCTCCGGCTCGCCCTGCAGGCAGGCATCGCTCACCAGCGGGCAGCGCGGAGCGAAGGAGCAGCCGGTGGGGGTGTGGATGAGGTTCGGCGGGATGCCCTCGATCGGCACGAGGGAGGACTTCTCCGCCACGTCGACGCGCGGGACCGCGCCGAGCAGGCCGATCGTGTACGGCATCCGCGGGTTGTAGTAGATGTCGTCGACACTGCCGGTCTCCACCGGCTTGCCGGCGTACATCACCATGATGTCGTCGGCCATGCCGGCCACCACGCCCAGGTCGTGGGTGATCATCACGACGGCGGCGCCGGTTTCCTCCTGCGCGGTGTGCAGCACCTCGAGGACCTGCGCCTGGATGGTGACGTCCAGCGCCGTCGTCGGCTCGTCGGCGATCAGCACCCGCGGGTTATTGGCGATCGCGATCGCGATCATCACGCGCTGGCGCATGCCGCCGGAGAATTCGTGCGGGAAGGCCTTGAGCCGGTCCTTCGGGCTGGGGATGCCCACCATGGCGAGCAGCTCGACGGCGCGCGCCTCCTTGGCCTGCTTGCTCATGGCGGGGTTGTGGACCGTGAGGGCCTCGATGATCTGGGTGCCGACCGTGTAGACCGGGGTCAGCGAGGACAGCGGGTCCTGGAAGACCATGGCGATGTCGTTGCCGCGGTACTGGCACATGGCCTTGTCGCTGAGTCCCAGCAGTTCCTTGCCCTGCAGCCGGACCGAGCCGGTGATCTCCGCCGTCGGGGGCAGCAGACCCATGATGGCCATCGAGGTGACGGACTTCCCGGAGCCCGACTCCCCCACGATGCCGAGCGTCTGGCCGGCGCGGAGGTCGAAGTCGACGCCGCGGACCGCGTGGACCACCCCGTTTTCCGTGTTGAACCGGACGTTCAGGTCCCGGACGGACAGCACCGCATCCGTCGGGGCATCACCCGGCGCGTGCAACCCGGCGACGTGCAGGCGCTCGGCGGTGGAGAGGTCGGCGGAGCCGGGGCTGGCGGTCATTTCGTGGCTCATACCGTCTTCTTCTTCCTGGCGCTGCCTACTGAGCTGGAGCTGGGATCGAACGCGTCACGCAGGCCGTCGTTCATCATGGCGAGCGAACCGGTCAGCAGGAACATGACGGTCAGCGGGACCCAGAACATCCACGGGAAGGTGGACACCTGGGAGGTGGCCTGGCCGATCAGCACACCCAGGCTGACATCGGGGACCTTGATGCCGATGCCGATGAAGGAGAACGCCACCTCGGCCAGGATCGCGCCGGTGATGCCGCGGGTGATGTCCAGGACCAGCAGCGAGCCGATGTTCGGGACCAGGTGGCGCCAGACGATGCGCCGCGGCGGGATCCCCATGTACTGGGCCGCCTTGACGAAGTCGCGCGTCATAAGCGACATCGAGAGCGAGCGGATCAGGCGGGCCGTGCCCATCCAGCTGAAGACCAGCAGGACAATGATCAGCAGGAGCCAGCTGGGCAGCGTCTTCTGCAGTCCGTTGCCGCCGCCGCTCGTGGCCACGGCCACGACCAGCAGGGCCGGCATCATGATCAGGGCTTCGAGGATGAACAGCATGACCTTGTCCACCTTCCCGCCGAAGTAGGCCATGGTGCAGCCGTAGACGGCGGCGATCAGGACCGAGACGAGACCGACGACGAGGCCGATCAGGATCGAGATCCGGGTCCCCTCCACGGTCAGGGCGTAGAGGTCGATCCCGGCCTGGGAGGTGCCAAGCAGGTGCTCGGCCGACGGCGGCATGCCGATGTTGAACGGGTCGATCGTCTCCTTGTCCCAGCTGGTGAAGAAGCCGCCCACGAAGGAGAACAGCGTCAGGGCGAGGAAAATCACCAGGCCGGCAACGGCTGTCTTGTTGCGCAGGAAACGGCGGAGGATGATCGAGGACTTGGCGATGACGACGTCGTTGCTCTCGATTTTCGCTTCTTCGGCGACCGCGGCGGGGTCAATGGCGTTCAGGTTTGTCATGGCTACTGCACCCGCACTCTCGGGTCGACCAGCGTGGTGGCGAAGTCCGCGAGGATCGCGCCGATCGCGAAGATCACGGAACCGTAGGCGAGGGTCGCCGTCGCGGCATTGACGTCCTGCAGGGCGATCGCGTCGATACTCCAGGAGCCGACGCCGTGCCAGGCGAAGATCTTCTCCGCGAAGAATCCGCCGGCGAAGATCGCGGGAATCGTGAAGGCGATGCTTTGCGCGACCGGGATGAACGACACCCGCAGCGCGTGCCGGCTGATGGCCTGGTTGCGGGTCAGCCCCTTGGCGCGGGCGGTGCGGACAAAGTCGGCGTTGACGTTATCGAGCAGGTACTGGCGCTGCGCGATCTGGTAGGTGCCCCACCCCACGATCGTGATCGCGAAGGTCGGCACGGCGTAGTGGGCCATCATGTCGATGAATTGCGCCCAGCCGCTTCCCTCCATCCCGGGGGTGGAGATGCCCGTGACGAAAAAGATCCGTTCGCCGACCGACTCGTTGATGTTGATGGCACCGAGCTGGACCAGGAAGTAGGCGATCGGCGCCGGCACGATGTAAACGAGATAGCTGTACGAGGTGATCGCGCGGTCGGAGAACTTGTACTGCCGGGCCGCGGTGTAGACGCCCAGGGCGACGCCGATGATCAGGGTCAGGATGATGGAGGCCAGGAACAGCCGGGTCGAGATCCAGACGCGGTCACCGAATTCGGCGTTGATGAACGCGCCGTTGGGGCTGCGTCCCCAGTCCCAGCGGGTGACGATCGCCGTGAGCCATTCAACGTAGCGGTCCCACGCGCTGAGCTCCGGGTCGAGGCCCTTGAGCCGGAAGGAGTTGACCACCTGCTCGCGGGTGGGGCGCGGAATCCGCTCCTGCTCCAGCAGCGCAGGCTGCAGGGTGTTCACGGCCAGGAAGTACCCGGCGGTGGTGGTCAGGAAGATCATGAAGGCATACGTGAGAGCACGTTTGGCGAGATATCGGAGCATGGGACGACTAGTTCTGGATCGCCGGTGTCTTTAGGGTGCCTGCCGCTGCCGGGGCGGTCTTTTCCGCCGCTCCGCGCGCAGGATTCTTGACGAGATTCACAGCATGGATCCTTCCGTTGTCCCCCCATATGACAGGGGGTTTCCGCTGCCGATCCGGGATCACGGCCAGCGGGTGCCTGGCCCCCCGCAGGCCTTTCGGCGAGCCCTTGTGGACTATGTTGCGGGTCACATTCCAGAGGAAACTATCACAAAGAAATTGCGGGCAGGCGCGGGAAAGGGGACGAAATGGGATACCTACTACCAGATCGTTATGAATAACTCATTTGAATTGATTTGACTTGGCGGCCGGCGCCCGGATCGGCTAACCTACGCGCCGCTGACCACACGGGTGGCCAGCTCCCGCCATGACTCGACGAGCCGGTCGGGCGCCACGCCATGGACCCGGACGGCGTGCAGGATCCGTTCCGGCTCCAGCGTCACGCTCAGTGCGCCCGCCATAAGCCAGGGGTCTGCGGTGACCCCGGCCTGGCGCAGCAGCAGTTCCAGATGGCGGTGCCACAGGACGGCGGCGGGAACATCGAAGCGGTTGTAGGCCGACACGTCGGCGGCGCGGGCGAGTTCGCCGTATTCCAGCACCCAGCCGATGCGCTCCGCACCAAAGGCGATGAGGCGCTCCAGGGCCGGCGCTCCCGGCCCCAGCGGGGGCGGCCCGAACATGAACCTGCCCTGGAACTGGGCCTCGGCGTCACTGAGCAGGGTCATCATGAGCCCCGCCCGGCTGCCGAACCGGCGGAACACGGTTCCGTTCCCAACACCCGCGCGGCGGGCAAGCGTGGCCATGGTGAGGCCGTCCGCCCCGCACTCATCGATGAGTTCCCGGGCGGCCCGGAGCAGCAGCTCCCGGTTGCGGGCGGCATCCCGGCGCTCGGTTTCGGCCGCGCGGCGCCGGCCGGACTGGCCGCCGGGCTGGACACCGGGCTGGCCGCCGACTGGCACATCCTGCCCGCCGGGGCGGATTGGGATCAGGCTCACACGGCCAATTGTAGCGCCGGGGAATATTAAACGGACTGCAGTCCGTTTAGATGGATGAAGGCCCCCAAAGCCTCCGCGACCATCCAGCCGCCGGAACCTCCGCGGCGCGATACAAGGAGTTCACATGACCACCAACACCGTTCTCACCCTGGTCGGCAGCCTGCGCGCCGGCTCCACCAACGCCCAGCTCGCCGAGGCAATCCAGCTCAACGCCCCCGAGCAGGTGGAGGTCGTCATCCACGAGAGCCTCGGCAACATCCCGTTCTACAACGAGGACATCGACGTCGAGGGCCAGGTTCCCGCCGCCGCGGCCGCCCTGCGCGCCGCCGCCAACAACGCCGACACCCTGCTGCTGGTCACCCCGGAATACAACGGCACCGTCCCCGCGCCGCTGAAGAACGCCATCGACTGGCTGTCCCGTCCGTTCGGCGCCGGCGCCCTCAGCGGCAAGCCCACCGCCGTCGTCGGCACCGCCTTCGGCCAGTACGGCGGCGTCTGGGCCCAGGACGAGGCCCGCAAGGCCGTCGGCATCGCCGGCGCCCAGGTACTGGAAGACGTCAAGCTTGCCGTTCCCGGCTCGATGGTCCGCTTCGCGGAGATCCACCCGAAGGACGACGCCGAGGTCGTGGAGCAGATCAAGGGCGTGTTCGCGGCCCTCGAAGAGGCCCGCGGCACGGAAGCGGCCTAATCCGGCCCGCAGACCGACACCCCCGGCAGCCCCCCACTGCCGGGGGTGTTCTGCGTCCTGACGGTTTCCGGCGTCTTTGTGAACAAAAGTTTTCCCATTGACAACGAGGCCCTGTATCCTAGGACTGTGAGCTACGAAACACTTGATGCCGCCGCTGAGCTCCTCCCGGCCGAGGCAATTGACGCAATCGAACGAGCGGCTACGTCCGCCCACCGCCACGAGAGGCTTTTCTCGGAGCGCGCCGCAAACATCAAGCAATCAGCCGTACGGGACGTCTTCGACATCTCGCTGCGCCCCGGCCTCGTTTCGCTGGCCGGCGGAAGCCCCTACCTTCAGTCGCTGCCCCTGGAGCGCCTTGGCCAGTCGGCCGCAAAAATCATTGCGGAACACGGCCTGACCGCCCTGCAGTACGGCGGCGGGCAGGGAACCGAGGAACTCCGCACCCAGATCTGCGAGGTCATGGCAGCCGAGGGCATCCTCGACGCGAAGCCCGAAAACGTCGTCATCACGGCGGGCTCGCAGTCCGCCCAGGACGTCGCCACCAAAGTCTTCTGCAACCCGGGCGACGTAGTCCTGGTGGAGGATCCCACCTACGTCGGGGCGCTCAACACGTTCGAGGCGTACCAGGTCGAGGTTGGCACCGTGCCGATGGACGAGGACGGGATCATTCCGGACCTCCTGGAAGCCAAGATCGCCGCGCTGCAGACCGCGGGCAAAAGCATCAAGTTCCTTTACACCATCCCCAGCTTCAACAACCCGTCCGGCATCACCCTCGCCGCCGAGCGCCGGCAGCAGGTCGTGGATATATGCCGCAATGCGAATATTCTCATTCTTGAGGACAATCCCTACGGCCTGCTGCGCTTTGACGGCAAGCCGCTGACACCGCTGCGGGCCGGAAACCCGGACGATGTCATCTACATGGGCTCCTTCTCCAAGATCTTCGCCCCCGGCCTGCGGATCGGCTGGGCCCTGGTCCCGGCCCATCTGCAGCGCCGCTATTACCTGGCCTCGGAGGCAGTCACGCTGTGCCCGCCGACGCTCAACCAGATGCTGGTCTCCGCGTACCTGCGGGACTACGACTGGCGCGGGCAGATCGCCACCTACCGCGGGCTCTACCAGGAACGCTGCGAGGCGATGCTTGCGGCGCTGGCAAAGTACATGCCGGAGGGCCTGAGCTGGACGCGCCCGGAGGGCGGCTTCTTCGTCTGGGTCACGCTGCCCGAGGGCGTCGACACCTATCCGCTGCTGCAGAAGGCCATCGACGCCGGCGTCGTCTTCATTCCCGGCGCGGCTTTCACGCACTCGGATGAGCCGTCCAACAAACTGCGGCTGGCGTACAGCGCGGTCCCTCCCGACGCCATCGAAGAAGGTGTCCGGCGCCTGGCGCCGGTGCTGGGGGAAGCCGTCGCGGCGTTGTAGCCTGAATCATTGCTGTGGCCCGAACCGTTCCTGACCATACTCATGCTTGACCAGAGGAGTCCCCTATGACCGGAATCATCGTTGTCGGCGTCGATGGCAGTGAGACTGCCCTCAAGGCCGCCCACACGGCCCGGGACCTGGCGGTCTCCCTGGGAGCCACCCTGCACGTGGTCAGCGCCTTCGACAGCGACCGGACCGAGGTGTTCGGCAGCGGCAGCGACCGCTGGATTGTTTCCGACGCCGACGACGCCGAAAAGGTCGCCAAGTCTGTCGCGGACAGCCTCCGCACGGCCGACATCAACGTCACCTACGCCGCTGCCCGGGGCAAGC
>Ga0157373_10003128_pt1 | contig 12500 bp, 10 predicted proteins | sample C65metaG_FD_113460 | JGI IMG/M metagenome (GOLD analysis project Ga0157373, IMG submission 113460) | Corn rhizosphere microbial communities from Kellogg Biological Station, Michigan, USA - C6-5 metaG | ecosystem: Host-associated > Plants > Roots > Rhizosphere > Soil | place: USA: Michigan... | reverse complement strand
GATCTTGTTGCGCTCGCCCCACACTTGCAACTGTTCTACGGCAGCGGCGCGGAAAGTATCGCCGGCGGCCAGCATGACCTTCTTGCCTTCAAGTTGCAGTTTCTTCGCCAGCTTGCCGATGGTGGTGGTCTTGCCGGCGCCATTGACGCCGACCACCAGGATCACGAACGGTTTGTTCTGCGAAGCGATCACCAGCGGCTGCTCCACCGGCTTGAGCAGGTTGCCCAGCTCGGCTTGCAGGGATTTGTACAACGCGTCGGCATCGGTCAATTGTTTGCGCGCGACCTTCTGGGTCAGGCTCTGGATGATCACCGACGTCGCCTCGACGCCGACATCGGCGGTCAGCAGGCGGGTTTCGATGTCATCCAGCAACTCGTCGTCGATGACCTTCTTGCCCAGGAACAGGCTGGCCATGCCTTCGCCAATGCTGGCGCTGGTCTTGGACAGGCCTTGCTTGAGGCGCGCGAAGAAACCGACCTTGCCTGGCTCGGAGGAAGGCGCCGGCTCGACGACGACTGGTGGATCAACCACGACGGGGTCGGCCTGGGGAGTGGCAGGGGCAACCATGACTGGCGGCACCTCGACGACAGGCTCCGCGACAGCTGGCATCGGGGCTGGAATCGGCGGCGTGACATGGGGCTGCGCGTCCTCGACCAGTGCCACCGGCTCTTCCGCCACCGGCAGGGTCAGCCAGGGGCTTTGCCCGACGGGTGGAGTCAGCGGCTGCTCGGCCGGCGGCGCGGCAACGGGCTCAGGCTCGGCCGGTTGCAGCACGGGTTCGGCCAGCGGCAGAACGATCGGCGCAGCGTCTTCGGCCACCGCCTCGGCGGCAGGTTCAGCGGCGGGCTCGGGGAGCGGTTGCGACTGCTCGACGACGGTTTCCTGCGGCTTCTTGCGCAGCCATCCGAACAGGCCTTTTTTCTCGCCAGCCTCAGCTGGGGTCTTCTTGTCGTCGTTGGAACCAAACATGGAGGACGGCTATCTCACGGTAGCGACGCGCCACGAGGGCGCCTCGGTGATGAATATTCGATGCTGAACAGACTGCGTTTCATCCAGCTTGTTCACGCGCAACAGATTGTCGAAATGTCCCCAGGACACCTCATCGTCGATTTTTTCGAAGGACTGGCAAGGCATCGTCGGCGAAAACGCAGGGATCCACGGAAAAACCCGATGCTTCTGCGCAAAACCCGGACAACCCTGGGCCGATAAAAGGCCCGATAGGCGTGGCCGCCAGTAAAACGGATCAGTATCCTAGCACCCTCTCGCCCGCCGACGCTAAGACCTAGCGGGCAGCCCAACAGGTTTAAACACGAATGAATGCTCTTGCCCGCCGCGTTGCAGGCCTGCTGTTCAGCACAGTTTGTCTGCCCCTTTCAGCCTTGGCTGCCGATCCACAACCCACCCATGAATTCACCCTCGACAACGGCCTGAAGGTCGTGGTGCGCGAAGACCATCGTGCGCCGGTGGTGGTCTCCCAGGTCTGGTACAAGGTCGGCTCCAGTTATGAAACACCGGGCCAGACCGGTTTGTCCCACGCCTTGGAACACATGATGTTCAAGGGCAGCGAAAAAGTCGGCCCCGGCGAAGCGTCGCTGATCCTGCGGGACCTGGGCGCCGAGGAAAACGCCTTCACCAGCGATGACTTCACGGCTTATTACCAGGTGTTGGCCCGGGATCGCCTGGGGGTGGCCTTCGAGCTGGAAGCCGACCGCATGGCCAGTCTGCGCCTGCCGCCTGAAGAGTTCAGCCGCGAGATCGAAGTCATCAAGGAAGAGCGCCGCATGCGCACCGACGACAAGCCGATGTCCAAGGCCTTCGAGCGCTTCAAGGCCATGGCTTATCCGGCCAGCGGCTACCACACGCCGACCATCGGCTGGATGGCCGACCTGGACCGCATGACCGTCCAGGAACTGCGCCACTGGTACGAATCCTGGTACGCACCGAACAATGCCACTCTGGTGGTGGTCGGCGACGTGACGCCGGACGAGGTCAAGGCCCTGGCCCAGCGTTATTTCGGTCCGGTTGCCCGGCGTGACGTGCCCACGGCGAAGATTCCCCTGGAGCTGGCCGAGCCCGGCGAACGCCAGATCACCCTTCATGTGCAGACCCAACTGCCCAGCCTGATGCTGGCCTTCAACGTGCCGAGCATCGCCACCGCAACGGATAAGCGTTCGGTCAACGCCCTGCGGCTGATCTCGGCCTTGCTGGATGGCGGCTACAGTGGCCGGATTCCAACCCAGCTGGAGCGCGGGGAAGAACTGGTGTCCGGCGGCTCGTCGAGCTACGACGCCTACACCCGTGGCGATACGCTGTTCACCTTGTCGGCGGCGCCCAACACCCAGAAGAACAAGACCATGGCCCAGGCCGAAGCCGGCCTGTGGCGCTTGCTGGACCAATTGAAAACCACCGCCCCGACCGCCGAGGAGCTGGAGCGCGTCCGCGCCCAGGTGATCGCCGGCCTGGTGTACGAACGCGATTCGATCACCAGCCAGGCTACCGCCATCGGCCAACTGGAAACCGTCGGGTTGTCCTGGAAGCTGATGGACACCGAACTCGCCGAGTTGCAAAGCGTAACCCCGCAAGACATCCAGAAGGCAGCCCAGCTGTATTTCACCCGCTCGCGCCTGAGCGTTGCGCACGTCCTGCCCGAGGAGAAAGCTCATGAGTGAGCGCAAATCATCACGCTTGCTGCTGATCGGCCTGGTGGTCATTGCCCTGGTCGCCGCCCTGGCCTTCTACCTGTCCCCCGCCACTGACGTCACTGCCAGCCAGGCCCTGGATAACGCCAAGTCCGGCAACAAACTGCAATCGCTGGCGGAGTTGGACGGCAAGGCGCCCGGCCACCGCCAGCTCGACGTGCAAGCCTGGAAAACCGCCGACGGCGCCAAGGTGCTGTTCGTCGAGGCTCGCGAACTGCCGATGTTCGACCTGCGCCTGACCTTCGCCGCCGGCAGCAGCCAGGACGGCAACGCCCCCGGCCTCGCACTGCTGACCAATGCCATGCTCAACGAAGGCGTGGCCGGCAAGGACGTCAGCGCCATCGCCGAAGGGTTCGAAAACCTTGGCGCGGACTTCGGCAACGGTGCCTATCGGGACATGGCCGTGGCCTCCCTGCGCAGCCTCAGCGCGGTGGACAAGCGTGAACCCGCCCTGAAGCTGTTCGCCGAAGTGGTCGGCAAACCGACCTTCCCCGCAGACTCCTTCGCCCGTATCAAGAACCAGATGCTCGCCGGTTTCGAGTACCAGAAACAGAATCCCGGCAAGCTGGCGGGGCTGGAACTGATGAAGCGCCTGTACGGTGACCACCCTTACGCCCATTCCAGTGACGGCACCGCAGAAAGCATTCCACCGATCACCCTGGCCCAGGCCCGTGCCTTTCACGCCAAGGCCTATGCTGCCGGCAACATAGTGATTGCATTGGTGGGGGATCTGTCCCGCACCGAGGCCGAGGCGATTGCCAACCAAGTGTCCGCCGCGCTGCCCAAAGGTCCGGCCCTGGCAAAAACCCTGTCCCCAGTGGAACCGAAGGCGAGCGTCAGCCACATCGAATTCCCGTCCAAGCAGACCAACCTGATGCTCGCGCAACTGGGCATCGACCGGGACGACCCGGACTATGCGGCCGTGTCCCTGGGTAACCAGATCCTAGGTGGCGGTGGTTTCGGCACGCGATTGATGACCGAAGTACGGGAAAAACGCGGCCTGACCTACGGCGTATATTCCGGCTTCACGCCGATGCAGGCTCGCGGCCCGTTCATGATCAACCTGCAGACCCGCGCCGAAATGAGCGAAGGCACACTCAAGCTGGTGCAGGATGTGTTCGCCGACTACCTGAAGACCGGTCCGACCGAGAAAGAGCTCGATGACGCCAAGCGCGAGCTGGCCGGCAGTTTCCCGCTGTCCACCGCGAGCAACGCCGACATCGTCGGCCAACTCGGAGCCATGGGCTTCTATGACTTGCCGCTGAGCTACCTGGAAGACTTCATGCGCAAGTCCCAGGCGTTGACGGTCGAACAGGTCAAGGCAGCACTGAACAAGCACCTGAGCACCGACAGAATGGTCATCGTCACCGCCGGTCCGACCGTGCCGCAAAAGCCGCTGCCGGCCCCCACTGACAAACCTGCCGAGCAACCGCTCGGGGTTCCGGAGCACTAATGGCCCGCCCATCGAATTCCAGCAAGAAACCCGCTCACAACGGCATCAATCAGCTACGCATCATCGGCGGTGAATGGCGCAGCCGGCGTCTGAGCTTTCCCGACGCCCCGGGCTTGCGCCCGACACCGGACCGGGTGCGTGAAACCCTGTTCAATTGGCTCGCACCCTACGTGGCAGGCGCCCGGGTGCTCGACCCGCTCGCCGGCAGTGGCGCGCTGTTTCTCGAAGCCCTGTCCCGTGGCGCCGCCATGGGCCAGGCACTGGACGCCAGCAGCCTGGCGGTTTCCAGCCTGAAAGAGCACCTGGGCACCCTGCGCTGCACGGTCGGCCAGGTGCAGACGGCGGATGCCCTGCGCTACCTAGACAGCCAACCGGCCAGCCCTTTCGACCTGGTGTTTCTCGACCCACCGTTCAACCAGAACCTGTTGCCGACGATCTGCGCATTACTCGAAGAACGCCAGTGGCTGGCCGAGGATGCCTGGGTCTACACTGAAAGCGAAACCGCTCCGTCGACCCTCGGCTTGCCAGCCAATTGGCGCCTGCATCGCGAGCAGAAATCCGGACGGGTGTACTACGCATTATGGCAACGCATGGCAGAAGCCGTCGGCTGACGGCTGGCCGCAGCATCGAGAACAATAATAATGGCCGCTGCATCTGAACGCTTCATCCCCGCCAGGGGCCTTGGCAACCCCCACCTGCAAACCCTGTGGGGCCCGTTATGGCGCAAGACCACGCACATCGTTCGCCAACGCGAGCGCTTGTGGCTGGACGATGATGACTTCCTCGATCTCGACTGGCATGGCCCCCACAGCGCCAAGGCACCACTGGTGCTGGTGCTGCACGGACTGACGGGCTCCTCCAACTCGCCTTATGTGGCCGGTGTGCAACAAGCCCTGGGCCGTCAGGGCTGGGCCAGCGTCGCGCTGAACTGGCGCGGCTGCTCAGGCGAACCGAACCTGCTGCCCCGCAGCTACCACTCCGGCGTCAGCGAAGACCTGGCCGCCGTCATCGCTCACCTGCGGGCGCGACGGCCCCTGGCGCCGCTGTTTGCAGTGGGCTATTCGCTCGGCGGCAATGTGCTGCTCAAGCACCTGGGAGAAACCGGCAACGACAGCCAACTGCTCGGCGCCGTGGCCGTTTCGGTGCCGTTTCGTCTCGACCAATGTGCCGACCGCATCGGGCAAGGGTTTTCCAAGTTCTATCAGGCGCATTTCATGCGGGAGCTGGTGGCTTACGTGCGCAACAAGCAACGCCGGTTCAAGCACGACGGACGTCACGAAGGCCTGGCCACCCTGGCGGCGCTGGGCCCACTGGAAAACATGCGCACCTTCTGGGACTTCGACGGCCGGGTGACCGCGCCGCTGCACGGCTTTTCCGATGCCTCGGACTATTACCGTCGCGCGTCCAGCCGCTATTACATGAGCGAAATCAACACACCGACCCTGGTCATCCAGGCCGCCGACGACCCTTTCGTATTTCCCCACAGCCTGCCCGAACCCGACGAACTCTCCGCCTCCACCCGACTTGAACTGCATGCCAAAGGTGGGCATGTAGGCTTTGTCGAAGGCACCTTGCGCTCGCCCGGGTACTACCTGGAGCGACGCATTCCCCAGTGGTTGGCAAGCCTGGGTCACGGATAAACCGCCGCCAACACAACTCCCCTGTGGGAGCGAGCCTGCTCGCGATAGCGGACTGTCAGTCACCTCAATGCTACTGAGCCGCCGCCTTCGCGAGCAGGCTCGCTCCCACAGGGACTAGTGCCGGCAGGAAGAAACAGGCCGACTGCAAGGCCCTCGCCTCGCTTTTGCTTTTGCTTTTGCTTTTGCTTTTGCTTTTGCTTTTGATCTTCAGGCCCCGTTAACCACGCTGGCCGAACGCAGGCATTGCGCAGTGGGCAACCCGGCATGGATGCCGGGTTAGCCGCGCTGGGCCATGGATGGCCCTTCGCGGCGGGCCCACGGAGCAATGCCGGAGTGAGGGCACACCGAGCCCAGGCGAGGTGCCGAGTGGTGGGGCCAAGACCTTTTGGTTACTTTTGGGGCGTTTGCCAAAAGTAACCCGCTGTAAGAGCGGAACCGCCAGAGGCCATAACCGCAGCAACGGATAAGTACCCGATCGACAACACCAGGTCCCCATTGCGGCTATTCACCCTTCGCCACCCCACGCCCCGAATCATTAATCCACTCACTCCACGACCCGGCATACAACCTCCCCAACGGATACCCCGCCAGGCACAAAGCAAACAGGTTATGACACGCAGTCACCCCCGAGCCGCAATAGGCCACCAACTCAGTCGGCGAACGCCCCCCCAATTTCTCGGCAAAACGCTGCCTGAGCCGATCAGCCGGCAAAAAACACCCATCAGCGCCAAGGTTGTCAGTAAATGCCGCACACTGCGCTCCCGGAATATGTCCGGCCACCGGGTCGATCGGCTCGACTTCGCCCTTGAAACGCGGCAACGCGCGAGCATCCAGAAGCGTCATCTCCGCCTGGCCGAGGCGCTGTTGCAGCGCCTCGGCGTCGAGCAACAGGGCGTCATCGGGCGAACCGCTGAACGCCCCACGGTTGCCCGCTGGCGGATCGAGACTCAAGGGCAAACCATTGGCATGCCAAGCCTTGAGCCCACCGTCGAGCAGGTACACGCCCTCGCGTTTGCCAAGCCAGGCCAGCAACCACCAGGCCCGGGCCGCATAGGCACCGGGGCCATCGTCGTACAACACGATGTCGCTGTCGTTGTCGATGCCCCAGGCCCGCAAGCGCTCCATCAATGCTTCGGGTTCCGGCAGCGGATGACGCCCGGTCACCCCCTTGATCACCGAGCCACTCAGGTCGCGCTCAAGGTCCGCGAACGACGCACCGGCAATATGCCCCTCGGCGTAGCTGCGCTGGCCATAATCCGGGTCATCGAGGGCGAAACGGCAATCGAGGATCACCAGTCCGGGCTGAGTCCTCCTCTGTTCGAGGGCTTGAGGGCTGATGAGTTGCGCGATGGGCATGACGAGCTCCTGTGGCGGAATGTGTGGCCTGTAGGGTCAGATCCGATTCCTACTGCCCTTCCTCCAGGGTCTGGGGCAGAGGGACGTAATACTCTTTGAACAGTGCATCCACCGCTTCGCGGGCCTGATCGGTCACGAAGCCGGCCTCCAGCACCAACACCTGGTATACCCCGCGCTTGATGGCCTGCTCACTCAAATGATTGGAGTTTTCCCGCGTGGTACAAAGAAACCGCACCCAAGAGGTCAGGATGATCCAGGCATTGAGGGTCAGGGACTCGATCTGCACCCGGTCCATCTTCAGGATGCCGGCTGCGACGAAGCCCGCGTAGATGGCGGTCCCGTGGATCAGGCAACGCTGGGAGAACCGGCGATAGCGAGCCGCGAGGTCCGGATCGCTGTCGAGCAGATGCTCCAGGTCCCGGTGCAGGAAGCGATAGCTCCACATCGCCGACAGCAGCGCCTGGAGATAGAAGCGCTTGTCCTCCACCGTGGCCGCCCGGCCCTGGGGCGGGCGCAGGAAACTGTCCACCAGGTTTTCGTATTCGCTGAACAGCACGGCGATGATCGCCTGCTTGTTAGGGAAGTGGTAGTAGAGGTTACCCGGGGACATGTCCATGTGGGCGGCAATGTGGTTGGTGCTGACACTGCGCTCGCCCTGCTGGTTGAACAGCTCGAGGCTGTTTTGCACGATGCGCTCGCTGGTTTTCAGTCGTGTGACCATGGCTTGGGCTTTAATTCGACGAAAGCATTGCGGCATCTTACGACCTATCGCCCGGAGGACAAACCCATAGCCATCATGGATGTCATTTGACTTTCTAGAGCATAAGCTCTAGAAAACACCCACACTAATAAGAACTGGTGCCTGACGATGCCCGCCGACATTGCTTATCTGCACAATTCCCAACAGCAATTGAATGAGCTGCAGTCACGCTTCGAGGCACAACGCCAGGCCTATGCCGCTCATCCGATGCCTCCGGTAGATCAGCGCCGGCAATGGCTCAAGTCTCTCCGGGAGATGCTGAGCAACGAACGGCAGGCCCTGATCGACGCCATCAGCGAGGATTTCAGCCACCGCAGCGCCGACGAAACGCTGTTGGCCGAGCTGATGCCGAGCCTGCACGGCATCCATTATGCCAGCCGACACCTCAAGGGCTGGATGAAACCCTCCCGACGCAGGGTAGGCATGGCCTTCCAACCGGCGTCGGCCAAGGTGATCTACCAACCGCTGGGCGTGGTCGGAATCATTGTGCCTTGGAACTACCCCTTGTTCCTGGCCATCGGGCCGTTGGTCGGGGCGTTGTCGGCGGGCAATCGGGTGATGCTCAAGCTCAGCGAAGCCACACCTGCCACCGGACTGTTGCTCAAGCAACTGCTGGCGCGGATCTTCCCCCAGGACCTGGTGTGCGTGGCACTCGGTGAAGCGGATGTCGGCGTAGCCTTTTCCAGGCTGCCGTTCGATCACCTGTTGTTTACCGGCGCTACCAGCATCGGCAGGCACGTCATGCGGGCCGCCGCCGAGAATCTGACCCCCGTCACCCTGGAACTGGGTGGAAAGTCGCCCGCCATCGTGTCCACCGATGTGCCCCTGAGCGATGCCGCCGAGCGCATCGCCTTCGGCAAAATGCTGAATGCCGGGCAAACCTGTGTCGCGCCAGATTACGTGTTGGTGCCGAAAAACCGCGTCGGCGAATTCGTCGATGCCTATCGCGAGGCGGTTCGCAGGCTGTATCCGACCCTGGCTGACAACCCGGACTACACCGCGATCATCAACGAACGACACCTGGCACGGCTCAACGGCTACATCAGCGACGCGACCGGCAAGGGCGGATTGCTGATCGAATTGTTCGACCAGGGCCAGGGACGCCGCATGCCTCACAGCCTGCTACTCTATGTCAGCGACGACATGACCGTCATGCAGGACGAGATCTTCGGCCCGTTGCTGCCTATCGTGCCCTATGACGACCTGGACCAGGCTTTTGCCTACATCAATCAACGGCCTCGTCCATTGGCGCTCTACTATTTCGGCTACAACAAGGCCGAGCAGAATCGCGTACTCCACGAACCCCATTCCGGTGGCGTCTGCCTGAACGACACCTTGCTGCACGTTGCCCAGGACGACTTGCCATTCGGTGGCATCGGACCCTCGGGGATGGGGCATTACCACGGGCACGAAGGCTTCCTGACCTTCAGCAAAGCCAAGGGGGTGCTGAGCAAACAACGCTTCAATGCCGCCAGACTGATTTATCCGCCCTATGGCAAACCGCTCCAGAAGTTGATTCAGAAGCTGTTTGTCCGTTAACCGGTGTCTGCGCGGGAAATAACAATAATGAACCCAAGCCTGACCGATACACCCGCGCTGTCGCGGCGTGGCCTGCTGAAATTCAGCCTCGGCGCCAGCGTATTCCTGAGCACCGTCGGGCTGGGGGCCAGCCTGAGCGGTTGCTCGCCAGGCCAAGCGGCCAAGGGCCTTGCCGCCCTGCGGGACAGCGACCTGCCGTTTTTACGCGCGGTCATTCCAGTGATGCTGGAGGGTGCCGTGACCGTTGAGCAGCGCACCGCCGCTGCTGACGCCACCTTGGGAAGCCTGGATACCGGCCTCGCCCACCTTTCCCCGCCCATGCTCAAGCTCACTCGCCAACTGTTCGAAGTCCTTTCTCTGGGTATTACCCGCGGGCCGCTGACCGGTGTCTGGGGCTCGTGGGAAAACGCCAGCGCCGATGACATCCGCCAGTTCCTCGATCGCTGGGAAAACAGCTCATTGAACCTGTTGCGCCAAGGCCACAGCTCATTGCTGCAAATGGTGATGATGGCGTGGTACAGCCGGGCCGAGGCTTGGACACACTGCGGGTATCCAGGGCCACCCACGGTTTGAGACCCACCGAAATCCCTGTGGGAGCGAGCCTGCTCGCGATGGCGGTAGGTCGGCAACATTGCTGTTGACTGATACACCGCTTTCGCGAGCAGGCTCGCTCCCACAAGAGGCCCATCGCACATCCATCACAACAAGAGAGCCCGAACATGCCCGTACCCGACCCCTTCCGCGAGGGCCTTGCCCGCGGCTGGACCACCTACAACGGTGCTCGACTGAACCAGGATCTGACCCTGGAAGCAGACGTGGCAATCATCGGCAGCGGCGCGGGCGGCGGTACCACGGCAGAGATTCTCAGCGCGGCCGGCTACAACGTGTTGTTGATCGAGGAAGGCCCGCTCAAGACCAGCAGCGACTTCAAGCTGCTCGAGGACCAGGCCTACACCAGCCTGTACCAGGAAGGCCTGGGGCGCATGAGCAAGGATGGCGCCATCACCATCCTCCAGGGCCGGGCCGTGGGCGGCACGACCTTGATCAACTGGACCTCGAGCTTCCGCACACCGGACCAGACCCTCGATCACTGGGCGGCCGAGCACAACGTCAAGGGGCACAGCCCTGCCGAGATGGCGCCCTGGTTCGAACGGATGGAGCAACGACTGGGGGTGGCACCGTGGCTGATTCCACCGAATGCCAACAACGACGTCATCCGCAAAGGCTGTGAACGATTGGGCTACAGCTGGCACGTCATACCGCGCAATGTGCGCGGCTGCTGGAACCTGGGCTATTGCGGCATGGGCTGTCCGACCAACGCCAAGCAGTCGATGCTGGTCACCACCATTCCGACCCTGCTCGACAAAGGCGGCGCGTTGCTTTACCTGGCGCGGGCCGAGCGCCTGACCCTCAAGAACGATGCGGTCGTCGACCTGCAATGCCTGGCCATGGACGAGCACTGTGTGGCGCCGACCGGGCGGCGCATTACCGTCAAGGCGCGCCACTACGTACTCGCCGGCGGCGGCATCAACAGCCCGGCATTGTTACTGCGCTCCGATGCGCCAGACCCATACGAACGCCTGGGCAAACGGACCTTCCTGCATCTGGTGAACATGTCGGCCGCGCAATTCGAAGAGGTCATCAACCCGTTCTATGGCGCGCCACAATCGATCTATTCGGATCACTTCCAATGGCAGGACGGCGCTACCGGCAAAATGTCCTACAAACTCGAAGTGCCCCCCTTGCACCCGGCCCTCGCCGCCACGCTGCTGGGCGGTTTCGGCACCCAGAACGCCGCTCACATGGCGCAACTGCCCCATACCCATGCCATGCTGGCGTTGCTGCGCGACGGCTTTCACCCGGACAGCCCCGGCGGCAGCGTCGAGTTGCGCAGCGATGGCACGCCGGTGCTCGACTACCACGTGTCACCCTACGCCTGGGACGGTTTGCGCCGCGCGTTCCACAGCATGGCCGAGATTCAGTTCGCCGGCGGTGCCCGGGCGGTCATGCCGCTGCACAGCGATGCCCGCTACGTGAAAAGCCTGGCCGAAGCCCGTACCCTGATCGACGGGCTGGACCTGGCCTTGTATCGCACACGCCTGGGCAGCGCCCATGTGATGGGCGGTTGCGCGATGGGCGAAACGCCGCAAACCGCTGTCGCCGATAGCCTCGGCCGTCATCATCAACTCAGCAACCTTTCGATCCACGACGGCTCGTTGTTCCCCACCAGCATCGGTGCCAACCCGCAATTGTCGGTGTATGGCCTGACAGCGAAACTGGCGACATCCCTGGCCGAACGTCTGAGAAATCCATGAATATCCCGATCATTCGCAGCGTCTATAGTGCTTTCTTATCCCACAGCCGACTTGGCCGACCGAGAAGGCTGCGATACCATCCGACTCCCCAACGGACTCCCGCCAGGACGACGCGATGAACCGAGTGTTGTACCCAGGTACCTTCGACCCTATTACCAAGGGCCATGGCGATCTGGTCGAACGCGCCGCGCGCCTGTTCGATCATGTGATCATCGCCGTTGCCGCCAGCCCGAAGAAAAACCCGCTGTTCCCGTTGGAACAACGCGTGGAGCTGGCCCGTGAAGTCACCAAGCATCTGCCCAACGTAGAAGTGGTCGGCTTCTCCACACTGCTGGCGCACTTTGCCAAGGAACAGAACGCCAATGTGTTCCTGCGCGGCCTGCGAGCGGTTTCGGACTTCGAATACGAATTCCAGCTGGCCAACATGAACCGCCAGCTGGCCCCGGACGTCGAAAGTCTTTTCCTGACGCCGTCGGAACGTTACTCGTTCATCTCATCGACCCTGGTGCGTGAAATTGCGGCCCTGGGCGGCGACATCACCAAGTTCGTCCACCCGGCCGTGGCCGATGCGCTGACCCTGCGCTTCAAGAAATAAACCCGCTGCTGCGATCCACTTCGCGGTAGCACGAGCGCAGTCCATCGCACCCGCGTGCACTGCGCTCGCCAATGCGGCACAATTGCGCATATTCGTTTTCAGATGCCCGGGCCCAACGCCCCGGCAGGAGCCTGCATGTCCCT
>Ga0157373_10003127_pt1 | contig 12507 bp, 12 predicted proteins | sample C65metaG_FD_113460 | JGI IMG/M metagenome (GOLD analysis project Ga0157373, IMG submission 113460) | Corn rhizosphere microbial communities from Kellogg Biological Station, Michigan, USA - C6-5 metaG | ecosystem: Host-associated > Plants > Roots > Rhizosphere > Soil | place: USA: Michigan... | reverse complement strand
TGGCTTTCAGAATCGTTCATGGGAATGCCATTAACAGTAACATTTACCCTTGTGGCATCACTTCCACGGATACGGATTCCGGTATATCCTACGCCGGCACCAGCATCTGAAGTTACTACCACTCCGGGAGTGTTGTTAATGATAAATGGTAGATCCTGGCCAAAATTATTTGCAGTGACTTCAGATTTACTGAGGTTCTTATAAGTAGTACCGGATTTTTCCGTTGCACGCGTAGCCATAACAATGACCTCATCAGCAAGGAATGCGGAAGGTACCAGACTCAGATCTAATGTCTGGTCGCTGCCAACCTCAATCTGCCTCTGGAGGGTTTCATAGCCGATGTAGCTAACAAGAAGCATGTACTTTCCTGCTTTGATGTTTGTAAGCTGATATTTACCAGTGGCATCAGTTGTTGCAGCTTTACCGGTGCCTTTGAGCAGGATGTTTGCTCCAGGCAGAATCTTTTGATTTGTTTTTTCAGAAACTGATCCCGAAAGAGTGAACTGCGCTTTAGTAAATAAAGGCATGAGCAATACGGCTATTGCTAGTGTCAGTAATTTTTTCAATTTATGTATTGCATTTTAGTAAAACCTGCTGTACAGAGGGGCAATACAGCATAATTAAACATAACTCCAATCCCTACGCCGGCATTACCCGGATCAGGTGCATATTTGAGCAGAAGAATGGTCATCTGATCAAATAATGGGTTTGATCTCAGCCTGTCTTTGTGTTTTTTACAAAACAAGGCACCCCTTTTGATATCGGCAAATGTATAAATTTTTTTCGCTATTCCACTATTGGGCCAGAAAAGCGTCAACAGCGGCGATTGCATTCTGCAGCCGGTCTTCGATGCCGCCAATTAATACGTAATTGGCACCCAGGTTCTGAAGTTCCTTGTACCAGATATTCATGAAATGCTCACGCATGTGTGGGAAATCGCGCAGAGGGTCTTCTTCCCAGGGAAGATCGATGTCGAGCAGGAGGTACAGATCGTAGGTTCGTTCCCTGAGTGCATCGAGTACAATCTCTGGAGTTTCGCCCAGCATCTCGTCACTCCAGATTTTTACGGTTAAAAAGGTAGTATCGCAAAAGATGAAGTCGTTCTCTGTCATAGCCAGTACAGATTCTTCAAGGGCCACCTGCCCGTGGAACATATTAATTTCGTCCTGCATTGTACATGGGCCGGTAAGGGCGGCGCAGTAATACCTTGCAAATTCTGCCACCCAGAGGGTTTGATAGTGTTTTGCCAGTAACTTCGTGATGGTGGATTTTCCGGTGCTTTCAGGACCTACAATAGCTATCTTTCTGATCATACTGTTTCTTTAAGAGTGTGTTTCCATTGTCTGTAGCCCATCCAGGCAATATATATGTATAGCGCGTACATGATAGCTGTGGCATAAAGGTCTTTGGATACATAAACACCGACATAGATGATATCGACAAAAATCCATATGAGCCAGTTTTGGAGTACTTTCCTGGCCAGGAATATTTGGGCAATCAGGCTGCAGGCGGTGCAAAAACTGTCAATAAAGGGAAATGAAGCATCGGTATTTTGCCTCAGGATGAAACCCAGGACAAAGGTAAAAACGACTACACCGGCCGCCGATAACAGTATCTCCTTCCGGGTAATCTGGCTTACAGGTGTCGGAATGGCTGTGCTCTTCCGATTTTTATTCCAGAAATACCAGCCATAGACATTCATCAGCAGAAAATAGACCTGCAAGCCCATATCAGCATAGAGCTTGCTATCATAAAAGATGAAGATATAGATGATTACACTGACGATGGCAATTGGCCAGTTAAGGATGTTGTTCTTTGCCGCCAGCCAGACACAAAGTATTCCTGATACGACACCGCACCATTCCAGCCAGCCTGTCTGCGTTAGAAATTGTACAATGCTGTCTTTTACCGCCTCTGCGAATGCTACCATGTGCCAAATGTAATTATCCTTTGATTAATATTTATTCAAAAAAAATCCGGTAGAGATGAACGTCTCTACCGGATAATAAACCAAACAAACTATTTATGAAGAATACCCTCGTGCAATAAATTGCAGAGGATGCTTTTATTTGCGTTGTGGTGAAGCGCTAAAGCTTAGCGAAGTCCTCACGCTTACATCAGTTTTCAGGCTATCCCTCAACACATATTCCATGCGTATTTTAAGGCTGTTACCTTTGATGTACTTATCAAAAAAACGTGAATTGTCGATGTCTAGTACAAGGTCAGAACCGATATGTTCGGAAACATCGTTTCTTGACGCTACCATGACTTCATCTTTGCTCCCATTGGAGATAAAGATCTTAACCGATTTAAATATGCCCATACTCTGGTTGCCGGGATTGGTAGCGATGAGCCTGGCAGAAGCAATTTTTATATCCTGGATATACTGATTACCATTTACATTACCCAGTGATTCATCAAAACTTCCTGCATTGCTGCTGGCAGATAAGGTAGTGTCAATTTTTGAAGAAGCGGGAACAACAAGAGTAGTGGTGTAAGGGAAACTGGATTTGATAATGGACTGAACGGTACCACATCCGGCGAATAGTATAATGGCAGCCAGTGCTGCAAATAACATTTTGTTCATGAAACTTGAATTTTTAGTTCCCAATATTAACGAATAAAAGCAAATCCGGGTATCGACTTTCAAAATAATGACGGCGATCTGAACAAGCTTTTTAAGCCAAAGTGCTTATTTATCCAATTTTTAAAAAATCTGAACTTTTGTCAGCTAAAACTGTATCTTTGCATCCCGACAGAAGAGTCGGGATTCTTTAGCATAGCAACAACAATCTCGCCGGCTATCATGGTCTCAAAAGACCACAATTTTTACTTACAATACTTTAGACTTTTTAAAGCCTTATGCCTAAAGACACCTCCATACGTTCAGTATTGATCATCGGATCTGGACCTATTATCATTGGCCAAGCCTGTGAGTTTGATTACTCAGGATCTCAAGCCGCTCTCTCCTTAAAAGAAGAAGGAATTGAAGTTTCAATTATCAACTCCAATCCTGCAACAATCATGACTGACAAGGTTATTGCAGACCATGTTTATCTCAGACCATTAACGATTGCCTCTATTGAGCAAATCCTGCAGGAACGTAAGATCGATGCAGTATTGCCTACTATGGGTGGTCAGACAGCATTGAACCTTTGTGTAGAGGCTGAAGAAAATGGCATCTGGGAAAAGTACGGTGTGAAGATCATTGGTGTTGACGTTGCGGCCATCGAGAAAACAGAGAATAGAGAAGCTTTCCGCCAGTTAATGGTAGATATTGGTGTAGGTGTGGCACCTTCAAAAATTGCCAACTCATTCCTGGAAGGAAAAGAGGCTGCCCAGGAAATAGGTTATCCCCTGGTAATTCGTCCTTCTTACACTTTAGGAGGTTCTGGTGGTGGTTTTGTTCATAAAAAAGAAGAATTTGATGCTGCGCTGAAACGCGGACTTGAAGCTTCTCCAACACACGAGGTTTTGGTTGAGCAGGCTGTTTTAGGCTGGAAAGAATATGAGCTTGAACTTTTAAGGGATAGCAATGATAATGTGATCATCATCTGTTCTATTGAGAACTTTGACCCAATGGGTATCCATACAGGAGACTCGATCACTGTAGCTCCTGCCATGACATTGTCTGACAGCTGTTACCAGGAGATGCGTAACCAGGCGATCAAAATGATGCGTGCCATCGGTAATTTTGCCGGAGGGTGTAACGTACAGTTCTCTGTAAATCCTGATAATGATGATATCATCGCTATCGAGATCAACCCAAGGGTTTCACGCTCTTCAGCACTTGCGAGTAAAGCTACAGGTTACCCGATTGCTAAAATTGCTGCTAAGCTGGCGATTGGCTATAACCTGGATGAAATAGAAAATCAGATCACTAAAACTACTTCGGCTTACTTTGAGCCAACGCTGGATTATGTGATTGTAAAAATACCAAGATGGAACTTTGACAAGTTCAAAGGTGCCAATACTGAACTTGGCCTTCAGATGAAAGCTGTAGGTGAAGTAATGGCAATTGGCCGTACTTTCATCGAGGCATTGCAAAAAGCTTGTCAGAGTCTTGAAGTTGGACGCGCCGGATTAGGTGCTGATGGCAGACACAACAGGAGCATTGAAGAAATTATGCATGGCCTGGAGCACGCCAGCTGGAACCGCCTGTTCCTGATTAAGGACGCGATGAGCATGGGTGTTCCACTGGAGTCTATCCGTAAGGTAACCCGCATCGATAAATGGTTCCTTTCACAAATCCAGGAACTTGTTTTCCTTGAAACTGAACTGAAACGTTATTCATTAACCAATATACCAAAAGACTTTTTCTTCAACCTGAAACAGAAAGGATTCTCTGATGTTCAGATTTCTTACCTTTTGGGTAACGTAACTGAGGATGAAGTATATGAGCGCAGAAAATCTTTAGGGATCAGACGTGTGTATAAAATGGTAGATACCTGTGCTGCGGAATTTGCTGCACAAACACCGTACTACTACTCAACTTTTGAAGATGAGAATGAATCTATTCCATCAGATAAGAAAAAGGTGATTGTACTGGGTTCTGGCCCTAACCGTATCGGTCAGGGGATAGAATTTGATTATTCTTGTGTACACGGTTTGTTAGCAGCAAAAGAATCAGGATTTGAGTCGATCATGATCAACTGTAACCCTGAGACGGTTTCTACCGACTTTAACATGGCGGATAAGTTATACTTTGAGCCTGTATTCTGGGAGCATGTACGTGAAATCATCGAATTGGAAAACCCTGTTGGGGTGATCGTACAGTTAGGTGGACAAACCGCCTTGAAAATGGCTGAGAAACTTGAGCAGAATGGAATTAAGATCATCGGTACTGCTTACAATGATATGGATATCGCTGAAGATCGCGGTCGTTTCTCAGACTTGCTGAAAGAACTTGAAATTCCTTATCCTAAATATGGTGTTGCAGAGAATGCTGAAGAAGCAATTGTTGTTGCAAATGAAGTAGGATATCCTGTACTGGTTCGTCCGAGTTATGTATTGGGCGGACAGGGTATGAGCATAGTAATCAATGATGAAGACCTGGAGAAAGCAGTAGTGAAGTTGCTGGGCGATTTGCCGGGTAACAGGGTGCTGATTGACCATTTCCTTGACAGGGCAGAAGAGACTGAATCTGACTCGATCAGCGACGGTGATGATGTACATATTGTAGGTCTGATGGAACACATTGAGCCTGCTGGTATCCACTCAGGTGATTCATTCGCAGTATTGCCTCCTTTCAGCCTTTCAGAAAAGGTGATTAACGATATGGAGACTTACTCTAAGAAAATCGCAAGAGCTTTAAACGTAAGGGGATTGCTAAACATCCAGTTTGCTGTGAAGGATGAAAAGGTATATGTAATCGAAGCAAATCCAAGAGCTTCGAGAACGGTTCCTTTTATCGCTAAGGCTTATGATGTTCCGTACATCAATATTGCTGCAAAGATCATGCTGGGCGTGAATAAACTAAAAGACTTCACTATCGAGCGTAAACTGGAAGGTTATGCGATTAAAGAGCCTGTGTTCTCTTATGATAAATTCCCTGAAGTAACCAAAGAGCTTGGTCCGGAGATGAAATCTACAGGAGAGTCGATCCGTTTCATCAAAGACCTGGAAGACCCTTATTTCAAAAAGTTATACAAAGACAAATCAATGTACTTGTCTAAATAAAATACCGTAATGAATTTTAGCCTGTAAGCTTCTGCTTACAGGCTTTTTTTGTTTTTAGCCAAATAGCATAGAGAATACGTCTTCAATTTTGCTGACGCCGGTTACTTCGATGTTGTATTTTTCCAGCACTAATCCTTTGAGGTTATAATTTGATACAAATATTCGCTCAAATCCTAATTTATCCGCTTCCGATATTCTTTGTTCAATACGATTAACCGCTCTGATTTCTCCTGAAAGGCCAACTTCAGCTGCGAAGCAGATCTTTGAAGAGATAGAGATATCTTCATGGGAAGAAATGATAGCTGCCAGAATAGCCAGATCAATTGCCGGGTCTTCTACTTTAATACCCCCCGCGAGATTGAGGAAAACGTCTCGTGTGCTGAGCCTGAATCCACAGCGTTTTTCCAGTACAGCCAGCAGCATGTTCATCCTTTTAGTGTCGAAGCCCGTAGCTGAGCGCTGAGGTGTTCCATAAGCTGCAACGCTGACTAAGGCCTGCGTTTCTATTAACATTGGTCTGGCGCCTTCTAATGTGGCTGCAATCGCAATCCCGCTCAGCTCTTCATCACGCTGTGACAACAAAATCTCTGAAGGATTGGAAACCTGTCTGAGGCCTCCGCTATGCATGGCATAAATACCGAGTTCGGCTGCGGCGCCAAACCTGTTCTTTACAGAACGAAGTATGCGATAAACATGATGCCTGTCACCTTCAAACTGAAGTACAGTGTCAACCATATGTTCCAGGATTTTCGGTCCTGCAATCGCGCCGTCCTTTGTAATATGGCCAATCAGGAAAACTGGGGTGTCTGTCTCCTTTGCAAACCGAAGCAGCTCGGCGGTACATTCCCTGACCTGCGAGACGCTGCCGGGCGTGGATTCGATATGTGCCGAGTGCAGGGTCTGGATAGAATCGACAATGATGATATCCGGGTCCAGAGCCTCAATTTGTTTGAATATGTTTTGTGTAGAGGTCTCTGTTAAAATGTAACAGTCTGCAGTTGGTGCTATGGTGATTCTTTCTGCACGCATTTTGATCTGCTGCTCACTTTCTTCACCGGAAACATAAAGTACCTTCTTTCCTGCAATATTCAGGGCCAGCTGTAACATCAGCGTTGATTTGCCGATGCCTGGTTCGCCTCCAATAAGAATAACCGAGCCTGCCACCAATCCGCCGCCCAGTACGCGGTCCAGCTCCAGATCGCTGGTAGAGATCTTTTGTTCTGTGGAGGAAGCAATATCTGCCAGCTTATTGGGTTTATTTGATCTTTTGGTGGTTCCTGAGGTTTCCCATGCCGGCACTTTGGCACCGGGTTTTTCAACCACCTCTTCTACAAAAGTATTCCAGGAATTGCAGGAAGGGCATTTACCCAACCACTTGGCTGATTCATAGCCACAACTCTGACAAAAATATGCTGATTTAATTTTAGCCAATTGATTTGATTTAGAAAACGAATTTAATGAATAATAAACGGAATGGGATAAAATAACTAAGCCTGACGCTTATTCAGGTCAGGCTTTAGCTATGATGTCTTGAACACGGGTTCTACAACTTTATTTCCTCGTCTTTAGAAGAAATAAAATGGAACTCTGTTAATGTGTAAGACGGAACCGCCTTCACTTTAATTTTCTGGCCGAATTTGAAAAACCATTTCCATTGTAATGAATAAATACCTTTTTTGATGAAGGCTTCAATATATGGATGTACACAGAGTGTGATGTTCTTTTCGTTCTGCTCTCTTAAAATGTAATTCATGTTGCTCTCGATATCATCCATGAGGACGATACTTGCTTTGATCTCTCCAGTACCGTGGCACATTGGACAAACTTCGCTGGTTACAATATTCATTTCCGGACGAACACGCTGACGTGTGATCTGTACGAGGCCAAATTTACTTGGCGGAAGAATAGTGTGTTTTGCACGGTCCAGCAACATCAGTTCGCGGAGGTAGTCAAACAACATTTTACGGTTAGCTGGTTTGTGCATATCGATAAAGTCGATGACCACAATACCGCCCATATCACGCAGTCTGAGCTGGCGTGCAATTTCTTTTGCTGCCTCTTTGTTTACCTGAAGCGCATTGTCTTCCTGGTTTTCTTTGTTGGCAGTTCTGTTACCACTGTTTACATCTACTACGTGTAGTGCTTCTGTATGTTCAACAACAAGATATGCACCACCGGCAAGATTTACTGTTTTACCAAAACCATTCTTGATTTGCTTTTCAATGCCGAAATGGTCGAAAATAGGTTCCTTGTGTTTATAAGGTTTTACTATTTTCTCCATTTCCGGAGAAATCTCATGAACATAAGAACGGATATCTTCATAGAGGCCTGCATCGTTCACATAAACGTTGGTGAAGTCGGAACTTAAAATATCACGTATCAGTGTTGACGTACGATCCATTTCTCCCCAAACGCGTTTGGAAGGTTCTGCTTCAGGCAGCTTTTTGATAAATGTGCCCCATTTGGAGACAGAATCAAGCAAATCTTTTTGTAATTCTTCTACTCCCTTGCCTTCAGAAACTGTTCTGATAATGACACCAAAATTTTTGGGCTTAATACTTTCAATAATCTTTTTTAAACGATTACGTTCGGTATTGCTTTTAATCTTTTTTGAAATAGAAATTACATTAGAAAATGGAACCAGTACAATGTACCGTCCTGCAATAGATAGATCAGAGCTTAAACGCGGTCCTTTAGTTGAAATAGGCTCTTTGGCTATTTGAACAGGTATAAGCATGTTTTTGGAGACAACTTCAGATATTTTGCCAGCCTTGTTAATATCGGCTTCAAGCTTTAAATTGTCTAATAATGTTCCACTAACAGTGCCATTCCGCTTAATTTTTGTAAGCTTCAATAAAGATTGAACTTGCGGACCAAGATCGAAATAATGCAAAAAAGCATCTTTCTCATAACCAACATCTACAAACGCAGCATTTAGCCCCGGCATAATCTTTTTTATGCGGCCTAAATAAATGTCGCCTACGGCGTAGTTTGTGTTAATTTGTTCCTTATGAAGTTCTACAAGTTGTTTATCTTCAATCAAAGCTATGGTTACTCCCGTGGGAGATGAATCGATAATTAATTCCTTTACCAAAAGCTATACATTTTAAGGGATTGCTCCCCCCATTAAACACATGGACTGAATAAATAAAAAAACAAATCAACGAAGAATAGATACGAGGAGTAAATCCTGTATCTATCATTCGTTGATCGTGAAGAAAAACTATTTTTTCTTATGTCTGTTTTTTCTTAAACGTTTTTTACGTTTGTGGGTAGCCATTTTATGTCTTTTTCTTTTTTTACCGCTTGGCATAATTTGTAAGTTTTAAATATTTTGATAATCTGTTTATTAGTTTTTGGTGTTCAGCTCTTTTACTTTTTTATCGATGAAATTCGATAGGGTAACATTAGCTGCCAATTTTTTACTGTTCAGGTAAGCATCAACTGCTTCCTTATTTTTACCAAGGTTCTCATAAGCTGTAGCCAGATAGAAATAAGCATCTGGTGAAGGCTTTGTAGCGATAATATCGTTAAACCTGGTAATTGCTTTGTCGAACTGTCCTGATTTGATAGCGAAGGTCCCTAAGCTCATGTTTGCTTTGAGGTTCTTCGGATCCTTTTTAACTACGTCCAGTAACATGGCTATACCTGACATAGGCGCACCCATTCCGTCAACTATAGTGATTCCAAGACCTGTTTTAGCTTCAAGATTAGTTGAGTCAAGTGCAACAGCGTTTGTATAAGCTGTATTTGCTTTCTGCAACAGCACGGGAGAGATTAAACTATCCTGTGTGGTGTCGAAAGCTTTCATCAGTCTGCCACCTGCGGCTAGCCAGCTATTGAGGCTTTTTTCGCTGCCGGCAATGATTTCCAGATATAACGCGCTTGGTACAGTTTGCTCAACATCGTCCCACTTCTCTGCCAGAACCTTTGCAGCATTATTTTTTTCACTATCCGATGCAGTATTATATGCATTTTCTAATGTTGTAATCTCTGCCGCTAAGTTAGCATTGATAGAATTTTTTGCAGTGGTAGATACCTCTGTCAGATTGATTGTACTTCCAGCTGAAGTGAGCTGCCCAACTGCGGGAACTCCCGTAGTTGCCTGCTTTGGCTTCACTAAACCTTTAATATCCCTTGTAAACAAGAAAACTGCAAGCAGTACAACTGCTCCAATTATGATAGTTTGTTTAGACCGGATAGTATTCATCGTCAGCAGATTAAGCTTCTACGCTTAGTTTTTTTGAATTGTTTTTCACTTTATCAACAAATACTTTTGCTGGTTTGAAGCTTGGTACAAAATGCTCAGGGATGATGATTGCAGTGTTTTTAGAAATATTTCTAGCTGTTTTTTGTGCTCTCTTTTTAACAACAAAACTTCCAAAACCTCTAACATAAACATTCTCCCCGCCGATCATGCTACTTTTGATCACCTTGAAAAACGCCTCAACGGTTTCTTGTACATCTACTTTCTCAATTCCTGTTTTTGTTGATATTTCTGAAATAATATCTGCCTTAGTCATATTTTCTATTATTAATTGTTGTGTGTTTAATATTTATAAGTGATTTGGGGTTGCAAAAGTATTGCTTTTTAATGAGATAGGAAAATAAAAGATCAATTATTTATGTGGATTTGTATCAGGGAATTGCAAGTTTTAAATTTTGTAAGTCCCGTCTTCCTTTGTTCGATGCTTCATTTCCATAATTCTAATGTGAAATTCAAAGCTCAAAAATATTAAATTTTCAATAATTTATGGATTAGAATGTACTTTTGGGGTTATGGCATTTCAGCAAGAGATTATCAATTGGTATTTAAGCAACAAAAGAAGCCTTCCATGGCGAGATACAAAGGATGCCTACGTGATATGGCTATCTGAAATTATTTTACAGCAGACACGCGTGGAGCAGGGGCTTCCTTATTTCAACAGATTTCTTGAAGCCTATCCGACGGTGCTTGATTTTGCTGCCGCTACAGAGATGCAAATCCTAAAACTATGGCAGGGATTGGGATATTATTCCAGAGGAAGAAATATGTTATTCACGGCAAGGCAGATTATGGAATTACATGACGGTGTTTTTCCGGTAAAATATGAAAGCCTGATTCATCTCAAGGGTATTGGCGAATATACTGCTGCCGCCATTTCATCTTTTTCTTCCGGAGAGGCAAGGGCTGTGCTTGATGGCAATGTATTTCGTGTGCTCGCCCGCTATTTCGGAATTGATACGGCGATAAACAGTACGGCAGGTAAAAAACAATTCTCTGAACTGGCACAATCTTTAATTGATATTGATGACCCTGCAATGTATAATCAGGCAATCATGGAGTTTGGAGCCTTACAATGCAAGCCAAAATCACCTGACTGCCTTTCCTGTCCTGTACAGGTTTCCTGTTATGCCAAAAATAATAATTTAATTTCTGCGCTTCCGGTTAAGCTCAAAAAGCTCAAAGTGAAGACCCGTCACATCAATTATTTTATCTGCCAGGACGGTGATGAGATATTAGTTAGTAAAAGGATTTATGACGATATCTGGCAGCATTTATATGACTTCCCAAGTATCGAAACTGTTGAACCTGCAAGGCTTGAAAATGAACATTTTATTAACAATGTTAAACAAAACTTTGGTGAGAATGTTACTCTTCTTCCGTTGATGGAAATGAAACATTTGCTGACGCACCAAATTATATACGTCCAGTTTTTTGCTTTAAGTAATTATATCGTTAACTTTAATATTAACGCAGAAGCAAAGTGGGTCTCATGGGCAGACTTTGACCAGCTTCCGCAACCAAAAATTCTAACCAAATTTATTAACAACTATTTTAACAAATAGTAAACACTCCAAATTCATGTCAGGTATTAACAAAGTAATTTTAGTAGGACATTTAGGCAAGGATCCTGAAGTTCGTCACTTAGATGGTGGTGTAACCGTTGCCAGCTTTCCGTTAGCTACGTCAGAAACTTATAATAAAGACGGGAAGCGCGTGGAGCAAACCGAATGGCATAATATAGTACTGTGGAGAGGATTGGCCGAAGTAGCATCCAAATACTTACAAAAGGGGAAACTCGTTTATATAGAGGGGAAATTGAGAACGCGCTCTTTTGAAGACAGAGAGAAAGTTAAAAAATACGTTACCGAAGTTGTTGCAGAGAATTTTACTATTCTGGGGCGCAAAAGCGACTTTGAAAACACTCCTGCCCACAGTAATGCAACACCTAAAAGCGAGAATGAATATCTTGACGCAGAAGAGGTGTCAGGAGATCTTCCATTTTAAGTGCTGATAACCCCATAAACAAAGAAAGGCCGTTCATCTGAACGGCCTTTCTTTGTTTATGGTATTGCTTACTATTGAGCAGTAGTTTTTACATAGTAGATATTTAGTCTGATCTTTCTGTTATTGGTATTGTTGAAAGACCCGATAATCACCCTGCCTGCTGAAGTTGGCGCCGGGTAAGCATAGTTGAACGAAACCGGGGCAACGTTCTGTACAGAAGTTAAAGTATTATTGATATAACCTACGCTTGTGACATCCGTAGCGATCGGTGCCAGAAAGGTACCATAGTCAACAATTTTCCCATCAACCAGATCCTGGACATAGTTTGTGATGTTAAAAGAGTAGCTGTTTTGCAGATATCCGGTTTTAACGAACCTGTAAAATCCATCAAATTTAACACCTGAGGCTGCAGTGCGGGAATCGCCAGTGTCATTGTTTGATGAGTAAGGGTTGCCATCCGATATCAACTGTCTTTGACCAGCGATATCAAGTCTGTACATCGCCAGACGTGGTGGAATCTTGAACGGAATTGAATCTGCAGGATCACTGCTGTCAAT
>Ga0157373_10003124_pt1 | contig 12512 bp, 9 predicted proteins | sample C65metaG_FD_113460 | JGI IMG/M metagenome (GOLD analysis project Ga0157373, IMG submission 113460) | Corn rhizosphere microbial communities from Kellogg Biological Station, Michigan, USA - C6-5 metaG | ecosystem: Host-associated > Plants > Roots > Rhizosphere > Soil | place: USA: Michigan... | reverse complement strand
CTCTCATATTTGCTCTTGCCTGTTCGCCTGGCCCGGCGCGCCTTGCTGCGCGGCGGTTTCCTGGCTCTGAGCGGTAACGGACTCTCCGGTCCGGATGGTTTTCGTAAAGACGCTTGGTTCCTGCTCTCCCGCCCGGCCCCCGAGGGATCCGCGCGCCTGCCGGAGAGGCTTCGCAACGTTACGGCGTTGCTTTCACTCCGACGATTTGGGTGGAGACCCTATTGGTGTAGCGAGTCGGCCTCAGCTTTCCAAGGGGTTTTTGATGCCCGTGATGACGCGGTCCCTGTCGCCGAGGTCCCTGACGGTCTGCACATTGAGCGCGCCCGCGCCCTGAAACAGCGCCGTGACGGCCTCGCCCTGGTCGTAGCCGATCTCCACCGCGAACACGCCGCCGGGTTTCAGCACCCGCAGGATCTCCGGCGCAAGGAGGCGATAGGCGTCGAGGCCGTCCGCGCCGCCGTCGAGCGCCAGGCGCGGCTCGTGATCGCGAACCTCAGGGTCGAGGGTCTCAATGACGGCGCTGGCGATATAGGGCGGGTTGGCGACGACGAGGTCGAAGTTCGCCTCCGCCAGCCCGGCCGTCCAGTCGCCGCGCAGGAGTGCGCAGCGGGTGTTGAGATCGAGGTTGGCCGCGTTCTCTCGCGCCACGGCCAGCGCCTCGTCCGAGATGTCGACGCCCAGGCCCTTCGCGGCCGGGCGCTCGGCGAGGATGGCCAGCAGGATCGCGCCCGAACCGACGCCGAGGTCGAGGATGGAGATGGGCTGGGCGGGATCGGGAAAGGCGGCGAGCGCCACCTCCACCACCGTCTCGGTGTCGGACCTGGGCGTCAGCACGTCGCGCGTGACGGCGAGCATGATCTTCCAGAAGCCCTTGCGGCCGAGGATGTGGCTGACCGGCTCGCGGCGGGCGCGGCGGGATAGGTAGTCCTCCAGCGTCGCCTCGTGCTCGGCGGTGAGTTCGCGGTGGGGGTCGGTGAGGATGTCCATGCGGCTCACCCCGGCGGCCGCCTCCAGCATCAGCCGCGCATCGATGGCCGGCTGGTCGATCCCGGCCGCCTCCAGCCGCTCCCGCGCGGACTTCCAGGCTTTCACGAGGGTGAGGGTCATGGGCCCACCACTAACCCGTCATCCCGGACGGCCGCTAGGCCGATCCGGGACCCAGACGGCGTTTCCGCAGCCGCAGCCTCTGTCTGGGTCCCGGCTCTCCGCTTCGCTGCGGCCGGGATGACGGTGTTTAGTTGACTTACCCGGGGGTGATGGGTGCTCGATGCGGGAAACAGGAGCCTCCCCATGTCCGCGCTCGAAGCCATGATGCCGCCGGTGCAGTTCGCCGACGTGAACGGAATCCGCATGGCCTACTACGAGGCCGGGCCGCGCGGGGAAGGCGTGCCGATCATCCTCTGCCACGGGTTTCCGGAGCTGGCGTTTTCGTGGCGCCATCAGCTGAAGGCGCTCTCCGACGCCAACCGCTGGGTGATCGCGCCGGACCAGCGGGGGTATGGGCTGACCTCCTGCCCGAAGGCGGTCGAGGATTACGACATCGCCCACCTGACCGGCGACATGGCGGCGCTGCTCGACCACATCGGCGCGGAGAAGGGCGTCTTCGTCGGCCACGACTGGGGCGGCATTGTCGTCTGGCAGATGGCGCTGTTGCATCCCGAGCGGGTCGCGGGCGTCGTCGGCGTCAACACGCCCTTCATGCCGCGCCCGCCCGTCGATCCGATCGAGATCATGCGCAGCCGGCTCGGCGAGGAGATGTACATCGTCCACTTCCAGAAGCCCGGCGAGGCGGACGCCATCCTGGGCGCCGACGCGGCCAAGACCATGCGCTTCTTCATGAAGAAGCCGCCCGCGGGGCAGAGCCCCTCGCGCGGGATGGCCAGCGAGCGCAAGCCCGGCGATCCGTCGGTCTTCCCGCTGGTGCGGATCGTCGAGGCCTACGATCCCGCTCACGACACCCGGAATGAGTTCCTGACCGAGGACGAGTTCGAGGCCTTCATGGAGGCCTTCCAGCGCACGGGGTTCACCGGCGGCATCAACTGGTATCGCAACATGAGCCGCAACTGGCGCCTCGCCGAAGGGGTCGAGCAGCGGGTGAACGTCCCCTCGTTGATGGTCATGGCCGAGAAGGACGCGGTGCTGCCGCCCTCGGCCGCCGACGGCATGGAGCGGTTCATCCCCGACCTCGAGAAGGCGCTGGTCGAGGACTCCGGCCACTGGACGCAGCAGGAGCAGCCGGAGGCCGTCAACCGCATCCTGATCGATTGGCTGGGTCGGCGCTTTCCCCTGTAGGCGCGCCGTCGTAGGGTTGGCGCGATGGAACGATCCCCGCCTCCGCCCTTCGCCAGCACGAGCGCGCCGCGCCGGGGCCTCTATCCGGAGGTCGACCCCTTCTCGTTCGGGTGGCTGGCGACCGGCGGGCCGCACGAGCTCTACTACGAGGAATGCGGCAACCCGCACGGCAAGGCCGCAGTGGTGCTGCACGGCGGGCCGGGCGGGGCGATCAACCCGACCATGCGGCGCTTCTTCGATCCGGAGAAATGGCGGGTGGCGCTGTTCGACCAGCGCGGCTGCGGCAAGTCACGGCCGAACGCCTCGCTCGAGGACAACACCACCTGGGCGCTGGTCGAGGACATCGAGCGGCTGAGAAAGCACCTCGGCGTCGAGAAGTGGACGGTGTTCGGCGGGTCGTGGGGCTCGACGCTCGCTTTGGCCTACGCGGTGACGCACCCGGACCGGGTCGAGGGGCTGGTGCTGCGCGGCATCTTCCTGCTGACGCAGGCCGAGCTGGACTGGTTCTACCAGGGCGGGGCGTCGATGCTGTTCCCCGACGCCTGGGAGAAGTTCCTGGCGCCAATCCCGATGAGCGAGCGCGGCGACCTCGTCGGCGCCTATCACCGGCGGCTGACCCACCCCGACCGCAGGACGCAGGCCGAAGCGGCTTCCGCCTGGAGCCAGTGGGAAGGCGACACCATCTCGATCCGGGGGCCGGAAGCGCGGCCGCCCAAGTTCAACGAGGTCGACTTCGCCATCGCGTTTGCGCGGATCGAATGCCACTTCTTCGCCAACCAGGGCTTCTTCAAGGAAGACGGCTGGCTGCTGAAGCAGGTCCCGAAGATCAGGCACATCCCCGGCTGGATCGTGCAGGGCCGCTTCGACGTGGTGACGCCGATGGCTTCAGCGTTCCAGCTGCACAAGGCGTGGCCGGAAGCCAAGTTCGATGTGGTTTGGGATGCGGGGCATGCGTCCACCGAGCCGGGGATCGTGGACGGGCTGGTCCGCGCGACGGATGAGGCGCTGGGGATAGGGGCGAGGGGTTAGGGGCGAGGGGCGAGGGGCGAGAAGATTCGGGGGGAGTATGGGGGTCAGCTCGTACCGAGACCTAACGGTCTGGCGGCGCGCGATGGAGCTTACTGAGGAAGCTTATCGGCTAGCGCGCCTTTTGCCGAAAACCGAAGAATATCGTCTCACCAGCCAACTGGTGCGGGCGGCCGTATCTGTTCCAGCAAATATCGCAGAGGGTCATGCGAGGGCGGGTCGCCGCGAATTCCTCAACTTTCTCAGTATCGCTCGAGGATCGCTAGCAGAAACGGAAACCTTGGTGCTCCTCGCCGTCCGCGTCGGATACGTTGCAGCCGCCGAGACCGCGCGCTTCGAGGCGCTAGCGGATGAAGTGAGCAGGATGCTTGCAGGCCTACGCCAGCGCCTAAAGGCTAGCGAATCTCGCCCCTCGTCCCTAACCCCTCGCCCCTAAAGAAGCGCCCCCTTGCCTGACGTCACCTCGGAATACCGGTGAACGCGGACGGCCTGCACCAACCCGAAGCCCACCATCACCGTGACCATCACGGTGCCGCCGTAGCTGAGCAGCGGCATCGGAACGCCGACCACCGGCGCCAGGCCCATCACCATCGCGCCGTTGATCATGACGTAGAGGGCGAAGGTCGCCGTAACCCCTGCGGCGCTCATGCGGCCGAAGTGGCTGTGGGCGACGGAGGCGATGCGCAGCGCCATGAAGATCACCGCCGCGTAGAGGAAGAGAACGAAGACGCTGCCCGCGAACCCGAACTCTTCGGCGAGCGTCGAGAAGATGAAGTCGGTGTGCTTCTCGGGCAGGAAGTTCAGCTGGCTCTGGGAGCCCAGGCCATAGCCCTTGCCGAGCAGGCCGCCGGAGCCGAGCGCGATCTTGGACTGCAGGATGTGGTAGCCAGAGCCGGAGGGGTCGCTCTCCGGGTCGAGGAAGGTGAGGATGCGCTTTCGCTGGTAGTCGTGCAGGCCGAACATGATGGCCGGCGGAATGGCGACCACCGCGCCGACAATCCCCGCAGCGATCACCCGCCAGGAGAGGCCGGCCAGCACCATCATGGTCAGGCCCGTGGCGAAGATCAGCACCGATGTGCCGAGGTCCGGCTCCTTGGCGACCAGCGCCACGGGAATGAGGGTCATCAGGCCGGGCAGGATCAGCCGCCAGGACAGCCGCGCGCTCTGCGCCGACATGCCGTGGTAGAAGCGGGCCAGCGCCAGCACCAGCCCGATCTTCATGATCTCCGACGGCTGGATCTGGATCGGCCCCACCTGCAGCCAGCGCTGGGCGCCGAGCGACGTGTGACCGACGAGGTCGACAGCGACCAGCAGCAGCAGACCCACGATGTAGACGGGATAGGCCAGCGCGAACCAGACGCGCAGGTCGAGCATCGCCAGCCCGATCATCAGGCCAAAGCACAGGACGTAGCGGATCAGCTGCTTGGCCGCCCACGGGCTCCAGGAGCTGCCGGCGACCGAGAACAGCATCAAGACGCCGATGCCCGCGATCAGGGTCAGCGCCAGGCAGAGCGTCCAGTCGATCTGGCCGAACTTGATGGTCGGGCGATCGCGTTCGCCGGGGCGGGTCAGGGCGCTGACGGTCATGCGGGTTGCGTCCCGATGGGGGTTGGAGGCTCGGGCGCCCTGCCCTCGGCGGGCACGTCGGGGCTGATCTCGGGCACCGGCATGGGCTGCTGGATGCGCTTGACCACGTCAGGGTCTTTCAGAAGCGCCACGCGCATGACCTCGCGAGCGCGCGGCGCGGCGGCCGAGGCGCCCCAGCCGCCGTGCTGGACCAGCACGCTCATGGCGTAGCGCGGCTCGTCATAGGGGGCGAAGCAGACGAACCAGGCGTGGTCGCGCAGCTCCCAGCCCAGATGCAGCGTGGCGCGCGAGCCGCCCTTGTAGGAGTGGGCCTGGGCGGTGCCGGTCTTGCCGGCCATCTTGATCGGTCCAAGCCCCAGGTCGCCGACGGCGGCGGCGGTGCCGGAGGCGGTCACGTCGGCCATGGCGGCGCGGATGTACTGGATGTGCTTGGGATCGAACGGCAGGTCGGGCACGGCCGCGCCGCTGGGCAGTTCCTTGCCGCCGATGGACTTGATGAGGCGCGGGTTCAGCGCCTTCTTGCCGTTGGCGAGCCGCGAGACCATCACGCACAGCTGCAGCGGATTGAGGTTCAGATACCCCTGCCCGATCCCGAAGCTCGGCGTCTCGCCGGGGTGCCAGACGGGGTCGTTGGGGAAGACGCGGCGCTTGTAGGCGGTATCGGGGACCAGCCCCGCGCGCTGGCCCGGGATGCCGATGTCGAAGATGTGGCCAAGGCCGAACTTGCTGGCCGTCTCGTGCAGCGCGTCGGGGCCGACCGCCAGCGCGGTCTGGTAGAAGAAGATGTCGCACGAGTTGACGATGGCCAGGTGCATGTCCTGCGAGCCGTGGGCCTTGTCGCAGTGCCAGACCCGCCCGCCCCAGGCCCAGGCGCCGCCGCAGTAGTAGGTCTTGTGCGGATCGACGCCCTTGGCCAGCGCCGCCAGCGCCGTCATCGTCTTGAAGGTCGAACCCGGCGGGAAGGTCGCCGACAGCGACTTGTCCAGCAGCGGCTTCCTCTCATAGTCGGCCAGCAGCTTGTACTCAGGCCCGGTCAGGCCGCGCACGAAACGGTTGGCGTCGAAGCTGGGCGTGGAGGCCATGCACAGCAAATCGCCGTTGCGGCAGTCCATCATCACGACGGCGCCGCTCTCGTCGCCCATCACATCGACGGCGCGCTTCTGGATGTCGGCGTCGAGGGTGAGGCGGATTTCCTTGCCCGGCGTGGCGGGGAGGTCGCCTTCCGGGTCGGCGCGGACCTCGCGGCCCTGGGCGTCGACCTCGACCTTCTGGGCGCCGGGCTTGCCGCGCAGGTCGGCGTCGAAGGCCTTTTCCACCCCCTGGCGGCCGATGCGAAAACCCGGGTGGTAGAGGATCGGGTCGGGGTTGGGACCGGCGGCCTTGATGTCGCGGTCGTTGACCTTGGCGACGTAGCCGATGACGTGGGCGAAGGCGCCGCCGAACGGATAGACCCGCACCTCGCCCATGTCGGCGGTGACGCCCGGCAGCTCCGGCGCGCGGACGTTGATGCGGGCGAACTCCTCCCAGGTCAGGTCCTCCATCACCGACACCGGCGTGCGGCGCGGCGAGTTGAGGATGTCGCGGTAGAGGCGCCCCCGCTTGCCCGGATCGAGCGGCACCAGCTCGTAGAGGTTGTCGAGCGTGTGGTTGATGTCGATGTGCTCGTCGGGCGCCACCAGCAGGCGGAAGTTGGGGCGGTTGGACGCCAGGATCACCCCGTTGCGATCGACGATCAGCCCGCGCGGCGGGGGCTGCAGGCGGTAGTTGAACTGGTTGGAATCGGCGAGCTTCTTGTAGCGCTGGCTCTCCAACACCTGCAGATGAAGGAGCCGCCCGTTCAGAGCCAGCAGGCCCACGCCGATCAGGCCGCCCATCAGGAAGGTGCGGCGCACGAAGACGCCCTGGCGTTCGTTCGCATCGGCGAAGAAGATCCGGGGCTCGCTCATCCTCCTTCGCTCCTTTCAGGAGCTTCGGAGGACAGGTCCAATCCTGCGTAGCCTTGGCGAAGCATGATCATCGGAAGCGCACGTCCGCGTCCTCGAACCGGTCGATCAGCCGGTGGGCGAAGGGGTAGAGGATGATCGTCCAGAGGAACTGCCAGAAGATCACGACGCCCGCCGGGGCCGCCTGGGCGGTCATCACCGTGAAGCAGTAGCCCGCGAACATCGCCAGCGCTGTGACGCCCGCATACCAGAACCAGGTCACGACGGAGCTCTGGCCGCTCATCATGCTACGGGTGGCCAGAACCCCGGCGTAGGCGGTGATCAGCGACAGGGCCCATAGGCCCAGCGGCGTACCCCACAGCGCGTCCAGGAAGACGCCCATCGCCAGCAGCACGAACGGCGCCAGAACCGAGGGCCGGATCACCGCCCAGGCGAACGCGGGGACCATGGCGAACACCGGCTCGGGCAGCTGCAGCCCGAACACCTTCAGCGGGGTGGCGAAGACCACGCTGGCGGCAATGCAGAGCAGCGCCGGGACGCCAAGCCAGCGCAGGGGGTCGAGCGGCTGTGCGGCCCGGCTCAATAGGGAACCTTCGCCGGTGCGGGCGCCTCGGCAGGTTTGGGCTTGGGGGTCGCCGTCGTTGTGGCGGGTTTAGGCGCGGCGGGCTTCGCGGCCGCAGGCTTCGGAGCGGCGGGTTTGGGCTTGGGAGTCGTCGTCGCAGCGGGCTTTGGCTTCGCGCCCGGCTGGATCGGCGTGGTTGGAACGGGGTTGGCGTCGACCAGCGCCCTGGGGTCTTCGGTGGTCATCGGCGGGACCGGTCCGGGCGCCAGCGCCTTCTCGTCGGCAAGCTGGGAGAAGTCGTTGAACTTGAGGATGCGCACGAAGTCGATGGACGAGGCGTCGGCGCTCAGCACCACGCGCCATTTTCCGTCGAGCGCCTTGTAGGCCACGCCCACCGGCAGGCCGCGCGGGAAGACGCCGCCGTCGCCGCTGGTCAGTACCCGGTCGCCCTGGCGAAGCGCATCGCGGCCGCGCAGATAGTCCAGCTTGGGATTACCCGCCCCGTCGCCCGCCAGGATGGCCCGGGCATTGGTGCGGTCGATCAGCACCGGCACGCGGCTGGCCACATCGGTCAGCATCAGCACCCGGCTGATGTGGGGCGAGACGCCGACGATGCGTCCGAGCAGCCCACGGTCGCTCATCACCGGATTGCCGACCACGATGCCCGCGTCGGAGCCTGCGTCGGCCAGCCGGGAGTTGGCGAAGGGCCCGCGCGAGTCCAGCACCACCCGGGCGGTGGCCATCGGGATCGGCGGCTCGGTGCGAAGGCCAAGCGCCGCCTCCAGCCGTTCGTTGCGATCCTTCAGCGCCACGGCGACGTCGCGCCATTGCCGCATCTCGGTGAGTTCGCGCTTGAGCCTGCGGTTCTCGCTGATCGCGCCGAAGTAGCCGGTGACGTAGTTCACCGCGCTGCCCGTCCACTCGATCGGCGCGCTCAGCACCCCGCCCACGGGCGCGACGACGGTGTCCACCGCCTGGCGTGTGACGCCGTAGGCCTGCGTCTTGAATGTGCCCCGGCGATCGTTGGCGAGCAGGGTGAAGGCGACGATGGCGGCGATGATCAGCGCCACCGCGGCCGTCCAGGCCAGCGGCACCTTCACATCACCAAACGGACCTTCTCGAAAGGCCACGGGAACGCCTCCGACTCTCTACTCATCGTCATCCCGGCCGGAGGTCCGCGCAAGCGGGCCGTAGAGCCGGGACCCAGAGGGCCGTCCAGCCGCCGCTTGGGTCCCGGATAGCCGCTGGCGCGGCTTCCGGGATGACGTACGGCGGTTAAGCCAGCGTGCTCTCGAGGACGCCCTTCATCCATTTCGGATGCTCGAGCACCTTGCCGCAGCCCAGCGCCACGCAGGACAGCGGATCGTCGGCGACGGTGACGGGCAGGCCCGTGTGGTCGCGGATTTCGGCGTCCAGCCCGCGCAGCAGCGCGCCGCCGCCGGTGAGCATGATGCCCTTGTCGGCGATGTCGGCGGCGAGTTCCGGCGGGGTGGCTTCCAGCGCGACCTTCACGGCCTCGACGATCTGGCTGACCGGCTCGTGCAGGGCGTCGGCGGCCTGCTTCTCGCTGATGCGGACCTCCCGCGGCACCCCCTGCATCAGGTCGCGGCCCTTGACGTCGATGGACAGGCCGTCGCCGTCGGCGGGCGCGCGCGCGGTGCCGATTTCTTTCTTGATGCGCTCGGCGGTGGTCTCGCCGATCAGCAGGTTATGGTGGCGGCGCATATAGCTGATGATGCTGTCGTCCATCTTGTCGCCGCCGACGCGGACCGAACGCGAATAGACGATGCCGGAGAGCGAGAGCACGGCCACTTCCGTGGTGCCGCCGCCGATGTCGACGACCATGGAGCCGGTCGGCTCGTGGATCGGCAGGCCGGCGCCGATCGCGGCGGCCATCGGCTCGTCGATCAGGCCGACGCGGCGAGCCGAGGCGTTGAGGCAGCTGTCGTTGATGGCGCGGCGCTCGACGGCCGTGGCGCCCGACGGCACGCAGACGATGACCTTGGGGTTCACGAAGCCCTTTCGGTTGTGAACCTTGCGGATGAAGTACTTGATCATCTCCTCGGCGACTTCGAAGTCGGCGATGACGCCGTCGCGCATGGGGCGGATGGCTTCCATGTGGCCGGGCGTGCGGCCCAGCATCTGCTTGGCCTCGATGCCGACCGCGTGGACGACCTTGCGCCCGCCGATGTTGCGCAGCGCCACCACCGAGGGCTCGTTCAGCACGATGCCCTTGCCCTTCATGTAGATGAGCGTGTTGGCGGTGCCGAGGTCGATGGCGATGTCGTTGGAGATGACGCCGAAGAGGGAACCGAACATTTAGAGCCTTGGGGTCGTGGGGAGCGGGGTTCAGGCGAGAAGATGCGGACTCTGAGGCGCGAAAATGGCGCCTTTTGAGAATGGGGTCAGCCCAATTGCCCGCCCCGGGCCACCATTTCAAGGTTTATTGCGCGCTTACCCTAGGCTACCGCCGCCAGCACCACGCCCAATGCGGTGACCGTGCCGGCAATCCATTGAAGCGGCGAAAGTTTTTCCGAAAACAAGCGTCGCCCGGCCAGAGCCGCGAGCGGCATCTCCACCACGCCCACCGCGCGAACCGGACCGGCGGGCGCCATCGCCAGCGCCGTGAACCAGCAGGCGGAGGCCGCCGCGCCGAAGAAGCCCGCCAGGAAGGACTGGCGCCAGCTGGTGAATGCCGCGATCAGGCTGGAGCGCTCGAAGGCGGCGAGCGCGGCGGAGAGGCCGATGGTCTGCATCGTCTGGACCGCCAAGACCGTGGTGATCCCCGCCAGCGCGGCGGGCGCATGGCCGAGCGACAGGCCCGCCTGGCGGAAGGAATTATTCGATACGGCGAAGCAGGCGCCGGCCATGAGGCCGAACATCGCCCCGCTCCAGTCGCCCTTCACGCCCTCTTTCGGCCAGGAGAGAACCGCGACGCCCACGGTGACAATGCCGATGCCCAAGGCGCTGTGAAGCGGCAGCACGTCGCCGAACACGAAATAGCCGATCAGCGAGGTGAACGGCAGCAGGCTCTGCTGGAAGGCGGTGCCGAGCGCGAACGACGAACGGTGCATCGACGACAGCAGCGCCGCCGTCGCCCCGATCTGCGCCGCGCCTCCGACGGCCGCCGCGCCCCAGAAAAACGGCGTGAAGTGGATGCGGCTCTGCGGCCAGATCATCCAGGCGATGGCGAGAAACACCGCCGTGAACGGAATCCCGTAGAGGAACCGCACCAGCGTCGCCCCCCACGGCCCGCCCGCGCCCATGAGGCTGCGCTGCGTCGCATTGCGGCCGACCTGAAACGTCGCCGCCATGATGGTGATCGGGATGAAGAGCATGGTGGAGCTTCTTAGACTGAGCGCGCGAGGCCGCCCACCACCGTCATCCTCGGGCTCGTCCCGAGGACCCATAATCGAGGCGATGAGGGAATAGCGCTGGGCGAACGCCGCGCGTTACCCACGGAACGCCTCGATTATGGGTCCCAGGCACAAGGCCTGGGATGACGGGGATTGGTGCGGAGACGGGGTGGCTAAAACCCGCTCGCTATCGCCGTATCGGGCCGGCTCTTTTCCTTGCGGGAGAAGAGGTTGTTCAGCGCGTTCACATACGCCTTGGCCGACGCCGTGAGCGTATCAGTATCCGCCGCCTGGCCGGTGGAAATCCGGCCATCCTCCTCGAGCCGCACCGAGACCTGCGCCTGGGCGTCGGTGCCTTCGGTGACGGCGTGAACCTGGAAGAGCCGCAACGCCGCCGAGTGGGGCACGATCTCGTGGATGGCGTTGAAGACCGCGTCGACCGGGCCGTCGCCGGTGGCCTCCGCCGTCTTGTCCTCGCCGTCGACGTTGAGCGTCAGTTCGGCCGACTGACCCTCAGTGCCCGCGATCACGCGCAGGTGGGTGACGCGGATGCGCTCCGAACCCCGCGCCAGGGCGTCGTCGACGAGCGCGATGATATCGTCGTCGAAGACGTGCTTCTTCTTGTCGGCCAGCTCCTTGAAGCGGACGAAGGCCTCGTTCAGGGCGTTCTGGCCAAGGTCGTAGCCCAGCGCCTTCAGCTTCTCGCGGAAGGCGTGGCGGCCGGAGTGCTTGCCCATGACGAGGTTGGTGGCGCCCTGCCCCACGTCCTCGGGGCGCATGATCTCGTAGGTCTCGTGGTTCTTCAGCATCCCGTCCTGGTGAATGCCGCTCTCGTGGGCGAAGGCGTTCTTGCCGACGATGGCCTTGTTGAACTGGACCGGAAAGCCGGTGATCGCCGAGACGTAGCGGCTGGCGCGGGTGATGTGGACGCTGTCGATCTTGGTCTCGTAAGGCAGCCGGTCGCCGCGGACCTTCAGGGCCATGACGACCTCTTCCAGCGCGGCGTTGCCCGCCCGCTCGCCGATGCCGTTGACCGCGCACTCGATCTGCCGCGCCCCGCCGGTGACGCCCGCGATGGAGTTGGCGACCGCCAGTCCCAGGTCGTTGTGGCAGTGGGTGGAGAAGACGACCTTGTCGGCGCCCGGGACCTTGGAGATCACGTCGCGGAACATCTCGGCGTACTCGTCAGGGTACGAATAGCCGACGGTGTCGGGCAGGTTGATGGTCGAGGCGCCGGCCTTGATGGCGGCTTCGACGCAGCGGTAGAGGAACTCACGGTCGGTGCGGGTGGAGTCCTCGGCCGACCACTCCACGTCGTCGATCAGGTTGCGGGCGCGGGTGACAGACGCCGTGACGGCCTCCAGCACCTGATGCGGCTCCATCTGCAGCTTGTACTTCATGTGCACCGGGCTGGTGGACAGGAAGGTGTGGATGCGGCCGCGCGCGGCGTGCTTCACCGCCTCGGCGCAGCGGTCGATGTCGGCGGCGGCGGCGCGGGCCAGGCCGCAGACCGTGCTCTCGGTGACGAGATGGGCGATCTGGCGCACCGCCTCGAAGTCGCCGTTGGAGGCGATCGGGAAGCCGGCCTCGATAACGTCGACGCCCATCTCCTCGAGGATCTTCGCGAGCTCCAGCTTCTCCTCCAGCGACATGGAGGCGCCGGGCGACTGTTCGCCGTCGCGCATGGTGGTGTCGAAGATCACGACGTGGTCGCGCTGGACGACGGCGGATACGGGGCTGGTCATG
>Ga0157373_10003123_pt1 | contig 12514 bp, 8 predicted proteins | sample C65metaG_FD_113460 | JGI IMG/M metagenome (GOLD analysis project Ga0157373, IMG submission 113460) | Corn rhizosphere microbial communities from Kellogg Biological Station, Michigan, USA - C6-5 metaG | ecosystem: Host-associated > Plants > Roots > Rhizosphere > Soil | place: USA: Michigan... | reverse complement strand
CGGAAAATATCCCTTATGAATTTTTATCTATTGAACACCTTGGAGAAGTGAGAAATGGTGTCGAAGATACTGAGAGTGAACGGGTTAAAGCATGGGCTGGCGCACATGAAAATTACACGCTCAAAGAAGCAGATGGGCAGACGCTCCTCGTCATAGACATGGACATTAATGATGAGTTTGCAGCGATGTTCAACGAAATATGGCCAAAAGCACTGGCGAAAGTAAAAGAGATTGCAGAAAAATAATTCAAAGCGCTCCCTAAGTAAAGGCACTTGGGGGCGCTTTAACTAATCATTGTCATTGTTCCTGTGGTACTCCATATAGAAGTTAGAAAGTATGAGGAAAATAGGTATTCTCTACAGTACCATCTTCATATAGATCGAGGATGGCATATCCCGGTGGAGTTTCCAGATAGTATCCCTCACCTTTGGACTCTGCGTCACCTTTACCCCACCAGAATCCACTCATTGCGCCATTACAGCAATAGCGAACGCCATTGTATTCGGTTTCATCAGACAGGTGGTTGTGCCCACTGAGACAAACCCGGACTTTATCACGATATCTGTAAAACAGATCTTTCAGCTTTTTACAATCAGAATGACCTCCACCGACCAATACCTGTGTGGTTCCTAAGATCGGGTAATGGGACATCAGTAACACCTGCGCCCCAGTCGTCAGTCTTCCGAATTCGTCTTCAAGCCAACGATATTGCTCCTCATCCAGAGAGATGTTCGCATTGTTCCCGTCAAGAATAAAGAAATGCCAGTTTTTCTTCGAAAAACGGTAATATCGATAGGGCATTTTCAACCTTTTGACTACATATTCCTTGCCGTACATCGGATCGGACGTACTAGGGGCTTTCCACCAGGTGTCATGATTCCCGATACAGCTATGCACTTCATAATCTTTCAACTCCTGTATGCATTGATCCCAGATCGACCATTGTTCCGTCACTTCATCACGGACCACATGGTCATAGGAAGCGTCATTGATCGCATCTCCTCCATTTAAAAAGAAATCGGGCTTGTGTTTAGCGATGATGTGTTTAAGACAGGATTTAAAACGCTCCGGAGCATCTTCCGCAGCCTTGATGTGCACATCTGTGATGTGTGCGACGGTCCATATTTTTTTTCTGCTGCCAGATGATGGCGTGTCGGTAGCTGAAGCCAACACACCTGTACCGCCCGCCGCCACCGCAACTGCGGCCATGCCAGCTGTTTTAAGTAAAGATCTTCTATTGATATTCATAATAAGGTGAAGAACAAATGCTCCCGACGAACGAATTAAATCAGGACACCAGGAGCATTTCATTTAACTGATGAAATTTAAACCAACCTACCAGCTAAAAATCTGCTTCAGATTGGGATTGAGTACAACATGCTGTTGTGGTATAGGTCTATAATAATACTTCGGTTCAATGAAATTACGTGTCGAAGTTTCCGTAACAATTGTTCCTCCGTTGGCGCCATTCTTTAGAAAAACGGTGGCATCTGTGCCTATGGTTCCGGTTCTGTAGTAGAGAAGCGTTACACCCAAAGAATTTTTCTCTTTTTGGGCCTCCGCAGGGATTGTAGCCGATCTGTCAATCAAAATGATATCTTCCACACCATCTCCGGTCATATCATATTTCCCAAGTCCGGCAAAGTACATTCCTTCAGGGCTTTTTTCGAGTAGTTTGCCCGCACTCCACCTCATCAGATCATCGTATCTGCTATTTTCAAATGCAAACTCTACGCGGCGTTCTCTCCTGATTTCAAAGGTGATCCCTGCATTGGCAGTAACATTAGGAAACTGCTGCCGCATCAACGGATCTGGATTAGCATTTGCCATAGCCAGATTGATTGCTGGCATTTCCACTCTTGACCTAAGCAGGTTAACTGATTCATCGAGGTCAGTTTGGGTTAGGGTACCCAGTTCTAATTTGGCCTCTGCGAAGTTTAACAGTACCTCTGCATAGCGGTACACAGGAAAGTCAACACCATTCAAGGTGGTTTGATCAGTACTGTTAACATATCCCTTCAACTGATGGTAACCAGTGAAATTCTTATTCAGACGCTGAATGTAGGGTGCAGCATCGGGTACCCTGATCCATCCTGGATATACCATGGTCTGTGCCAAACGGGGATCCCTGTCGCTGAACTCCTGCACAAACCCCATCTGGTTGTAATTAGGGCGGTCAGTAAATCGGCTTCCGTCTTTCATCAGATAACTTTGGATCAGGTCTTTTGCCGGTGCCTGTTCATAATCTCCGAAAACTACTGAATTCACATTCTGGCTAACTCCCTTGCTCATGTCAAATGCATTCAGCAGGATAACTTCAGGATTTTTACTCAGGTCCTGACTTGAGAACAGGTCTGCATAATCTGTTTCCGGGTGCTCCGTAGTAGAAAGTTGATAAACCTTTGCATCCATGATCGCCCTGGAAATCTCAGCGGCAGTTTGCAGAAAATTATTCGCTGTGGCCGCCAGATTCAATTCAGCGTGATACTTCCGGTAGGTACCTTCATAAAGTGCGGCACGGGAGTATAAAGTAGCGACAGCCCATTTTCCAGGAACCCCAACACGTGCATCTGTTTTTACATGTTCATAGGCAAACTTTAGGTCGGCCATCACACTATCCATCACTAAGGCCCTTGGGTCACGTCCTTTATATAAATCCTGATCGCCTGGGTTGAGGGTCTTTGAATACCATGGTACATCAGAAAAACGTTTCACCTTGTCCAGGTAGAAGTCCGCTCTGTAATATCTGGCCAATCCTGCATAATGGTTCTTGATATCAGCAGTTACGTTTGCCCTGTTGTAATTTTCCAGAAAGTAGTTGATGTTACGCAAACGCTCCCAGTCCCATCCCGCAGTGATATTTTGTGCATTGCTGTTGCCTGCCATAACACTTTTCACCTCTACAAGTGCAGTGGTCACTACGTTATCACTGCTCTGATCATTCAGGTAACTACTCCTGTTGGGCATTGATACCAAGCCGTCTACATATAACCTTAAGTCATCTTCGGAATTGAAGAAAAGTTCAGGTGCAATTGAGGTTTGTGGAAAACGGTCAAGGTCACCTTTTTTACAGCTGGTCAGGCCGCTGCAGATGATGACCAGTAAAATGTATATCGTCTTTTTCATGTGTATTTTTTTTAATATGCCAGTACTAGAAATCAAGATTTAAGCCCGCTGAAAATCTTCTTTGGTAAGGATATGCCCAGGCACTGGTACTTTGGTTGATGGATTCAGGGTCAACATATTTTTTAATGGAGGAAAACTCATATAGGTTCTCACCAGAGGCAAAAACACGCAGCCTGCTAATGTGCAGTCGCTTGGTAAGACCCGAAGGTAAAGTATATCCAAGGGTTACATTCTTGATCCTTAGATAGGCACCGTTCAGCAGGTATTTGGTTTGAGGAATATCCAGCCCTCGTCCATCATTGGCATCTGCGAGCCATGACTGCAGCACAGGATAGGCAGAGTTCGTATTGGCATCTGCAAGACCTGCGGCAATATAAGAAGCAGAGTGTTTGGCACGCTGCTCAGGTGAGTCAGCTGCTCCACGGTAAAAATCAAGGTTCCATGGGTAGATATTTGCATAAGGCTGCTGGTAGGGCCCCCAGAACAGGTAATGATGTGGATAGAAATCCCTTTTCAACACCCCCTGCATGAATACGCCGAGGTCAAACCCGTTCCAATCCATGTTTAAGTTTATACCTACAGTGTAACGATCTGCAGTATTTCCAATGATCTTAAGATCTTTCGGGTCACTGGCACTTAATCCTCTTTCAATCTTTCCATTCCCATCAAGGTCTTTATATTTTGGCCAGCCAGGCACTACATCCAAGGCACCCCATGGTACAATACTGGACTGGTCAAGAGCATCAATTTCCGTCTGATTCTGAAAATAACCATCGCTTTCCAAGCCCCATATTTCTCCAAGTTGCTGCCCTACCCTATAGTTATTGGTACCAAATATCATCTGGTCATTTGTAAAACGGGTAATCTTGGTCCTCGAGTCAGATAACATGATCTTGGCGTCAAAATTAAACGGCTTTGCGGCTACATTAAACCTGTTCCTGTAGCTGGCCGAAACCTCCCATCCTCTGGTCTGAAGGTCGGCAACATTTTGAGCTGGCGGATTGGTTCCAAGTACAGCGGGCAGGTCCTGACCTGGAGCAATCATGTCCTTTGTATTTCTAATGAAATAATCTCCCGTAACTGAAAATTTATTATCAAATAATCCGATATCAGCTCCCATATTTAGTGTTGACGCACGCTCCCAGGTATACGTTTGAGGATCAACCAGCAGGCCTGGTGCGCCCTTAATAATTGGCAAAGTAGCTCCACCAATCAGGTAACCAGAGGTCCCCGGCACCAACGTCTGCAGATATCCAAAGTTATCCACCTCCTGGTTCCCCAGATCTCCGTAAGATGCGCGTAACTTGAAAATTGACAACACAGGAGCAAGAGGTTTAAAGAACTCTTCAGCACTTGCAATCCAGGCCAGGGATGCAGAAGGAAAGAACCCCCAACGTCTATCTACAGGGAAACGTGAAGATCCGTCATAACGGCCGGTTCCTTCCAGGATATATCTTTCTTTGAAAGTATAATTTAGCCTACTGAAAGCACTCGTGGTAGCGTAGGCACTGTATTCAGCTCCAGTCGTCTGTAATCCCGTGGTGAGTCCCAGGTATGGCAGGGAAGAGGAAATCAGCGACTCCCGCCTGACCAAAATCTTGGAATATCGATAATTCTCGCTATTGTAACCAACCATAGCACTGAACGCATGATCACCAATCGTTTTCCTGTAGGTTGTATATAAGTTAAAAGCATTGTTATATAACAGGCCATTGTCTTCACTTACAAATCCGTTTCCTCCTTCTTGTCTGATGTCATTAGGGCCATAACCAATGAGGTACTTCTTTTGGTCGTTATGGTATTTCCACAATTCTCTCTTAAAGGAAGCGTCCCCATTGACCAGAAGATCACCTTTTAGGAAAGTAGCAACTGCTGAAGTAATGTTATGAAACCCGAACATACTTTCCGTATTATTACCCCCATCAACTAAGCGTGCAGCAAGCTTTCCGGCGGCAGTGTTTGCCCATGTGCCATCTGGATTTTTTGCTACATCTGTTGGCTGCAGGTAATACAAATCGGTAATGCTGGCATTTGGAAGCGCCTTTTTAGTCTCGTAAATGTTTATGTTATTGTCAATCTTCAACCAGGACACCGGGGAGAATCCAACCCTGGCCCTCAATCCGTAGCGATCCCAATAATCATCGGTTAACTTATTCAATCCGTTATCTTTCGTATAGTTTGTAGAAAGGTAATACGTCAACGGATTATTGTTTAGCGTAGCTCCCCCGGAAAAAGTAAGCGTATGGTTTTGAGATAAGCTCGTCTTATTGAAAAAGTAATCATTCCAGTTGTTACTTCCCATATATGCCCATTTATTGGGATCCTGCGGATCTATACGTGTATCTGCTACAGCTGGGTTTTCAGACCGCTCTTTTGCCCAACGGTAATGCTCATCACTGTAATTTACATAATCCCAGGGTGTATTGTCGGTTGCAGTTTCCAATACCCTCGAATAAATATATGGATCAGTAACAGCCTCAGGCAAAACTGTAGGCCTTCCAAATGCAGTATTGGCATTATAGCTAATGGTATTGTGTCCTGCTGCGCCTTGTTTTGTGGTGATCAGAATTACTCCAAAAGCTGCCCTGGCGCCATATATTGCAGCTGATGCTGCATCGCGCAATACGGTATAAGAAGTAATGTCTGAGGGAGTTAGTCTTAGTAAATCATCTGTACTGGTCGCTGGAACACCATCAATCACAATTAATGGACTACTGCCGTTGATAGAACCAACCCCACGGATATTAATATTTGGCACTGAACCTGGTGCCCCACCCCCATAAGAAATGTTCAAGCCCGGACTCAACCCCTGCAATCCTTGCAAAGCATTTGAAACAGGCCTAGAAGCCAGCTGTTCGCCGGATATCTGGTCAATAGCTCCAGCAACATTGATCTTTTTCTTGGTACCGAAACCAACTACCACAATCTCATCAAGATTTCCATTGTCTGTTTGCAGATTGACATTTAATGTTGTCCTGCCTCCGAGGGTAACCTCCTGCTGTTTGTACCCGATGTAAGTAAAGATCAATATTGATGCTGGCTTCACATTGGTTAAGGTGTATTTACCATTCACATCTGTCGCAATTCCCTGCGTTGAGCCTTTGACCGTAATGCTCACCGAAGGGATCGGCCCCTTCGTCTCCGCATCCAGGACCACCCCCTGAACGGTGATGTTCTGCGCAGCAGCTGTGAGGACGGCAAGTACAAGGTTAACAATTAAAAAAAGTAGTTTTCTTTTCATCTTCAAGTTAATATTAGTGTTAGTTTATTTAGCAGTGTACCCGTTTAAAGCGCCGCTAAATTCATGTTATAATATTAACGCGAGGTTAAGCCCCAATTAAAATATTAATTGAACATACAGTCAATCTATATCTTACTTTTTTGTTTGCAATCACATAAGTTTTACTTAGTTTGCGCCCTTTATTATACCGATACTATGGGCAGAAAGAGTCTTAAAGAAACAAGACAACAGGAGATCGTTAAAATATTCTACAAAGTCGCCAAAAAAGAAGGCTATGAAAATACTTCGATAGCGAAGATCGCTAAGGTGATGGACATCAACCCAAGTCTGATCATCCACTATTTTGAGACCAAAGAAGACCTTACTTATGCACTGATCGACTACATCCTGGAAAGATACCTGCTGATATACACCATCAAACACAAAGGCTGCATGACCCTGGAAGACCTGCAGCGCACCGTGGAGATGCTGTTTTCTAAAAAATGGAACTTACTGTTCGATGACGGTCTTTTCTATACCTTTTACGCCCTTGCCTTTCGGGAGAAAAAAATCAAAGTAAAATATAAGACCATACTCGATTCATTGCGAAGCGCATTGGCAGGCATGATTGAATCTTGTAATGAAAAAAAGCTGATTCAGGTGGAGAACCCGCAGGTCACGGCAGATCTGATTTTTATCCTCGTAGATGGGGCTTACTTCTATTTATCCCTGGAAGACGACAAAAAAGCATACGGCGACAGGCTGGACTATTATCAGGCAATGGCCTTTAAGATCCTTGGGATGAAACCGCTACTTCTTGCTGACCTTCCAGCGACCACGTAGCTGGGTGCCCAGCACGTACACACCAATGAACATCCAAAGCAAATTGGCAACCATATTCGGCAGATCATCATTATCTAAGGCGGTAACCACCAAACATAACCCTCCTATAATATTCAGCAGCTGAAAAAGCATAGATTGCGAATGAACCAGTTTCATGCTCAGCAATAAATACCCCAGTGTACATGAAACTACCCCCAGCCAGCCGATACTTATTAATATAAACTGTAACATCCGGACAAAATTTAACCGAAGGTACCATCTCAATACTTACTTAATGTTAACTCTGAATGAAAATAAAAATAGAATGATGACTTGTTATTTTTTTCTAGCAGAGGAACAATAAGATAACATTATTCGGCTATTGAGTTAAAACAATTGCCCTTGTTTTGCATTATTAGTACAATCAAACGTTTAATATGGAGAAAACAGAACAAAAGATCAGCTCGGACTTGCAGAAATTCATAGACAAGTTTGAACCTAGTAAATTCAAAATGTTGGCTAAGGGAATTGAAATCAGAGGAATCAATGACCTTCATAGAAACATTACACAAGCCAAAGACTTAATTGAGCGGATGAAACTCAAACTCACCGTCTCTCATAATGCTGAGATGGTAAGCTATGGCGGATTTGAAGTCAACAACCTATAATTTTTAATCATCGCTATAAAAAGGTCCTGCATTATTGATGCTGGGGCTTTTTTTATCCGCCTAGTACACTTGTTTAGACCATCAGACCCGGCTTTGACGAGTCCCTCAAATTATTGACACAATTCTGACCATTAAAAAACACATTCCTCATCATAATTGTCATTCCTGCTCTTATTTTTGACGCAGAATATGAGGACCATCATTATATTTTTTCTATCGCTATTTTTTCTGCTTTTTAAAGGGCATGTAGATAGCTATGCTGCTGATGGTCATTACAGTAAAGGATATTACTTCTCCGCCAAACGGACTGACAAAGCTGAACAGCAACAATTTGGAAAGCTGCTGAAGGACCTCCCGCTGGTAAAGCACAATCACATCAGCGAAAAAAAGGATGATGTAGTCAGCATCGAAAACGAAGAGGATAGTGAAGATCCGGGGTATACCAGGAAACAGAACCTTCCAATTAAGTATGCCGTTGCCCTCAGCTTCGGTTCCACATTATACCACGATTATCACTCATCAAAGAACCGTCTGCCGTTATGCAGACATTTATCTTATACTTCATCCTACAAGTATATCCTGCAAAGGGTACTCAGGATATGAGCATTACCTAAACACAGTTTCTGTATATATGACCTCTATTTCAGCAATTTTGTAACTGCTGAAGGTTATGATGTTTATATCAGTTAACTGATGTCTTTTCTAAATCAGGGACTCCCCTGATTCCATATCATCAAAAGCTTAATTATTTACTGAAATATCATGAAGAGAATTGTAATGCTCATGGGCCTGTGTGCTTTATTGTGCCACGCGGGTTGTACCTCCAAAAAAGAAGAAAAGGAAGAAGTAAGCACGTATACCGTGACCAGTCCTTTGAAAATTGACACTTCATTTACGAAAGAATATGTATCACAAATCAAGTCTGTGAGAAACATTGAACTCCGCGCATTGGCGAAGGGTTTCTTACAGAACATCTACGTCGATGAAGGTCAGTTTGTTAAAGCCGGACAGGTGTTATTCAGGATCATGCCGAAGATGTACGAAGCCGAATACCAGAAAGCAGAAGCTGAAGTCAAAGCGTCGAACATTGAAATGCAGAATACCAAAACACTGTCTGATAAAAATGTAGTGTCAAAAAATGAACTGGCAATGGCCCAGGCGAAGCTCGATCAGGCAAAAGCCGAACTGGCCCTCGCAAAATTCCATCTTTCGGCTACAGAAATCAGGGCGCCTTTTGATGGCACCATCGACCGGATCCCGCTGAAACAGGGAAGCCTCGTGGATGAAGGGGAACTGCTTACCAGTCTATCCGACAACAGGCAGATGTTCGCCTATTTTAACGTCTCTGAACCGGAATACCTCGATTATGAAACCGACGTTAAAAATCGTGGGAACAATAAAGTCAGCCTTCTCCTCGCCAACAATCAACCATTGAAATATCAGGGCGAGGTAGAGACCATTGAAAGTGAGTTCGACAATGAGACCGGAAACATTGCCTTCAGAGCGAAGTTCCCCAACCCCGATCATCTCCTGAAACATGGCGAAACCGGTAAAGTACAGATGACAATGCCACTTCATAATGCACTCATTATCCCTCAGAAAACCACTTATGAAATCCAGGACAAGATGTACGTTTTTGTAGTGGACAAAAATGGGGTAGTACGCTCAAGAAACATTACCATCGCCAGCGAAATGCCCGACCTGTATGTCGTAGCAACCGGGCTTTCCGAAAATGATAAGATACTGCTTGAAGGGGTACAGAAAGTAAAAGATGACGACAGGATCAAATATGAACTTGTAGCGCCTAAAGAGGCCATTGCTCATCTTCAGCTAAAAGCGGAATAGTGATTAAATCCAAAAGATATTTTTATGTTCAATAGATTCATACACAGGCCGGTCCTGTCGATAGTCATCTCGCTCATCATCGTTTTTCTCGGTGTGCTGGCGATGACACACCTGCCCGTTACCCAGTTTCCTTCCATTTCGCCACCGAAAGTGAACATCACTGCAGAATATCCTGGCGCAAACGGCGAACTCATGATCAAGTCGGTCATCATTCCACTGGAAAGAGCCATCAACGGCGTTCCGGGCATGAAGTATATGGCTTCTGATGCGGGTAACGATGGCGAAGCTACCATCCAGGTAGTCTTCAACCTGGGTACCGACCCCAATCAGGCCTCCGTAAACATTCAGAACCGTGTAGCCTCCGTAGTCAATAAACTCCCTCCACTTGTTGTTCGTGAGGGGGTAAAAATTACCCGAGAGGAGTCCAACATGCTGATGTACATCAACCTCTACAGCAAAGACCCCAAGATGGACCAGAAGTTCCTCTTCAACTTCGCCGACATCAACGTACTATCTGAACTGAAAAGGGTCGACGGTGTCGGCGTTGCAGACATCCTCGGTAACCGCGAATATGCCATGAGGATCTGGCTGAAACCCGACCGCATGCTCGCCTACAAAATTTCCGCTGATGAAGTGCTGGAAGCGCTGAACCAGCAAAGTCTTGAAGCCTCCCCAGGTAAAACTGGTGAGAGCTCTGGTAAACGTTCCCAATCATTTGAGTATGTGCTAAAATATCCGGGTCGCTTTACCACAAAAGAGGGCTATCAGAACATCATCCTCCGGTCCAGTGCTAATGGAGAAATCTTGCGCCTGAAAGACGTGGCCAACGTAGAGTTCGGAAGTTCCATGTACGACATCTATTCCAACCTGAACGGACATGCTTCTGCCGCGATTACTGTCAAACAATCTTATGGCAGTAATGCCAGTCAGGTGATCAAAGACATCAAGACCAAAATGGAGGAAATCAAAAAAACATCCTTCCCTAAAGGAGTGGACTATGAGATCAGCTATGATGTCTCCAAGTTTCTGAATGCCTCCATTGAAAAGGTCATCCACACATTGGTTGAAGCCTTTATTCTGGTAGGCCTTGTGGTATTCCTCTTCCTCGGCGACTGGCGTTCTACGCTGATCCCGGCGATTGCGGTTCCGGTATCGCTCATCGGGACCTTTGTGTTCATGCAGTTCTTCGGCATCACGCTGAACCTCATTACCCTATTCGCATTAGTGCTCGCCATTGGGGTCGTGGTCGATGATGCCATTGTGGTCATTGAAGCGGTACATGCCAAGATGCATGAAGAACACCTTTCCGCGTTTAAGGCAACCAAGAAAGCTATGCACGAGATCAGCGGTGCCATCATTGCCATCACCTTCCTGATGGCTGCGGTATTTATTCCCGTTGCTTTTATGTCTGGACCTGTGGGTATATTTTACCGGCAATTTTCGATCACGATGGCCACCGCCATCATCCTTTCCGGTGTAGTTGCGCTGACGCTCACACCTGCGCTTTGCGCCATGATGCTCAAAAACAATCATGGAAAACCAAAAAAGAAAAAAGGACTGGACAAGTTTCTGGATGGTTTCAATAACGGCTTTAACCGCCTTTCGGGGAAATATCAACGTATACTGGGCAGCATCGTCAACCGCCGGTCCGTTACTTTCGGTATGCTGATCGCCTTCTGTATCGGAACCTATTTCCTGAACAACAACCTCCCATCAGGATTTATTCCTAATGAGGATCAGGGGATGTTTTATGCCATCATCCAAACCCCTCCGGGATCCTCACTGGAGCGTACCAATCAAATTGCCGAACGCCTGCAGAAAATTGCCGAGGGGATGACAGACGTAAAGTCTGTTTCTTCCCTTGCTGGTTATGAAATCCTCACCGAAGGTACCGGTGCCAACTCCGGAACCTGTCTCATCAATCTCAAAAGCTGGGATGAACGCAAGCACAATGTCCAGGAGGTCATCCACGAGCTGGAAGAGAAATCCCGCGAGATTACTGGTGCCACCATCGAGTTCTTCCAGCCCCCGGCAGTACCAGGGTATGGTGCTGCAGGAGGTTTTGAACTCCGTTTGCTGGATAAGGCAGGAACCGGCGACTTCAAGAAAATGGAGACCGTGAGCCGAGACTTTGTAAAGGAGCTCAGCAAACGTCCTGAACTTTCTTCTGTGTTTACCTTTTACAGCGCCAGCTTCCCTCAATACATGCTTCGCGTAGACAATGACATCGCCCAGCAAAAAGGTGTTACCATTGAAAATGCCATGAATACCCTTTCCACGTTGGTCGGCAGTAACTACGAAACCAACTTCATCAAATTTGACCGTCAGTATAAGGTTATGGTTCAGGCATTACCACAATACAGAGCTCTTCCGGAAGATGTATTGAAACTTTATGTTAAGAACAACAAAGATGAAATGGTGCCCTTCTCTGCATTTATGAAAATGGAAAAGGTCTATGGCCTGTCTGAGATCACCAGGCACAACATGTACAATGCCTCGGAGATCAGTGGTTCATCTGCACCAGGTTATAGCAGCGGTGCTGCCATTAGTGCCATCAATGAAGTAGCTGCGAAGACTTTGCCGAGAGGTTTCGGCATAGACTGGGCCGGAATTTCCAAGGACGAGGTGGCACGTGGCAACGAGGCCATATATATCTTCCTCATCTGCCTCGGCTTCGTATACCTGATCCTTGCCGCGCAATATGAAAGTTTCGTCTTACCATTGGCCGTCATCCTTTCACTGCCAGCAGGGATCTTCGGGGCCTTCCTTGTATTGAAGTTATGCGGACTGGAGAACAACATTTACGCGCAGGTTTCCCTGGTAATGCTCATCG
>Ga0157373_10003120_pt1 | contig 12523 bp, 8 predicted proteins | sample C65metaG_FD_113460 | JGI IMG/M metagenome (GOLD analysis project Ga0157373, IMG submission 113460) | Corn rhizosphere microbial communities from Kellogg Biological Station, Michigan, USA - C6-5 metaG | ecosystem: Host-associated > Plants > Roots > Rhizosphere > Soil | place: USA: Michigan... | reverse complement strand
GTGCGGTGAGCTTCACGCGGGCAATCTCAGTGGCGGGGCCAGTGAGTCCGTCGATACGGTACGTCGCGGGGTAAACGTGGCGCTGCTTGCCGAGTGTCTGCACACGGGCATAGAAAATCTTGCCGCGCTCGCCATCTTCCTCGGTGGAAGTGTAGCGGTACTCACCCTTGGGCTTGGCAACCGGCTTCGGCTTGGCGACAACAGCCGGGACGCTGTATGCGGCACCGCCGACCAGTTCCTCAACCGGGATCGGCGTGTAGTTGCCGTCGATGGTCTTGCGGTCAGCGACGGGAACGACGCTCGAATACTGGTGGATGTCCCAGCGGTCGATCTTGCCCTCAAGAGCGGGGGTGTGATCCGGCTCATGGCCGGTTGGGTAGCTGCCGTAAGCGCTCCACCAGATGCGGTAACCCGCGTCAGTGATCTTGTCCCACGGGGCGTTGAGCCGGGTGCGACCAGCAGGGCAGTAAAGCCAGATTCGATTAGCCGGGATGCCGGTCAGTGCCTGCACACGGGACAGGAACTCGTAAGCCTTGTCCTGCGTCCAGAAGGTAGCGTTGTCATCCAGCGGCTCATTGTCGAGCGCGAGGATGTCGTGATCCTTGTCGAAGTCGTGCAGGTGCTTGACAAAGTAGTCAGCCTGCGTGGTAGGGTTACCCTTACCAACAACGTAGTAGTGACCGACACCAGTGATGCCCGCCTCACGCACTGCATCGACGTTCTCAGCGTAGCCATCCGCCACGTAGAGGCTGCCGGTGTTGTAACCGGCAGCCTTAACGATGACGAACTCCACGCCCTCACGTCGTGCCTGTGCATAGTCCATGCCGACCTGATAGCCGGAAACGTCAATGCCGAAAGTCATAGTTTAAATCCTTAAGTTAGGCGATGGGGAGGAAAATGCCGTCCCACGAGAACCAGCTAGGGTTCTTGTTCATAATGCCGTAGATGATGCCACGACCATCCGAGCCAATTTCCACGTTGGCAAGCGACCAAGTGCTGCCGCAGACGGTGGTTCGCATAGACGCAGCGGGGCGGGCCTCATCGGGAAGCCACAGAATGCAGTGGCCGCTACGGAAGGTACCAGACGACTTCTGCACAGAGCCACGGAGCATCACACCACCTGCGACCAGCTTGTAGGAGAGTCGGTAGCCGAAGTTAGGCTGCTTGGTGCCAGTCGGGTACGTGCATGGAATCCACGAACTGTCCACGATGGGGCGGTACCCGCCAGCCGCGTCAATCCACATACCAAACGTGCCTGTCGAAGAGTCGTAGAACGAGCCACCAGCCCAAGTGTTGATGCTGGTGTAGTTCTTGACAGCCGCAACGAAGGTGGCAAGGTTGGTGACCTTGAGGCCAGAGACGCTGACCCAGATACCGGTCGTGCGAAGGAAGAGACTTCCCCGGTCGAGGCCATCGCTCAGCGCATTGATGCTGACCAACGTGCCATCGGGATAGGCCGAGCCGGTCCAGCCGTTAAGCTGGGCCAGCGAGGTTGCGACCTTGACCATCTGGGCGTTGTTGATGCTGGTCGCCATCGTAGCGAAGGTGCCGTGAAGGTTGTCAACCGGATCGTTGATGTCCGGTACGGCGATCTTTCCAACCATTCCCATTATTCGCCGCCCTCCTCAGCCGCCGCCTGAAGGTGCGCTTCTAGTTGGGCCTCCGCAATAACTGCTCGCAGCGTTGCTTGAGCCAGTTCCTGCTGCAACTTATTCACTACAGTCTGTGCAATATCCATTGATTAATTTCCCTTAAAGTCTACAGTTATCCAGTATAGCATAAACAATTAGTTATCGTTAGTTCAGTCGGTAGTTCGTTGACAGCCCCAGCCAAGCACAAGCAGTGAAGGCGCGCACACGCACAGAGCCGGTGTCGAGAATCTGCAACTGCGCGGCACCAACGTCGCCAGCAATCGGGAGGTAAATCCACTCGTTGCCGCAGAAGCTAGTAGGAATGGTACCCACTACATATGTGACGTTTGCTGAGAAGTTAGCACTGATCTTATCGATAAGGCCGCGCACATAAATAATGTCGCCGATGCGTCGGAAGGCTACCGCCGTACCGCCCTGAGTCTGGTAGTCACTGGCGTAGGTCATGTTAACCCAGCCGGTGTCGTTGCTCTGGTAAATCTTGTCTACCCACAGCATACCGATCTCAGCGCCGTCAGTCTGGAGGGATGACGAACCGGATGTATACATATTCTTGTGGCCGACAGTCACACTAGCGCTGCCGCCCTCAAGGACCAACTGACCATTGCCAGTGTTCGGGGACGCGCTATAGGCGTAAATCTCAGCCTCAGAGCCGAACTCACCGGTAGTGCCATTTTCATAGAACTTGGCAGACGATCCAGAGATTTCAACGCGGCGACCGGAGGATGCACTGAGGTACTTACCACCAGTCATCGAACCAGTAACGGCAAGGTCACCGGAAATGGTACCGGCTGTCGCATTGACAGTGCCGGTGAACGTACCGCTCGAAGCAGTGAGCGCGCCAGTGAGCGCGTCCAGCTTGAACTTCTGTGCGCCGCTAGCGTCGTAGCCGAAGATACCAGCCGAAGTAAACTTAACACCAGTGTTGGCCGCTGGACTGCTCTGCATGGTGGTACCTGTGATGGTCACACCGCTCACGGCAGTCGCGGTGACGATGGCAGCCTGCAAGCTACCCACGTTAATGTCGTTAGCGGTGATCTTACCGGCAGCAATAATCTTGGCACGCACATCGGCACCATTGAGGCGATCAACGTTCAGGGTGCCCACGTCGATCTTAGCTGCGTCAAGGTTAGCGATCTTGGCATTGTTCACAGCAAGGTCAGCGATCTTAGCAGTGGTCACCACCGCATCATCAAGGATACCGGAGGCAGCGGTGATGGTCCCGGCAATCAGCTTAGATGCAGCGATAGAGTTACCGGCAAGGCGGTCCACGCTGATCGTGCCCGCCGTGAGCTTGCCCGCGTCGAGGTTGGCGATGACTGCGTTGTCGATGGTACGCTTAGCCCATGCGCCAGAGACGAACTCCCACTGCCCGATGATGAGCGACCCGGACTTCTTGAACCAAGTGTCGCCCGACACATAGGCGACACCATTAGCATCTGCGGTGCCCGTCGCGTCGGACGTGGAAAAGATGATGCGGTTCTTGCCGTTGGCAGCGGTGAGCGCCGTGTTCATTTTCGTGGTCGCATCGGTAGCAGCCGCAGAGATTGCAGCCGCCTTAGCCGCATCCGCCTTAGTGGTTGCATCGGTTGCAGCGGCGCTAATAGCAGCCGACTTTGCAGCATCCGCCTTAGCTTGTGCTGTCAGCGCCGCCGCATCAATCGCAGCCTGCTTCGCGGCATCGGCCTTGCTCTGAGCCGTGATAGCAGCCGCGTCGATGGCAGCCTGCTCAGCACCGTCAGCCTTCAACTGCGCGGTCGTAGCCGCAGCATCGATAGCAGCGGCCTGAGCAGCGTCTGCCTTAGCCTGCGCGTCAGCAGCAGCAGCGGTAGTGGCCGCAGCCTTAGCTGCATCAGCCTTCGCCTGAGCGGTGATGGCAGCAGCATCGATTGCTGCCTGCTGTGCGGCATCAGCTTTCGCCTGAGCGTCGGCAGCGGCTACATCGATAGCTTCCTGCTTAGCGTTCGCGGCATCGAGCAGTGCCTGAGCAGCCTTTGCGTCAGCCGAGTCCGCAGCACTCTGCGCCGTTGCCGCAGCCTCCTGACCAGCAGTACCAGCAGCCTGTGCGCTGTCAATCGCCTCAGTCACAGCAGCTTCGAGGTCGCCAAGGTCAACGCCCACAACCACAACAGAGACGGCGGCGGAAGGCGTAGTAACCTGATTGAGCCGGTCGATTCCAACCAGATGCACCCAATAAGTATTACCCTTAACCAGACCGGGGATAACAGACTTGCCAGCAATGAGCAGATTCTGCCCAGCCGACGTGTAGATACCCGTCTCGCTGTCGCTGATCTGTGCGAATACACCGGAGAACTGCACAGGGGGCTGGCCGTCCGACATGAGACCGTCCCACTCTACCGACACCACGCCCAGTTCAGACGTAACAATCGGGGTCGTCGGAGCAGCCATCACGGGGAGGTTAGCCGGGGTGGTCACGTCAAGCTCGTCGGAGAACGGGCCGGAAACCTCACTCGTAGCGATGGCGCGCACGATGAACGTGTAGTCCGTGCCCATTTCGAGGCCCAGCACAGTTGCGCTAGCGGTCTGGCTGGTGGTCAGTCGGAGGAAGGCCGGTTCCTCATCAAGCAGGGAGTCCTCAGCGAGAGGTACGGTGATGTCATCCACCGGGTCTTCGCTCACGTCAGCATCGGGAAGCTCAGGGGCAATATAGGTCTTGCGGCCCCAAACCTCGTACCGAATAATAGTGATGGGCAGGCCCGCCTCAGCGTCGTACTGCGGAGCCTCGTCCACCGGCTCGGGGTCGATAACAGCCGTGTCCTCGCCATCAAGGTCGCCCACGTTGTCATCGATAACCTCGGCCTCCTCGAAGATCACGACGGGTGCCTCAAGCGCCTGCGCGAATTCGACCGCATCCCACGTAAGGTCCACAGACCCAACGGCAGCGCCGTCCGTGTTCCAGTAGCTACCCGGAGTGGCGATCACGTTGACAACCTGTGCTGGCTCGGGATCGATGGTGTTGACCACTCCATCGACAGCATCCTGCACAGTGGCTGTGGTAGCCGCAACATCAGCCACCATGCGTCGGGTAGCCTGAACGCTGTTGCTTGTCTTTTCGCTGTGTACCTCAACGTCCTCAAGGCGCTGGGTTACTGCCCGCGCCCACTCCATAGCCGAAGCCGGGAGGACAGGGGTAGGAAGCTTTTCACTCATTAATTAATCCGTTTCAGAGGAGCGATTGTGTGGTCAAGGAAGGTTTGACCCGCATGTTCTGTGTTGAAATCACCGAAGGTTTTGCCTGCCCACGCCGTGTTGTGGTCAGAGAATTGGTTGTCGGACTCAGCCGTGTAGGAAATCTGATCTGGACCAGTCTCGACGGTGCGGATACGGTATTCGTTATCACCGTCTCGGAGTCGTGCCCCGGCCATACTGCCGAAGTCCAGCCCCATGTCAGCAACCGACCCGCTCACAGTCTTGACAAGCCCCGAATACTGCCCCAGTGTGCGACGTGCTACGCTGTATGCCTTGTCCAAGCTGGAGACGAACTCGTTATCGACGGACACGCCAATCTCAGTCGAAGTCTCATTAACTGTAAGTCCGGTCGGGAAGGTGAGCTTCTGCTTCTGCGTGAACACACCAGTACCGACGATACGGAGGGACGAAACAATGTCACCACCCCACGGCATACCGATGGAGTATGGGGCGTTCCGTGGGGAATTACCACCAGAGGAGATTCGCACCGTTAGGGTATTAGGCGCATTCTTCTTCTGCGTCACCTTGACGTAGCCGCCGTTCTTGTTCCACGTTGCGGGGTTCATTGGAGCCTTGGCGTTGTTAGCCATCACCGTGTAGGCGCTGCCATACTTGTAGTACAAGTCCATGCGCGACACACACCTAGGCTGCTGGATGGCGGTCAGCGTGGCGTTAATTTCAATATCAAACTCAAGAATCTCACCGTAGTCCACCATGTAAACCTGCGCGCTGCTATTCCAGCCATCGTTAGCCGTACCATTGGCTTCCTCGATCCACTCACCGGCAGGATAAACAATACGGTTAGTACCATAGCTGGTGTTGTACTGGAAGACTTCTATGCTCTGCGCGAGCTGTGTGGTGTCGAACGACCAGCTCGAAGAGATAAGATTGCTGCTGTCGGCACGCGAGGCGCGGGGGAGACGAAGGGTGATGATGCCGTCGATTACGGCAACCTCGACCCGCTCAGCAATACACATCTTCTTGATCTGCGTCCAAGCTTCCTCGCGCCAGCCGGGATAGATCACGGCACGCGAGGCAATCAGTGGATCAACGAAGATGTTCTTGGTGATCCCGCACAGAGCGAGGTAGTAGGTAAAGGCAGCACCAAGTGTGGTCTTCTGGGGCTGTGCGGTGACAACCGAGACAAGCTGGCCCAGCGGGGAGTCAGCCGTGAAGTGTGCAGCACCGTCGTTGTTTTCAACAGTTGTAATTATACCAGAGATAGTTCCACGGTCAGAGTCGGTGACCGTCAGCGTCGTGCCGAGGGTGCTGGCGCTGGCATCAGTGGTGTCGGCACTGGCGTTGATCTGGCCGATGCCACCCGACGTATCACCACCGATAAGCGGGGTGGAGTCCTCGCTGACAGAGTAGTCGGAGAGCGAGGGGTCAACCTCGCCATTAATAGTAAGTGTTATTTCCATATGCCAACCTCCACGAGAGTTGCAGTCATTCCTACTTTGTCAAGAGCGGCGCTGTACGCCGTCTGGGAGGGCTGGGAAGCGAAGGCGCAACCCGAGTGACCCTGACCCGAAATAAAGCCGCCACCGCTCGGCGTAGCCCCGATGGGCAGCACCTGAACAATGATCCCGGCAATGGTGAGCGTCCCAGCACCAGTGAGGCTCAATTCGAACCCGCTGCCAGCGACGGTAGTGTTGACCCGGTTAGGGGTATCCACCGGCAAGAGAGCGACAGGCCCGCCTGTACCGGTGTTGGGGGTGACCAGCACAGAGGGGGCGTTGATCGGTGCGCCTGTGTTGGGATCGGTCGCTGCCGCGACGGATGTACCATGCACTCCAACCCACGCCGTGTAGCCGGGTGGGATCGGAATGTAGATACTCTTGCTGACGCTCGTAGCGCTCAACGTATACACCGCACTCTTGCTCGGGTAACCCTGAGAATTAACCTCGGTGTCCACGATGGTAGGCTTGGCTTTTGAGAGCAGCGACGGTGCCCCCGGCTGAGCGGGGAAGGCCCAGCCTTGCGGCAGAACGTTCTTGTCCATCGTCATTGCATCGAGGAAGTAGATCAGGCCATCGCCGTAGACCCCTTCCGCATAGTCAGTGATCGGACGCAGCGTGTCACGGCTCGCAAGGTTCCACGCCATGTTGTAGACCTTGTGCGCTCCAGCAGAGCGGCGCACAGAGGCACCGCCGTTCAGGAACTGCGAACCGGCATCCCAGCCAGCCTTCGAATAGTCTGCATTGAAGGCTGGCTGGGGGACGTACTGCATGTAGGCTCGGGTACCGAACCACAGGCCGTTAGCCATTAGTTACTTCCTCTTTTCTTAGCGACCACGTTGGCCGCGTTAGCCGCCTGAGCGACCACCTTGTTTCCGATGCGAAGCTGGACGTTGCCAGCCTGTGCGAGAAGCTGACGGTCGTAAGCGCTAAGCTCGACAATCGTGACACCAGCCGTAGAACCACTTCGGCTACCACTGGAGCCGCCGTAGGATGGCACGTAGCTGTTGCTAGATGCCGCGACATAACCGCCAGTGGCGAACCCGCGCTGAGCCTGACGCATCAGGTCGTAAAGGTTATTCACGCCGATGTTCCGCACAGCAGCAGCCGTGAACACAAACTCACCATTGGAGAGTCGCGCCGGGATGGAGTCGGAGGTACCGGTGCCGGGACCGCTGATGTAACCACCAGTTGCGTGCCCGTCACCAAGACCGAAGCCAATGTTGGGGTTAGTAGCGTTAACCTGAATGTGGACGACACGCCAGTTATTGTTGGCAATCCAGCGGTCCAAGTCTCGCGCCGCGTCGTATGTGCTGAGCGCAGCTTCCAGATCGACCTTACCGCCGCTCTGTCGAGCCTTGAAATCGGCAATGTCCTTAGCGGCCTTGCTCGTGTCAGTGTTGAGTCGGATAGGCTTACCGGCGTTGTCCTTGCGAAGATCGTCAAGAATCTGATCGACAGTACGGGTACCCTCGGAGAGTGCCTTTTTTTTTTTAATGAGACGTCCACCACCGAGACGCTTAAAGTCAGCAACAACGGTTGGAGTCAGACCCGCGATGTTGGCCTCAACGAGCGAACGCGCATCCTTGCTCATCAGGTCGAGGTTGTCGAGCCAGTGCTGGAAACCTTCGTCGCTACCGTTGGCAATCGTATCGATAATCTCGGGCGAATACTTGGCCGCTTCCGCCGCCGCATCCTGACCGCCGCGCAAAGCAATCTTAGCGAGGTTGCCGAAGCGCTTCTGCGCGGTGACAATCTGGCCGTCCATCGTGGTCAGGAAGTCGTCAAGGCTAACCGTGGCAATGTCGGTGTAGTCTGAGACATCGTTACCAGCCTTGACCCACGCATCCTTGCCCTTCTGGTTAACGCGGTCAAGCGTACTCTGGTAAGCAGCGTTCATGTCATAGATAGACTCGGTGCCCTGATCGATGGAGTCCATAAACTGCAAGGCCGCATCGCTACTGCCGCCGAAGTTCGCGGTAACAGCATCCTTGGAAACACCAGCCATTTCAACCAGAGCATCGGTCATTTCCGACACACCGCCGCGAGCCGCCTTGCGGAGATTTTCGTCGGTGGCATCCATTTCGTGCCCATTAAGCGTGTTGGTCAATTCGCGCTTATAGTTCGGCATCCGCTCGATCAGCACAGAGAGCTGGTCGTCTGTCAGGTGGGCCGACGAGACGAGCTGCTGCATCTGGTCCTTGGCGACCTTGACGTTGCCAGCACCGACAAGCTGCTCGAACCCGGCATCCATCTTGCTCAGACCGGTGGTGATGTTGGCGAAGCTGTCTTCCTTGCCGACACGCCCAAGGTCTTTGAACGTCTCGCCAAAGTCGTTCCACATGCCGCCCTTGCCGATGTGGTCCAGACCCTTGCCAAGATTGTCGATGTCCGTGATGAAGGGCTTCAAGTCCTCATTTCCCCACGCACCGCCCTGATTGACCTTGATGCCCTTGAGCAGACTGAGGGAGTCCTTAGCAGCGATAAACTTGTTAGCCATCTGGTCTGCGCCGGTACCAGCTTCACGCGACTGCTTATCAAGCTGGAGCAGATAGTCGGCACCAGCGAATGCAGCCACGACAGCAAGCTCGGGGCCGATCTTCGACAGCGCAGAGTGCAGACCCTTGGATGCGGAGTTCCACACACCAGTAGCCTTGCTCGCAAGGCTCATGCGACCGGCCAAGCCGCCTACGTTCCCCTTGAGGTACGAGATATTCGTAGCCAGCCCGCTCGCAGTGGTGCTAGTCTTGGAGAATGAACCGCGCATCACGCCCATCACGTCGCGCATAGCCAGTGTGCTAGCCGCAACCCGACCAATGCCCGCGACAAGCAGGCCCAGTGCGCCAACGACACCAGCAATCACCACACCCATGCCAGCCAGTTCACCGTTTGTGATGTCCAGATTCCACATATCGAAGAGACGCACAGGCTCGTTGAGAGAGTCGCTGAAGTCGCGGACGCTGGTGGTGACGTTCGTGATAAGGTCGTTGAGCAGCCCGAAGTTGCTAGAGCCGATCTTGTCGAGCGTGGAAAGAATGTTCTGGAGCAGCACCTGAAGCTTAGCCCCAGTGGTGCCAGAGATAATAGCGTACTGCTTCTGAAGCTCGCCAGTAGCATCAGCCGCCTGCTCCAGCGAAGTCTTGAGCAGAGTGCCAGACTTGCCCGTGTTATCGGCAGCGCCAGCCAGCTTCTTCAGCAGTGGCACGTCGCGCACAGAGGTGATGCCGAGTTCCTTGAGAACAGCGTCAGCCCCGACACCGGCTTCATTAATCTTGCCCATGAACTTAGTGAAGACACCAGAGGCATCATCGTTCCACTGGGTGCGGAACTCATCGGCGGACATGCCGGAAGCCTTAGCCCACTTGTCAAGCTCGATACCGCCGTCAGAAACAGCAGCGCCGATCTTGCCGAATGCACGCTGGATCGTACCACGCGAAAGCTCGGGCGGGGCACCAACGGACGCAAGCGCACCCGACAGACCGATGATCTGGTCGTAGGAGTACCCGGCAGGGCCAGCAATAGACGCAAGCTGACCGGTAATATTAATGATGTCGCCTTCGGTCGCAACCGAGTTAGTGCCGACCTTAAGGATGGACTCAGCAAGTCCCTGATAGTTGCCATCGACGGATGGAATAAGCGCGTCAAGACGGCCAAATGCCGTAGCGGTGTCCTCCACCGAAACGCCAGTGGTCGCGGAGAACATAGCGGTAACCTTGGTGAAGTCAGCAACCTCGCTCTTAACAATACCAAGCTGACCAGCGAGGGTACCAATCTCGGTGAGCTTTTCCCAGCTAACCGGCAGCGTGTCAACAAGGTTGACGAACTGCGCCTTGAGGTACCCGACATCATCGCTGGATACCTTGGAAGTACGCGCTACCTCAGCGAAGGACTTCTCCCACGCAACAGCGATTTTGGTAATCCCCACGGCAGCGCCGACACCAGCGAGTCCGACTGCGGCAGCCGCACCAGCAACGTCGTAGAGCGCATACCGCATACCGCTAATGTTCTGCTGCTTGCGGTCCTGTGCCCGGGCAGCCGCTTCTTGCTCACGGAAAACCTGCCGACGCAACGCAATCTGGTTCCGAATGGCAGCGCTTTCCTTACGGTTAGCGGCATCCTGAATAAGAATCTGCTGGCGCAGTTCCTCGGTGATCTGCTTGCTCTTGGTCAGTTGCTGACGCGAGCCAGACTCAGCAGCCCGACCCTCAGCAGTCATAAGGATGGCCTGCTGGCGAATCTCTTCCGTGTGCTGCTTCTCAAGAGTCAGCGCTTCACGAGCGGCAGACTCCTTGAGAACACCCTGCTTACGGACTTCCTCGGTCTGCTGCTTCAGAACCGTAAGCTCAGTCTTAGCCTCGGTACCAGCGACACGCGCAGCAGACTCAGCCGAACCGTCGTTGGCCTTCTGGCGAGAAATCTTGCGGTCGTTCTGTGCGTTAAGATCGAGCCGACGAATTTTCGCAAGAGTCTCGCGGTAATTGGCAACCGTCTTGTCACGAGCAGCGCGAATCTTTGCTTCGTTGGCAATGACTGCATTTGCTGCCGCCCGCTGGTCAGCGGTCATCTTCTTGGTGGTATCCGTGGTAGCATTGCTCAGGTCACGGAATGCCTTCTTTGCAGCGCTAAGCGCACGCACAGCAGGGGTAGCATCAAGATCGATGCTACCCCTAATGTCGTTGTTATTCGACACGCGAACTACTTTCTGTTATACGGTGGAGGCCAACGCTTCCCGACGTGAGGGGAGCGGGTCATACGTGCCGTCTTCGTTTTTAATTCCGACAGCTACTGCGTAGTGGTACTCGCCAGCGCTTAGGCGCTCAGCACCGGGTTTCTCCTCGTAGTCCTTAATTTCCGCGTCGGCATAGCACGCACCGGTTTTAACTTCAAAGTCAATCGCGTTGTTCGTACTGTGGCACAGCCAGACAGGGTTGCCGCATGTCTTGCAGACTTCCTTCTCCAAGATGTATCCTGCTTCTTGGAGGCGGTAATCGTGAGAAGTCCAACCCGTCATCGGATCGGACTCCTCAAGTAGAGCCGCAGTGGGGCGTTGCCCTCTAGCAAGCGCAGACTGAATTCGCGTCAGATACGGCAAATTCTGCGGCCAAGTCAGCGCTTCTACGAGAAATCCGCGCTGACCGCACGATCAAAGATCGCGCCAATGTAGGTAAGTTCTGCTGCCCCGTCGAAAATCTTGTTAGCCTCGGAGACATACAGCGAATCGAGCAGGTCGGACACCTTCTCGGCAGTCCACTTGTCGGTGTTCTTGGCACCAGCCGCGTTCTCCACCGACAGAATGCTCTTGGCAATCAGGGTGTTGTTGAACGCCTCGGTGTACTCGGGGTTTTCCCCGCCATCGACATACGGGTGAGTGGCCTTAAGCTTATTGTGCAGTGCGCGGGTAGCGCTCGGGGCAAGTCCCTGCATGTGGAAGACCAGGCTAGCCACCAGTCGGTCGTGCAGTTCGGTAATCTCGTCCTCGTCCACAGCCTCGTCGTCGTCGGCAAGGCTCACGCCCTCAAGCTGCCTACGCTGCTCGCGCTCATCCTCAGCGATGAGGATACGGGCCATACGGAGTGCTGCATCACCATCCGTGTAGACAGTCACATCATGGGTAGGCAGGTTACTGCCCTGAACAAAGGCGAGGACATCGAAGTTCTCCTTGCTCGTCGCTTCCTCAACCGCAGCGTCAACATCGATATTTGCCATGTGCTTTTCCTCCAGAAAAGTATAAAGGGGAGAGAGTCATTTTAGACTCTCTCCCCATTATAGCAAGAAATTAATCTTTGTCAAACCTTAACTATTACGGCGCAGCAGCGGCAGCAACCTCAACGTAACCGGTGTAGGTACCCTGCGAAAGCAGCGGGACGGTGAACTGCACAGGGCCGTTGTCGCCACCATCGACGCTCCGGGTGCGGTCGTTCGAGAACAGGAAGCCCTCAACCGTGTCAGCCGCAGCGACCGCAACGCTGGACTTTTTGCCCAGACGACGGTACACGAAGAAGCGCTGGTCAGGCTCCTTGAAATATTCGAACGCCACGTTGTAGACAGAGGTAGTGTCCGTCTCGTCAGCGTCACGGAACATGGTCAGTTCGCCCTCGTAGTTGTCGAGGAGGCGGGTCTGCACGTTGCCGGTGTCCACGATGCTCGCGGTGTCGTCGGTGTCCGAGTCGGTCGGGTTCAGGGTGTAGCCACGGGTGACGGCCTGCG
>Ga0157373_10003112_pt1 | contig 12538 bp, 10 predicted proteins | sample C65metaG_FD_113460 | JGI IMG/M metagenome (GOLD analysis project Ga0157373, IMG submission 113460) | Corn rhizosphere microbial communities from Kellogg Biological Station, Michigan, USA - C6-5 metaG | ecosystem: Host-associated > Plants > Roots > Rhizosphere > Soil | place: USA: Michigan... | reverse complement strand
TTCACCGGCGCCGACATGTCCACCAAGCTCAAATTGCTCGGCGTCGACGTGGGTTCCATCGGCGATGCCCACGGCCACACGCCGGGCGCGCGCAGCTTCCAGTTCATCGACGAAACCAGCGCCAGTTACCGGCGACTGGTGGTGGACGCCGACGGCAAGCGTGTCATCGGCGCGGTGCTGGTGGGTGACAACAGCTACTACGACACCTTGCTGCAGTACATGCAGAACGGCATTGCCTTGCCCAAGGATGCCGCCAGCCTGATCCTGCCGACTTCCGAAGGCGCACCGACCCTGGGCCCGGCCGCGCTGCCCGCGGCGGCGACCATCTGCTCGTGCCACAACGTGACCAAAGGTTCGATCTGCTCGGCCATCGACGGCGGCTGCACGGACCTGGGACAACTCAAGTGCGACACCAAGGCCGGTACCGGTTGCGGGGGGTGCGCCGCGCTGGTCAAGCAGGTGTTCGAACATGAGCTGGTCGCCCGTGGCGTCAGCGTTGACAAAAGCCTGTGCGAACACTTCGCCTATACCCGCCAGGAACTGTACGCCCTGGTGCGGGTGGAAGGGATCATCAGCTTCGACGAACTGCTGGCCAAGCATGGCCGCGGGCACACCGGTTGCGACCTGTGCAAACCAGCGGTGGGCTCGATCCTGGCCTCGTGCTGGAACCAGCCGATCATGGACCCGTCGCTGGTGCCGTTGCAGGACACCAACGACACCTTCATGGCGAACATGCAAAAAAACGGTACCTATTCGGTGGTGCCGCGCATTGCCGGCGGGGAAATCACCGCCGACAAACTGATCGCTATCGGCGTCGTGGCGAAGAAATATGACCTTTACACGAAGATCACCGGCGGCCAGCGCATCGACCTGTTCGGCGCCCAACTGCACCAGTTGCCGGACATCTGGGCCGAGCTGATCGAAGCCGGTTTCGAAACGGGCCATGCCTACGGCAAATCCACCCGCACGGTGAAATCCTGCGTGGGCAGCACCTGGTGCCGTTACGGCGTGCAGGACAGTGTGCAAATGGCCCTGACCCTCGAAGATCGCTACAAGGGCCTGCGCTCGCCCCACAAGCGCAAGTTCGCGGTGTCCGGTTGCACCCGCGAGTGCGCCGAGGCCCAGAGCAAGGACGTCGGCGTGATTGCCACGGAAAAAGGCTGGAACCTTTATGTCGCCGGCAACGGTGGCATGCGCCCCCGGCATGCGGAGTTGTTCGCCACCGACCTGGATGACGAAACCCTGATCCGCTACATCGACCGTTTCCTGATGTTCTACATCCGCACTGCCGACAAGTTGCAACGCACATCGGTCTGGCGTGAAAGCCTGGAGGGCGGCCTGGACTACCTCAAGGACGTGATCATCGACGACAGCCTGGGCCTGGGGGCCGAGCTCGAAGCCCAGATGCAACTGGTGGTCGACCGCTACGAATGCGAATGGGCCAACGCCCTCAAGGATCCGGAAAAACTCAAGCGTTTCCGCACGTTCGTCAACGACAAGCGCGGCGATCCGGATGTGCATTTCGTCCGCGAACGCGGCCAGCGCCGGCCGGTTCACGCCGGTGAACTTCACCTGATTCCCGTTACCGAGGAGGTGCTCTGATGAGCCAGTCAAACGTCGTCCGTATACCAACCGCCGAAGCCCAGGTGCAATGGCGCGCCCTGTGCAGCCGCGAAGACCTGGTCCCCAACTCCGGCGTAGTCGCCTGGCACGACGGCAGCCAGGTGGCGCTGCTGTACCTGCCCGAACAGCAGGACAAGCCGCTGTACGCCATCGACAACCGTGACCCCAAGTCGGGCGCGAATGTCATCGGCCGCGGCCTGTTGGGCAGCATCAAGGGTGAACTGGTGATTGCCTCGCCGATGTACAAGCAGCATTTCCGCCTGGAAGACGGCCACTGCCTGGAATACCCGGAACAGCGCCTGCGGGTGTGGCCGGTGCGGTTGAATGGTGATGTGGTGGAGATTGGTGAGGATTGATCGCGCCTTCGGGAACACTGCTTTTGTGGCGAGGGGATTTATCCCCGTTGGGCTGCGCAGCAGCCCCAAATATTTTTGCCGCTGCGGTGTATCAATCGGAATGCAGGGGGCCGCTTCGCAGCCCAACGGGGATAAATCCCCTCGCCACAGGGATTGTGTCTGAATCGAATTTTGCTGTTTGCCCTTTATGTGAAGTTGGGGATCGATAATGAAAACCGCCGCTCAACTGGTGAAACTCAAGAGTGTGCAGAACCAGCACGTCCACAGCATTGCGCCCGAGCAGACGGTGCTCGAAGCCCTGCGGATCATGGCCGAGAAGAACGTCGGCGCGTTGCCGGTGATCGAGGACGGCCAGGTGGTGGGTGTGTTCAGCGAGCGGGACTATGCGCGCAAGATGGTGCTGCACGGCCGCTCTTCAGTGGCAACTCCGGTGCGCACTATCATGAGCGCGCCGGTGGTCACCGCCGACAGCCAGCAGAGCATCGAACGCTGCATGGAGGTCATGACTGACAGCCACCTGCGGCACTTGCCGGTGCTGGATAACGGGCAGTTGATCGGCTTGCTGTCGATTGGCGACCTGGTGAAACAGGCCATCGTCGAGCAAGCGGATCTGATCCGGCAGTTGGAGCATTACATTCGCGGGCATTGAGACCGCACACACAGGTTCCTATGGGTGCAAGGACTTGCCTTGATGCCAGGCGGCCGGCGCTAACCCTGTGGGAGCAAAGCTTGCTCGCGATAGGGGCAGACCAGTCGACATTGTTGCTGGCTGACCTACCGCAGTCGCGGGCAAGCCTTGCTCCCCCAGCCCACAGCGCCTACTGGCTCGGCCCGGGCCGATGCTGGCGCAACAACTCGATCTGCTGGGCCGGAATCAACTCGCGCAAGGCCTTGTAGAGCGCTCGGGTCTCCAGCAGGTTCCAGATACGCAGCATGGTTTCCAGCGCATCGAGGGGTTTGCTGATGAAGTCCCGGGCACCGAGGGCCAGGGCACGCAGACGGGTATCCCGGGTGGCGTCGGCGGTCAGTACCAGGATTGGCAGGTAATCGTTGGCCGGGATGCGCCGGTTGAGTTGTTCCAGCACGGCGAAGCCGTCGAATGCCGGCATGTGCAGGTCGAGGATGACCAGGTCCGGTTCGAAGCTGTTGAACAGATCCAGGGTGCGCAGGGGCTCGGTGCTGCTCAGCACGTTGTGCAACCCGTCGCGGGCCAGCAGTTGTTCCATCAGGTCCAGGTTGGGGCGCTGGTCGTCGATGATCAGGATGCGCAAATCGCGATTCATGCAGGCTCCGGTAAATAACGTTCAAGGTGGGCCAGGAAGGCCTGGATATGGATGGGTTTGGTCAGGATCGCCGTGGCGCCCGCAGCCTGAAGGGCTCGATGGGTCAGGTCGCTGGCATCGGCCGTGATCATCAACACCGGGGTGGACGCGGTGGCCGGGGACTGGCGCAAGCGACGCAAGACTTCCAGGCCCTCCAGGTCCGGCAGGGTCACATCCAGCAGGATCAGCTGTGGTGCATGCTGACGCGCCAGGTCCAGGCCCATCTGGCCTTGCATGCTCGACAATAACTGGATGCCGGGACGGCGCTGCATCAGGGTTTCGATCAACGCCAGGCTCGACAGGTTGTCCTCGATGCACAAGACCCTGCCGTGATACTCGACGGGGGGACGGGTAACCGCCAGGGCCGCGATAGGCGGCAAATGCGTGGTGACGACCTGGGCACCCGGCAACTGCAAGGTGAAACAACACCCTTCGTTCGGCACGCTGCGCACCTGGAGATTGCCCTGCATCATCTCCAGCAGGCTCTTGCTCAGGGACAGGCCGAGGCCGGTGCCTTCGACCTGGGGATCGGCGCCCAGGCGTTCGAACGGCTTGAACAACTGGTCCAATTGCTCCGGGGCAATGCCGCGTCCGGTATCGCTGACGGCAATGTCCACTCGTTTGTCCAGGACCGCCACCTCAATGCGCACTTCACCCTCGGGCCGGTTGTATTTGATGGCGTTGGACAACAGGTTGAGCAGCACCTGGACCAACCGCTGACGGTCGGCCAGCACGCCGCTGCCCTCGGGCAGCGACGGCAGTTCGACCAGACGAATGCCGGCGTCGGCGGCCATGGGTGAAACCAGCGTCAGGGCTTCGTGCAGAACCGTCGCCAGGGCGATGGGCTCGATGTTCAGCGGCAAGCGACCCGCCTCGATCCGGGCGATGTCCAGCACCTCGTTGATCAACGCCAGCAGGTGCTGGCCGGCGCGCAGGATGTGGCTGACGTGGGGACGCTGGCCGGCCGTGGAGTCCATGTCCAGCAGCTGCGCGAAGCCGAGGATGGCATTCAAGGGGGTGCGCAGTTCGTGGCTCATGCGCGAGAGAAACTCGCTCTTGGCCCGGCTGGCACTTTCCGCTTCTTCGCGGGCGGTGCTCAGGGCGATCTCGGCGGCGCGCCGGTCGGTGATGTCCCGGGTGATCTTGGAGAAACCGCGCAGGGCGCCGGTACTGGCGTATTGGGCGGTGATGACCACGCTGGCCCAGAAACGGCTGCCGTCCTTGCGACAACGCCAGCCTTCTTCCATGTAGTGGCCGTCGCGCATGGCTTCGCGCAAGGCCATCTCCGGATGCGCCGGGCATTCTTCGGCCAGATAGAAAAGCGAAAAATGCCGGCCGATGATCTCCTGCTCGGTGTAGCCCTTGATCCGTTCGGCGCCGGCGTTCCAGGTGGTCACATAACCCTTGGCGTCCAGCGCGAATATCCCGTAGTCCCTCACGCCGTCGATGATCAGCCGCAGGCGTTCCTCGTTGTCGCGCAGGGCCCGCTCGCGTTCGGCGAGTAATTGTCCGGCTTCCACCAGGCGGGTGCCCAACTGGCCGATTTCGTCCTGCTCCGGCGGTTGGGGCAGCAAGGGTTGGCCCAATGCCAGGCGCTGGGCATTGCCTTGCACCTGCTGCACCCGGGCGACGATGCCCTTGGAGAGGAACAATACCGCGACAATCGCGCCGAACAGCCCGCACACCGCGGCCAGCAGAGTGGCAAGCAACAGCCGCATGCGCGTGGCCGATGCGGCGGCACTACGCTCGGCGAGCAGCGCATCTTCGCGGATGCGCATCGCGTTGATCTGTTCGCGTAGCACGTCCAGCACTTGCTTGTTCTTGATCAGCAGCGCGGTGATGGCTTCGGCGTCATCGCCCTTGCCATTGCGCAATTCCACCAGCCCGCCGAGTTTTTCGTCGATCCGCGGGGTGATGGTCTGGAGGTGTTCGCGCACCCTGGCATCGCGGATGTTGTGGTCCAGGCGTTGCGGCGCGGCCTCGATCAACAGGGTGGCCTGGTCATAGCCGGGCAGGAAGTCCTCGCGCCGGGTCAACAGGTAGCCACGCACACTGGCCGCCGCTTCTGCCAGCAGGGTATGCACCGTCTGGATATCGCCCTGGACGCGCAATACCCGACGAACATCTTCTTCGGCCCGGGCGGTCTGGCGCTCGGTGATGTAGATCAACACCAGTGACAGCAGCAGCACCACCAGCGGCAGGGAAATCACCACCAATGCCTTGCCCCGCAGCGGCAGGTCGGCCCAGCGGCGGGCAGCGAGGTATTTCATGGCCATTGTCCGGCGGGTTGTGCCACCAATCCCAGGGCAATACCGCGCACGGCGGCCTGGGTCCGGTCGGCGGCTCCCAGCTTGCCGATGACCCGTTCCACGTGGGCCTTGGCCGTCCCGGGGGCGATGCCGAGCTTCTCACCGATCTCACGGTTGCTGAAGCCGCCCGCCACCAGTCCCAGCACCTGGCGTTCCCGCGCGGTCAGGGCCTGGAGCTGCGCGGCGCCGCTGGCGCCACGTTCGGTCATGCGCCGCAACAGGCGCGCACTGACCGAACTGTTCAATGCCTCCTCGCCCCGAGCGACCCGTTTGAGTGCGTCCAGCACCTCATCACGGCTGGCATCCTTGAGCAGATAACCGACGGCGCCGGCACCGATGGCCGCCTCCAGGTGGTCGGGGCTGTCGTCCATGGTGAAGATCACCACCTTAATACCCGGTTGGCGCTGCTGCAGGATGCGCGCCGCCCCCAGGCCGTTGAGCACCGGCATGCGGATGTCGAGAATGGCGATGTCCGGTTGCAGCCGCTCGCACAGGTCGAGGGCTTCCTGGCCGTCGCGGGCCTGGCCGACGACCTCGAACCCGGCGTTGCCGGCCAACAGGGCGATGAATCCGGCGCGGGTGACTTCGTGATCATCGGCCAACAGCAGCCGTAAAGGAGAGGTCATGGATGTGCTCCGTGAATGGTCAGCGGCACGCTGGCCAGCAATCGGGTACCGTCGCCGGGCTCGCTGAGACACGTCAATTGGCCTCCCAGCAGGATGGCTCGCTCCTGCATGGCAGCCAGGCCCAGGTGGCGGGTGCCGTTGGTTTCGATGGGCTGCTCCAGGGCAAAGCCACGGCCATTGTCCTCCACCCGCAGGGCGGCCCGGTCGTCGCTGATCGAGAGCCCCAGGCTGACATGGCAGGCCCGAGCGTGCTTGAGAATGTTGTTGATGCCTTCCTGGGCGATGCGGAACAGGGCGATTTCGGTGTTGCCGGGCAGGCGCGCGCTGCTGTGTTCGACCCAGTCCACCGTCAGGCCGGCTTCGCGCAGGCGATCGGCTTCCTTGTCGACGGCTTTGTACAGGCCGAAATCATCCAGCACATGGGGGCGCAGACCACCGATCAGTTGCCGGCCTTCACCGACACAGCCCTGGGCCAACGCCAGGATGGTTTGCAATTCGTTCGCTAGGTCGGGCGGCAACGCCGGGCAGCGTCCGGCGAACCCCTGCAAGCGCTGATGCAGGCCGGCGAGGTTCTGCGCCAGCCCGTCATGCAGGTCATACGCCACGCGCTTGCGTTCGTCTTCCTGGGCCGTGAACAACCGGTGGACCAGTTCGGACATGGTGCGCTCGCGGGCCTGGAGGGCTTCGAGCAGCCGATGATTCTCCAGGTGCGCGGCCAGCAGGGTCGTCAGCAGTTGCAGGGATTCGATGTCTTCGTTGTCGGGCGCGCTGATGACCACGCTGTTGCCCAACAGCAACACGCCGAACACCGTGCCGTCGGCGGCTCGCAGCGGCACTCGCAGGACCTGGGGCAGGGGGCTGTCGGGGTATTCGAGCCATTGCGGACCCGGTACCGGCGAATCGGCGAGGCGGGCGAGCCAGTCGAGGCGCTCGCCGCTGCCATGGCAGGCGAGGGCGCTTGCCGGCTGATCAGGCGTCCATTCCAACAGCAGACCATGGTCCATGGCGACGAACGCGCAGGCCCTTTGCACCACGCGCTGGCGCAGCTGCGCCAAGGGCAAGCGGGTCAGCTCGTGGCCGGTGCCCAGCAACAGGCCCAGGCGCGCGGCGCGGCTTTGCGACTGACGATACTGGCTGCGGATGGCCAGAGCGCTGCCGGGATCAGGGGGTGGGCTTTGCATGGGGGCTCCAGCGTGAAAAAGACCGGTCCGGTCGTGACGTCGGTATTAGAGCGCGTCATCGACGCCGGGCCTATCTGCCGATCGGCATAGTAGATGGGCACCGGTTGGCCGATGGCGAGGGCTGCTGCGAACGGCAAAGTGGGGTCATTGAAACCGACGCTATTAATACCGAAAGGAACGCTACGATGAAAATGAAAACCCTGGCCCTCGCCACTTTTTTTGTACTGACCACGCCTTTTGTCCATGCCGCCGATGCAACGCCTTTCGTGTATCGCACCGTGGCCGAACAACCCAAGAACGTGAACGACCGGGAAATCGCTGCGCTGTTCGACCAATGGAACAAGACCCTGCAGACCGGCAGTGCCACCGCGATGACCAGCCTCTATGCGCCGGATGCGATTCTGCAACCGACCCTTTCCAACAAGGTGCGCACCACGCCGGCACAGATCCAGGATTATTTCGAACACTTCCTGGCGGGCAAGCCGGTCGGGCAGATCAACTACCGGGAAATCCGTCATCTGGGTCCCGATGCGGCGATGGACAGCGGGGTCTACACCTTCACCCTGACCAATGCCGATGGCAGCAAGAAGGATGTGCAGGCGCGCTACACCTACCTCTACGAGCGCTTGAACGGGCAGTGGAAGATCATCAACCACCACTCTTCGGCCATGCCGGAAGTGCCCCAAGTCCTGCACGCCAGCCACTGATATCCCACGCTAAAAAGCGCCCTTGATCCCAAGGGCGCTTTTTTTCGTGTGCCAGAAAGATCCCTGTGGGAGCGAGCCTGCTCGCGAAAGCCTCTGACCAGTCACCAAAAATGCAGGCTGACAGACCGCCATCGCGAGCAGGCTCGCTCCCACAGGGGATTGGCGGCCAAACGCGGAAAGTGGATTCACCGGGAACAATGTGGGAGCGAGCCTGCTCGCGATGGCGGTGGCTCAGCTTGCATCACAACCCTCGGTTTCCCCCTTATTTACACATCTCGCCGCACAAAGAACTTGGATTAGCTCGCGAACATTAATTAGAATCAGTCTCATTTAAGACATTCCATGCGCAGGGCTTCTTGACATGTTTGATGCAGCTACGCCGACGGAGCACTCCCTTCATGCCTTGTACCGTGATCATGGCGGCTGGCTGGAAGGCTGGTTGAGGCGGCGCATGGGCAATGCCTGGGATGCGGCGGATCTGCGCCAGGATACCTTCCTGCGGGTACTGTCCAGTGCCCAACCGCTGGCGGACCTGCACGAACCACGCGCCTATCTGCTCACGGTGGGCAAGCGGTTGCTGAGCAACTTCTACCCCCGCCGCAACCTGGAACAGGCTTACCTCGATGCCCTGGCGAGCCTGCCCGAAGCGTGCGTACCGTCGCCGGAGCAACGCTGGCTGCTGCTCGAAACCCTGCACGCCCTGGACGAGTTGCTCGATGGCCTGCCGCCCCAGGTGCGGCGGGCTTTTTTGTGGAGCCAGCTCGAAGGCCTGGGCTACCGGGAAATCGCCGAGCGCATGCAGGTGTCCGAACGCACCGTCAAGCGCTACATGGCCCAAGCCTATGAGCATTGCCTGCTGGTGGACTTTTGATGCGTCCGGCCCCGTCGTCCGAGGCTCGGGACGTCGCCCGGGCGGCTGCCCGCTGGCTGACCCTGATGGAGTTCGGCGGCAATGAGTTCGACTCCGCCGGCCTGCAACGCTGGCGCGACAGCAGCGCCCACCACGAAGCGGCCTGGCAGAAGGCCCAGCGACTGCGTCAGCGCTTCGCCGGGGTGCCGCCTTCGCTGGGCATGGCGACCCTGGATCGTCCGGCCTTGCCCCGGCGCGCCGTACTCAAGCGCGCATTGGGTGTCGCCGCGCTGGTCCCGACGGCCTGGATGCTCGGCCGGGCGTTGCCCCTGGACGCCTGGCGCGCCGACCTGCACACCGCCACCGGTGAACAGCGACGCTGGTCGCTGGTCGACGGCAGCCTCTTGCAATTGAACACCGACAGCGCCGTGAATCTGGACCTCAAGGCCCGGCGCCTGAGGCTGGTGCAAGGCGAAATGGCCCTCAAGGTCAGCGGCGTCACGCCCTTGGCTGTCCAGGCGCCCTATGGGCTGATTAGCGTCAGTCGGGGTGAAATCTGTGCACGCCTGGGCGAGCAAGGTTGCCGGGTGTCGGTGGTCAGCGGTTCGGCACAGCTGCAACCGTTGCACGGACCTGTGCTGCGGCTGGAAGCGGGCCAGCAGGTCAGCCTCCACGCTGCAGGCGCAGGGCCGGTGACCGGGCTCGACGTCACGCAACCGGGTTGGCGTGACGGGGTGCTGGTGGCGCAGAACCAGCCGCTGGGGGACTTTCTCCGTGAGCTGGGCCGCTATCGCCCGGGCGTGCTGCGCTGGGACGACGCCCTGGAATCGCTTCGGGTGACCGGCAGTTTCCGCCTGGAGAACACCGATAAAGTCCTTGCTTTGCTCTCGGCCAGCTTGCCGCTAGACGTGCAGATGCGCACCCGTTATTGGGTCACCCTGACGCTTCGAAAAAATATCGCCTGAAGCCTGTCCCCTTTTTTTGTCTCGCTTGTCATTCAAGGCAAGTGAACAAAAACGAGAGCTCCTTCCAATGTCCGCAGTAGTCCCTTTGCATGTTCGCCCGGCCCTTGCCGGCTGGCGTCCGCTGTTGAACCTGAGTCTCATGCTGAGCCTGAGCGCCAGCCCGTTCCTCATCTCATCCAGCCAGGCCGAAGAAGCGGCTCGGCGCAGCTACCAGGTGCCGGCGGGCAGCCTCAGCGCGGCACTGACCCGCTTCGCCGGGTTGGCGGGGGTCAACCTGTCGGTGGACCCGGCCCTGGTGAGTGGTCGCAACAGCACCGGTCTTTCTGGGGAGTATGGGGTGGAGGAGGGTTTTGCCCGATTGCTGCAAGGTTCCGGCCTGCAATTGCAATCGGTGGGCGAACAGGCCTACACCCTGGCCCCGGCGCCGGAGGGCGGCAGCCTGCAACTGGCGCCCACCTCGATCCTCGGCGCCGCCAGCTCGGAGGAGGGCGAGGCGTATGCCGGCGGCCAGGTCGCCCGTCGTGGTTCCCAAGGCTTGCTGGGCTCGCGCGACTTCATGGAAACGCCGTTCAGCATGACCACCTACACCAGCGAGACCGTCAAGAACCAGCAGGCCCGAACCCTGGGCGACCTGGTCAACAGCGATCCTTCGGTGCGTGCGACCAACCCGGCGGGTGGGCGGTATGAGCAGTTCACCATTCGCGGTTTCAGCCTGTTCAACAGCGATGTGGCCTACAACGGCCTCTATGGCATCCTGCCGACCTATACGATCGACATGGAAATGGCCGAGCGCGTCGACATCCTCAAGGGACCGAGCCAGCTCATCAACGGTATTTCGCCGCGGGGCAGCGTCGGGGGCGGGATCAACGTGGTGCCCAAGCGCGCCACCGACAAGCCCATCACCTCGTTCACCGGCAGCTACGCGTCCAACAACCAGCTCGGCGGTGCCGTGGACGTGGGCCGGCGCTTTGGCGAGGACAACAAGTTCGGCATCCGCTTCAACGGCGTGAAACAGTCCGGCGATACCGAGTGGGATCACCAGAGCGTGGACCGCGAGATGGCGGTGGTTAGCCTGGATTTTCGTGGTGAGCGGCTGCGTGTCTCCACGGACATCGGCCACACCGAGCGCGATACCGATGCGCCGCAGGAGCGTGTCCAGGTCGGCGCCAATGCACAGGTTCCCCATGCCAGCGATGTGCGCAACAACTATGCCCAGCCCTGGAGCAAGGCGCGCACCAATGACACCTTCGGCATGGTGAACGCCGAATACGATGTCAGCGACTCGACGATGCTGTATGGCGGTGTCGGTGCGCGTGAGAGTCATCACGATTTTCTTCGGCATAACGTTTCGGTCACCAATGACGCGGGTGATTTCACTGTTTCCCCCCGGGATTTCACCCGGGACGAAAGCGTCCGTACAGCCAATGTCGGGGTGCGCAACTGGTTCCACACCGGGCCGGTAAGTCATGAGGTCAACCTGGCCGCCAGCTATTTCTACATGGACTTCACCAACGGCGGTGCCCGCTATGCCAACGGCAGCAGCAACCTGGATGACCCGGTGGAAACCACGACGCCAGGCACCCCTACGCGCAAGGATGACAAGGTCTACACCGAGAATCACTTCAGCGGTGTGGCGTTGTCCGACACCCTGGGGTTCTTCGATGACCGCTTGCTGCTGACCCTCGGCGCCCGCTGGCAGCGGGTGGAAGTGGACGACTGGACCGCGGGCGTCAAAGGTGCAACTGCCTATGACGAGGAAAAAGTCTCGCCATCGGGCGGCATCCTGTTCAAGGCTACCGATAAGCTGTCGCTGTATGCCAACTACATGGAAGGCCTGAGCCAGGGCAAGATCGCGCCATCAACCTCGATCAACGAGGACGAGATTTTCCCGCCATTCATCAGTCGCCAGGTCGAGGTAGGGGCCAAGTACGACGCCGGTCCGTTCGCCTTGACTGCCGCTCTGTTCCGGATCAAGCAGCCGGCCTACGCCACCGACGCCACGACACGTGTCTTCGGCCCGAACGGCAAGCGCGAAAACACCGGCGTGGAACTGAGCGTCTTCGGTGAACCTGTGGAAGGCACCCGCCTGCTCGGTGGCGTGATGTACATCGACAGCGAGCTGACCAACACCACCGGCGGCACTTACGATGGCAACCGCGCGCCGGCCACGCCGAAATACAACGTCAACCTGGGTGCCGAGTGGGACGTGCCGACTGTGCAGGGCCTGACCCTGACCAGCCGCGGCATCTACTCCAGCTCGCAGTACCTGGACCAGTCCAACACCAAGGAAATCGATTCCTGGGTACGCTTCGATGTCGGTGCGCGCTATGGCTTCAAGGTCGATGAGAAGCACATCACCCTGCGTGCCAACATCGAGAACGTGGCGGACAAACGCTACTGGAGTTCGGCCGAGGCTTCGGACGACAGTGAACCGGGTCTGACACTGTCGACCCCGCGCACCTACCTTCTGTCGGCTACCGTGGATTTCTAAGTTGCGTACAGCTCCAGGGACGGAGCTAATTTCCAATAGTTATAGATCGTTCTGATATTGATTGATATTAATCTGCAATTATTTGAGGACTGTAATTCGATATAAAGC
>Ga0157373_10003111_pt1 | contig 12542 bp, 18 predicted proteins | sample C65metaG_FD_113460 | JGI IMG/M metagenome (GOLD analysis project Ga0157373, IMG submission 113460) | Corn rhizosphere microbial communities from Kellogg Biological Station, Michigan, USA - C6-5 metaG | ecosystem: Host-associated > Plants > Roots > Rhizosphere > Soil | place: USA: Michigan... | reverse complement strand
TTGCTGTCGCAAACGCTGGTGGTGCACATGCTGCGCACGCAAAAGATTCCGTTTATCCAGAGCCGTGCGGCGCTGCCGGTGCTGCTGACCACTGCGTGTGTGATGATCGCCGGCATTCTGCTGCCGTTCTCACCGCTGGGCGCGATGGTGGGATTGGTGCCGCTGCCATGGTCTTACTTCCCATGGCTGGTGGCAACGCTGCTCGGTTATTGCGTGGTCGCGCAGGGCATGAAAATGCTCTACATCAAGCGCTTTGGTCAGTGGTTTTAAACACATGGAGGTGAAATGCGTAACCGCAATCTCAATAAGGTGGTGTTTCACCTGATAATGATGATGGTTGTCATGGTGGTGTTAACGCTGGTGTTTCGTTAATGAAAAAAGGGCAGGATTTCCTGCCCTTTTCTTTACTCTTCGTCGGGCTGATAATACTGCACGCCGATCTCAATGCGCTCGCGGCCGCTAGCTACACGATGGCGATTGCTGTCGCGCAGCGAATAGATGCAGCCGCAATACTCCTGCTGATAGAAACGTTCGCGCTTGCTGATCTCAATCATGCGTGACGAGCCGCCACCTTTCCGCCAGTTGAACTCCCAATAAAGCATATCGGGATAGTGCGCCGCCGCGCGCACGCCGCAGTCGTTAATCTGCTGCATATTCTTCCAGCGCGAAATGCCGAGTGAACTGGTGATCACCGGGAAACCGTTTTCATGTGCATACAGCGCGGTGCGTTCAAAGCGCATGTCGAAACACATGGTGCAGCGCACGCCACGTTCCGGTTCCCACTCCATGCCACGTGCCCGCTCAAACCAATTGTCTTTATCATAATCGGCATCAACAAAGGGCACGCCAAACTGCTCGGCAAAGCGGATATTCTCCTCTTTACGCAGCTCATACTCTTTCAGCGGATGAATGTTTGGGTTGTAGAAGAAGATGGTGTAATCGATGCCGGAAGCCAGCATCGCTTCCATCACTTCGCCCGAGCAGGGCGCACAGCAGGAGTGCAACAGGACTTTATTATGACCGTTGGGTAAGGGCAGCGGCTGGCGGGTAAAGGTGTCAGACATGAGCATTATTGGTTAATGGAGTGTTGGGTAAAGTCTAAGGGGATAGCGTTAAAGATGCAAAGTTGAGGGAAAACAGGCAATAAAAAAAGGCCGCAAACGCGGCCTCTGGATTGAGCGACGAACCTTATTCAGTCACTTTCTTTTTCAGATCGCTGGCACCTTCTTTGGTTTTATTCCAGCCTTTCTGCGTGCCTTCTTTGGTGGCATCCCAACCTTTCTCAGAACCTTCTTTGGTTTTGTTCCAGGCTTTCTGCGTACCTTCGCTGGCTTTGCTGGTCAGGTTATCGCTTTTGCCTTCTGCCGCATGCTTCGCTTTCAGCTGCTGCTCTTTACCTTCGTTCTGCGCCTGATGCAGTTTTTCTTTAGCGGTATTCGCACCGGCCTGCGCGTTAGCGACAGTTTCATCAGTTGCATGTGTGGTCGCGGCAAAAGCCGAAGATGCCATCAGAATGGCTGACAGTGCAATAATGGTCTTTTTCATAATTCCCTCTTTCATGAAATATGTCGTCTCAGGTAATCATCCTGGCACAGGCCGGGATGGAAAGATTTAAGAATAAACCAGGAATGAAAAAGGTCTAGTTTCGCTGGCAAAATCACCAGCAGATAGCATTTTAGGTTGTTGCAGGAAGGGATAAGAGCCACCTGAGCGGTGGCTCTGCAATATTAATCTGCTATCTGCCTGGCGCAGCATAGCAGTGGCGCAACGTGCAACGGTTGCGTACCGAGGTTGGCAATCAGGGATTGAACTTTACGCTGGTAACGTTGTGGAATCCGGGTGGCAATAAACACGCGATAGTCGAGGCGTTTATCGCCAGCCTGCCTGAGCTGTGGAGCCGCCTCTACTCTTCGTCGCGCTCTTTAGCGGCGCGCTGACGATCATAGAACTCATCTTCGGCGGCGATGATCTCATCCATCAATGAGTTCATATCCACTTCATGCACCTCTTCTACGAAGAGACCGGTGAGCGGCGTTTCTGGCGTCAGCTTTCCATCTTCATATAACTGCCAGATCTCTTTCGCATAGCGCGTTTGCAAAATCTGCGGAGCATATTGACCGTAATAGGCGGTGATATTGTTCACATCGCGCTCAAACATCGATTCAGCGTGGTTGTTTGCCGCGGCATCAACCGCTTGTGGCAAGTCGATAATCACCGGTCCGTTGGCATCCTGCAGCACGTTGAATTCCGACAGATCACCATGAACAATGCCGGCGCACAGCATGCGCACGATATTGCGGATCATGGTATCGAAATCCTTCAGGGCGTTCTCTTCGGTCAGGAACACATCGCTCAGGCGTGGCGCAACCAGACCTTCTGCGTCTGTGACCAGCTCCATCAACAAAACGCCGTCGATGCAAATGTAGGGCTGCGGGACGCGTACGCCAGCATGCGCCAGGCGGAATAACGCATCAACTTCCGCGCTTTGCCAGGTCTCTTCTTGCTGCTTGCGCCCGAATTTCGACCCTTTTTGCATCGCACGTGAATTACGGCTGTTGCGGACTTTGCGCCCTTCCTGATAATGCACGGCCTGCTTGAAACTTCGTTGTGTGGCGTCCTTGTACACTTTCGCACACTGGATTTTGCCGCCCGTTAACACGGTATAAACGTCAGCTTCTTTGCCGCTTCTTAGTCTTTGTAGTACTTCATCTACCAGGCCATCATCGACGAGAGGCTGGAGTCGGTTTGGGATTTTCATGCGAGTCGCCTTGAAAGAGTCCAGATACAAAAAAGCCCGTAAGGCTTGCGCCATACGGGCTCTTAGGACTTCATCGAATGACTCTGGTAATCATCGATGGAGAATTTTGGTGGGCTGGCGGAGTCTGAATTGGTCCGCTAACCACCTGAATTAAAATGCTAATTCTTCAATTCAATTATTCTTTAGTGCCTAAGAAGGTGCCTAAAACTAATTTTCATTTTATCGGTCCGCTTGGCCTTATCTTACAAGGCTACTTAGGAGAAGGCGAGAGCTGGTTTCGACAATCACCTCGCCGGGTTCCTCCGCGATACGCAGCGTAAGCCCTTGAGCATTAACGGCAGCTATCAGCTCAGCGAGCTCGATACCGTCAACTTCGACCGCGATTTTCCCCATGTTCAGCGCCAGCACATTTATGCTGTCAGCGTTAAGGTTCAGACCGATTTTCACTGTGTTTTGTCCTCCCGATACCGGCCCGTTGTGATGCGGGTTATGGTGCTGTAGCCGCTGCTTACTATCAGTCCGGTTGCACGACGGGCACGCAGTATGTCGATGGCACCAATCAGTGAAGAGCGTTCGGGGAGGCTGAAACGGCTAAGGTCAGTGCGCACCAGTTCATACCTTTCCACAATGAAATTGACAGCATCGCACAGGGAGATACCGGCGTTGATGTGCGCCTGAATCACGCTGTCGTCGCCAAACGGTGTGTCGTTGAGCGTGAGGCCATAGTGTTTATCCAGCAGATGTGTGAGCAGCAACTGCCAGACCTGCACGGGCGACGGGCAGGGCTCAGCCGCCCGTGGCTCGGGTAACGGTAAAGTTTGCATTCGGTGTGTCCTGTTTTTGGGAGGTGGCCGGTCAGCCGGTTACAGTCGAAGAGGGATAAATCGTGATGTAGACATAACCTTGTGAGCCAAGCGTATCAGCTTCGCAGGTCAGCCCAATGTGATTCAGGGTAACGCGTTGCTGATGGCGAGGATTCAGCTCACCAGCTGGAAGCATCTGTTCCAGCTGTTTCATTATCAGTGGAAAAGCCTGGTCAAGGCGCAGTGCTTCATCGTCGCTGAAATCGCCGGTAAATCCTGCCCGGTCAGCCAGAAAGTGCAACCGGTTGCCTTCCTGCACCAGCCTGGCACCGAAACACGGTGTTTTACCGCACGTCAGCCCCCATTGTTCATCCTCCTTTATGACCAGCCGCGTTCGGCGAACGAGACAATCTCTTTGCTGCCGACAATCAGATGGTCCAGTACGCGCACCTCAACCAGCGCCAGCGCTTTTTTCAGGCGTTCTGTGATACGCCGGTCAGCATCGCTGGGCTCGGCATATCCGGATGGATGATTGTGGGCAAAAATGGCCGCGGCGGCGTTATGCCGCAGTGCGGCTTTAACCACCTCGCGAGGATGAACTTCCGTGCTGGTGATGGAGCCGTGGAACAGGGTTTCGTGCGCCAGCAGCCGATTCTGATTATCCAGAAACACCACCATAAACACTTCCCGCTCCAGTCCAGCGAGGTTCAGCCGCAGCCAGTCGCGGGTGAGTGCTGCCGAAGTAAACGCCACTCCGGGTTCGCGCAGGTGATTTTCGATAAGCGTTAGGGCGCGTTTTATGGTGCGGTGTGAAGTGAGTGGATGAGGTAATGCAGTACTTTCCATAATGTTCTCCACCTTCAGTCGATGATGTGCATGATGGCGTTGCTTTCAGGATGTCTCAGCGCAAATTCGCGCAGGTGATAGTAGTGTTCACTCATAGCGTGGCTGCCAGTTCTGCAGGCATGGTGGCTCCAGTTCAGCAGGCAGACTGCGATGCCAGCGGCTTCGCTGCTCATTTCCGCGCTGTTGCCATTCAGCTTATTGAACATCGCCCAGCTGTCCTCGCTATCAGGTGCGATGAAGGCACCGCCGTTGCTGAGCGTGTAATAATTCCAGTACCCACCGTTGTAGGCTTCGCACAGGCGATCCATCCAGGCGAAGGCGCGAGGTTCCAGCAGCATCCACTGCGGGATTTTGCCGAAGTGTTTCGGCCAGAATTGCAGTCGCATTTCTTCTGAAACCGAATCATTGGTAATTAAAGATTCTTTCATTTAAATAATACCTTATTAAATTTCAATTTAAATAAAATTGATTTGCTAACGAGCAGTTGATAAATAAAAAGCCCCCACTGCGGAAGCAGTGGGGGCTTTAAGCTTTATGTTTTATATTAAGGCGGGTTACTTATTAACAGTGACTGTCAGTGGCTTATAATACTGCGTATCGAATACTGACAATGGCAAACTGAACTCTTTACCATTTATCATTTCAGTTGCCTTAACAACCTCAACCGAGCTGCCGTCATCATTGCAAGTGGTTTCAAGATAAGCGTTTTGCGAGCGCGTGGCATCACTGTCGCCAAAGGGTTCGACATCCATTATCCCCTCCTCAAGAATGTCTCCCTTGTTATCTTTAACCCGCATAGTCACAGCAAGCTTGTTAAAGCCCTGACCGCTGCCGCCATTGTCCAGCCGGAACTGAAGAGAACATATCCCACCTGGTACCCAGACACTGTCAGTATTGCGTATGCTGATGTAGCGCTGTTCTTCGGCATAAGCTGATGAAATGCCTGAGATGGAGAGTGCTATTACAGCCAGAATTGTTCGACTTCCTTTTATCATTGATTATCCTCCTGATTTTTAGGCATGTAGATTTTACCCATCTCTTTTCCGTCATGGGAATAAATGACGGATTTTTCACCGGTATAGTTATCGGTTTCTTCTTTAAAGCTCAGCGCAATATTATCGGATAGGCATAGCGCAGACATGAGTGGCTGGACTGTCTTCTCCCGCATATCGGCGATGTAGTAATAATTACCTGATTTACAACCATCAGGTGATTTAACCGTTTTAATCACCCGATACTGTTCCTGACCAAATGCATCTTTTTTGATCCACTGGTAGGCGATATCACTTTTCGACGACACGATATCGCTGAAGGGTGGCGGTGTCAGGTCGTGGTATTTAGAAATCGTGTTAATACCACCATCATCACTGTTGTCACATCCCGTCAGCAGCACTGAAGTCGTTAAGGCAGCTGCAACCAGCAGTTTTGGAAAATGAATCATCGGCTCTCTCCCTGATCAACAATTGCCCGTCCTACGGCACAATTCTTTTAGGCTTTCTTTAGCGACCCACTGCTGCAGGGTTCGTTCATCCGAAGAACGTTTGGCATTCATAGCCGCTTCCTGCTGCTTGTTAACACAGTTGTCCGGAAATACGGCGACAACTTCTGGCTTAAACTGCTCTCTGACCTGCGCCAGTTCTTGAGCCGCATTTGGCCGGGGAGGAAAACTGGCGGTGATGTCATCCTCAGCTTTGTTCAGCGCCAGCGCTTTTGCATCGATAACAGCAAGGAAGCATCCTTTACCGTTATCCTCACCCTGATAGACTGATGTCAAATCTGAGCTGTAACCACTCTCCGGCTTGATCTTCAGATGGCGAACAGTTTTGGAGGCTTTATCCGCCAGATAGAATGAACCACCGCCGCGAACGCGCAGCAGAAATTGTTTCGTCCACGGATAGTTGTCGATTATTTCGGCCTGATAGAGTGCATTGTGCATCTTTTCAAAATCATATCCATCTGCTGACTTCCAGCCAGCGGATTGCATATAAGGCCACGCCTTAACCGTTCCGGTTATGGTCGCGCTACTCTGAAATGTCGCGGCTAGCATTAACGAGGCAATCAATGCCTTAATAGGAGAGTATTTCATTGCTGGTTATCCTTATGAAATGTTAACCGGTTATCGGCACCGGTAAGCAAAGACTTGAAGAATCGAAAATGGGGAAGTGCCCTGATAAATTCAGAGTCTGAAATCAGCGTCAGTAAAGGCTCATTCATGGTGAAGTTTTCACTACTGATGGCGATGGTCTGAATATCAGTCAGGCTAATTACCGATATCTGGCCTTCGAGTTCGCCCGTGAGATACCAGCGACCTTCAAGCGAGATAAGGCGATATGGCGCAAGTTGCTCACAACGGTGCCCTTCAGCCAGAAGCGTGATGCGACGCCGCCCGGTGATAGCGGAAGTAATCCGCTGGAAAATTCCTTGATGTGATTCACCCATTGTTGATGCGGGCTGCCAGACAATGCACGGCGCTTCGATACCACTTTCAAGCAGGGTATTGACCAGGCGGTGATCGAGTCCCGGAAATAATCCAGCCACACCACTCTGGCGGGCAAAAGCCAGCGCGATGTGCTCGCGGCGGACCACGTTGCCCCCTGTAAGCAACCGGCAGTTCCCGTTGTGATATTCCAGATCTAGGTATATAAGCCTTTCCCGGAAATCGCGCCGCAGAGTACGTACTGAAACGCCGAACTCAACTGCCAGTTTGCTCAAGTTAAGCGTCTCTCCGGCCACCAGACGGCTGATGATCAAAGACAACCTTATGGCAAGTTTGTCATAGCGACGTTTGGCTTGACACATAGGTCATCTCCGTAATTAACATGCTGAAATATTGGGGTTATTTTAAAGGTTGGGTCGGACAGGTTATGACCGCATGAGAAAATATTTTTGAGATTTGCTGAAGCGGGGTTGCAGGCGGGATTCAGTGAAACTTGCTGGAATTGACCAAACCAGGTCATACACAATGCGGACAGGGTGTGTCCCTAATTTGTTAATTTTTCTGCCAGGTTATATAGGCGTGCGTCCCTGAGCATGTTCCAGCATGGTTTCAGCCATCACCCAGAGTGCGCGATTAAGCTTCACGTCACCGTCAATGCCCCGAACCGAGCGCGTCTGCTGGTTTCTGCCCTGTGCATTTCTGCCTCTGAGTCCGCCTTTAATCAGGTTTTCCTGGATGCGCTGGTATGTCGTCCAGAGATCCGGGTTATTGTCCTGCCAGCGTCGTGGCGATAATATTTGCGACTCAGTGACAGGATGATGCTCATCACCAAAGCGATAGGTAAGCGCTGCTTTTGCCAGCGCCTGCTGAGCGGGCGGAGGAAGTATCATTTGTTGCATCTCCTCCCGCTTTTCGTCGACACTCTCGAAGATACCAAGCACTTCATAAGCGCCTTCAATCACCCGCTCGACCACATCACCTTTGTGAGGTACGCGAACTTCTCCAAATGTTTCACCGCAAATGAGTCCGTTCTGGCACACTGCGCGGAAAAGGCCCAGCAACATTTGATAGGAACTGGATCCATCATGCGAATTAAGCAGAATGATCTCAGGAACCTGATTGCCCGTTATCTGTCCTTCCCGGCGCAGTCGCAGCATGTGCTTGGTATGATCCCGCTTACTGAGATCTCTGACTCGTGTCTGGCAGGCAAAGAAAGGCTGGAAACCTTCTCGCTTTAGGTTGTCCAGCAAAGTGATTGTTGGGATGTAGGTATAGCGCTCGCTACGGGAATTGTGTTTAATTTCACTGAAAATACTGGGTACAGTGCGAAACAGCTCATCGTGCGTCAGAGGGCGGTCTTTGCGAATAACGTTGGCAGCGCCAAAACGTGAAGCGAGACGACTCATGATTAACTCCTGATTGCATAATAAATAAAAGGCCCCAACGCTTCTGCGTCGGGGCCTTTCAGTGTGTATGCGTGGATATTACTGTTTAGAAGAAAAAATCCCATACAGAACGGGCGATAGAAACAATTGCATCACGAACTTGATGTATCAGCGATTTTACTGGCCTGGGAACCACTGGAAGCGAAGCTACAACATCCAGAACTCCTCCGACGGCGCTACCAAAATCGTTTCTTGCCGTCTCTTTCACGCGCTCAGTTTTAAGATGGCTATGTAGTTGTGCTGAAACGGGGCTACTGGTTTTCTCCGGCAAGCTTTCAACCATGGCTTCGACCATCTCAGTTAGATTCCAGTTGGTTTTAACAGAAATTTTGCAGACCCGATTGATTGGCTTAAATAACCGTGTGATGTCCTGAACTTTGAGATCGAGATTAGCTATTTGAAGTGGTGAAGGTTGGTTGCTGGTGGAGTTCCATTCATGGCACGGTTCGATTTTGTCAGCTTGATTAACGACAAATAAAACTTTGCTTTGAAACACATCTCCTAGTACATATCTGTAAAAATGTTCATCTACTGCTAGCGCCCGGTCATCGGCTTTAATCACCCACATGATCAAATCAATATCAGGTAGCACGTGTCGATAAAGCGATTCATATTCTCTGTCACGTTGTTGGCTCTCACCAACACCAGGTAGATCGATTAGCGTTAAATAGCGACTTCCAGACTGGAAACGAAAACGCAAAGCATCTCGGGTACATGCACTAACATCGCTTACTGGAGAGACCTTGCCTTGAAACAGAGCATTGCAGAGGCTACTTTTACCAACGCCAGTTTTTCCCATGATCCCAATGATTGGTTCATAAGTAGCTAGGTATGAAATTTTATTTAAAATGAGACGGCTAAGTTCATTAGGAAGAAAGGCCAGTGAGTCTTCAAAGGCCTTTGAATTATCTGATTGGTTCATTGAGATATCTCTTGTTAATAGCGTACCCTCGAAACCAGAACGTATTCGGGGTACTCACATAGATGATATCTATCTGAAATAATTTACAGTATTGGGTAATGTCAGGTCAGCAGTCAACTCAGTATGAATTGCCTCTTTTAGCCCAGAGCTTTCAGCCAATCTCAGACCTGACTACACCCGAAGTTGCGTTCGCCTTCTCCAAATATTTTAGAGTTGGTTTTTGTTAGGTAATCTAGTCTTTGTAGTAACGCATCATACTGTTTTTCATAATTAGGATGATTGATATTTAAAACATAACGGCAGTTGGCTGGATAATGTACCAATCCAACATAGTCGCTTTCATCAAGCCCAAGAGCACTGTACCAAGCTCCAGTTATCATGCTTCTTAAGGTATTATCTTTATCAAAATTCCCTAGGTGATAGTAAGCATCCTTGTTAAATAACAGGCATATATGATAGTGCCGCTTGCCACTTTTTGTATACTCTCTTGCCCAGACTATATAATTACGATAATCATAAATTCGAATGCCTTCCCTGCGCTTGCGATTCTGGTCATTTCCCACCTTTGCATTTAATGAGTTTCTAAATCTCGATATTTCACCCGGCGATGTATTGTGAAAGCAGACTATGGAATCTCCATTGTCAATAATAGGAGGGAGATGAAGATCAACTCGTACAGCAATTAGCCTGTTATACTTTCTTGATACAGCATTCAGTAACAAATCAATCATTATTCGATATTCCAATACATGGTATCCATGCCTGCCTTTGTATAAGCTCATATAGGTTTCCATGAAGGTCAAAGTCACTCATGACATCGCATTACATTTACTAGTAGCTATGATTTTTTAAGGATGATCTATTAAGGTATAATCAATCTATCAAAGGTCAGTTGGTTCAGAACTAGATCCAGTTAAATAGATATTATCTTTCCAACATTAATAGGCGATTCTGATATCCACGCCAGAAGGGCTTGCAATCCTTAAGTCACTCTGCACTTAACTAATATATTTCAGATGGTTACCTCCAGTTTCTCTTCACTGTGGACAGACTGACTTGCAGTATCATTGCTGTTAATGTCTGTGTATATCCTGCATATCTGTAACTTTGAATGTCCTTCAAATGCTTGCTGCCGAAAGGTCTACCAACACGATTTTCACTTTTATTGACAAGGTATTTCATTTCACAACTATATTTAAATGCTTTCGGTGATACCGAATAGGATATATAAAATATGTTATTATCATCTACCCCTCGAGCTTCTTGGAAACAACGAACAGTGATACTTCTCTCAGCAAAAAAAATTAAAGCTTTTTCAACATCATCAATTCTCTCTCCAAGGCTTCTCAATCCAGAGAGCAAAAGAGTGTCTCCATATTCAATTCTTGCTGAAATTAAATTACTGACCCCCTCATGAACTAATGAAGCACTTATCAGATTAACGTGTTCACGTATAATTCTGTTTGATGGCAATCCAGTAATGACTTTAAAAAACTCTGAACCTCCATTTTCTAATTGAGTGTTATTTAGTTCCTGATCTTCTCTCGAAGCGTAAGCATAAACGGTCAAAATGCATCCCTCGTGGTTCATTAACTATTTTTGGCACCATTCTCTACTCGTATGAGGAAGAAAATTTCACCTCCCCCAATAGACGTATCCACAAATAACTTATGAGTTTGGTTGATTTGCTTATATGGAAATTGTTACTATAAATAATTATGTGACTATATATTTCTCACTTCTTCATTAAATGGATTGATAACTGTTAAAACACAGTTTTCCTTGCAGGATTTATGTTTCATCCTTTCCTCTATGACTGGAATCATCACTACCATGTTATTGGTGTGATAGATTGGAATCCAACAGGTGTAAGAGTGTGGTAAAATCACTCCCTTTTTCTTTATCGCCTTGTCTGCCCCATACATTGCAATTTCACATAGTGATAGAATGATTGCATGATTTATATCAAAATAGTAATTCGCATAATGTGACTTTTTAATCATTATTAAGTTGGAGATTCCGCCAGCCTGTAGGTGCTTGTGATTAACTCGTCTGTCGGTATAAATCCATATCAGCCTCTCCGCACCATACCGCTCAATAATTTCTTCTGCACTACATTGTATTCCCTCTAGCTCGTTCTTCCCCATTAATTGGGTTCTTAGCTTATGAATGTAAACATCATTACCTACAATTTCTTCTTGCTGTCGAATATTTTCATCCCATATAGTCATCAATATTACTTCTGCTCTGGTACTTTCTGTTTCCAGAGGATCGGTTTGCATAATTCTCTTCAAGGCCAGTACTGCATTCCTTTCTATTTCAGCAGCTGTCTGATGATGATGGTTAGCCTCGCTTATCAAAGGGCTAACGAGATCTAGCCAAAAATTAATCGATTCTGAAAGTGAACACCTCTTTATTAAGCTCCAGTTTTTTAATGATTGTTTTGTCAGTTCATTTTTTTGGGTGAAAGTTATCTTCTTACTCATATATTCTCATTATTAATTAAATTTATTCGTCATCGTCAAACCGGCCTGACAATGTAGGGTTTATTACTTCCTTTCTTTGCAGCAGCCATTCATCAATTTCTGATTCCAGCCAGCCAACTGATTGCTGTCCTAGGCGACGCTGCTTAGGAAATGAATCGTCATAACGTGGGGATTTGGGGTTAAGCCAGTCATAGATGGTTGAGCGGGCTACGCCTGTTTTTGTAACTACAGCCCTGAGCCGTATCATCCGAGCTACTTGTGGTTGCATTTTGTTGTCTCTCATCGGTTTGTATCAGTTGCGATAAGATTATCTGGATGATATTTCTAAGAGAATCCTCCTAGCAAAAATACAAAAATTACAGGCTTATAACTGATGCAACACAATGATAAAGTTGGGAATTTTTCTTTCGAGTTGGATTTTTTATCTCAAAAAATCATCAAAAACATTAGCGTGTTGATGAGCGAGTTAGGCGTAATTACGGAGTGGTCGCAATACCGCGCCATTATGGATAAAAATCATCCTGGAGTAGATAAGTGGTTAAGCCACTCTCAAGTATTGAGAACAAATCGTTGCTGGCTTCCAGCACCTAGATTCAGGCTTGAGCACTCATTTATAAAAATTCAGGAGTCAGATTTAATTAAAATTTTAAAATCACCACTAAACCCCAAAAGCTATTGGGATAAATATTTTAATTCATTCTCTACCGAGGTATTTTGTTCACTCATACAAGAAAAATCTATTGAATATGTTTTCTGCATTCATTTGCTATATGCATCAATATTATTCCACTGGAGTGAGATTGTGCAGAGTATGGATGAAAGTTCAGCTATTAGAGCCCTGAGAC
>Ga0157373_10003110_pt1 | contig 12543 bp, 13 predicted proteins | sample C65metaG_FD_113460 | JGI IMG/M metagenome (GOLD analysis project Ga0157373, IMG submission 113460) | Corn rhizosphere microbial communities from Kellogg Biological Station, Michigan, USA - C6-5 metaG | ecosystem: Host-associated > Plants > Roots > Rhizosphere > Soil | place: USA: Michigan... | reverse complement strand
TGACAAGGTACTCACAAGGTATTCAGATATCCCGTATAAGGTATAGGGATATACAAAAACTATAAAAAAGCCTGCTGAATATACCTAAAACAGCGAGGTATACCTTATCAACCTCCACAAAAAAAAGAGGGTGTTCATTACTTTTCGTAATGAGACATCCTCTTCATGTATATGGTAATGATGTAAAAACTGCATCAAATCACTTCAAAATAAACCGATACTTTGGGGTGTTTACATACGCTCCGGAACTTCAATTCCCAAAATTCTCATTCCGGTTTTGATCACATGTGCCGTTACCCAGCTCAGGTTCAGCCTGTAATGTTGCAATTGAGCATCTTCTTCTTTGATAATCGGCGGCACCTCATGATAGAACTTGTTGAACAGCTTTGCCACCTCGTAAACATAATTGGCCAATGTCGCCGGACTGAATGCTGCAGCTGCGGCAGTAATTTCCGCAGGGAATTTATCCAGCAAAATGATCATGTCCAGCTCAGTTTCTGTCAAGGCAAAATGACGGTCAAAACCTTGAATACCAACTGTATGCCCTGCTTTATTCAGCAATGATTTGATACGCGCATGTGTGTACTGAATAAAAGGCCCGGTATTTCCCTGGAAATCAATAGACTCCGATGGATCAAACAACAAGCGTTTTTTAGGTTCAACCTTCAGCAGGAAGTACTTTAAAGCACCCATACCAATGTTGTAATAAAGTGTCGACTTCTCCTCTTCCGAGAAATGATCTACCTTACCAAGGGCCTCAGTTTTCTCTTTTGCCGTAGCTACCATCTCCGCAATCAGGTCGTCCGCATCCACCACAGTACCTTCACGCGATTTCATCTTGCCACTCGGCAGATCGACCATGCCGTACGACAAGTGGTATAATCCTTTCGCCCAGCTCTTGCCCAGCTTATCAAGGATCAGGAACAACACTTTGAAGTGGTAATCCTGCTCATTACCTACCACATAGATCGACTCATCCATATTGAAATCATCGTATTTCATTTGAGCAGTGCCCAGATCCTGAGTGATGTAAACAGAAGTACCATCAGCACGCAATACCAGTTTCTGATCCAGTCCATCCTCGGTCAGGTCTATCCAAACTGATCCATCAGGTTTCCTGAAGAAAACACCTTTGGCCAGTCCTTCTTCCACAGAATCCTTACCTAAAAGATAAGTATTGCTCTCATAGTAATACTTATCAAAATCGACACCCAGGTTGTTGTACGTCACCTCGAAACCCTCATACACCCAGCCATTCATCATCTTCCAAAGATCAATCACTGTCGCATCACCAGTTTCCCATGCCAACAACATCGCCTGCGCTGCCCTGATCAACGGTGCATTTTTCTTAGCTTCTTCTTCCGTCTGACCTTCTGCTTTTAACGCATCAATTTCTTTTTTGTATTCTTTGTCGAAGATCACATAGTATTTTCCTACCAGGTGATCACCTTTCAATCCGGAGCTCGCAGGTGTCTCGCCATCGCCCCATTTCTGCCAGGCCAACATTGATTTGCAGATATGAATCCCCCTGTCATTCACCAGATTTACTTTAAAAACCTCTGAACCACTCGCCTTCAGCAACTCTGCAACAGAATAACCCAACAGGTTATTTCTCACATGCCCCAGGTGCAAAGGTTTGTTGGTATTTGGAGAAGAATATTCCACCATTACTTTTCTCCCGTTGGAAGGGAAAGTACCGTAATGCGGACTTAATAATCTCGTATTGAAAAGGTTGAGCCAGTACTCATGATCAATGCTCAGATTGAGAAATCCTTTGACAACATTGAAGGCCGTAACCTCCTTTACATTTTCTAAAAGATAAGCGCCAAGATCATTTCCGGTCTGCTCCGGCGACTTCTTAGAGAAGCGCACAATGGGAAAAACAACTATGGTCACCTGACCCTCAAATTCCTTACGTGTATCCTGTATATTGAGTAAGCCTTCAGCAACATCTTCATTATAAAGCTGCTTGATGCCTTTAACTGCTTCGCTAATAATAAAATTCATGGCCAAAAATAACCAAATAAGCAATAATGAGCGAATAATATATTCTAAAAAAATATAGATAGATTTGTCTCAGCACAAACTTATTATGAACGAGCAAAACAAAGAATTTAAAGTAAGTGTAACTACCGAAATTGGAAGGTTACGTAAACTGCTGATCCATAGCCCTGATAGCGGACTGGGTAAGGTAGTACCATCAAAAGCACAAGACTGGTTGTTTGAAGACATCGTTCATCTTGACACCATTCGCAAAGAGGAATACGACCATTACCTCAAACTACTCATGTACTTCCTGGATCCTGAAAAGATCAAAGGAAAACTTGCCGACATTGATTGCGAGGCTGCAGACCGCGGTTTCTTCAAACCTGACCACCCTGATTTCCACAGCTCACTGGAAGTCATTGAAATACAAAACCTACTGGCAGACATCCTTCAGGATGCTTCCATCAAAAAGAAACTTACCGCTGCTGTATGTGCCATCGAAGGATGTACCTACAAACTGCAGCTGCAGATGATCGAAACGGACGCAAAGGAGCTCGCCAAGATCTTCATCTCCGGTAGCATGACCGACGACCTGATGATCTTCGCACCCATCCCTAACCTGATCTTTACACGTGATGTAGGCATAACCATCAACAACCACATCCTCCTGAATAAACCCGCAAAAAAAGCACGTAGCCGCGAAACACTGCTCATGCGCTATATTTTCTTTAACCACCCGATATTCAGTGCTTATACGGGCAACATCCTGGAAATACCTGATGCCGCCCAGCACTTCCTCCGCCCTGGCGAAGAGGAAGAACACCGCACAACCCTTGAAGGCGGTGATGTCATGATGGTCAGTAAAAGCCATGTCCTGATTGGTGTGAGTGAACGTACTTCCCCTTATGGTGCAAATGAAGCCATCAAGCTGCTGTTCGACAACAATGTAGTCGACAAGGTAACCGTAATCAGGATCCCTAACAAACGGGATTTCATGCACATTGACACGGTATTTACTCAAGTGAAACGCAATGTATGGACGATCCTGAGCTCAATCTCCAAAAACCAGATCCATTACCCTGATGAGCCGATCAACTTCCTGGTTGCCCCGGATACAAAAGACCTCACCGAGATCATACAGTTCCAAAAAGGTGTTCAGGGCCCGATCAATTTTCCAAGCATAGAAGCACTGCTGGACGACATCAGCCGAAACGAACTGGGTAGCGCAGAAAAGACCGAGTTCATCTATAGCGGCAATGGCGCCTTCCCTTATGATGCACGTGAACAATGGACGGACTCCTGTAACCTGCTCGCCATCAAAGAAGGTGTTGTGCTGGGCTACGACAGGAACGACAAAACCGTGGAAGCTTTTAAAAGCAACGGCTTCAGCATCGTAAAAGTTAAAGACCTGATCAACGACCTCGAAAGTGGAAAAGTGACTACCGACGGCATCAGTGACACACTGATCCTCATGCCTTCTGCTGAGCTGTCAAGGGCCAGAGGTGGCTTCCACTGCATGAGCCTTCCCTTATTGAGAGACGAATTGTAACCCCAGAAATCAGCTTAAAAGATGCAAACTACCAATCATATATTGATGATCCGCCCGGTGGACTTTAAATTCAATGCCCAAACGGCAGGCAACAACAAGTTCCAGCATGCTTCGGCACAAAATAACGTTCAGGACCAGGCATTGAAAGAGTTTGATGACTTTGTAATGGTGCTCCGCAACAATGACATTGATGTCACCGTGATCAATGACACGCTGGATCCTGAAACTCCGGATTCCATCTTCCCCAACAACTGGGTCTCCTTCCATGAAAACGGCGACGTATTCCTATACCCGATGTTTTCGGAAAACCGCCGGCAGGAACGTAGGGATGACATCCTGGAGCAACTCGGCAAAAGATTCAATATTGAGCACATCAATGATCTCTCCGGATATGAAAAAGAAGAAATTTATCTGGAAGGTACAGGCAGCATGGTGCTCGACAGGGAAAATAAGATCAGCTATGCCTGTTTATCATTGAGAACGGATGGGAAGGTATTGAGCGACTGGTGTGAAAAAGCAGGTTATCAGCCTGTAAGCTTCACTGCCAACGATACTGAAGGTTTTCCCATCTACCATACGAATGTGATGATGTGCATTGCCGACAGGTATGCGGTGATCTGCCTGGATACCATTACCAATCCCGACGAGCAAAAAAAGGTCATTCAGAGTCTTGAAAAAACCAATAAGGAGATCATTACCATCGACCTGGACCAGATGAACCATTTTGCAGGTAATATGCTGCAGGTTAAAAACAAAAATGGCCTGAGTCTGTTGGTCATGTCGGAACAAGCTTACTTATCCTTGTCGCAGGACCAGATAGACAGGCTTGAACAATATAATAAACTGGTTTACTCACCATTAAATACCATTGAGACCAATGGTGGAGGAAGTGCAAGATGTATGCTTGCGGAGATCCACCTGGAAGAAAAATAAATTCTACCTGTGCGTGACAGTATTTTATATTATCACGGCTATTTCTCGATTTAAAATCACATTTTTGCAAAAATTTATATTGACCATAAATGCAGAGTTACTCCGAATTCCTTGATCTAAGTGTTGGCTTTCCCCAGGAAGGCTACAGCGTTATAGATGACGAATTGTATTTTCAAGATCTCAACCTCATGGAAATGATTGAAACCTACGGCACGCCGTTGCGCTTCACCTATCTTCCAATGATTAGCAAAAAGATCCAGCAGGCGAAACTTTTGTTTCAGACCGCAATCATCAAGAATAATTACCGCGGAGATTATAAGTATTGTTATTGTACTAAAAGTTCTCACTTCCGCCACATTGTGGAAGAAGCTTTGAAGAACGGCATTCACCTCGAAACTTCATCTGCATTTGACATGCCGATGATTGAAGCACTGGAGAAAAAAGGTGCACTTACAAAGGACATCACCGTAATCTGCAATGGCTTTAAAACGTATCAGTACAAACAGTACATCATTGATATGCTGCATGATGGTTATAAAAACATCATTCCTGTACTCGACAATAAAGAGGAGTTTAACCTTTTTGATGATGAAGTGGAAATGGATACGCCTTGCAACCTGGGCATCCGCATCGCTGCTGAGGAACAACCTGATTCTCAATTCTATACTTCACGCTTAGGTGTCCGTATGGAAGATGTGATCGACTTCTACAATAACAAGATTTCTGCAAACCCTAATTTCAGGGTTAAACTGCTGCACTTCTTCATCAATTCGGGGATCACGGACTCTCCATACTACTGGAACGAACTGGAGAAATATGTAACGTTATATTGCAAGTTCAAAAAGATCAACCCTGAGCTGGATACCTTGGATATCGGTGGAGGTATGCCATTCAAGGATTCTCTGGTATTCGACTTTGATTACGAATATATGGTCAATGAGATCGTCAAAAGGATCAAAGAAATCTGCGCTGAGCACGATGTGGTCGAACCGGATATCATTACTGAATTTGGAAAATACACGGTTGCTGAAGCTTCTGGTATCCTCTATAAGGTATTGGGACGTAAACAACAGAATGACAGAGAGAAATGGCTCATGCTCGATGGTTCTTTCATCACCAACCTTCCTGATGTATGGGCATTGAACCAGAAATACATCCTTCTTCCAATCAACAACTGGGATGCAGAATATGAACGCGTCAACTTAGGAGGGATCACCTGCGATGGTCAGGATTATTACAACCAGGAAGCACACATGAACAGTGTGTTCATGCCGAAAACACGTAAGGTGCAATACCTCGGATTTTTTAACACGGGTGCTTACCAGGAGGTATTAAGTGGATACGGTGGAATTCACCACTGCCTGCTGCCTAGTCCGAAACACGTAATCATTCGCCGCAACCGGGATGAGACGTTCAACTTTGAGGTATTTGGTGAGGAGCAAAACAGTAAACAGGTACTTAAGATCCTGGGTTATACCTAGAATCCGGTTCTTTACAGCTATAAAAGAGCAGCCCAAAACGGGCTGCTTTTCTTTTATTGCAAATAACTGCCCTCTGAACCAGACTGCTAGGAAGGCAAAAAAATAGAGGCACCTCTTTCGAAGCACCCCTATCACCTTAAATCAAACCTATTACGAAAACTTATTTTTTCAGGCGCTGTGTCCAGCGCCCTTCAGCTCATCCCCTGATTAAGAAACTTTAATTTCTTTTGTGGACGACTGAGATTCATCTTTTTTACCGATGGTAATGTTCAGGATACCGTTCACATATTCAGCAGTAATTTTGTCTGCATCCACACTTTCAGGCAATACGAAAGACCTTGCAAATGAGAAGTAATCAAATTCTCTCCTGGTATAGTCTTTTTTCTCCTCTGTGGCCACTTCTTTTTTCTCCGCCCAAACAGAAAGTGTATCTTTCTTCACGTTAATCTGAAAGTCTTCTTTAGCTAATCCCGGTGCTGCAACCTCGATTTTGTAGTCGGTAGCACTTTCCAAAATGTTCACACCCGGAACTTTGTTTACGGTTAGATTTTTATTGATCGCTTCACTAAACAAAGAGTCAAATACGTTGTTAAAATAAGGTGCAGTGTTTCTTGTTCTGTTGTTAAATTTTACTAGTGTCATTGCTTATTTCTCCTATTATTATTTTAAAGTTTTACTGTTTTTATTTTTTTAATTTCTATACAACAGCTTAATCAACACTCATACCAACCAAATAATTTATGATTTTCAAGACATTCTGGCACTCAAAACAAAAACAACAAGACAAAAAGACAGTTAACACCGGAGATTTAGGCAGTTTCAAATATAAGACGGTCATAGAAACGAGATTTGCCGACTTTGATATGATGGGCCATGTGAACAATGCCACCTACTTTACATTTATGGAAATCGCCAGAGAAAAGTACTGGAAACTGGCCATCGACTGGGATTGGAAGAAAACAGGTGTCGTCATTGCCAAAGCGGAAATCACCTACATCTTGCCGGTATTGCCCGAAGAGCAAATCAACATGTATGTCCGTACCTCGAGAATTGGAAAAACAAGCTTCGACCTGGAATACCTATTGGTGAAAATGCAGTTGGGAAAAGAGGTGGTTTGCAGCAAGGGGTCTACGGTATGCGTTGCTTACGATTACCAGACAAAATCACCAACAAATATCCCGGAAAGGGAAAGAAACAAAATGCAGGTATTTGAACAGCTGGAAGAACGTCCGGTGCTCTGAATGCCGTTATGCAAACAGGCATTGCTTAATTAGTTGCAACGACACTCCATTCCACGCTGATCAGCTGTTAAAATATTTTTCCCGGATTCAGGATTCCCCGTGGATCAAAAGCCCGCTTAATGCTCCGCATCAGGTCCAGATGAATCGCACTGTATTTAATTTGCATGAATTCTTTTTGAACCAGCCCAATGCCGTGTTCACCTGAAATGGTCCCCCCCAGTGCACTGGTCATCTCAAAGATTTCCGTGATGCCGTCTTTCAGCTTATTCTTCCAATCTTCATCACTCATCCCGGCTTTTATGATGTTCACATGCAGATTGCCATCGCCTGCATGGCCATAACAGACACTTTCAAAACCATATCGACCGCCAATCTCTTTGATTCCGTTGATCAGTTTCGGAAGTGCAGCCCTGGGTACTACCGTATCTTCTTCTTTATATACCGAGTTCGACTTCACAGATTCCGCCATAGTTCTCCTCATGCGCCAAAGCTCCTCCTTCTGCTGCGCCGTGTCCGCAAACAAAACCTCCGTACAGCCATGAGCTTCCAGCACAGCGTTCACCCGTTCGCAATCCTTGAAAATCACATCCAGATCATCACCATCAAACTCAATCATCAAAAATGCATTCACACCATCCTTGAGATCAAACTTGATGTCATCATAACGGATCACCCACTCTACTCCCCTTCGCTCCATGAACTCCAGTGCCGACGGTGTGACGCCAGCACGGAAAATCGCCGACACCGCTGCGCAGGCACTTTCATTTTCAGCAAAGGAGCCCAGCATCAATACGCTATGTTGAGACTTGGGAATAAGCTTGGTGACAATTTTAGTCACAATACCAAGGGTGCCCTCCGAGCCGATCATCAATTGCGTCAGGTTATACCCCGATGCGTATTTTAAGGTATTTGCACCGGTCCAGATGACCTCACCCGTTGGCAATACCACCTCCAGGTTCAGGATGTACTCCCTGATGGTACCGTATTTCACCACCCTTGGTCCGCCGGAGCCATGTGCCACGTTCCCACCGATAAAACAGGAACCCTTGCTCGATGGATCTACAGGATACAACAGACCATGCTCAGCAACGGCGTTTATAAATTCCTCAGTGATTACACCAGGCTCTACCATTGCCTGCAGGTTTTCCGTGTCTATAGATAAAATCGCCTTAAACTTCTCCATAGACAGCAACATACCACCGAAGACCGGCAAAGCCCCTCCACTAAGCCCGGTACCTCCACCTCTCGGTGTAAGTGGCACCATCGCCTCATTGCAAAGCTTCAGCAGACTGGAAATTTCCAGCGCATTCTTAGGCTTGACGACTACCTCAGGGTTATACTTAAGGTCTTCTGTCTCATCGTGGTTATAACTGATCAGTGTTTCTTCATCCGTAAACACGGCATCCGCGCCAACAATGGTTTTTATCTTCTCTAAAAAGATGGGGGTAATCTTTTGGTACTGCATCATGGTCTTATCTCGATTAATCAGCCTTGTAACTCAATTGAACAAAAGAATGCCCGATCTCTCCCGGCATCGGGGGGTTCATCTTTCTGATACCGACCTGGCCGGTGAGCACAAAGGGATAACGCTCAATTACCCGGTCCAGGATATTCCTCACCACCGTTTCAAGCATCTTTTGGGTATTTGCCATCTCTTCCAGGATAATCGTATTCAATACCTCATAATTTACGGTATGGTCCAGGTTCTCTGTATCCCCCTGATGAACAAAGGTAACGGTAACATCTACCATAAAATAAATTCCCGTAAGCTGCTCCTCAGGGTAATATCCATGGAGGGCGAAACATTTGACATCTTTCAGGGCGACGGTTTGAATATAGCTTTTTACAGGCTTCATCTTACAAAATTAAATTTTTGAACCGTTATAACCAGCCCTTCTCCTAAATTATTACCTTTGGTAGGAACATCACCACCAGATACTGTTAAGCGATGAATAAATCTACCAGGAAGGATCTTTACGAAGCTCCTGATTATTACTTATTGGATGAACTGCTGACCGAAGAACACAAGCTGATCCGCTCCTCGGCAAGGGAATGGGTCAAACAGGAAGTCAGCCCAGTGATAGAAGATTTCGCACAACGCGCAGAATTCCCAAAACACCTCATCAGGGGACTTGGAGAAATTGGCGCCTTCGGACCTACAATTCCTGTGGAATATGGTGGCGCCGGCCTGGATTACATCGCGTACGGGATCCTGATGCAGGAAATTGAACGCGGGGACTCGGGGATCAGGTCTACAGCATCGGTTCAGGGTTCTCTGGTGATGTACCCGATCTTCAGCTACGGCACCGAAGAACAACGTAAAAAATTCCTTCCTAAACTGGCTACCGGTGAGTTGATGGGCTGCTTCGGACTCACTGAACCGGATCATGGTTCGAATCCGGGTGGCATGGTGACCAATATCAAAGATCAGGGTGACCATTACCTGCTCAATGGCGCAAAAATGTGGATTTCCAATGCTCCATTTGCCGATATAGCGGTGGTATGGGCAAAAGATGAAAACGGTAAGATTCGCGGACTGATTGTGGAACGCGGCATGGAAGGTTTCAGCACGCCCGAAACCCACAACAAATGGAGCCTGCGTGCATCATCTACAGGTGAACTGGTCTTCGATAATGTAAAAGTGCCTAAAGCCAATATTTTCCCGGACGTCATGGGACTGAAAGGTCCGCTGGGCTGCCTTAACCAGGCCCGCTATGGCATCGCCTGGGGTGCGCTTGGTGCGGCTATGGACTGCTACGACACCGCGCTGCGATATGCTAAGGAGCGCGTACAGTTCGGAAAACCCATTGCAGGTTTTCAGTTGCAGCAAAAAAAGCTGGCGGAGATGATCACCGAAATCACCAAAGCACAACTACTGGTATGGCGCCTTGGGGTGTTAAAATCTGAAAACAGAGCCTCCGCTGAGCAGATTTCCATGGCCAAAAGAAACAGTGTAGAGCTTGCCCTCGATGTCGCCCGCAATGCCAGGCAGATGCTTGGTGGAATGGGCATCACAGGTGAGTATTCGATTATGCGCCACATGATGAACCTGGAGTCTGTGGTCACCTACGAAGGTACGCACGACATCCACCTCCTGATTACGGGAATGGATGTTACCGGCCTGAACGCTTTCAAATAGCACAATAAATCAACCTGCTGAGGCGGACATCATCTGAATGAAGAAAATTATCACAATGAAAACGTTTAAAAAATATTATCAACTGCCAGCTCCTCCTGAAGAGGTGTATTGGGCAATGACAAAGGCCCAGAGCATTCAGCTGTGGACCGGTGCGGAAGTAGAATTTACGGAAGAGCCCAATACCGAGTTTTCCTTCTGGGATGGCGATATCGTGGGCAAAAACCTGGAATTTGAATACGGAAAGAAAATTGTTCAGCAATGGTATTTCGGAGAAGAGAACGAACCTTCTATCGTCACCATCAAGCTGCATGAAGATAAAAAAGGAACTTCACTGGAGTTTAACCAGACGAACATCCCGGAAGAAGACTATGACGACTTCACCGCTGGCCTCACCGAACATTACTTCGGCGGACTGATTGATTTCTTTGAGGAAGAATAACGGAAACGTAATTAATTATTCAATACAAAATAAAAACCTCAGACTTTAGTAAAAGTCTGAGGTTTTTTGCTTTATAAAATGCTGGTTTACTTCAGGTATTTACCGAGGATCGGATCCTGCTCAGGAACGTGAAAGCCAACGATCACCCGATCTTTGAAAGCTTTTTTGGTAATCGCCATGATCTGATTACTTACTTTCGCATCTACGGCTTCCAGCGTCAGCATGTGGATCACCTCTCCTTTCAGCCAAATGATACGTTGCGGATACGATAAACGCTCATCACCAAGTTCCTCATCGGTAACGGGCTTAGTAAGATCCGGCAGTTTTTTAAGCAGCTCCGACTGTGCAGGCGTCGGATGTGCCTTGTCGAACTGTACAGTATCGTTGATAATTTCCGTAGGCTGTCCGAGCGACTTCTTCATGGATTCAAACAACTCCACGGAATGGTCTGGCTGCACTACGGCATGGAAATAGGCGACCTTATCCTCATACACCGAAACCGCAGCACCGAGCACCTCGCTGATGGGAAGTCCGGCATAATTGACTTCTTTTGCTGTGCCTTCCATAAAAACATAATTCACCAGCCGCTCACCATCGTCCTTTAATACCAGGGAAACATCTTCTCCATCTCCTTTGATGGCATAGTGTCCCTGTTGGTCGGTTTTTTTGTAATACTTCAGCCCATCCAGGTAGGAACCTGCATTTTCATTATAGCTGATGGTTGACAGGTCAAGTTTTTTTGAAGTGCAGCCTGCCAGGAGTATCGCACTAAGCAGTAATAAGTTTCTTTTGTTTTTCATGCAGAGAACTAATAATAAAGATGATTTTTCAGGGTTCTTAAAGCAATTCTTCAGCAATAGAAATGCCACACCTCAATTATACCGGATTATAGATCCAGAAAATAGCCTTCATCATCACAGCTGTAGTAATGGCCACAATCAGCAGAAAGCTCAACACCTGTAAGAAAATCCGGACTTTTGAATCCCTAGAAGCCAGGGCATACCTGTTGAGAATCAGAAACAGAACCCCGGAAATGATCCCTGCCGGAATGCCGATGCGTGTTGCCATCAGCTCACGCTGCCAGTTATCGGATTCATAAACATATACTGCAGCCACACTGATCAGTATGCTCAATAGGATAATCATGATCGCCTTCAGGAATTTCATTTGGTTATTCTTTTTTAGGTGTATGAATGATATGTGATTTTAGTCTTCGCTATACACAGATACAATGCCTTCACGGAGGTTATAATGAGAAGCCATCACTTCTCCATAAGCACCAGCGCTGCGCAAAGCGATTAGGTCTCCGCGGAAAGTCTCCGGCAATGCCACCTCCTTGCCGAAACAGTCGGTACTTTCGCAAATCGGGCCTACCACATCATACTTCACTCCATCTGCTGATTTGGAAACAGACAAATGATCAATCTGATGATATGCCTGATAAAGTGCCGGTCTCATCAGTTCTGTCATCCCAGCATCAAGCACAATGAAATTTTTCTTCTTACCATTCTTCACATACAGCACCTTGCTGATCAGTGAAGCACACTGACCTACCAGCGCACGTCCCAGTTCAAAATGGACTTCCTGGTTGGATCTAACTTCAAGAAAATCATGGTACACTTTAAAATAAGCTTCAAAATCAGGGATCTGCTGATCAGGGTTATGGTAATCAATACCAAGTCCGCCGCCAACATTCAGCACCTTAACAATAAACCCGCGTTCCTCAAACCAGGCTGCAAACTCATTAACACGCACACATAGGTTTTTGAACACAT
>Ga0157373_10003107_pt1 | contig 12545 bp, 9 predicted proteins | sample C65metaG_FD_113460 | JGI IMG/M metagenome (GOLD analysis project Ga0157373, IMG submission 113460) | Corn rhizosphere microbial communities from Kellogg Biological Station, Michigan, USA - C6-5 metaG | ecosystem: Host-associated > Plants > Roots > Rhizosphere > Soil | place: USA: Michigan... | reverse complement strand
TCCTCAAGACTTTCATGATCAATTTATTGCGTGTTATTTTTTTAATCTATCAAACTCTATCATCAGGCCGCCTGGCGACCCCACGCGATGACGTAGGGAAGCCTGTTTTCCATTGAAAGCATGATAGTAAACGGGCATCCAGTGGCTTTGTGAAAAGCAAAGTCTATCTCTCCGCCCTCACATTCGCCGCCAGCTCCACCCTCATGCTGGCACAAACTGCAAGCCCTATCCAATCAGCAGCTCGTCCCTACGGGCTCAGCATTGTGAATACCGTTCAAGTGGCTGGCTCGGACGCCTCATCCGCCACCTTCCAGAGCGATGTCCTGCCAGGCATGCTGGATGCCATCAACCTCAACCTCTCGGAAAGCGCCTCTGTTAGCGATCTTTCCTCCATCTCGCTGGATCCCGGCAAGCTGGTTCTCGGCTACGATTCCAACGTGCGCGTTTATTTCCTGGGTGAAGGTGCAGGCTACCGGAATTCCCTGGGCTTCACCACCTCTGGCAACAGCCCTCTCAGCCCGGACGCCAAACTGATCTTCCCGGATGCTTCCGCAAACACCGGATACGGTGGTAATGGCTCCAGCGTCCGCTCCACCTCCGCCCCGGTGCTCGCCGGGGATTTTGTGGATCTTGGCTCGTTCACCGCGGGCACGAATCTGGATTTCTTCCTTATCGCCAATGGTGCCACCGGTGGCCGCCAATTCTTCTCCACCAATCAGGCGGCCAACAGCGATGGCATCATCCACGCTGTCAGTCTTGCGCAGAACGGCTCCGCCTACCTGATCATCGGCTTCGAGGACGTTCTCAAGGGCGGTGACAAGGACTACAACGATCTGGTCTTCGCCGTGGAAATCGGCCGTCAGAACGTGGAGCACCTCGTCCGCCTCAGCGCACCGGAGCCTTCCCTGGCCATCGGTTCTGCCCTGGCGGGTGTCGCCATGTTCGGCGCACGTCGCAGACGTTCACGTTTCTAAGAATTTTAGTTTTCTTAACCTCGCGGCATATTGTAAACACCACAGCATGTCGCGAGTTTTGCTGTGCACAGTAGTCGGTGCCGGTCTCCTGCTTGGAGGCGGTGCCGCAGTTTACGTTTGGCGGAAGCACGCCGTCCAGCGTCAGGAGTCCGTGGCTAACAGCCAAATCCAGCAGAGCCTCGAGAGTGGGGATTTTTCCGCAGCCCGTGCGGCCTTGAACGGCATTGCCAATCCCAGGGAGCGTGAGCAAAAGGAGCATGCTGTCCGCCTGATCGAACTTGAAAAGGGACTTGAAGTCCGGGATCTCGCCCTTATCCGCCGCGCCGTGGGGGAAGGAGATACCGCTTGGATTCCTGCGGAATTGCGCGAAAAAGCAGACCTCCAGATCGCCCGTGAGGCCGTCCAACTCAGGAACTGGGACGAATATGAAAAACTCCGCACGACCTGGGAAAAGGACTCCCAGATGGCCAATCAGTGGTTCCTCCTGCAAGTGGACAAGACCCTGGCCGAAAGCGAACGCCAGAAGGCACTCGACCTGCTCACCCAGACCAAGCTGACGGGCAAGGAAGAGGCCATGCGACTGGCCCGTATCGCCCTGATGGAATCCGCGCAGCCATGGAAGGCCATGGAGCACATCGATGAAGGACTGAAGGCAGATCCGCGCAATGCTGAACTCATTTCCTTCCGCGCCCAGATCGAGGAAGCTGCCGGCCGCCGTGCCGATGCACGCCTGGACTATGTGGCCGCTGTGCTGGCAGATAAAAAGAACCCCCTTTATCGTGATGGTCTGGCCTCCTTCTACATCCGCGGTGGTGATTTTTCCGCTGCTGCTGAAACGTGGCGGGATACTGCTGAGGAAACCTCGCTAGGCGTGTATGCCTTCAAGGCTTGGTTCTGGTCCCGCGTCTCCGGCATTCCGCTTTCCAAGCCCCTGCCCGAGATCCGCCAGCCATCGTGGAAAAATGTGGCAACTGCCATTGCCCAAGTGCCGGATGATCATTTCTTCACTCCGGAGCTGGAAGCTGGCTTGGCCGATGCAGGAGCCACCAACCGTTCGGAAGTTGCCTGGCTCAAGCTGCTGGAGGAATTCAAAACCGGCCAACTCCCGGAAGCGGAAAAAACTCTCATGGCTGGATTTCCTGCCGAAGCGGACCGCATGCGGCCCCTGCTGCGTGAGCGTCTGCTGGCCTGCCTGATTGCCCGTCACGGGGACAATGCCAGAGAAGCCTTCGCCGGAAAAAACCTCCCCGCCGTACCGGATACAGAACACACCTTCATCAAACAATTCGGCAAATGGGCCTCCAATCAGATGAGCGATGAGGAGTCCGCCACCTTCTCCGCCTTCCTCGCCAAGCCGGATGCAGTGGTGGGTGTGCTGCTCACTTCCGGCTGGCCCGGTGCCGCAGTCCTCCTCGGTGGAGACGATGCATTCGCCCCAGCCACTCCCACCCCGGACTGGCTGGAATATGGGTATGCCAAGTCCCTCCAAAGTCGCAAGGGCAAGGAAACCGCCCGCAAATGGCTGGAAGCCCGTTCCAGCCGCTGCGTGGCATCCGATCTCCTGCTGGGTGAACTCCAAATGGCAACCGGGGCCGTGGATGCGGGGCTGGCGCTGCTCGACAAGGTTTCCCAGACCCAGACCGATCAGGCAAGTCGTGCAGCATGGTCACTCGCCATGGTCGCTCTGGAAAAGGGTGACAGTGCCGCTGCCCGTAAGCTGGTGAACGATCATGCGGACTTTGCCGCCGGTATTCAGGGTAAGGAAATCCTCGCCCGTGCAGCACTGGCGGAAGGCAACCGTGCCGAAACGACAAGGATCTATCAGGAACTCGGCACCGACTCAGTGGACGCCATGGTTTTCCTCTCCAAGGAAACCTTCGCCGCAGGCAACTATGCTGAGGCCCGCAAGTGGACAGGGGAACTCGCCCGCCGCTTCCCAGAAGTGCCGCAATTCCGCCAGAATCTGCTGAAAATCGCAGAGATCGAAAACAAGAAGTGACTCCATGAGTAAACGACAATCCGTCTGGCTCACCGGTCTGCTGCTGCTTCTGGCCGCAGCCGGAGTGTGGTTGCGGGATCTGCAATGGACGGATTCCGTCGCGGATACCATTCCCCTAGCCCTAGGCATACCCGCCACCTTTTTGCTGGGCATGCCTTGGAAAATCGGCGGCGGACTGTCCAAAAACGAAAAGATTCTGGGCGGTCTCGCATCCGCCGTTTTTGCCATCGGTTGGATGGCCTCGTCCATCACCACGCTTTCCATCGGCTGGACCGGTCTGGCCTATGTCTGGATGGGTTATCATTTCACCCGGGAGGCCGGGCGGCGCAGGCTGGCATGCATCCTCCTGCTTTCCTTCCCCTGGCTGGTGCTGGAGTGGCCACAGATCGGCTGGTGGTGCCGGAACTCCGCCGCCATCATCGGGGAACAGATTTTCCGGCTCCTGGCACTGCCGGTGGAGCGTGTGGGCACCAGCATGGTCATCCTGGGCGTGCCGGTGGAAATCGAGGCCGCCTGTGCGGGATGGAATCTTCTCCAACTCACCCTCCTCACCGGTGTCGCCTTCGGTGCCTATGAGATTCGCTCCTCCAGGCGGTTCCTATGGCTGCTGCTCATTCTGCCCTTCGTGGCATGGTTTGCGAATGTGGTGAGAATCATCCTCCTTTCCGCCATAGCCCTATCCTTCGGCACGGAATTGGCCAGCGGAGCACTGCATGGCATGATGGGCCTGGTCATTCTCGTGCTGGTGATCCTCATCACCAAAGGCATCTGCTATCTGCTGGATGGACGGACTGCACGACAGGTCCGGGTGATTCACACATAATGACGGACCCTGCTCCAAAAGACACCAGCAATGGCGTGGGCATCGCCCTGCCCATCGCTGTCTGTGTCATCGCCCTGGCACGCACCGTGCCCTCGCTGATGGAGGCATGGCGGGTGGATCTCTATGCACGCGGGGCATGGATCGCATTTTTCATCTGGGTAGGCATGCAGGCATATGCCCGCCTGACCAGCCCGCGCCGCCATGAAAAGGAAACGGCGTGGTGGCTGGGTGCGGCACTCGCTGCCGGATGCCTGGGTGCGGTTTCCGACTTCAATGTCTACAACCACATCTCCCTCTGCTTTGCCATCACCGCCCTCTTCAGCGTTGGCTGGACGAGCGCGATCTGCGTGGTGGCGGCAGGGGCTTGGATTCCCGCCTCCGGCTGGGCTATCAGCCACTTCTGGAATGGCGGCTTCCAAGGCTGGGAAAGGCCCCTCGCCGCGCTCGTCTTTGCCGGGATTTTCCTCAGCGTGAATCATCGGCGGAAAAATTCCATTGAAACCCTTCCATGAAAAAAAAGCTGCTCTGGACCGTTCTGGGTCTTCTTGTCGTCCTCACCTTTGTCTGGCCGATGATTCCCCTCGCTACGGCGGAATCCCGCCTGAAGGCGCTCCCGGCGCAGGGAAATCATTTCCGCTCCCGTCCGCTTGAACTGGACCAGGCGGATGTGGATTTCCTGGGGAAGGCCACCGCCGTGCAGCACATCGTGGCCGTGCGGGGCGGAGGCAGGATGATTCTAACCGTCATCGATGGCACACGTGATCGCCACGCCGTGCATGATCCCAGCTATTGTTTCTCCGGCGCAGGTTGGAAAATCTCCCAGCGCAAACCGGTCTTCACGGCCAAGGGAGAAGCCGTCCTGGCGATGATGACCAAGGACGGCCAGACGGCAGAGGCCATGTGGTTCTTTGATGACGGGAAGCACCAGTTTGCCTCCCCTTTCGATTTCTGGCTGCGGACAAGCAGCCGCCGCATCACGGCAGGCCTGAGTGGCAATGAGCCGATTCTAGTCATGCTGCGCTCCCTGCCGGGTCATCCGATTGACTGGAGCAAGGTGCAGACGGACGTGCTGCCGGAGATGGGCTTCTAGCAATCCAGCGCCAGCGCCGAAAATTTTTCTGGATGGTGCGCTGCAAGTTCCGCAGGCGTGCCGGATTCCGTAATCCTTCCCTGGGTCATCACGATGATCCTATCTGCACGGCGCAAGGTGGTGAGGCGATGCGCCACGATGAAAGTGGTGCGGCCCACCATCAAACGGTCCAAAGCCTCCTGCACGATGGCCTCACTGCTCCCATCCAGCGCACTGGTGGCCTCATCCAGAATGAGTACATGAGGATCCCGCAGAAGCGCCCGGGCAATGGCGATTCGCTGTTTCTGTCCTCCGCTAAGCCGTGAACCACGCTCGCCGATCAGTGTATCCAATCCCTGTGGCAGTGCATGAATGAAGTCCTCCGCATTCGCATTCCGCACAGCCTCCTGCATCTGTTCTTCGGAAACCTCCCCCATTCCATAGGTGATGTTTTCCCTCAGCGTGCCTTCAAACAACAAAGTCTCCTGGCTGACCACAGACAACTGGCGGCGGTAGCTGCGCAAATCGAAGGCATGCATGTCCTGCCCATCGAGAAGGATCTTCCCTGCAGTGGGGCGATAGAAGCCAATCACCAGATTCATCAGCGTGGATTTCCCGGAGCCACTTGGCCCCACGATGCCCAGCCTCTCACCGGCACGCACATGCAGATCGATTCCGCTCAGCATCGCCATCTGCATCTCAGGATTCATGGGATCACCCGGATATTCGAAGTGGATGTTTTCAAAGGTGAATTCCCCTTTCACCTGTTCCATCTCCGGCTTGCCCTCGTTCGCCTCCAGTTCCGGCCGCTCCAGCACTTCTCCGATGCTCTGGATGGATTCAAAACCGCGCGTGATGATCGGCAGCATGGAGTTGAGCTGCATCACCGCCGCTACGATGGATGCCGTGAACCCGGATAGCAGAATGAGATCTCCCGGCGTAAGCCGGAGCGCACCTGTGTAGGTGAAATACGCTCCTCCCACCAGGATGCCTAGTTGCAGCATCATGAAGCAGACCCACGCCACCGCGCCAAACAATGCTCCGTGCTGATCGAGTCGTTGTCCTGCGGCACTCACCTGGCCGAAGCTATCCTCCACGCGTGCAATCGCCTCGCTTTCCGCTGCATGCGCGCGCGTCACCGGGATCATCGTCATCATCCCCAGCACCCGTGTGTTCATGGATTCGATGCTGTTGCGGAACTCATTGTTGTACAACTTCATCTTCGCACTGAGCGTGATCCGAATGAGAGCCACGATGGGCAGCAGCAAGAAAAACACCGGCACGAAGACGGGCATGCGGATCGCCGTCACCACGATGGCCACCAAGATGCTCACGATGGCAAAGCAACCCGCATCGATGAGCTGGCGGCTCATTTGCTCGATGGCCTCCACATCCCGCAGCACCTTGGTCTGGAGAGTACCCATGCTGCGCCGCTGATGGTAGCCGATCGAGAGCATCTGGAGCCTGCGGACCAACCGGGAGCGCACTGTGTTCTCCATGCCGCGCAGCGCCCGGCTGGTCAGGCGGCCGTAGAGCATGCCGGAGGGAATATTCTGTAGAATCATCACGGCACCGATGCACGCATTGACCCAGAGGGTTTTCATCCCTTCTGCCGGATGGCGGGCCACTGCATCAATGATATTGGCAGTCACTATGGGAATCACCCACACAGGGCTGGCTTTGAGCAAGTAAACGGCTTGCCCCGCCAGCAGATCCCGCCTCTGCAAATGATAGAGTGACCAGAGCGTACGCCATGGCCGGGCGGAGAAGGTGCGATGGGTGTCCGGGAATTTTTCCATGGAGGACTGACGTGGCGGAGTTCCCGGAGTTAACACAAACGTTGCAGAACGTGCAGATCCGGGATCTCCGCTGGGATCATCAGCGTTCCAGAAGAATCACCTGGCCTGCGAAGTCTCCCCCGCTGTGCAGCGTGATTTTTCCATCAACGATGACAGGAGTGGAGAAAGTTCCATAAGTGTGTGCGATCTTCCAGTCGCCTGTCGGCACCGGCACCTCAATCTGTGCCGGTGCATGCTCGAAGGTGTGAACGACCAGCAGCAAGGCAGTGTCCGAGTGGCGGGAAAGTGCCTGCCAACCCTGCGGATGGCGCCAACTGCTGCCGATCTGGCCGTGTTTCCGGCTGATGCCGTATTTGATCACCGGTGCCGCTTTTTGATAAACATCCACTGCCTGGAGGACCAGCGGCCAGTTTTCTTCCGGCAGCTTCTCGATGCCACCGGAGAGACACATGCGGCCCAGGAAGGTGGCGGAGAGGCTGTAGCGCAGGCGTTGGGCACTGTCCTGGGGATGGAGCACCGCCCAGATCTGGTTCTGGCGCGGCAGCAGAAGCTGATGGAGATTGGCAGCGATGAGCGGGATCTCCACCAGTTCATGGGCATCCGAGAAGGAAGACATGGCGGTGAGCGCCATCATGGAAGGCTCCAGTCGATGACCGCCGGATGAACAATTTTCAATAACGAGATGAGGCAACCGTTCACGGATCTTTTCAAAGAAACGATAGCCGCCCTCCACTTGGAGGCGCAGCCCTTCCCCGAGAGAATCCGGATGCTCGCAGCCCAGGCCTGCGGTCTCATTGTAGTCCACCTTCAGGTAGCCGAAGCCGCAGCTATCCAGCAGATCGATCACTTTTTCCGTGAGGAAATCCACCGCCGCAGGATCATTCAAATCCCAGAAACGGCGTTCACGGACAGTGACCGGCATGCCATCACGCATGATGAAGTGCTTGCCCAGTTTGAAAGACGTGCTCTGGGAGCCCACAGTCTCCATCTCGAACCACAGGCCGGGAATCAAGCCCCTTTCACGGATGGCATCCGCCGTGGCCTTCAAGCCATTGGGGAACAGCGTTTCGCTGGGAAGCCAGTCCCCATGGCCGCTGCTCCAATCGCTATCCGCCTGCTTGTACCAACCGGCATCGATGACCAGATAGCGTACACCGGAGCCCTGCAGGCGGTCAGCTATCGCAGTGAGGTTTTCATGGGAGGGATCTCCCCAAGTGGTGCACCACTCATTGAAAATCACCGGCAGTTCCTGCTCCACTTCCGGTTGCAGGTTCACCGCAGCATCTTGCATGGCGGTGAGGCGGTCACACAAATCATCCAGGGAACCCTGGACACAGGCGACGGTTGCCTCCGGGGAAACGAGCGTTTCTCCTGGCTGGAGTTTTTTCATCCAGTGGCCGAATTCACGGTCCGCAAGGCCTCCTGAGATGGCTACGTCATCATGCTGGCGGAAGACTTCCATCTGCCAGGAGCCGGCCCATGCAAGCTGCGCTCCCCAGAAAACTCCGGCGATGTGGTCCTCCACAGCAACAAAAGGGAAAAACCGGCGAACCGGCATCGTGCCCAACTGGCCAAAACGTTCACTGAAACCTCCTGCCCCGCTCCATGATCTTTCCAAGTGCAGATCCTCGATGCTGCGGCATTCATGACGCCCCTCCGCACTCCAAACGGAGCGGAAACGGTGGACATTCAGACGATTGGCGGAGTCTTTCGCATCAAAGGGCGAGATCCCGGAAAGGGAAAAACTGGAGAGCATTTCCAAGGTCACCGGCTGGCCGGAGCCATTGGTAAAGGCACTGGAGAAAACGAGGGCCCCATCGCCCTTTTTCCAGCTCAATTTGTGAATGGCCAGACATCCATCCCCGCTCTCAAGAGTGGTGGTGATGATCGTGGTATCTCCTTCTGAGGAAACATCCTGACGGGAGAATTTGAAACGGCGGTGGGTTTCGGAATTCCGCAGTGTATGCCCTTGGGCAAAGGCTCCCGGATAGGGATCGCCTACCAGCTTGAACTGGAGCAGGGATTCCACCGGGCGGGCGGGCCATGGATCATCTCCAGGCAAAACGTCCATGAAAGCCTCCCCGCGCAAGGACTCGCGGGGAGTGACGAGGGCCGGTGCCATGGAGGCTGGAATGAGTTCAAGACCGACCACCTGTGTTTCCGGATCAAGAATATAACGGGCAATGGTATCGCCTAAAGTATGGGAGAAGAGGAGTTCGCGCACGCAGTGAAAAATGGGATAAGTGAAAAAATCTAAAAATGGAGGCGGAGATCACCATCAAAAAAATTCCCGATCGGATCGAACATGACCAGAGCGGGAAGGAAATGAGTATCTGAGGTCATCAACCTGCAGGTGGATCCATCACCACCAGTTGACTTTCTGGCCGAGTTCTTGGGCCAAGCCCTCCATCAGGTAATAATCACCCCAACTCGTGTATGCATGCTTGCCCTTGTAGAAATGACGGTCCGCATCATGACCATCGCCCACTTCACCCTTCTTCTGGAGGCCGCGCACGGAAAGGTCCGAATCCAGATACTCAGGCGAGACCAGCCGGTCCAGCAGGTCATTCTTTGAGGCAATCATGGCCTCATCCGCATGGCCAAGTTCCAGCAGCTTTTGAATGGCGCATACCGCCACAGAAGCAGCGGACGCATCACGCACATCCGGATAGCCTTCGGACAAACGGAAGTCCCAGATTGGAACGATTTCATCATCCAGTTGGGCCAGGAATTTGCGCGTGATATTGATGGAAGCATTCAGATAGCGCTCATCTCCCGTGTAGGAATAGGCGAGTGCGAAGCCATACATGGCCCAAGTGGTGCCACGTGCCCACTGGGAATCCGGGTGATGGCCACAATAGTTGTCCTGGCCGGTGGGAGCACCGGTTTGCGCATCAAAGCGATACGAATGGCTGACCGACCAATCCTCACGCACGAAATTTGCCAGCGTGGTATCGGTGTGGCGGATGGCCAATTCACGGTAGTTTGAGTCTCCTGTCACCTCGCTGGCCCAATGCAGCAGAGGCATGTTCATGAGACAGTCGATGATAGCCAAACCATCGTAATCGGTGCCGATTTCATCCATGCGGCCCCATGCGCGGAAATAGCTGCCGTTATCAATAAAGCGGGTGACGAGCAAATCCGCCGCCTTGATGCCGAGGTCACGGTATTGTTTCTCGCCGGTGAGTTTGTAAAGGGCGACGGCGTAGGGGGAAAACAGGAAGCCGATGTCATGCATCGTGTTCATTCCGTTTTCACCTTCCAGCTTGGACTCCATGCGTGGCTTGAGTGCTTCAAGTTGTTTCAGGAAAAAATCATCTCCCGTCTTTTTCCAGGCAAGGACAGCCATTCCGGTGAAAAATCCGATCGTCCAGTTGCCGATTTCGTAGAAGCTTTCCTTCCACTTGGTGTAATCCCCATCAACGGCCAGCGCCCATGTGGTGGGAACGGTTTGTGCCGCAATGTCTGCGATGTTCGTGTGGATCTTCTTTATACAGAGGTCCAGTGCATCTTCGAGGGTTGCTTTTCCGGTGTTAGCTGTGGCTGTCATTTTGAAAGTTCAGGACTTGTTAACGATAGAGTGGAGCGTATCCACGGGGAAATGTGTTCCTGCGCTCGGAAGGAGATTATCAGAAACTTCCGTTGTCACCCACTCTTTCCAGTTTTCCTTGGAATACGGTGGTGTGGATCAACTTTGGAGCCTTAATTCCGCATGCCGCTTGGCCATCGTCCATGCTACTTCCGGCACCAGATCCTGCCATGTTTCATCTCCGGCAGCGATCATGCGGCAGACGTGGCGGCCCGTGTAAGCCAGCAGCATGTCATCAGTACACGGGATGCCGAGCAGCCGGTGATTCTCAAGAAAGTAACGATACAGATGGTAGCTGTTCTCCGGAGCGCGGAAGGTTTCCGCTGAGACGAGTTCTCCGGTTCTGCGGTTTTTCCAGGGAAATACATGGAGCGTAATGCCTTCCTTGAACAATCTTCCAAAGGATTCCAGCAGGCCGCCTGCCAGGTTTTCAGACCACTTCGGTTTGAACAGCTCATTCAACAGACCAATGCTGAGGATGATGCCGATAGGCTTTCCGGTACAGCGGCGGAGAAATGCGGCGATGCGGTGAAACTCTGCGCAGCGGGAGAGCAATACGGTTTTTCCCAAGGATTGAAGGGCATCCGAGCGATCAAGGAAATCCACATGGTCGATCGCCTTGTCCCGCAGGAGATTGTCCATGGAGATTTCACACAATTCCAGTTCACATCCCCGGTCCTTCTCATCCAGCAGTGTGGAAAATCCCGACCGTGCCTGATCCAGCATGGTGAGGTGAACGTTCATCACCGGATCGAAACTGCCGCGCAGAAGCAGGATGGGCTTCTTGTAGAGTGCCTCTGTGGGTTGCACCACTTCCCCGTTTGGTAGGAACATCGTGGCATCCGTCAGGCCGCTTTCCACCAGTTGCAACGCACACAGGCGGTTGTCGAAAAAGCTGAAACCGTGGCCCGTGAACTTGAGCAAATCCACCTCCACGCGGCCGGAAGGTAGATTGTCCACCAGGGCCTCCACGAATTTCCGCAGGTGCCCGCGGTAGTGGAAGGCGGCATGGATGAGATTCACGCCGATGGTTCCCAACGCTTCCATTTGATCAATGGTGCGGGAGTCCAGCAGGCGGACGTGGAGCGTGATGTCTGATGGTGGATCCCCCGGCTTCATTTGGAAGCGGACCCCCAGCCAGCCATGGCACTCTCCATTATCCTTCCAGCCACGGGCGCGGACGGTATTGCAGAAGGAGAAGAAGGTGGTGTTTTCCCCGCGTTTGGGGCCCAGCCTTTCCAACAGGATGGCATACTCGTGATTGAGCATGGATTCCAGGCGATTGGCGGAGACGTAACGGTCCGCTACCCCATAAATGGCATCGCTCATGGTCATGTCATAAGCGGAAATCGTCTTTGCGACCATGCCCGCCGCCCCACCCGCGCGGAAGAACCAGTTGGCCGTCTCCTGTCCCGCGCCGATCTCGGCAAAAGTTCCGTAAATATATGGATCGAGATTGAGTTCGAGCGCTTTATCGTAAGTTTTCGGCTTCATGGGCTGGTGGGTATCTGCGTCCAGCCATCACTGACCACAGACTCTATGAGGACCTGGGAAGATGACCGCGCATCATTGGGAAATTTCAATTTCAAGGTAAGCAATCCGCCGCCATCAATGGTATCGGCGATTTGGGATACAAGGGCGGAACTCTTAGGAACGTATCCATAGATTACATTCTCGCCATCAGGAGACTCGAGGGAAAAGGACTGCCAGGCGGTTTCATCACTGAACCCGAAATTGTAGTATTCAACGACAGCCACCTTCGCCCGGAAGATTTTCGCATCCGTGGGCCGGGTTTTCTGGAATTCCTTCCAAGGCATTTCAGACCATCCCGTCCAGCTCTCCCAGTCCACTCGTGGGCCATCCGGTGTGATATGGAGATAGATGTAGCGATTCCCGTGCTCAATATCCTGAATCTGACTGCGTAGAAGAGGGCGTGTGGTATCAGGCAAGCCTGGATCACCGATTGAAATTATTTTTTGATCGGGCAGTTTTCCATCAGGATGAAGGGCCAGCAAGCGTGGGCGAACCTGATCCGGGAGATACACCACATTCATCAATTCCTCGACGGTGGTGGCATCAAAAAATTTCCGCAGGTTGGCTTTCGCATTCCGCATCAGAGCAGCATCTGATAGAATATCCGGCATCGCCATTTCCTGCGGCGCTTTCTTCGGTAAAGCTGCCGGGCGAGGCTGGTGCACCACGGGCTGGGAAGACGGGCGCAGCCACACGACCACAGCGCCCATAGCCAGCAGGAATAGACAGATCACTCCTCCCAGAACTGCCCATCCCCTG
>Ga0157373_10003104_pt1 | contig 12551 bp, 5 predicted proteins | sample C65metaG_FD_113460 | JGI IMG/M metagenome (GOLD analysis project Ga0157373, IMG submission 113460) | Corn rhizosphere microbial communities from Kellogg Biological Station, Michigan, USA - C6-5 metaG | ecosystem: Host-associated > Plants > Roots > Rhizosphere > Soil | place: USA: Michigan... | reverse complement strand
TTGCGAGTTTCGTTTTGTGCAGATCATGAGACGTTGGCCGAAGGAGTGCGGAGGATCAAAAAGGGGTTGAAGTTGCTAAATTAGAGTCAGTTGTAGACAGGATGTCGGGATTTTGCAGGATTTACAGGATATGAGTCGATTAAGAGTTGGAATTTTAGGTGCGACGGGGATGGTTGGGCAGCGGTTTATTCAACTGCTCGTCGATCATCCGCAGTTTGAAGTCACTGCCGTTGCTGCGTCGGATCGTTCGCAGGGCAAAACGTACGGCGAGGCCTGTACGTGGCGACTGGGTGGTGAAATGCCGAACGCGATCCGATCGATGAAGGTGCAACCGCCGTCGCCGCCGCTGGATTGCGATTTTGTGTTTTCGAGTTTGCCCGGCGACATCGCACGCGAAACCGAAGGAAGTTTTGCTGCCGCCGGTTACCCGGTCATCAGTAACTCATCCGCATTTCGAATGGATGAAGACGTGCCACTGCTGATCCCGGAAGTGAATCACGATCATCTCGGTCTGATCGAAAAGCAGAAGCAGCGATATCCGTCGGGCGGTTTCATCGTCACGAATCCAAATTGTTCGACGATCATGTTGGCGCTCGCGCTCGCGCCGCTGCATGCTGCGTTCGGCGTTGCTACTTGTGTCGCGACAACTTTGCAGGCGCTCTCCGGCGCCGGATATCCGGGTGTTGCTTCACTCGACATTCTCGACAACGTGTTGCCGTACATCGGTGGTGAAGAAGAGAAGATTGAAACTGAGACGACGAAGATTCTCGGGCGCTTTGTGAACGACCGCATCGAGATCGCGCCGATGACAGTCAGTGCTCAATGTCATCGCGTGAACGTGACGGACGGGCACATGGCCGCGGTCCGCGTGAAGTTTGTTCGGAAGCCTGAGTTGCCGGCGTTGCGGGAGGCGTTGGAGTCGTTTCGATCGTTGCCGCAGGAGCTCGGGTTGTATTCCGCGCCGGCGAGGCCGATTGTCGTTCGTGACGAACAGGATCGGCCGCAGCCGAAGTTGGACCGCGATGCAGGGAATGGAATGACGATCACGATCGGAAGATTGGCGCCTGATTCGGTGATGGATTACCGGTTTGTGGTGTTGAGTCATAACACGATTCGCGGGGCGGCTGGCGCGGCGATTTTGAATGCGGAGCTGCTGAGTCAGAGAGGATATTTTTAGCCACTGATTTTCACGGATTGAAAAAGATGATTCTTGCGAAAGCATGTTTGGCGTTACTAGTTCTGGTTGGATCGGTTGCGGCGCAGACGCTCGATGAGCGTGTGAAGCCGGTTGTTGGTGAGTTCAAAGGGAAAGTAAGTCTGTTCGCGAAGAACCTCGACAGCGGTGAGACTTACGCGCTCAATCCCGACGAGCGCGTGCGCACTGCCAGCACGATCAAAATCGCGGTCATGATCGAAGCGTTTGCGCGCGTTGCCGAAGGGAAGGCGAAGTGGACCGATGAAGTCGTCCTGACGAAAGAGAAAAAGGTGTCCGGCTCCGGCATTCTCGCCGAGCTCTCAGACGGGCTCAAACTCACGCTGCGCGACGCTGTCAATCTCATGATGATCCTCAGCGACAACACTGCGACAAACCTCGTCCTCGACGTGCTCTCCACCGACGCCGTCAACGCACGCATGGAGTCGCTCGGTTTCAAACAGATCAAGATCAATCGAAAAGTCGGCAGTGGCGGCGAAAGCACAGCCGGAAAAGATCCTGAGAACAAGAAATACGGGCTGGGTTTTGCCACGCCACGCGAAATGGTGCTCGTGATCGAGAAACTCGAGCGCGGCGAAATCATCAGTCCCGCGGCGTCGAAAGAAATGATCGATCTGATGAAGCGCGAGCAGGGGCGCAACGCGATCGGGCGATCGCTCTGGAGCGTTCCGATGGCAAGCAAGTATGGCGCGCTCGATCGTCTGCGCAGTGCCGTCGGAATTCTCTACACGAAGAAGGGAAGGATCGCGATGGCGATCTCGTGCGACGAGATGCCGGAAGTCATGTGGTCCGTCGATAATCCTGCTTACCTGTTGATGTCGCGCTTGTCTGAAGCGCTCGCCGAGGGATTGGCCAGGAAGTAAAACCTACGAAATTTTGGGTTTTGGACCACGCGTGATCTTCTCACTTCACGTTGAACTGCTCTTCGACTGCTTCACGCGCCATCCAAAAACCTAAACCACTTCGCTGCGAAATTTGGATCAGATCTGGTCGCTGCTGACGTCAAACCATCAAATCATCCTCCTGAGATTTTGGAATAGTTTCTGCAAGTCATGCGATGACGTTCGTTAGTCGCGTTCAGTGTTTCAACCACTGCAACGCCAGTAACCAGAAAGATACCAACGTCAACTTACAAAATTTCGTATCCCTGCTCCCCGGAGCCTTTGAGTAACAACATCTTCCAGCGGAGGACACATGAATAAAGTCAGCCCCTCTTTTACCAAGGGACTCTCGCTCATCAGTGCGCTCGCTTTTGTGCTGCTGATGTCGAGCGTCGCTTTTGCCCAGGCCGGTTCATCCTCGCTCAGAGGAGTGGTCACCGACTCTCAAGGTCGGGCGGTCGCCGGCGCCAATGTAACCCTCACCAACGCGCAGAAAAATTTCACTCGTGCCCAGACGACTAACGACGACGGCATTTACGTTTTCACTGCCGTGCCCCCCGGAACCTACCGGCTCGACATCGAGGCCGCCGGTTTCAAAAAGGCGTCAGTGTCTGAGGTCCATGCTCAAATCGATACTCCCGGCAACTTCGACGTGCAATTGGAAGTCGGCAACGTCTCTGAAACGGTCAGCGTTATCGCCGGTGCAGACGCGCCCATCAACACTTCCGACGCGACGATCGGTAACACTTTCGAATCACGTCGCATCACCGAGTTGCCGCTCAACGCGAACAACGTCGTCGGACTGCTTTCACTTCAACCCGGCGTGACGCGCACTGGTTTCGTAAACGGCGGCCGTTCGGACCAGGCAAACATCACGCTCGACGGCGTTGACGTCAACGAGCAACAGAACGGTTTGGACGTCGTTACCAACCAGGCGTTTTCAAGCGTGCTGCGCGTCCTGCGCGATGCGACGCAGGAATTTCGCGTGGTCACGACGAACCCGAATGCCGACACCGGCCGTTCATCCGGCGCGCAGGTATCACTCGCAACCAAATCCGGCACGAACGACATTCACGGCTCGTGGTTCTATTTCCATCGAAACACCGTGACCAGCGCCAACGACTTCTTCGGCAACAAGGCGGGACGTTTTCAACCGAACGATCCGCAGGTGCTCAGCGGCACGGCAACGGCCGGAGACCCGCGAGTGCCACGCCCGCCACTGCTGAGAAACTTCTTTGGTGGCTCAGTCGGTGGTCCAGTAAAAAAGGATCGCGCGTTCTTCTTCTTTGCGTACGAAGGTTTCCGCGAAGCGACCTCGTCGCAGGGTTTGCAGATCGTGCCGTTGCCGCACGTCGGACAAGGCATCATTCGTTATCGCACGGCGAGTGGCGCAAGCGATTCGTCGTGTCCGGCAGGCACGCCATCCGGTTTCCGCTGTTTGAATGCGGCGCAGATCAATGCAGCTTACATCGCGGCGAATGGCGTCACTCCTGGTATCAACCCAATTGCGCTGAACTTCCTGAGAGATAAAACGCAGCGCTACGTCGCGAACGACACAACCGTCGGCGATGGCATCAACACCGGCGGCTTCCGCTTCAACGCGCCAACACCGACAACCTACGACACCTATGTGCTCAAGTTGGATTTCAACCTGACTGACAACCAAACGCTCTACGTTCGTGGTAATTATCAGGAAGACAACATCGGTGTGATTCCTACCTTCCCCGACACTACTTCGCCGTCGATCTGGTATCACCCGAAAGGGTTCGCGTTGGGCCATTCATGGACCGCATCGACCAAATTGGTTAACCGGTTCACTTACGGTCTGACTCGCGCTGCTTTCACCAGGCAGGGCGATCAGGATGCGAACAACATCCAGTTTCGCTTCATCTTCAACCCGGCATTGACTCCTGCTCTGACGCGAGTCACGCCGGTTCACAACTTCCTCGACGACGTTACTTACGTCAAAGGCAATCACACGCTTCAGTTCGGCGGTAACGTTCGTTTTATCAAGAACGAGAGACGTTCGTTTCAGAATGCCTTCGACGTGTTGACCACGAATCCATCCGGGTATAACGCGTCGGCAGCAGTGCTAACCTCTGCGGGCGCGGATGCCTCGGGTGGCGCAATCTTTCCTGATGTTGCCGGAAGCTCGTTAACGCCACTGCGAAACATTCTTTCCGCAGTGATTGGCCGCTTCTCTCAGTACACGGCAAACTTTGCCTACGATCAGACGGGTGCGATCCTGCCGACAGGCTCATCCGCAGATCGAACTTTTGCAACTCAGGAATACGAGGCCTACTGGCAGGATCAGTGGCGCATGCGTCACAACCTGACACTTACCTACGGCGTCCGCTGGAGTACTTCAACTCCTGTGTATGAAGTAAATGGTTTTCAAACTCAGCCGACGACGAGTTTGGGCGCCTATTTCGAGCAAAGAAAACGCAGTGCGGACCAGGGTATTCCTTTCAACGAACCGATCCTGCTCGATCTTTCCGGCAAGGCGAACAACCGTCCTGGTTTCTACAAACAGGATTGGAACAACTTCGCACCGATCGTCGCCGTTGCATGGCAACCGGAGCTTCCGGATAACTTCTGGGGCAAACTGATCGGCCGCGAAGGGAAATCGGTATTCCGTGCTGGATTCCGTACCACTTACGATCGCATCGGCAGTGCGCTCGCAGTCAACTTCGATCTGAATAATCAGCTCGGATTTGCTTCAGCGCTCACAATACCCGTGAACACTTACAACGTGAGCACGAGTTTGGCGCCGCTCTTCACGAGTACAGGACAGGACGTGCGTACACTGCCCGGCATCGCCGGTAATTTCCAAACTCAGATTAATTTTCCGCTGAGCCAACTGCCAACCGGCGCTGAGAGAATCGAGACGTCGCTCGATGACACACTCATCACGCCAATCAATTACAGCTTCAACTTCTCGTATGCGCGTGAGTTTGGACGGGGACTCTCAGTTGAAGCGAGTTACGTCGGCCGCTTCGCACGAAACCTTCTTCTCCAACGCGACATCATGCACTTCAACAACCTGCGCGATCGCGTCTCGGGACAGACTTTCTACGAAGCAATGCAAGCACTGATCGACCTGCGCTACGCAGGCGTGCCGATCTCGTCAGTCGCTCCAATTCCATTCTTTCAGAATGTATTGCCCGGCATCGCCGGTACTTTCAACATTCTCGGCGTTAGCACGCCGCTGACTGCTACGCAGGCCGCCTACAGGCGAATTGCACTGCCGTCAGTGGGCGGACAGAACAGCACTGACTACACTTTCCTTCAATCAGGCGCTCGCTGGGACGACAAGCCTGCTTCTATCTTCAACAACACGTTCGTCAATCCGCAGTACGCGGCCCTCAACACGTGGTCCACGTTTGCGATGTCGAACTACAACTCCGCGCAGATCAGCGTTCGCCAGCGCTTGTCAGACGATCTCGTTTTCGACTTCAACTACACGTTGGCCCATTCGCTCGACAATGCTTCCGGTCTCCAGAACACTGGTAACTTCGGAACTGCGTCTTTGATCTTCAACCCGTTGAATCCGGACCTGAATTACGCGAGTTCGGATTTCGACGTTCGTCACAACATTACCGCCAACTGGATCGTGGGTCTGCCTTTCGGCCGTGGTAAGAAGTTCCTTACTGATGCCGGAAAAGTTACCAACGGGATCCTTGGCGGTTGGGACATGACCGGAATCTTTCGTTGGAACTCAGGACTGCCGACGCAGACTGCTCTTGGCGCTCCGCTGCGGCCGTTCGCATTCCAACGTTGGGCTACCAACTGGCAGATCTCCTCGGGCATGGTTTCGGTTCGTCCAATTCAGACTTCCTTCGGCGACGTCAACGGCGAGCCAAACCTGTTTGCCGATCCTACGGCCGTGTATCAGAGTTATCGCGATCCGCGTCCAGGTGAAGGCGGCGATCGCAACACACTTCGTCAGCCCGGTTATTTCTCGCTCGATGCGGGTTTGAACAAGACGTTCAGAATGCCTTGGGAAGGCCATGCCCTGACCTTCCGCTGGGAAGTCTTCAATGTCACGAACACGCAGCGATTTACAGGGTTTAATGGAACCGGCCTGAACACCGATCCATTCATTTTCGGTGGTGCGCCGCCTCCGGGATTCGGACAATTTACGGCGACTCAGGTTCCACTCGGCGAAACGAAAGCCGGGCGCCTGATGCAGTTCGGATTGCGCTACGTCTTTTAATTAAGGCCTGCAACGAGCATCGAGGGCACAAGGACGGTCGAACCGCCCTTGTGCCCTTTGTGTTTTCCCCGCCGGGACATGGGTACAAATTTCTATAGACCTTCCCGAATTTTTGGATATACTTTCAGCCCTCAGAACCATCGACAACTGGCTTAATCCAGTAAAAACGAGGCTTCAGCGATGGCGTTGCGAAAACGCTCTCGCGGAATGGTATCTGCAAGAAATTGGTCGAACAAACAAAAACTCAAATCCGCCTCATCTTCGGATTCGGTAACAGTGCGGTAGCAGCGATCAAGAACTCGACTAGTGACCCGGATTGCAGCAACAGGTTGATCATTAATTTTCGCGTTGTCCGACGCGGCGTTCCAGGTCTCCAGATCCGCAAACTTTGCATTCGGAGGACTCAATGAAAACAAGAAGATTGTTGAGAAGTGCCACCCGATTTGCGAGCGCCCTTCTAATTATCGGGTTGTGCACCCTAACCGTTTTTGCGCAACAAGGAACTTCTATTGTTCGCGGTACGGTTAAAGATCCCCAAGGGAACCTCGTAGCCGGCGCGGCCGTCAAGCTAATCAGCCTCGCTAACAATTCCGTCCGCACGGCCAGCACATCGGGTGACGGCGGTTTTTCTTTCGAAGCCGTTCAGGTCGGCGACTACAAGGTTGAAGTAGAAGCCGCCGGTTTCAAAAAAGGCGTGGTTACCGACGTGCACGCTATCGTTTCCAGTCCGACATCAGTAGATGTGACGTTGGAAGTCGGAAATATAGCTGAGTCGGTAACGGTGTCAGCCTCTTCTGCTGAACTGCTGGTAAACCGCGAGGACGCGACACTCGGCACACCGTTCGTTAACAAGCAGATCACACAACTCCCGCTTGAAGCCCGAAACGTGCCGAACTTGCTCACGCTTCAGGCCGCGACCACGCGCGACGGTTACGTTGCCGGTTCCCGCGCGGACCAGGCAAACATCACCCTCGACGGTGTGGACATCAACGAAGCGCAGACGAATACGATTATCGGTGCAGATCCTGCAAACGGAACTGACATCGCAAATCTCACACCGTCAAACTCGACGGTGTTGCGACTGAACTCCGAGGCGATTGAGGAGTTTCGCGTAACCACAACCAATGCAAACGCGAACCAGGGTCGCTCGGCAGGCGCGCAGGTCACTATCGTCTCCAAGCCCGGAACCAACGATTGGCACGGCGCTCTGTTTGAGTTCTATCGTACGTCAGCATTTGCCGCGAACAACTTCTTTAACAACAAGGCTGGCGTTGGCCGGCCCTCGTTAATTCGACACACGTTCAGTGGGAATGTCGGCGGACCAATCCTCAAAGATCGGGCCTTCTTCTACTACAGCTACGAAGGCGACCGGATTACACAGTCTGCCTCCGCGCTTCGCACTGTTCCGCTGCCGAGTCTTGGCCAGGGTTTGGTCCGCTTCCGGAATCCTTCTGGAGGAATAACCACGTTAACCCCTGCGAATATAACTTCGGTCTTCCCGGTGTCGCGGGGTGGGGGAACTAATCCGCTGGCGATTCAAGCGTTGGCGCAGGCAGCAGCCAAATACCCCGCTAACGACTTTACAGTCGGCGATCAATTCAACACCGCCGGTTTCAGATTCAACGCTCCGATCCCCGTCAAACGAAACTCCCATTCGGGAAGGTTTGACTTCAACCTGAACAGCAAACAGCAAGCCTACCTACGAACCAACATAATCTACGACTTGCTCGCGCGCGAACAACAGTTTCCGGATAGTCCGGCGCCAAACATCTGGTCGCACCCGACGGGGTTCGTCGCAGGTCACACGTGGACGATGACAAACAGCGTCGTCAACACCTTCCGTTACGGGATGACACGAGAAGCTTTCAGCTCACAGGGCGATTCGGCTGACAACTCGATCAGCTTCCGCTTTGTGTTCTCGCCGGTCGCTTTCTCGCGCACGCTGACCCGCACAACGCCGGTTCACAACTTCACGGACGACGTTTCGTGGACCAGAGGCAACCATAGCTTCGGTTTTGGAGGCAACATTCGCCTCGTCAGCAATGCGCGTGCTTCATTATCGGGCGCCTTTGATAGCGCGATCACAAACCCGTCGTTCTATTCGGGCGGCGGTTCGAGCATTTCGAATGCGGTCAACGCGGTGTTTCCCATCGCGGGTTCGCCTGTAGGGGTGCAAAATGCCATCACCGCCGTCATCGGCAGATTTTCCCAGTATTCAGGGAATTTCCTCTTCGATAGCGATGGCTCACTCCTTCCGATCGGAACGCCGAGTGAACGTAATTTCAAAACCCAGGAATACGACGTCTATGCTTCGGACTCCTGGAAAATCACACCGAACCTGACGCTTAACTACGGATTGCGTTACTCGATCAGTCGACCGGTGTATGAAGCAAACGGGTTCGAGGTCAGGACCGATATTCCTGTCTCGGACATCTTCAGACTCCGGCAGGAAGCGTCGGCGCGTGGCGAGAATTTTGCGCAGCCGTTACAGCTTGTGCTGTCTGGTCCCGCAAACAACGCCGCTTCGTTGTACAAGATCGACAAGAACAACTTCCAGCCGCGCGTCTCTATGGCCTGGTCGCCTTCGTTCGGCAAGGGATTCTTAGGCAAGCTTTTCGGCGAGGGCCATGAGTCAGTGTTTCGTGGCGGCTTCGGCATCGTGCACGACTACTACGGTCAACAACTCGCAGTCACCTTCGACCTGAACAACACACTCGGGTTCTCGTCGAGCGACACGATCGCCGCCAATACGTTCAGCCTCACGAGCACGAATCCGGCTCGATTCGCGCCGCAGTTTACCGGTTTCGGGCAGAGCGTCAGAACGTTGCCGCGAATCACTATTCCGGGGAACATCAGCTTCCCACGTACGCAACCCTTCGCCACGGATCCGGCGCTTCAATCAGCACGTATTGAGTCGACCATGGATTCCGATCTCATCGCTCCCGTCAACTACGTGTGGAGCTTCACCTATGAACGCCAGTTGCCCAAAGGCCTGGTGCTCCAGACTGCGTACGTCGGCCGGTATGCGCGCAATCTCATCGCATCACGCGACGTGATGGCGCTCAACAATCTCAAAGATCCGAAGTCAGGCCAGGATTGGTACACAGCCGCAGGTATCCTCGAGCAATTCCGCAGGAACGGCACTCCAATCGACCAGATCCCGCAGCTTCCGTTCTTCGCGAACATGTTGCCGAGCAACATCGCGGCGCTGATGGACGAGATCTACTTCGGCTTCTGCTGCGATGTGTTCCCAACTCATAACCTGAACCAGACACAAGCCGTGTATGCGGTCGCGTTGAACTTCTATGGCAACGACTGGACTGACACTCAGGACGTTATCGAAGATGGACTGGGACGCAACATCTTCTTCCATCCGCAGTATGGCGCCCTGTCAGCGTTCAGCAGTATTGCCAAGTCGAACTACCACGCAGGTCTGCTCACACTTCGTCAGCGACTTGGTCGCAGTTTGACGATGGACTTCAACTACACCTTGTCGCATTCGATGGACGATGCCTCCGGCCTGCAAACGAGCGGCGCGTTCGGAGGTGCGTTCATTCTCAATCCACTACGCCAACAAGACTCGTTCTCCAACTCCGATTTCGACGTTCGGCATATCATCAACGCCAACGCCATTTGGGAGATGCCGTTTGGACGTGGACGACGCTTCTTTAACGGAGCCGGCAAGCTTGCCAACGCCTTTATCGGCGGCTGGCAGCTCGGTGGCATTTTCCGTTGGAACTCCGGTTTGCCAATGTTCAGTCCATATGACGACGCACGTTGGGCCACCAACTGGAACGTTCAGAGCAGCGGCGTCCGATTGGCAGACGTGAAGTCTTGTCCGACACGTGGAGGCAAACTCTTTGGTTCTTGCTTGTTCGAGACTTACAAGAACTGGCGTGGCGCATTCCCGGGAGAGACGGGAGACAGAAATGTCATTCGGCTGCCCGGTTACGTCAACCTCGACATGGGCTTGACCAAGAATTTTGACATGCCGTGGAGTGAAAATCAGAAACTGCAACTCAAGTGGGAGGTCTTCAACGTAACCAACACCCAGCGGATGGGCGACATCGATACCAGCCGCAGCGGTTTTGGATTACAGCTCGACCCCGACCACATCACTTCAGTTGATGACATTCCAACCAACTGGTCGAACTTCATTGGGATCCAGGGTCAACCACGCGTTATGCAGATTGGAGTTCGTTTCATTTTCTAGGCTTCAGTCTGGTCTAAACAAATTACGGGCTGAGGCTGCAAAGCTTCAGCCCGTTCTTGTTTCTGGCGGCAAAAGAGCAGAAAATGCGCACACGGAGGTGGGTCATGCTTCGAATAATTTCTTTATTCACTCTCTTGCTTTGCGTAGCCAGTGTTCAGACGTTTGCTCAGTCAAAGAGGGCACTTCCCCGGACAGACCAGTTGTCAATGGGTGGTGGCGATTACGTCCTCTTTGGTGACCTGATAGTGGATGAGACCAAAGCGGTGGGTGCGACCCCGCCTACTTATGAAATACTCCTCAACAACCTTGGTGGAACGGCAGCCGCCCGTCAGTATGTTTCGTCCGGAGGCCGTTACCAGTTTATGAACCTGGCTGCGGGGCAGTATGAGCTCGTCGTTCTTTTGGACCAGCAGGAAATGACGCGTACTCGAGTGGAGATCCTGCCTGGTCCACCACAGGAACGAATTCGTCAGGACATCAGGTTTGCCGTGAGTACGGTCCGCACGGCGGCTAAACCCGCTACGGTATCTGCGACTGATTACTACAAGCGCTCGGAGAACAACGAGAAGCTGTTCGTCAAAGCAAAAGAAGCGGGCGATCAGAAACGCTACGAAGATTCCATTGTCACACTGAAACAACTCGTCGAAGCCGACCCGCATGATTTCCTGGCATGGGCCGAACTTGGCACCGCCTACCTCTTCACCCAGAAGTATGACGAAAGCGAAAGCGCGTACGTCAAGAGCGTGACGGAACGGCCCACGTTCTTTCTTGGGCAAATGAATCTTGGCCGCCTGCGTAGTTTGAAAAAGAACTTCGAAGGCGCGATCGAACCGCTGACAGCCGCGGTCAACATTCAGCCAACCTCCGCCGACGCCAACTACCTGCTCGGCGAAGCCTACCTCCAAATCAAAAAAGGATCGAAAGCTGTCGGTTATATCAATGAAGCGATCAGACTCGATCCTGTCGGCAAGGCCGACGGTCATTTACGTTTGGCCACGCTTTACAACGCCGTCGGGATGAAAGACAAAGCGGCGATCGAGTACGAAGAGTTTCTGAAAAAGAAGCCAAATTATCCCGACAGCAAAAAGCTGCGCGACTACATCGCGGCGAACAAAAAATAGACCGTCCACAGATTGCACGAATCGTGTAATCTGTGGCGATGCTGAAACTCGTCATCGCGATTCTCGGTGCGACGCTCATCGACGGTTCGGGTCGCGCTCCAATTCAAAATTCAGTAGTCATAATCGAAGGCGACCAGATCGTAGCGGTTGGTCACCTTGGGCAGGTCAAGGTTCCTGCCGAAGCTCGCGTCATCGATGCGCGTGGGATGGTCGTGGCGCCGGGCTTCATCGACGCACACAACCACTCTGATCGCGGCTTCCAAACCGATCCATCCGCCGCTTCGCAAGTCTCACAGGGCATCACCACTGTCGTCGTGGGCCAGGACGGAGGCTCACCGTTTCCCGTCGGTCCGTATCTCGACAACCTGGACCGGAATCCGATCGCTTTGAATGTGCTGACGTTTGTTGGGCACGCGACGGTGCGTTCGCGTGTGATGGGCGAGGACACAAATCGCCGCGCCACACCCGCGGAGATCGAGAAGATGAAACAGCTCGTCGAGCAGGCAATGCGCGAAGGCGCCATCGGGCTTTCTACGGGACTCGAATACGAGACGGGAAAACCGGCGTCGACTGAAGAAGTGATTACGTTGGCCCAGGTCGCCGGCGCCTACGGCGGGATTTACATCAGTCACATTCGCGATGAGGCTGACAAAGCGTTCGAGGCGTTTGCGGAAGCGATTCGCATCGGCAGGGAAGCGCGGATTCCGGTTCAGATCTCGCATATCAAGTTGGGAACAGTTGCCGTTTGGGGTAGATCGGGAGAAGTCGTCGATCTGATCGGTAAGGCGCGAGCGCGCGGGCAGGACGTCACGGCAGATTGTTATCCGTACGATGCGTGGAGCTCGACGATCAGAGTTCTGATTCCGAGTGGCCGTTATGATGATCCGGTTGATGTGGCGCGTGGACT
>Ga0157373_10003103_pt1 | contig 12555 bp, 10 predicted proteins | sample C65metaG_FD_113460 | JGI IMG/M metagenome (GOLD analysis project Ga0157373, IMG submission 113460) | Corn rhizosphere microbial communities from Kellogg Biological Station, Michigan, USA - C6-5 metaG | ecosystem: Host-associated > Plants > Roots > Rhizosphere > Soil | place: USA: Michigan... | reverse complement strand
GCCCGCTTCCGTGAGGCCCTGACGCACACCACCAACCGCACGGCCGCCGCGCTCACGGCGTGGAAGGCGGCTTGGGAGCCGATCCTGGCCTCCGGCGCCACGGTCATCATCGCGCTCCTCTGCCTGCTGTTCTCCGACCTCAACTCCAACAAGGCCCTCGGCCCGGTGGCGGCCGCGGGCATCCTGTGCTCGCTCTTCGCGGCGTTGACCCTGCTTCCCGCGATGATGGCGCTGCTGGGCCGCGTCGCCTTCTGGCCCTTCCGGCCCAAGCTGCTCCCGGAGACAGAGCGCGAGCCGGAGCTCGTCACCGGACTGGAGGGCCAGAAGGGTATCTGGCGCGCCACCGGGTCCCTGGTGTCCCGCCGGCCCCGCACCGTCTGGATTGCCTCCGTACTCCTGCTCCTGGTGGCATCCGCCGGTGTCCTGCAGCTCAAGGCCAACGGCGTACCGCAGACCGACGTCATCCTGGCCGCCTCCAACGCCGTCGACGGCCAGGACGCGCTGGCCCGGCACTTTGACGCCGGCTCCGGGAGTCCAGCCGTGATCGTCACCGACGAGGCGAAGGCGCAGGAAGTGCTGGCGAAGACGAAGGCAAGCGACGGCGTCGGGGACGCCTACCTGCTGGGCGAAGGTGGCGCACCGGTCACCGGCGGTGCCCCCGGTGCTCCGGCTGCTCCCACCGCCCCGGCGGTCAGGGACGGCAAGGTGCTGATCAACGCGACGCTGAACTACGCCGCGGACTCCACTGAAGCCGAAAATGTGGTGGTAAACCTGCGGCAGGAATTGAAGAAGATCGACGGCGGCGCCCTCGTCGGCGGCGTGACCGCCACGGCGCTGGACACCAACACCACGGCCCAGCGCGACCTTGTCACCATCATCACGGTGGTGCTCGCCGTCATCCTGGTGATCCTGATGCTGCTGCTGCGTTCCGTGCTGGCGCCGGTCCTGCTGGTCGCCTCGGTGGTGCTGTCCTACGGCGCAGCGATGGGCGTCTCCGCCGTCGTGTTCAACCACATCTTCGGGTTCCCGGGCGCCGACGCCACCGTCCCGCTCTTCGGCTTTGTCTTCCTCGTGGCCCTGGGCGTGGACTACAACATCTTCCTGATGAGCCGGGTCCGCGAGGAATCCATCAAGCACGGTACCCGGCCCGGCATCCTGCGCGGGCTCGGCGTCACCGGCGGTGTGATCACCTCCGCCGGGGTGGTCCTGGCCGCGACCTTCGCCGCCCTGGGCGTCATCCCGATCATGTTCCTGGTGCAGCTGGCCTTCATCGTGGCGTTCGGCGTGCTGCTGGACACCGTCCTGGTCCGCTCCCTGCTGGTCCCGGCCTTGGCCTACGACATCGGGCCGCGGATCTGGTGGCCAAGCAAGCTCGGACGCCCCGAATCGGATGCCGCCCAGCGCGCCCTGCCGGCCGCCCCGGAACCGGAATCCGCGGCGGCAGGAATCCGCTAGCCCGGGAGTTCCGCTTGCCGGACCCCTGCCGCGGCCGCCGTCACCGTCCCTGGTCCCCCCACCAGGCCACGGTGGCGGCGGCTGCTTTGGTGAGCGGCGTCGGCCGCAGCCTCAGGGCCGCCTCGCTTGCCCGCGAATCCATCACGAAGGGGCGCTCGAACTGGTACAGGGTTTCGGCCAGTTCCCGCGTCCCGGGGGAGAAGGCGCCCATGGCCCGCAGCGCCCAGCCGGGGACCGCGGCCACCCGGGCCCCCCGGACCCCCGCGGCGGCGGCGAATGCTGCAGCCATCCCGCGCTGGCTCACCGCGGGTCCGGTCGGAGCGTGCCACACCAGGTTCCAGACCGCGGGATCCAGGGCTGCCCGACGATCAGGCCGCCGTCGTGCCGGCACTCGCCGCCGACCTGGAGCGCATCCGCAGGGGGGGCAGGACTGGCAGTGCCGGACAAGCTGCTGGCGCGTGGTGCGCTGGTCTGGACCTCGCTGTTCGGTGCCGTCAGTTTCGAGGTCTTCGGCCAGTACGGCGCGGACACCTTCGCGGCCCGGGACGAGCTGTTCGCGCACCATCTGGCCGCCCTGGCAGTCGCCGGACTGCGGTCCTAGCCCGCTCCCTTCCGTGCCGGGCGTCGGCGCGGGCCCCCTGTTGCCTGCCCCTGTTGCCTGCCCGCGGTGCTCGATAGACTGCGACTGCGCCAACGCCGGCGCCCAGCGCTTGCAGGAGGGATCCACACATGTCTGAAAACAGTGAGTTTGATCGAACGGCAGCACAGAAGCACCCCGGCGCCACCCCCGTCCCGGCCGCCGACGAGCCGGCAGCCGAGGGCGACGCCGGACAGTACGTCGAGGGCGACTACGGCCGGGCCGGCGTTGCGGGGGAGAACCCGGCAGCGGCCCCCGAGGGCGAGTACCCCGAAGGGGACTACGGCAGCGCGGGAGTCGCCAGCGGCTCGCACGTAGGGGCAGAAGCGGGGGACTACCCCGAAGGTGACTACGGCCAGACCGGCGCGACCGGGCCGGACGCCGTCGCCGGCGAGGAGGGTGAATACCCCGAGGGTGACTACGGCGCCGCGGGCGCGGCCGGTGCCCGGCGCACGGGCCACGGGGCCGCAGGCGTCGGCGACGAGGCGGCGGGGCGCGACGGAGCCGTCCGGGACGACGCGGGCCGCGAGGACGTCTAGGCCCTCCGTCGAGCGAACCGGGCTGCTGCACGCTCCGTTCTCGCACAGCGAAATCTGCCACCCCGGCGCTTTGCCGTGCCAGAAATCCGCGGAAATCCGGGGCGATGAGACAGCCCCGGTGCCCGTGAGATGCCCCTCAGCTGAAACTTGAGCGAACCTCACTCAACTTTGGATTGACATCTCAACGGCTCTGGGTAAAGTTGAGTGCAGAGCGCTCAATAAGTGGGCGCGCCCTCGTCCTCGACGGGCTCGAACTCCGGGTATGGCCCGGCCGCCGGGCATCCGCCGGATTGCCGGGGCCAGCAAGTTTCCAAGGAAAGAAGGAAGCAACACATGTCACGTGCAGTAGGTATCGACCTCGGAACCACTAACTCCGTCGTCTCTGTTCTCGAAGGTGGCGAGCCCACCGTCATTGCCAACGCCGAGGGTGGCCGCACCACGCCGTCGGTTGTTGCATTCTCCAAGTCCGGCGAAGTCCTGGTCGGCGAGATCGCCAAGCGCCAGGCCGTCAACAACATCGACCGCACCATTGCCTCCGTCAAGCGCCACATGGGCACCGACTGGAATGTCGCGATCGACGACAAGAAGTACACCGCGCAGGAAATTTCCGCGCGCATCCTGATGAAGCTCAAGAACGACGCCGAGTCCTACCTCGGTGAAAAGGTCACCGACGCCGTGATCACCGTTCCCGCGTACTTCAATGACGCCGAGCGCCAGGCCACCAAGGAAGCCGGCGAAATCGCAGGCCTCAAGGTGCTGCGCATCGTCAACGAGCCCACCGCGGCAGCCCTCGCCTACGGCCTGGACAAGGGCAAGGAAGACGAACTCATCCTCGTCTTCGACCTTGGCGGCGGAACCTTCGACGTCTCCCTCCTCGAGGTGGGCAAGGACGAAGACGACTTCTCCACCATCCAGGTCCGCGCCACCGCCGGTGACAACCGCCTCGGCGGCGACGACTGGGACCAGCGCGTCGTCGACTACCTGCTGAACCAGCTGAAAGTGAAGGGCATCGACCTCTCCAAGGACAAGATCGCCCTGCAGCGCCTGCGTGAAGCCGCCGAGCAGGCCAAGAAGGAGCTTTCCTCCTCCACCAGCACCAACGTCTCCCTCCAGTACCTCTCCGTCACCCCCGACGGTCCGGTCCACCTGGACGAGCAGCTGACCCGCGCCAAGTTCCAGGACCTCACCAAGGACCTGCTGGAGCGCACCAAGAAGCCGTTCCACGATGTCATCAAGGAAGCCGGCATCAAGCTTTCCGACATCGACCACATCGTGCTGGTCGGCGGTTCCACCCGCATGCCCGCCGTCTCCGATCTCGTCAAGGAGCTCGCCGGCGGCAAGGAGCCGAACAAGGGCGTCAACCCGGACGAGGTCGTCGCCGTCGGCGCCGCACTGCAGGCCGGTGTCCTCAAGGGCGAGCGCAAGGACGTGCTGCTGATCGACGTCACCCCGCTGTCCCTCGGCATCGAAACCAAGGGCGGTGTCATGACGCACCTGATCGAGCGCAACACGGCCATCCCCACCAAGCGCAGCGAAACCTTCACCACGGCCGACGACAACCAGCCGTCCGTGGCGATCCAGGTCTTCCAGGGCGAGCGCGAGTTCACCCGCGACAACAAGCCGCTGGGCACCTTCGAACTGACCGGCATTGCACCGGCCCCGCGCGGCGTCCCGCAGGTCGAGGTCACCTTCGACATCGACGCCAACGGCATTGTGCACGTCTCCGCGAAGGACAAGGGCACCGGCAAGGAACAGTCGATGACCATCACGGGCGGCTCCAGCCTCTCGAAGGAAGACATCGACCGCATGGTCCGCGACGCCGAGGAGCACGCAGCCGAGGACAAGGCCCGCCGCGAGGCGACCGACACCCGCAACACGGCCGAGCAGCTCGCCTACTCCGTGGACAAGCTGATTGCCGACAACGCCGACAAGCTGCCGGAAGAGGTCAAGACCGAGGTCCAGGCCGACGTCGACGCCCTCAAGTCCGCGCTCGAAGGCACCGACGATGCCGCCGTGAAGACCGCGTTTGAGAAGCTCCAGGCTTCCCAGACCAAGCTCGGCGAGGCCATCTACGCCCAGCCCGGTTCCCAGGACGGCGCCGCCGGTGCCCAGGGTGCCCCGGCCGGCGAGCAGGCGGCTTCGGACGATGACATCGTTGACGCCGAGATCGTTGACGAAGACGAGAAGAAGTAATCATGCCGCATCACGGTAACGAAGAAGAGCACGGCGCTCCCGGGGGCCGTCGCGACGCCGAACAGCCGGAGAACGAGCCGCAGAAGCCGGTGATCCACGACAACCGCAAGGTTGATCCCAAGACCGGCCAGGCACGCCATCCCGACCAGGAGCGCGCAGCCGGAGGGGAGCCAGACGCCGGGGACGCCCTGTCCCAGGCCGAGGACATCCTCAACAGCGTGGACGTTCCGGCTGCCGAGTCGGTGGCCCAGGGCGTGGACGCCGGGGAGGCGGAAGAACTGAAGAACGACCTCCGCCGCCTGCAGGCTGAATACGTCAACTACCGCAAGCGGGTCGAACGTGACCGCGCCGTGGCAGGGGAAATGGCCGTCATCGGCGTCCTGAACGCCCTGCTTCCGGTCCTCGACGACGTCGACGCCGCCCGGCAGCACGGCGACCTCGCGGACGGACCGTTCGCCGCGATCGCCGCCAAGCTGGAGAACGCGCTGAAGACCTACGGGCTGGTGCGTATCGATGAGACCGGCGTGGAGTTCGATCCCACGATCCACGAGGCCCTCATCCAGCAGCCGGGCCCGGATGTCGAAACCGACACCGTCAGCCAGGTCCTGCGCTCCGGCTACAAGTCCGGCGACCGGGTGCTCCGCGCAGCCCAGGTCATCGTGTCCGTTCCGGCGTAGCGTCACCACCGCGCCTTCGCGGATGAGGGGGCCCCGCCCCTACGCGTGGCGGCTATGGTCCTGCGGACCACAGCCGCCACGCTTCGGCAGGCCCGAAGCCACTCCCGGGCCCCCTCATCCGCTTCGGCGCTCAGCGGTAGTCTCGCCTTATAGTTTTGTACTTTGAAAGGAAACGCCATTGGCTAGCCAGGACTGGGTGGACAAGGACTTCTACAAGATCCTTGGTGTCGCCAAGGACGCTTCCGACGCCGACATCAAGAAGGCCTACCGGAAGCTCGCGCGGCAGCACCACCCGGACACCAACGCCGGTGACACCGCGTCGGAGAAGAAGTTCAAGGACATCTCCGAGGCCTATTCCGTGCTGTCCGACCCGGACGAGCGCCAGCAGTACGACGCCATCCGCGCGATGGGCGGCGGCGCCCGCTTCGCCCCCGGCGGTGCCGGCGGGGCCGGTGGCGGCGCAGGGTTCGAGGACCTCTTCGGCGGCCTCTTCACCGGCGGCGGCGGACGCCACTCCGGCGGCTACAGCACGGCCGGCGGCATCCCGCCCGAATTCGCCGACCTTTTCGGCGCCGGCGGTTTTGGCGGCGCAGGCGGCCAGTCCTTCCAGCGCGGACCGCAGAAAGGCGCCGACCGCACCGCGTCGACCAGCATTTCCTTCGCCGGCTCCATCCGCGGCACCACCATCGGGCTGCGGGAACCGGACGGCGAGGTCATCGACGTGCGCATCCCGGCCGGCATCAAGGACGGCCAGAAGGTCCGCGTCCGCGGGAAGGGCCAGTACGGCCCGGCCGGTTACGGCGACCTCATGGTCACGGTCTCCGTGAAACCGCACGATTTCTACACCCGCGACGGGGACAACCTGCGCATCCACGTCCCCGTCACGTTCCCGGAGGCCGCCCTCGGCGCCGACATCGAGGTCCCGACCATCGACGGCGACAAGGTCAAGGTCCGCGTGCCCGCCGGGACGCCGTCCGGCCGGACACTGCGCGTCAAGGGACGCGGCGTGAAGCACACCAAGGCCACCGGGGACCTGCTGGTCACCATCGACGTCGCCGTGCCCAGGAAGCTGGACAAGGACGCGGAGGCCGCCGTGAAGGCCTTCGCCGAGGCCACCTCCGGCGAGGATGTCCGCGCCGGCCTGGCAGCCAAGGCCCGGCTGTAGGAGTCCTGGCATGGACATCGAGTTCGACCAGCCGATCTTCGTCATCTCCGTCGCCGCGGAGCTGGCGGACATGCACCCGCAGACGCTGCGCCAGTACGACCGGCTCGGCATCGTCTCGCCCAGCCGCGCCCCCGGCAAGTCCCGGCGGTACTCGCAGCGTGACGTGAACATGCTCCGCGAGGTGCAGCGCCTCTCGCAGGAGGGGGTCTCCCTGGAGGGGATCAAGCGGATCCTGCAGCTGGAGAACCAGGTCGCGGCTCTGCAGCGCCGGGTCACGGAGCTGACGGAGGAGCTTGGCCGCCGCCGGCAGCCGCTGGACTCCCGCATCTTCGCCGCAGGGGCAGCGGGCGACGTCGTCACGCTGGCCCGCGGCCAGCGGCCCCGCGCCCGGTCCCAGGCCCTGGTTGTGTGGCGGCCTCGCGAGACCCCTTAGCCCGCCTTCGCCGGAGGGTCCAAGTAGTCAGGCAGCCCGAACTGAGTACTCGCGCCAAAAGTCAGGTGGTCGCCCCCGGATAGTCGCGTACCGTCAGCCCGTGACTCCCGCCCGGGCGGCCGCTTGAATTGTCTTGGCAGCCGGATGGCAGCCGATGGGACGGAGACCCGAGAGAGGGTCCCAGTGCAAATGTCGGGGGGCAGCACATGTTCACTTCAATGATTCCGGACGCTCCAGCGCCGGCGTCCGCAATGATCGCGGACCGGCCATGAACTCCGGGTTGCAGGCTGTCGCCCTCTTCGGAGGTTCCCTGCCCGGGCTGCTCCTGCTGACGCTCGGCCAGGCGCTCGTCGTCGTCTGCGTCTGTTTCGATCTGGTCCGGGCAGTCTCCGTCCCACGGTCCCGCCGACGCTACGTGGCCAACACGGTGTTCCGCACCCTGGCGCTGCCTTCGATCCTCAGCATGGCCCTCATCGTGTTGGTCCAGGCCGCATCGGGTGCCTGGGAACAGGTGGCCGGCGGGGTCTTCGTCCTGGTGTCAGTCATCTTCCGGTGGCACCACGACACCGACGAGGACAGCTGGTGGACGGGCAAGGGCAAACAGCTTGGCCGCTGGCTCCGCAGCCGCGCCGTGTCCCGGCTCGTCACCGCCCCGGCGGCAGCCTGAGTCCTCGCCGCCCGGGGACGGAGGCGTTGCGGCCTATTCGATGAACAGCCCGGCCAGGTCTTCCGCCGTCAGCGCCCCGCCGGAGAGTGCGTCGCCCTCCATCACGTCGGCGAACAACTGGGACTTCTTGGCCTTGAGCGCCATGACCTTTTCCTCGATCGTGTCCTTCGCAACGAGCCGGTAAACCATCACGTTGCGGGCCTGGCCGATCCGGTGTGTCCGGTCCACAGCCTGCGCTTCCGACGCCGGGTTCCACCACGGGTCCAGCAGGAAGACATAATCCGCCTCGGTCAGGTTCAAGCCGAAGCCGCCTGCCTTGAGGCTGATCAGGAACACCGGCGCCGCGCCGTTCTTGAACTCGTTGACGACGTCGGTGCGGTTGCGCGTGCCGCCGTCGAGATAGCAGAACTCAATGTCTTCCTCGACGAGCCGCTCGCGGACCTTGCCGAGGAAACCGGTGAACTGGCTGAAGATCAGCGCCCGGTGGCCCTCCGCCACGAGGTCCTCCAACTGCTCGAACAACACGTCAAGCTTGCTGGAGCGCACGCCCGAGAGCGAGGGGTCGATCAGGGACGGGTCGAGGCTGAGCTGGCGCAGCAGGGTCAGCGACTGGAAGATCGTGAACCGGTTCTTGTTGACGTCCTCGATCAGGCCAAGGATCTTCTGCCGCTCGCGCTGCAGATGCGTCTGGTAGACCTTCTGGTGCCGCGGGTTCAGGACGACCTCGAGGATCTGCTCCTGCTTGGGCGGCAGGTCGTGGATGACCTGTTCCTTGGTGCGGCGCATCATGAGCGGGCGGACCCGGCGCCGGAGCTTGTCCAGCTGCGCCTTGTCCCCGTTCTTCTCCACCGGCTTCTGGTAGTACTCGGCGAAGCGCTTGGGGCTGGAGAAGAGCCCGGGTGCCACGATCGAGGTCAGCGCCCAGAACTCCATCAGGTTGTTCTCCAGCGGTGTGCCGGTGATGGCCAACTTGAAGCCGGCAGGGAGTTTCCGGGCGCACTGGTAGGCCTTGGACTGGTGGTTCTTCACGAACTGCGCCTCGTCCAGCACCAGGCCGGCCCACTGCTGCGAGGCGTAAGCCTCGTAGTCGATCCGGAACAGCGCGTAGGACGTGATGACAATGTCCGCGCCGGCCATCGCCTCGGCCGGGATCGAGCCGCTCTTGGCGAAGGTTTCGCTGATCGCCCGGACCGTGAGCCCGGGGGCGAACCGTGCGGTTTCGGCCTGCCAGTTGCCCACCACGGAAGTGGGCGCGACCACCAGGAAAGGCGCACCGCCGGGGGAGGCGACGACGTCGGAGGCCTCGGCACCGGCAGCCCCCTGACCTGCCGCCTCAGCGGCCGCGACCTTGGCCGCGCAGATCAGCGCCAGCGCCTGGACGGTCTTGCCCAGGCCCATGTCGTCCGCCAGCACCCCGCCCAGCCCGTGGCGGTAGAGGAAACTGAGCCAGTTGAAGCCTTCCAGCTGGTACGGGCGCAACTCCGCGTCGAGCGTGGCTGGCAGCGGCAGCCCCTTGACCCCGCCCTCCAGCAAGCCGCCGACCGCCTCCCGCCAGGCGGCGGCCTGCTCGTCGACGATGCCCAGCTGCGCCAGCTCGTCCCAGAGCCCGGCCTGGAAGCGGCTGATCTGCAGCGGCGCGTCCTTGTTGTCCTGCAGCTCCCGCGCCTCCTCGATCAGGGCCCGCAGCTGGTGCAGTTCAGGCAGGTCCAGGGAGAAGTAGGCGCCACTGGGCAGCAGCATCTTGGTCTGGCCCGCGGCGAGGGCGGAGAAGACGGCAGCGAAGGAGACCGGCTGGCCCTCGAGGGAAATCTGGATGCCCAGGTCGAACCAGTCCCGTTGCTCGGTGGCCTTGGTGGAGATCGAGACCACCGGGGCCTCCTCGGCCTCGCGGTAATCGGCGATCTCGCCGGCGGTGTCCACGGAGACGTCCGGAAGCTCCCGGAGTGCCGGGAGCACCTCCTCGGTGAAGGCCAGCGTGTCCAGCCCGCCGAGTTCCGCGGAGGCCGCCAGCCGGGGAGTTCCCCAGCCGCCCGTGGCGGATTCGCCGAGCTTCGGCACGACGTCCCAGGGCTGGCCCACGGTCTCCAGAATCCGGGCCTCGGCGGCGTCGTCGCGGTAGCCGTGGTCGCCCGGGTGCCGCCACAGGGGCTGGGCCGTGACCAGGGTGCCGGCCTTGTAGTGCCATTCCCAGTGCAGCCGGACCCGGTGGTCGGCCCCGTAGTTGGCCAGCAGGGACAGGGTGGGGACGGCCAGGGTGGGCAGCTCGACGGATTCGTCGGAGGCCGTCACCCGGGCCGTCTGCTTGAGCTTGGGGTAGAACCCGGTCAGGAAGCGGCCTTCGTCCCGTGCCGGAATGCGCAGCGTGGTGGCGGCGGTGACAAACGTCAGGAGTTCCTCGCTGAGCCCGGTCTCCAGCGGTGCGAGGGTGATCGCGGACTCACCAGGGGCCACGCCGGGCAGCGCGTCGGCGTCCGAGGTCAGGAAGATCCCGTGAGCCGGGCGCCCGATGGTCCCGACCGACGCCGGATCGACGACCGCTCCCTCGACGGTGATGGTCGGCGCGAGGGCCAGCCCGCCGCCGTCGAGCTCCTCGGCGCCGAGCCGGGTCAGATTGAGGCCGACGGCGGCCGGCTCGCCAGCCAGGTGCACGGGGTCGTCGCCCCGGCCGTGGACCAGGGCGATGCCGATCTTCCGCGCCTCGGCCAGCAGGCTCCACAGGTTCTTGCCGGCATAGGTGTTCAGCCCCAGCCAGGGGGCCGTGCCGGCGTGCTGGCGGTTGGCCAGGGCGGTGTGCGAGGCCAGGAATTCCTGCATCCACTCCACATGGGCTTCGTTGCATTCGCGCCGGTAGTTCAGGTAGCTCAGGGTGTTCCAGGAAACGTCGCCCCGAATCCACTTGCCCTTGGCGCCCATGATGACGGGGCGGGCCTTGAGCTGGCGGACGCTGCGCAGCGGGTCGCGGCGTCCCGTGTAGGAGAAGTGCGGGGCAGGTTCCTCGATCTCGAACTGCAACGCCAGCGGGACTCCGTTGGTCGAGGCGGTGATCCCCGGCCGGGCGAGCAGCGGGCTGAGGGCCTGCTCCCAGTCCGGCAGGTCCTGTGCCGAGGGCTGCCGTGAGAGCCGGGAGGAATCCGGGGGGGCCAGCAGCTGGACCCGGGTGGCCGGGTTGTCCTCGGCGGCGAAGAGCAGCGCCGCCACATGCTTGCAGTCCTTCCGGACCGGGCAGCTGCAGACCCCGACGCTGCAGCTCCAGCCGCTTCCCTTGCGCACGAGCTTCGCCGTCGTCGAATACGGCACCTCCGCGCCGCCGCGGACCTTGCCGAGCATCAGGCCGGTGGCGGCATCGAAGGAAATGCCCGAAACCCGGCTCCCCATGGCGTAGGCGAGCCCGGCCGCGAGGGAGCGGTCGTTGATCGCGGGGGTCTGTATTGCCAGTGCCGCACTTTCGTCCGGATGGGATGGCATGTGCGCACTACTTTCAGCAGTTGGTCATCTGATCCATCTTAGCCAGCCCCGCGGGGCCCGGAAACTTCGCCTGACGTTCACCTGCCGCTCGGGCCGCCGGCCACCGGGCGGACCTACCGTGGAAGGGATCGGAGCACCACCCGCCACCACCGTGAGGATTCCCATGAGCAGCAGCCCGACCCCGAGCCCGACCGCCACCGGCCACGCCCCGGTCCTGACCAGGGACAGCCTGCACGGCGGCAACGTGGATGTTGTGGACGCCAACGTGGACGTCGTCAACGCCATGTACGCGGAACTGCTCGACGCGGAGGAGATCGCGCACACCGCGCTGTGCAGCTACTACGTGGACTTCTACCTGACGCAGGCACTCGACGGTGGTTTCGCCCAGTACGTCTTCACCCTCCCGGAGCGTGAGGAGGTTGACGGCTACGTCCGTGCCGGGCTGGCCGGCATGGGCGCCACGGCGCATCTGGACCTGTTCAACCGCAGCGTGGAGGCCTTCGAGTCGCTCTCGGACGAGGAAGCCGACGCGTACCTCGACGGCGACGCCGGGCAGGGTACCGGAGACGACGGCGCTGCCCCGCCGGCACCCGAGGCCGTCCAGCTCCTTGAGCGGCTAGACGACGAGTTCGAGCCGCTGCTGGAAACCGAGGACATCATCGCGCTCAACGCCGCCTGGCTCCGCAGCCAACCGGACCTGCTGGTCCTGGACGCGGACGAACTCGACCGGCACATCCACGAGCGGGTGTCCCGGATCCCCAACCTGGCGGAGCGCCAGGCCGAGGCGGCAGAGGAGGAACGCCTGAGCGCGCCGGAGTTTGAGCTGATCATCCGCGAACTCTGCGAGGTGGCCGGACACACCCTGCTGAAAATCACCATGGGCGACCCGAACCACGACCACAACGGCGAACGGGTCCTGGCCTGGCACTTCACCACGGACCAGGGCGAGTTCCTTATGCTGGAGGACGACGAGGAGGCCTACATGATCCACCCGGAGACCCGGGAGATCGTTGCCGCCGTCGAGTTCGTGGACGACGACGGCGACGACGACGAGACCGGGGCCGGCGTTTAGTAGCCGCCGGCGGCGGACTTGACCATGTCCCCGGCGGGATTCACGAGGTACCAGACGCCGCCGACGCCCTGGCCGGTGATGTCGCCGGGGGCCTTGTCCTTGACGTAGTAGTACACCGGCATCCCGTTGATGGTCAGCTGCTTCTTGCCGTCCGGCGTGGCGATGGTTCCCACCTTGCCGGTGACCCCTTCCACCGCTGGCGCGTCGGAGCCGGCGAGCACTGGCGGCCACGCCGCGATGCACGAACCGGTG
>Ga0157373_10003102_pt1 | contig 12559 bp, 11 predicted proteins | sample C65metaG_FD_113460 | JGI IMG/M metagenome (GOLD analysis project Ga0157373, IMG submission 113460) | Corn rhizosphere microbial communities from Kellogg Biological Station, Michigan, USA - C6-5 metaG | ecosystem: Host-associated > Plants > Roots > Rhizosphere > Soil | place: USA: Michigan... | reverse complement strand
GTCTCACCATCCGGCCCGCCAAAGTAGGCGCGAACGGAAGCAGCAGTGCGACTGCATGCAGCAATCGTCCGCCTTGGTGTTTCAGGTCGCTAAACCAGGCTGCCGTTGGTGCGGCAGCGGGGGAATTATAGCGATGGGGGGTACGCACCGGCTTCTGATTTTCGTACGTCGAGCTCCAAGCTCGCGCAGGCGAGCAAAAAGCCCCACACGTCGAGCTCCGAGCTCGGCCAGCCGAGCAAAAAGCCTCACGCGTCGAGCTCCGAGCTCGGCCAGCCGAGCAAAAAGCCTCACGCGTCGAGCTCCGAGCTCGGGCGGCCGAGCAAAAAGCCCCACGCGTCGAGCTCCGAGCTCGGGCAGCCGAGCAAAAAGCCTCGCACGCCGAGCTCCGAGCTCGGGCGGCCGAGCAAAAAGCCTCACGCGTCGAGCTCCGAGCTCGGGCCGTCGAGAAAACCTCTCGATGTGTCGAGTTGTGAAGGCCGCATCAGATCATTCTGATTCTTCGCCCGAAACCCCGTCTTGGCATTGCGGACCAACGCCGTAGCGGCCAATCTCCCGCCCTCGTGCCCTTGATGGCACAGCACCGCCAATTGATTTGCGAGGAGTGAAATGCCGCAGAACTTGATTTCGTATCAGCTCACCTCGGCCGATCTGGCCGCCGTGGACGGCGCGCTAAAGACGCTGGAAGACCGGCTCGCCAGCCTGATTGACCTCACCCCGGTTCAGCGCCGAACGCTGGTGAAGATGGGCGACAAGTCCGAAGCCTTCGCGCGCAAGGCCGTGGAGGTGCTGAACAACAACCCCAACGTGCTGCCCGGCAATTTCGACCTCGCCGAACTGCGCCGCGATCTGGCGGGCTTCGATCAGCTACGCAGCCGCCTCATGCGCGTCGCCCGCATTCACGAACGCATGGCGGACTCGCACTTGGCGCTGGGCAGCGATGTGATGAGCGCCACGTTGGAGGGGTATGCGTTCCTCAAGGTGGCGGGCCAGGGGGAAGGGTTGGATGCGGCGCGCAAGGCGCTGGCGGTGCGGTTTAGTCGGGGAGCAAAGCGAAGAGACGACGAAGCTGGCAGAAGTAATGAAGGATCGCCGAATGAGGTGCAGCGGGCGGAATAATCGTAGACGTGGTTGGATTATGCGGAGGGGTTTGGTACGAGACGATGTGAAGAAAGCCTATTGAATTGGAATAACACAACTTCCAATAAATACGAAACAAATCTCAATCCTTAAACTACGCCTTAAGTCCTAGCATTCTCGGAAATATCTTGTGAGAGATATTTTCAATCAACTGAATGCGAGGAAACTATGTGGGACAGTAATGCAGCCGCCAATCATGTTCGACAGCATGCGCAAAGCCAAAGCGGTGGGAACTGTGCAAAGTTTGTCCGAAAGGCGATTGAAGCAGGCGGAATTATTGTGACGCCAACGTTATCGGCAAAGGATTATGGATTCCCCTTGCGTCAGGCCGGATTTATCGAACTTGGGGATGCTTCGTCGCCTCGTCGAGGTGACGTGATCGTGATCCAACCCATCCCGGGGCACCCTCACGGCCATATGGCGATGTTTGACGGATCAAGGTGGATATCGGATTTTGTCCAGAACAATGGGTTTTATCCTGGGAAAGAGTATCGAACGCAAAAGCCGCCGTACAAGTTGTATCGACATCATTGAGGCAAGCATGAAAAAAATACTCTCATGCTGGATTGCCAGTTTCCTGATGGCATTCTCGTGCGCTTCCTATGCTCACGTTGTGGAAGCTCCCAGTCTGCAAGTGAAGCAATTTTATGTCTGGTACATCAACAAGCAGGTGAACCAAGTATTTCCCCTTCTAGATCGAGAGATCGGTCGCTACGTTGATGCGTCCACGGTTGAGAGCCTGCGCAGAGACTACAAGCGAGATCAACTTCCTGGCGGTGCGGACTACTTCCTGAAGGTGCAGGATTACGACGAACGTGACTGGCTCGCGCATATCAAGCCAGGTCGGCCGCTCACGTTCAGCGACGCCGTTGTCGTGCCTGTGAGTTTTGGCTCGCGTAGCGAGGTCACTGTTCTCGTGTTTCTTACCAAGCGACATGATGGTTGGAAGATCATCAAGGTCGATGACATGCTGCCCTATTCATCACCGGGTAACTGACAAAGGGAGCCGCTTCGTGCGGCTCTCTTCATTCAGGAGCGAGGTCGTGACCCAAGACCAGTTCACTTACCGGGTGACGTGGTCCCCTAAAGATGGGGAACACGTTGGCCTCTGCGCAGAATTTCCGTCGCTATCGTGGCTCGCTGCCACGCCGGAGGGTGCGCTCGCCGGTATTCCTAAGGTTGTTGCCGAAGCGGTGCGCGACATGGAGGCGAATGGCGAGGAAGTCGCCGGAGCCAATCGCTGACTGTACCTACGGCGGCGAATTCAAGACGTGAATCCCGCCCCGGGCGCATCGCGCTGGTCATGCAAGCCGCTGAACAAGGCGTTAGCTTGAATCGCCTCGCTAGCGCAAAGCTATGTGCATAGCGCGCGCGTACGGCGTTGATGGTTTGGGGATGGGATGATGTGCCAGCGGATGAAGAGGCGAACGTCAGCGGTTACTCAACACGCGCGCTTCCCCTCTTTTCTTTAGTCGACGCTAGTCACTTCTGGCGCGAGTTGGTGTGCTGGCCGAGCGGGGCGATTGCTAGTCTAAAACGGCGGATCGTTGTCAAACTGCGCTTCCGCAACCGTGGTTGTTGGCTGAGACTGTGGTGAAGGTTGCGCCGTATGTTCCCCAAACTTCCGGCGAACGGTGTTCAAGCGAAGCTTTAATGCGGCCGCCTCGGTCGGGTGCAGACGCTTTAGCTTCCCAACCTTCGCCGCCGCACTTTGCAGCCTTCGCTCGAATAGGTCGCCAAACTCATTCCCCTTGACGCTCTTCTCTAACTGATAAACCTGTGCACGTATTGCTGCGCGTTCCTGTTTAGGGAACGTTGGCTTTTGATTGGCGTGTACACCCATGATCAGGATGGGCTTGGAAGCCGAGAGGCTCGCGTGTTTGCCGCGCTGAGGTTTGAAGCCTGAAGAGCCGATCATTGCGTACACCTGCCCAATAGCCCACCGTCGATCCTCCGCGGTGAGGCTGCCCACTGTGGATAACGTGATGTCGTCAACGTATCGGCTGTATCTGATGCCCCTTTCTGCAAGCTTCGCAACAACCAAGTGTTCCTTGTCCCAGAAAACAAGGTTAGCGAGGTACGAGCTTGTAGGCGTTCCTTGGAAAACCTTCCCATCTTTGGTTGTCAGGAGAGTAAGCAACTCTGCTACCTCTCGGCCAAAACCGAAGAATTCTCGCCAAACGCGATAAACATGATGTGTGGTGATGCAATCAAAGAATGATGCTATATCTTCCGTCACTACATGTTTGGAATGGCTGTGAATTTCTACGTTAGCAATGAAATCCCGGCGAGATATTGATCCCGTCAAATACTTCGGAAAAATCACCTTCCGAAATAAACAATAGTTTATCTTCTTGAGAAGAGGTTTTAGCGGGGATTTCGTATCGAAAACATAGCGTGTCCCGCCATTTTTCTTTGGTTTTGGTTTCGGGCCGATATAAAGATTATGAGCTCGTGCGGCGATAGCTCGAATTTTCGGCTCCGGTTCACCTAACGCAGCGCAAAGCGATTGAACGGTTTGAATCCGACCGTGAGGATAAGTTGGATAATTTTCCATCATCCGCGCACTACGTTCAAAACAGCTTCTGACAACCGCTGTGCAGTCTCTGTGTCTAAGCCGCGCAAATCTTCCTTGTCCGCGGCAAGAAACAAGACTATTGGTGTAGGAATATCTAGTGCTACTGCAACTTTCTCAATACTGGTCAGGGTAGGCTCCCGTTTTCCAGATTCGATCATTGATAGATACGACTGAGAAAGGCCAGCCCGCTCCGCCAGGACTTCCAATGAAAGTCCTTTTGCCGAGCGGCATACTTTCAGGGCGCGTCCAATTTCCATATCAATCACCCAAAATAGGTTGGGCTTCCTTGCTCAGCAACATTCATTATTTCAGAAACGTCATCACATTCGTGACCACGCTGAGCAAGGCAGCCAAAACCTTGAGAGCTTCAGCGGTAAGCCGTCGCTTCTCTGCTGCGTTTGCGTCATTGACAGCCTTTTTGAGGGTGTCAATCTGCTCCTTGAATGCTTTTCGAGCGGGGGCATCAAGCGAACTACCTCGTTGAATAAAAATCTCTTCAAGCTCGTCAACGAGTTTCTTCAAATCGGAAGACATATTCATACTCCTGTAACCGGGCAAATGCCCAGCCGCCAGAAAGCAAAGCCGGTAAGGAATTGCTGATGCCCCGGAAGCCCACCACCGTCTACTCAGTTTGGTTCAGCCGCCCTAAGACGACTTACCCACTGCGCTTGGCTGGATCGAGGATTGGGGACGCTTGAGCGCTGCTCGTCGCGACTCCGCACATCGCTTGGCCAATGAAGCCGGATGTTGGCTACACCCAGCGCCGGCAGAATGCCGGCAACTAGCGAACCTTGCCCTTCTAGCTGGAGATATCTTTCGACTTAAAGAACGTGTGAGCGGTGACGCTCACCCATGGCTAGCACTGTAGGCGGCGCGAAGTAACGTGTCAAGAAATATCACTGACAGTGATTATCTTGTTGCGTTGATGACTGATGGTCTTGTGTAAGAGCGCTTGGCGTTTACACCCCGTTTACACCCCTCCCCCCAACCTTTACCCCGTTTTTACCCCCCTTTCCCTACTGTTGCACTGCACGCAGGCCCTGTGACGGGAGCCTGCCTGTACGCCGCATCCGGCCCCGTTGACGCGCACCCGCGCCGGGCCATGCGGCACCCAAAACAACAAGGGAAAGGTCCATGCAAGCCAAGGTTTCTTTGCACGCCACCGTCATCGGTGGCGTTGTCTTCTGTGCCGCAGCACTGTCCAGCGCGGCCGCATTTGCGCAGTCCACTGACGCTGCGCCGGCACCCGTTGCCACTCCGGCCGCCCCTGCCAGCCCGTTGACGGCCAACGTCACGCTGGCCAGCCAATACCGCTATCGCGGTCTCATGCAGACCAACAACAAGCCGGCCATTCAGGGCGGTGTGGATTACGCGCTGCCCAACGGCTTCTACGTGGGCAACTGGAACTCGTCGATCAGCTGGCTGGGGGATTCCAACCCCAACGTGTCCGCCCCCATCGAGATGGATTTCTACGGCGGCTACAAGACCGAGCTGATGAAGGACGTGCCCATTGATGTGGGCGTGCTGCAGTACTACTACCCGGGCAGCTACCCAAGCGGCTACACCCGCCCGCACACCACCGAGGGCTACGCGCAGATCGGCTACGGACCGGTCTCGTTCAAGTACTCGCACGCGTTCTCCAACCTGTTCGGATTTGCTGACAGCCACCACAGCCAGTACTTCGACTTGTCGGGCAACTTCGACACCGGCTTCTGGGGCCTGACGCTGAACCTGCACGTGGGCTATCAGCAGGTGCCGCATCAGGTGGTGCGCACGTCGTATGCCGACTGGAAGGTGGGCGTGACGAAAGACTTCGGCAGCGGCTGGACGGCATCGCTTGCGTACATCGACACCAACGCTGCGCGCGCCGCCTACACCAACACGCGCGGCAATTACATGGGCAAGGCCACCGCGCTGCTGGCCGTGACCAAGACGTTCTAACCACGACGACCTGAAGGAAAGGGGAGCGCATATGGACCTCGTTTATCTCGCCGGCCTTGCGGTGCTGGCCCTGGCAGTGGGCGGCTTGCTCGCCCTCTCCGGCCGGCTTGCCACCAAAGACCAACCCACCACGCACGCGATGGAGAAACAGCAATGACCTGGCTCTATGTGCTGTCCGGGGCCATCACGGTGGTCCTGCTCGTCTACTTGTTCGTGGCCTTGCTCTGGCCCGAACGCTTCTAACAACACTGCGAGGCACACCATGAATGCGTTCCTCCTCCAGCTGGCGATCTACCTGGTCGTGCTGCTGGTTCTGGCCAAACCGCTGGGCGCGTATATGACCGGCGTGTTTGGCGACAAGCCCTCACGCGCGCACTGGCTCGGCCCCATCGAGCGGTTGTTCTATCGCGTGGCCGGCGTCAACCCGCAGGCTGAGATGGGCTGGAAGCGCTATGCGCTGGCTGTCATCGTCGTCAACGTGCTGGGCGCGCTGGCGGTGTATGCGCTGCAGCGCGCGCAGCAGTGGCTGCCGCTCAACCCGCAGGGCTTTGCTGCCATTACGCCGGATTCGTCCTTCAACACGGCCATCAGCTTTGTGAGCAACACCAACTGGCAAGGCTATTCGGGCGAAAGCACGATGAGCTATCTCACGCAGATGCTCGGCCTGGCGGTGCAAAACTTCCTGTCCGCCGCCACCGGCATTGCGGTGGTGATTGCGCTCATCCGCGGCTTTGCGCGCCACTCGGCCAACACCATCGGCAACTTCTGGGTCGACTTCCCGCGTGCCACGGTCTACGTGCTGCTGCCGCTGTCGATTCTGGTGTCGGTGTTCTTCGTGAGCCAGGGCGTGATCCAGAACTTCGATGGCTACAAGGAGGTGGCCACCGTCACCGCCACCACGTACGACAACCCGAAGATGGATGCGCAGGGCAATCCGCTCAAGGATGCGCAAGGCAACCCTGTCACCGAGAAAGCCACCACGCAAACGCAGACCCTGCCTATGGGCCCGGTCGCGTCGCAAGAGGCGATCAAGATGCTGGGCACTAACGGTGGCGGCTTCTTCAACGCCAACTCCGCACACCCGTACGAGAACCCCAACGCGCTGACCAACTTCGTGCAGATGCTGGCGATCTTCATCATCCCGGCGGCGCTGTGCTTTACGTTTGGCGGCATGGTGGGCGATGGCCGGCAAGGCTGGGCCGTGCTGGCCGCGATGACGGTGTTGTTCGTGGCGCTTGCTACGTTCCTGGCTTGGTCTGAGCTGCACGCCAACCCGATGCTCGCCAACCTCGGCATCGATCAGGCCATGGGCAACATGGAAGGCAAGGAAACACGCTTCGGCATCGTGGCCTCGTCGCTGTTTGCCACGATCACCACGGCGGCTTCGTGCGGTGCCGTCAATGCCATGCATGACTCGCTGACCGCGCTGGGCGGCTTCGTGCCGATGTTCCTGATGCAACTGGGCGAAGTGGTGTTTGGCGGTGTGGGCTCGGGCCTGTACGGCATGCTGGTGTACGCCATCCTGGCCGTGTTCATCGCGGGCCTGATGATCGGCCGCACGCCGGAATACCTCGGCAAGAAGATCGAGGTGTTCGAGATGAAGATGACCTCCATCGCCATCCTCGTCACGCCGCTGCTGGTGCTCGTGGGCACGGCCGTGGCCGTGGTGGTGACGCAGGGCAAGGCGGGCATCTTCAACCCCGGCACGCACGGCTTCTCTGAAGTGCTGTACGCCTTCTCTTCTGCCGCCAACAACAACGGCAGCGCGTTTGCGGGCCTGTCTGCCAACACGCCGTTCTACAACGTGGCGCTGGGCATCTGCATGTGGCTCGGCCGCTTCTGGATCATCGTGCCGGTGCTGGCCATGGCAGGCACGTTTGCCGCCAAGAAGCGCCTGCCCGTGACGGCCGGCACGCTGCCCACGCATGGGCCGCTGTTTGTGGTGCTGCTGATCGGCTCGGTGCTGCTGGTGGGCGCGCTCACGTACATCCCGGCGCTCGCGCTCGGCCCCATTGCAGAGCATCTCGCCCGCTAAGCAAGGCGAGTCGTCTACCCAATATCAACAGGTGCCTTATGGCTATCCGTTATCCCGAATCCGAACCTGCTGTGCGTACGGTCAAGCACAAGCTTGAGCCCAGCGCCGGTGCTGGTACTGCCGCCGCCGAGCCGCACGCACGCAGCACGCACACGACGCTGTCCGCCAAGGATGTGCGCAAGCTGTCGATGTTCTCGTCGGCGCTGGTCAAGCCCGCCATTGTCGATAGTTTCCGCAAGCTGTCGCCGCGCGCGCAGGCCAAGAACCCGGTGATGTTTGTCGTCTATGTCGGCAGCATCCTCACCACCATCCTGTGGGTGATGGCGCTGCGCGGGCAGGCCGAAGCGCCCGCGGGCTTCATCCTCGCCGTGTCGGTGTGGCTGTGGTTCACGGTGCTGTTTGCCAACTTTGCCGAGGCGCTGGCCGAAGGCCGCAGCAAGCAGCAGGCGGCATCGCTGCGCGGCATCAAGACCACGGTGCAGGCCAAGGTGCTGGCCGATGCGCGCCGCCGTGACCGTGTGGAAGCGCGCGCCGCCACCGCGCTGCGCCGTGGCGACATCGTGCTCATCGAAGCCGGCGACATGGTGCCCGGCGACGGCGAGGTGATCGAAGGCGTGGCCTCGGTGGACGAAAGCGCCATCACGGGCGAATCGGCGCCGGTCATTCGCGAATCGGGCGGGGATTTCTCGTCCGTGACGGGCGGCACGCGCGTGCTGTCGGACTGGATCATCGTGCGCATCACCGCCAACCCCGGCGAGAGCTTCCTTGATCGCATGATCTCGATGGTGGAAGGCGCCAAGCGCCAGAAGACGCCCAACGAGCTGGCGCTGACGATCCTGCTGGTGAGCCTGACCATCATCCTGATGCTGGCGACCGTCACGCTGCTGCCGTACTCGATCTTCTCGGTGGATGCGATGAAGGCCGGCTCGCCCATCACCATTACCGTGCTGGTCGCGCTGCTGGTGTGTCTGATCCCGACCACCATCGGCGGGCTGCTGTCCGCCATTGGCGTGGCCGGTATGAGCCGCATGATGCAGGCCAACGTGATTGCCACCTCGGGCCGCGCCGTGGAAGCGGCCGGTGACGTGGATGTGCTGCTGCTCGACAAGACCGGCACGATCACGCACGGCAACCGTCAGGCGTCGCGCTTCATTCCTGCGCCGGGCGTAACGGCCAAGCAGTTGGCAGAGGCGGCGTGGCTGTCGTCGCTGGCCGATGAAACGCCGGAAGGCCGCAGCATCGTCACGCTGGCACGCAACCTGGGCGAGGCATCCATCGATGAAGCGGCGCTTGCGAAGACGCAGCCGGTGTACGTCGCCTTCTCTGCGCAAACGCGCATGAGCGGCATCAACGTTGGGCACAACGGTGAGGCGCGTCAGATCCGCAAGGGTGCAGCCGATGCGATTCGCACACATGTGACGTTGCTGGCCGGCAAGTTTCCCGACGCCGTGTCCACCGCCGTGGATGACGTCGCACGCCAAGGCGGCACGCCGCTGGTGGTGTCCGACAACGACCGCGTGCTCGGCGTGGTGGAGCTGAAAGACATCGTGAAGGCCGGCATCCGCGAGCGCTTTGCCGAGCTGCGCCAGATGGGCATCAAGACGGTGATGATCACCGGCGACAACCGCCTCACCGCCGCCTCCATCGCGGCCGAAGCGGGGGTTGACGACTTCATTGCCGAAGCCACGCCCGAGACCAAGCTCGCGCTGATCCGCGAGCAGCAGGCGCAGGGCCGCCTCGTTGCCATGACCGGTGACGGCACCAACGATGCCCCCGCCCTGGCACAGGCCGACGTGGCCGTCGCCATGAACAGCGGCACGCAGGCCGCCAAGGAGGCCGGCAACATGGTTGATCTGGATTCCAGCCCGACCAAGCTGATCCAGATTGTCGAGATCGGCAAGCAGATGCTGATGACGCGCGGCTCGCTCACCACGTTCTCGATCGCCAATGACGTAGCGAAGTATTTCGCCATCATCCCGGCCGCATTTGCGACCACGTATCCGCAGCTTGCCGCGCTGAACGTGATGCACCTGGCCACGCCGGCATCGGCCGTGATGAGCGCGGTGATCTTCAACGCGCTGATCATCGTGTTCCTGATTCCGCTGGCACTCAAGGGCGTGAAATACCGCGCGCTGGGGGCGGCTGCGCTGCTGCGCCGGAACCTCTTGGTCTACGGCCTGGGCGGCCTGCTGCTGCCCTTCCCCGGCATAAAGATCATCGACATGTTCCTGGCCGCAATGGGCTGGGTTTAAGGAAGGAGTGCATTCATGGCAACCACAACACAAAACGTGCAGGCCGATGTGCCGCAACAAGGTGGGCTGCTGCGTGCGGCGCTGGCGGTCTTCATTGGGCTGTCGCTCATTACCGGCGTGTTGTATCCGGTGGTGGTGACGGGTATTGGCAAGGCGTTGTTTCCGGCGCAGGCCGGGGGCTCGATCATCGAGCGTGGCGGTAAGGCTGTTGGGTCTTCGTTGATTGGGCAGAACTTTGATACCCCGGAGTATTTCTGGGGGCGGATCTCGGCGACTGCGCCGAATCCGTATAACGCGCAGGCTTCTGGCGGTTCCAACTTTGGGCCCAGCAACCCAGCGTTGACGGAGGCGGCGAAGGCACGCATTGCCGCGCTCAAGGAAGCGGACCCGACGAACAGTGCGCCGATTCCTGCTGATCTTGTGACGGCTTCTGCGAGTGGGCTGGACCCGGAGATTAGTCCTGCTGCTGCGGCGTATCAGGTGGAGCGGGTAGCGCGTGCGCGGCATCTGTCGGCTGACCTGGTGAAGAAGGCGGTGGCTGAGAACACCAAGGGGCCGATTCTTGGGGTGTTTGGGGAGGCTACTGTGAATGTGTTGGAGTTGAATTTGGCGTTGGATGAATTGAAGTGAGGGTTGTGGACTGCTGGCTTTGATGTTGGTGGTCCATCCCTGTTTCGTTCCCTGCCGGGACCGACTTACTTTTCTTTGTCTTGCCAAAGAAAAGTAAGCAAAAGAAAGGCGCGCCCGAGATGGCGACTTCCCCTTGGATTTGTGTCGCGGGAAGGGAGGGGAGGCAAACTCGCTGCGCTCAGACAGGCCTCCCCTCTTTATCCTCCCCGCAACAAAAATCCAAGGCGCCATCTAGGGCAGGAACGTCAACGGCCAAAACGGTGGTTTGCCTGTTCTGGCGGCGTCTCGGTTGTTGCGGTGTGCTGCTTCGCTTCGCTCGCTATCTCCACCTGGTCTTACTGCTTTGCCTTGCGTCTTGGCGCGTATCCACTACAGCGTTTGTGCTTCGATGGTGTGGCCGTACCCTGCCCTAGATGGCGCCTTGAATTTCTGTTGCAGAGAGGAAAAAGGAAGGGAAACTGTCTGAGCGCAGCGAGTTTTTCCCTTCCCCTCTCTGCGACATAAATTCAAGGAATCTTTCGCCATCTCGGGCGCGCCTTTCTTTGCTTACTTTCTTTGGCAAGACAAAGAAAGTGAGTCAGCCCCGGCAGGGGATGAAACAGGGGATGCACCAACAACAAAAAAGCACCCAAAATACAAGCCATGCCAGATAACGAGCGCCCGAACCCCGACCAACTCCTAGCCGAACTCCAATCCGGCCAAGAGCAGTCCGCCCGCGGCAAACTCCGCATCTACTTCGGCGCCTCAGCCGGCGTAGGCAAAACCTACGCGATGCTGGCAGCAGCAAAGGCCGCGCGCGCCGCCGGCATCGACGCCATCATCGGCCTCGTCGAAACCCACGGCCGCGCGGAAACCGCCGCGCTGGTCGCCGACCTCGAACACCTCCCCACCCGCCAGATCGAATACAAGGGCCGCACGCTGCCCGAGTTCGACCTCGATGCCGCGCTGGCGCGAAAGCCCGCGCTCATCCTCGTCGATGAGCTTGCGCACTCGAACGTGGCGGGGTCGCGCCATCCCAAACGCTGGCAAGACATCGAAGACCTGCTTGCCGCCGGCATCGACGTCTGGACTACCGTCAACGTCCAGCATCTCGACAGCCTGAACGAGGCGGTGGGCAGCATCACCGGCATCCGCGTGTGGGAAACGGTGCCCGATGCGGTGTTCGATGCCGCCAACGAAGTCATCCTCGTCGACCTGCCCGCCGATGAACTGCTGCGCCGCCTGGCCGAGGGCAAGGTCTACATGCCCGAGCAGGCGCAGCACGCCGCGCGCAATTTCTTCCGCAAGGGCAACCTCATCGCCCTGCGTGAACTCGCCCTGCGCCGCACCGCCGATCGCGTCGACGATGACGTGCAGGCCTACCGCCGTGCGCGCCGTATTGAAAACGTCTGGCGCACGCGCGAAACCGTCGTCGCCTGCCTGGACCCGCAGGGCGACGGCGAGCAGGTCATCCGCAGCGCCGCGCGCCTGGCGGCCCAGCTTGAATGCGATTGGCATGCCGTGGCCGTGGTGATGCCGCATTTGCGTGCGGCCGATGCCCGCGCCGAACGCCTGCATGCGTTGCTCAAGCTGGCCGAAGATGCAGGCGCGCGCGTGGAAACGCTGGCCGGCACCAATGCCGTCGAGGCCATCACCGGTTATATCCGCCGCCACAACATCACCAAGGCCGTGATCGGCCGGCCGCCGGAGAAGCGCTGGCGATCGGCGCGGGCCATCGTCGTTGCGCTGCGGCTGGCGATCGGGCTGGAGCGCCGGCTGCCCAGCGGCGACTTTGCCGAGGCGCTGGCGCGGCATTGCCCCGAGGTCGACGTGATTCGCGCCGCGGCCGACCCGGCGCATATCCAGCTCACGCCGCGCGCAGCCGAGGTCGGCCGTGCTGATGTGCGCAGCGAAGCCCAGCGCGCGGCCGATGCGCAGGCCGGTTGGCTCAAGCCGGCTTACGTGGCCGCGTGCGTGTACGTTGGGATTGCGACGGCGCTCTCCAGC
>Ga0157373_10003100_pt1 | contig 12560 bp, 10 predicted proteins | sample C65metaG_FD_113460 | JGI IMG/M metagenome (GOLD analysis project Ga0157373, IMG submission 113460) | Corn rhizosphere microbial communities from Kellogg Biological Station, Michigan, USA - C6-5 metaG | ecosystem: Host-associated > Plants > Roots > Rhizosphere > Soil | place: USA: Michigan... | reverse complement strand
GTACAGGCCGGAGAGCTTGAGGCGGTCTTCGATCAGCGGCACGGTGCGGTCCAGGGTGGTGACCACCGAATAGGCATGGCCAAGGAACATGGCGGTGCTGGCGCCCGCGTCGGTGATGTCCACCACCGGAACGTCGAGCAGTTCCTGCAGACCTTCACGGCCGTGCTCGCCATAGCCGGCCTGGATCACCGCGTCGAACGGTTGGTCGTAGGACATCACCCGATCCATCACGGCGATGGCGGCCAGGTAACTTTCGAAATTGCCTTCAACGGAGTCGGCACCGAAATACGGTGTGAGCCCGACGATTTCGGTGCCGGGGGCGGCCACGGCCTGGGCTTGCCGGGCGATGGCCTCGGTGATGGATTCGGTGGTGTTGACGTTGACCACAAGAATTCGCATGAGCAGTTTCCTTTAACGCAGAAAAGACGGCGGCCCGCATCGACGGGCCGCCTTGAACGATCAGTGGCTGACGTTATCCACAGCGATGGATTCACCGCTGACGTCCTCGTAGTACGGCTGGCGCTTGGCGATAATCAGGTACAACAGGCCTGCAATCGAAGCGCCGATCAGCCAGGAGAACGGTGAAACGCTGTCGAAGCCGGGCACCAGCGCCAGGACGATCGCGATCAATGCCGCCGGAATGAATGCCGCCACGGCCCGCAGATTGACCCCGTTGCTGTAGAAGTACGCGCCGTTCGGGTCCTCGCTATACAGCTGCGGTACGTTGATGCGGCCTTTTCGCAGCAGCCAGTAGTCGACCATGATCACGCCGTACAGCGGGCCGAGCAGGGCACCGAGCCCGGACAGGAAGTACACGATCACCAGCGGGCTGTTGTAGAGGTTCCACGGCAGGATCAGCACGGCGATGGCAGCGCTGATCAACCCGGCGCGGCGGAAGTTCAGGTACTTGGGCGCCAGGTTGCTGAGCACGAAGGCCGGCGCGACGAAGTTGGCCATGATGTTCACCGCCACGGTGACGATCAGGAACGCCAGGCAGCCGAGCACCAGGAAAAAGGTGTTGGGGATCGAGGCGATGACCTGGGTCGGGCTCTCGATGATCTGTCCGTTGATCTGGAACTGCGCACCGCACAGCAGGACGGTGATGGCGGCAAACACCAGGATATTCACCGGCAGCCCCCAGAAGTTGCCGACAATGATGGTCCGACGGCACGGCGAAGAACGGGCGAAGTCACAGAAGTTGAGCACCAGCGTGCCGTAGATCGCCAGCCATAGTGCACCGCCGGCGAAGATGTTGCGCCACATCTCGCCGCCGGTCAGCGGTTCGCGGATCGACCAGGCAATGGTGGCGTCGGCCTGGGTGTACATCCACCCGGCCAGGGCCGCGACGGTCACCAGGATCACCGGCCCGGCGAAGCCTTCGTAACGGCGTACCGTTTCCATGCCGTAGGCCAGGATCAGCAGTTGCACGAACCAGATCGCCACGAAACACACCCCGCCCAGGCTCGACAGGCCGAGGATCGAGTTGTGGTCGTAGTCGGCAACACCCGGATGAATCGCCGTCAACAACACCCGGAAAACCACCGACGCGAGGTAGGTCTGTATGCCAAACCAGGCGATGGCGATGACGGCCCTGATCAATGCGGGAATCTGCGCGCCGTGGATGCCGAAGCTGATCCGGCTGATCACCGGGAACGGCACCCCCGTCTTCTGGCCCATGTAGCCGGACAGGTTCATGAAACCGTACACCAGGGCCGCGCCGATCCCCAGGGACAGGAGGATCTGCCAACCACCCAGGCCCAGCGCATAGAGGCCGATGGCGAAGGAGTAGTTGGCGATGTTGTGTACGTCGTTGGTCCACAGCGCGAAGATGCTGTAGCGACCCCAACGTCGGCCTTCGGCCTTGGTTGGCGCCAGGTCCTTGTTGTGCAGCCTCGGACTCAAGGCGAGGGTGGCTGCGGTTTTGTCATCGAAGGCAGTGGTGGAAGAGGGTAGATCCAGCGCGATGTTATTGGAGAGGCTTGTACGCATTCCGGCAGGCTCCTGATTCTCGGCGCCGCGATGACTGTGCATGAGCGCGGGGCTCGGCAATCTTCGTCGCGGCACGGCGAGCATCATTGGTTACGGGGCATCTGCAGCCTGTACGGGATAGGGCGCTTCAGGCTTGCGGATCTAAAGTGTGTGTATGTTTTATTTGCTGTGTATACAAAACACTTGTCGACTCAAGCCAGATTTATGCCAGCCAACGATCTAACAGAGGCAGCCTTGATTTCGTTTAGTTATCGATAACAGATAAGTCACTGAAATTCAGTGCTTATAAATTGACCATTTGAACAGGTATTTATTTTCCGAGGAGCGGGAGGAGAGAAGCGAAGGCCTGCGGGAGAAACGCAAAGGTGTAACTTTTCGGTGCATTACCGGATTGAGTGCACACAAAAAATGCCACTTGAAGTGACATTTTTGTGTACAGAAAACGCGACTATCTATCAGGCCTTGGATTTGCTGATGATGTTACCGGCGTGCAGGCCGCATTCCTTCTGCGTGGCTTCCTCCCACCACCAGCGGCCTGCGCGTTCATGCTGGTTCGGCAGCACCGGGCGGGTGCAGGGCTCACAGCCGATGCTGATGAAGCCGCGCTCATGCAGGCTGTTGTAGGGCAACTCCAGCATGCGGATGTAGCCCCAGACTTCCTCGCTGGTCATCTGCGACAGCGGGTTGAATTTGTACAGGGTACGCTCCGGCGTGGAGAACGCTGTGTCGATTTCCAGCACGGCCACCTGGCTGCGAGTGCCAGGACTCTGGTCGCGGCGCTGGCCGGTGGCCCAGGCGCGGACATCGGACAGCTTGCGGCGCAGCGGCTCGATCTTGCGGATGCCGCAGCACTCGCCATGACCGTCCTTGTAGAAACTGAACAGACCCTTTTCCTTCACGAAAGGCTCCAGCTTCGTATGGTCCGGCGAGATCAGTTCGATGTCGATCTTGTAGTGCTCGCGTACCTGATCGATGAACCGATAGGTTTCCGGGTGCAGGCGACCGGTGTCGAGGCTGAGTACCTTGACGTTCTTGTTCAGCTTCCAGGCCATGTCCACCAGCACCACATCCTCGGCGCCGCTGAAAGATATCCACAGGTCATCGCCGAATTCGGCGAAGGCCAGCTTGAGGATGTCTTGTGGAGACTTGTTGGCATAGGTCGTGGCGAGTTCCACGACATCAAACGTTGGGCTCATCAGGCGGTTTCCTACAGGTCGGTGGCGCTGCGCGCTCTATAGGAGGCTGATGGTAACAAAAGCGGCCGGGGCTGGCGCGTTCCTGTGCGTTGCGGCTAGAGTCGGCAAGCCTTTTGTTCGCTCAACCGATAAACATCAGAAAATGGGAGTGTCTTGTGGAAATTGCCTGTCTCGACCTGGAAGGTGTGCTGGTCCCGGAAATCTGGATCGCCTTTGCCGAAAAAACCGGGATTGAATCCCTCAGGGCAACCACTCGGGACATTCCCGACTACGACGTGCTGATGAAACAGCGGTTGCGCATCCTCGACGAACATGGCCTCAAACTTTCCGACATACAGGAGGTCATTGCCACGCTCAAGCCGCTGGACGGCGCCATCGAGTTCGTCGACTGGCTGCGCGAGCGCTTCCAGGTAGTGATTCTTTCCGACACGTTCTATGAGTTTTCCCAACCCCTGATGCGCCAGTTGGGTTTCCCGACGTTGCTTTGCCATCGCTTGATCACGGATGAAGGCGGGCGGGTGACGGGCTATCAGCTGCGCCAGAAAGATCCCAAGAGGCAGTCGGTCCTGGCTTTCAAGAGCCTGTATTACCGGGTGATTGCGGCGGGGGATTCCTACAACGACACCAGCATGCTCGGCGAAGCCGACGCCGGTATCCTGTTCCATGCGCCGGAGAATGTGATCCGGGAATTCCCGCAGTTCCCTGCGGTGCACAGCTTTGCCGAGTTGAAACAGGAATTCCTCAAGGCTTCGAACCGCAACCTGAGCCTGTAAACACAGTCTCTGTGGGAGCGAGCCTGCTCGCGATAGCGTTGGTTCAGCTGCATTGATGTTAACTGACACGACGCTATCGCGAGCAGGCTCGCTCCCACAGGGGGGCTGTGTGGTGGTTAGAGGCTCTGCAGGGTATCGAGCAGCACTTTGACCTTGGTGATCGACTCCTGGTACTCCGCCTGCCAGTCCGAATCCGCGACAATCCCGCCGCCGCCCCAGCAACACACCTGCCCATCCTTGACCAGCAGGCTGCGAATGGCGATGGAACTGTCCATTTCCCCACGCACGTCCAGGTACAGCAACGAGCCGCAATACAGCCCGCGCCGGGTCGGTTCGAGTTCGTCGATGATCTGCATGGCGCGGATCTTCGGGGCGCCGGTGATGGAGCCGCCGGGGAAGCTGCCGGCGATCAGGTCCAGGGCGTCTGTGCCGTCGGCCAGTTCGCCGGTCACGCTGCTGACCAGGTGATGCACGTTCGGGTAGCTTTCCAGGCTGAACAGCTCCGGCACGCGCACCGAGCCGATCCGGCAGGTGCGGCCCAGGTCGTTGCGCAGCAGGTCGACGATCATCAGGTTTTCCGCCCGGTCCTTGGGGCTGGCCAGCAGTTCGGCGGCGTGGGCCGCGTCTTCGGCGGATGATGCGCCACGCGGCCGGGTGCCCTTGATCGGACGGGTTTCCACATGGCCGTCGCTGACTTTGACGAAACGTTCGGGCGACAGACTCAGCACCGCGCCGCCGTCGGGCAAGCTCTGGAAGCCGGAAAACGGCGTCGGGCACGCCGCGCGCAGGGCCTGGTAGGCGGCCCAGGCATCCCCTTGGCAGGGCGCCCGGAAGCGCTGGGCAAAGTTGACCTGGTAACAATCGCCGGCCTGGATATAACCGTGGATGCGTTCGATTGCCTGCCGATATTCATCGGCGCTGAGGTCGGGGGCCATTGGGCTTTCAAGTCTGAAGCCGGCCTCTGTCGCCGGGACCGACTGGTTGAACAGCGCGATCAGGCGCTGGCGTTCGCTGTCGCGGCAATGCGGGTGGAACACCAGTTGGCTGGTGCCGGCCTGGTGGTCGCTGACCAGTGCCCAGTCGTATACGCCGAAACGGGCATCGGGCAGTTGCAGGTCGTCTAGGGCATGGGAGGGCAGGGCTTCGAGGTGGCGACCGAAGTCGTAACTCAGGTAGCCGATCAGGCCGCCGGCGAAAGGCAGTTGCAGCGCGCCTGGTAATACAGCGTGCCCCAACTGCGTCAGTTGAGTGCGCAAGCGTTGCAGGAAATCGGCACCGCTCTCTTCCGGCAGCACCGCCAGTTGTTCCAGCGGCCAGGCACTGAGCACATCATAGCGCCCACGTTCGGCGCTTGGTCGGCCGCTGTCGAGCAGCACGCTACCCGGGGCGTGGCGGATGACCGCGAAATACTCGGCGGGGTTGGCGCGGTAGGGTAATGGGTGTACGGAACAGGTCGGCATGGGCGGGGCGGATCGGCCATTGAGGCGGGGAGGCGATTGTAATCCCTGTGTAGGATCTGCTCCTAGAGGGATGTCGGAGATGAGCACGTCCAGGGTTATCGAGACACCTGCGGCATGAACCTTTGTGGCGAGGGGATTTATCCCCGCTGGGGCGCGAAGCGGCCCCCCTCATAACAGCTGAACGCGACCAATCTGATGTACAGCGGTGGCTGGCTTTTGGGGTTGCTGCGCAACCCAGCGGGGATAAATCCCCTCGCCACAAGGGGGCACCTCAGCTTCTCAGCCTTCAACCGGCGGAATATGCCCGAACAACGCCTGGGCAAACGCCACCCGTTCCTCGACGGTTTCAACGACGCCCCGGGCCTTGAGTTCTTCCAGGTGTGCTTCCACCGCGTGGGTGCGCAAGGTCAGGCCGCAGTCGTTGGCGATCTGGATATTCAGCCCCGGCCGGGCGTTCAATTCCAGGATCAACGGACCTTTTTCCTGGTCCAGCACCATGTCCACGCCAATGTAGCCCAGCCCGCAGAGTTCATAACAGCCAGCGGCCAGCTTCATGAAACCGTCCCAGTAGGGCAGTTGCACACCGTCCACCGCGTTGGTGGTGTCGGGGTGTTTGGCGATGATGTCGTTCAGCCAGGTGCCGCGCAGCGTCAGACCGGTGGCGAGATCCACACCCACACCGATGGCGCCTTGGTGCAGGTTGGCCTTGCCGCCGGACTGGCGGGTCGGCAGGCGCAGCATGGCCATCACCGGATACCCCATCAGCACAATGATGCGGATGTCCGGCACGCCTTCATAACTGATGCTCTTGAAGATCTGGTCCGGGACCACGCGGTATTCGATCAGCGCCCGGTCACGGTGACCACCCAGGGAATACAAACCGGTGAGGATGCTGGAAATGTGGTGTTCGAGTTCCTCATGACTCAGGATCTTGCCGGAGACGGTGCGATAACGCCCCTCGAAGCGGTCGGCGATCACGATGATGCCGTCGCCGCCGGCGCCCTGGGCCGGCTTGATCACGAAGTCGGTGCGCCCGCCGATGATCCCGTCGAGTTTGTCGATTTCCTTCTCGGTGGAAATGATCCCGTACAGTTCCGGCACGTGGATGCCGGCGGCGATGGCCCGTTCCTTGGTGATGATCTTGTCATCGACGATGGGGTACAGGCTGCGCTTGTTGTACTTGAGCACGTAGTCGGCATTGCGCCGGTTGATGCCCATGATGCCCCGGGCTTCCAGGGCCTTCCAGGTTTTCCAGAAACCGAACATTACGAATCAGCCTTGAGGAAGGCCTTGAACCGCACCAGCTCGGTCAGGCGGTAGCCGCGATAACGACCCATGGCCAGCATGAAGCCCACCAGGATCAGCAGGATCGCGGGGAAGGTGAAGACGAAATACACCAGCTCCGGCACGCTCATGATCAGGTGCGCCAGGGACGCGGCAAACAGGGTGCCGATGGCGACCTTCATGGCGTGACCGCCGCCGCGCTCTTCCCAGGTAATGGACAGGCGCTCGATGGTCATGGTCAGGATCACCATCGGGAACAGGGCCACTGACAGGCCACGCTCCAGGCCCAGCTTATGGCTGAACAGGCTGATGGCGGCGATCAGCACCACCACGAACGCCAGCACCACCGAGAGCCTTGGCAGCATCTGCAACTTGAGATGTTCCAGGTAGGAACGCAGTGACAGGCCCAGGGCCGTGATCACCGTGAACAGGACGATCCCGAAGCCCAGCTGGGTCTCGCGGAAAGCCAGGGCAATCAGCACCGGGGTGAAGGTCCCCAGGGTCTGCAGGCCGATCAGGTTGCGCAGGACCAGGATCACCAGCACGCCGATGGGGATCATCACCATGATCATGAACGTTTGCTGGGTTTGCAGGGGCAGGCCGTAGAGCGAATATTCGAGGAAATTGGCGTCGGTGTTCTCGTCCGTCAGCTTGGCCAGGCGAATGGCATTCATTTCGCTGTTGTTCATGCTGAAGGTGACGGTGGCCTTCTTGCCGCCATCGACGGTGATCAGGTTTTCATCGCCGGTCCACCACAACAGGCGGTCGGTGGGCAGGCCCTGCTCGCCGGTGTCCGGGTTGAAATACAGCCAATCGTTGCCGTTGAAGCTGCGCAGCCACAGTTCCGGCGTTTGCGGCTGATCGGCCACCAGGCGAATGGTGTGGACCTTTTCCACCGGCACATGGGCGATGGACAGCACCAGCTCGACGATTCTCGCTTTGTTGCTCGAAGACGGGTCGCCGGCCAGCAGCAACTTGACGTTGTCGTCGTTGAGGTTATTGACCCGCTTGATGGCTTCGCTGATGAAGGTCTCGACGTCCGCCGAGTGCTGGCGGATCGGCGCGAGCAGGGCTTCGGCGGCGATCTTCTCCGGGCCTTCGATGGCGATGCTGTCGCGGAAGGTCGGTCCCTTGACCTTGGTTTTTTCGGCGCTGTAGCGCTTGGTCAGCACCAGGCGGTAATAGAGGGTCTGGTTGCCCTTGGCCCGGCGAGCCGACCACGTCACCTTGCGGTTGCCGTCGATCCGGTTCACCGCTACGCCGTAATTGTTGGAAATGAAACTCTCGTTGAGGCTGACGTAGTCGCGGCTCAGCGGGGGCACGAACATCTGGATCTTCACCGGGTCCTTGGCGTTGGGCACGAATTCGACCTTGGCATCGATGTTCCACAGGTCGTCCGTGGCGTCTTCGGTCACCGGGATGCCGAGCACGAAAATCTGATAGGCCGTCACCGACAGGCCAAGCACCACCAGGATGGCGATCAGCATTTTCAAATGGAGGGTTAGGGAGCGCATTGGAATTACTCTGCGGTAAGAGCGGCATTGGTGCAGGCGGGTTTGCCGGCAGCGTATTTGAGACTGGGGTCGACCAGTGCGTCGAAGCGCTTGAGCGCCTCGGAACCGATCAGCAACGGGTATTGGAAGGCGCTGCGGTCGGTCAGGTTCACTTCGATGCTGCGCAGGGCCGAGCCCATGCAGATATCCAGCTCGATGACCGGCCGGGCCGTGTATTTCTTGCCTTCTTCCGGGTCGTAGTCACCGGCGCGGCGTTTGATCTTGCTGACCCGGGCCAGCGGGCGTTCGATGGGGTGCGAATGGGCTGCGTCGATGGCGAGGTAAAACCGCACCCAGGATTCGCCGTTGCGCTTGAAGCGCTTGATGTCCCGGGCACTGAGGGAGGCGGTCTTGGCGCCGGTGTCCAGCTTGGCGGCGACCTCCAGGTCGATGCCCTGCAGCGCTGCATATTCGTTGAGGCCGTACACGGTTTTTTCACCCGCCGCGGCGAGCCCCGGCAGGCATATGAAGCAGAGGACAGCGGATAAGGGCTTGAATGTCATAGATCCTGGTGCACGGCGTTCCGTTTATCGGTTCAGGCCCTGGCATTACTGCACAAGCTCCTTCAATAGCCTTCTCTCTATATAGAAGAACAGGAGAGTGGCCAACAGCGGCGGCATTCTAGCACGGTGGTTTTCTGACGCCACCGCCGGCCGGTCGCTACGATCCCTGCGAAAAGACAGTTATGGCGGATGGTCTTGTTAGACGATTGTCGACAATGTTGTTTTTTGTTTTGACGTATACGCTTTGATTGGGTAGTTTTTGTCGTATTGATTTTCAAGGTGTCGACAATATGCTCGATCAGCTCGAAACGCCGGTGCTGGCCCAGGATGACTCGGAAACCCTTTCCGAAAACGTCTTCCGGCGTATCCAGGCCGCCATCGTCAAAGGTGAGATCGCTCCCGGCAGCAAGATTTCCGAGCCCGAGCTGGCCCGTACCTACGGCATCAGCCGCGGACCGCTGCGCGAAGCGATCCATCGCCTGGAGGGCCAGCGCCTGCTGGTGCGAGTGCCCCATGTCGGCGCCCGGGTGGTTTCCCTGAGCCATGCCGAGCTGCTGGAACTCTACGAAATCCGCGAGTCCCTGGAGGGCATGGCTTGCCGCCTCGCGGCCGAGCGCATGACCCTGGCGGAAATCGACGAACTGCGCGGAGTCCTGGAAACCCATGAGCGCGACGCGGCATTCCAGGCCGGCGTCGGCTATTACCAACAGGAAGGCGATTTCGACTTTCATTATCGGATCATCCAGGGCAGCGGCAACCGCACACTGACGCAAATGCTCTGCGGCGAGCTGTATCAGCTGGTGCGCATGTATCGCATCCAGTTTTCCACCACGCCCAACAGTCCGCGCCAGGCCTTTGCCGAGCATCACCGGATTCTCGATGCCATCGCCGACCGTGACGGCGAATTGGCTGAGTTATTGATGCGCCGGCACATCGGCGCCTCCAAACGCAACATCGCGCGTCATTACCAGGACAGCGCCGCCACTGAACGAGGTGAGTCATGAGTTCCAGCAAGAGCACGCCAGGCCAGCGATTCCGCGATGCGGTCGCCAACGAGCATCCGCTGCAGGTGGTCGGCACGATCAACGCCAACCACGCGCTGCTGGCCAAACGCGCCGGTTTCAAGGCGATCTACCTGTCGGGCGGCGGCGTGGCAGCGGGTGCCCTCGGCGTACCGGACCTGGGCATCACCGGCCTGGATGACGTGCTGACCGACGTGCGCCGGATCACCGACGTGTGCGATCTGCCGCTGCTGGTGGACGTGGACACCGGTTTCGGTTCCTCGGCGTTCAACGTGGCCCGCACCGTCAAGTCGATGAGCAAGTTCGGCGCGGCGGCGATCCACATCGAAGACCAGGTCGGTGCCAAGCGCTGCGGCCATCGGCCGAACAAGGAAATCGTCTCGCAGCAGGAAATGGTCGACCGCATCAAGGCTGCCGTTGATGCCCGCACCGACGACAGCTTCGTGATCATGGCTCGCACCGATGCCTTGGCAGTGGAGGGCCTGGAGTCCGCGCTGGACCGTGCGGCCGCCTGCATCGAGGCCGGTGCCGACATGATTTTCCCTGAAGCGATTACCGAACTCGAGATGTACAAGCTGTTCGCCAGTCGCGTGAAGGCGCCGATCCTGGCCAACATCACCGAGTTCGGCGCGACGCCGCTCTACACCACCGAACAGCTGGCCGGTGCCGACGTGTCGCTGGTGCTGTATCCGTTGTCGGCGTTCCGCGCCATGAACAAGGCCGCCGAAAACGTCTACACCGCAATTCGTCGCGACGGCACGCAACAGAATGTCATCGACACCATGCAGACCCGCATGGAGCTTTACGATCGCATCGACTACCACACCTTCGAGCAGAAGCTTGATGCGTTGTTCGCTGCGAAAAAATAACGGGCCGATTCCCTACAAATTCAAGAACTGGAGACAGCAAATGGCCGAAGCAAAAGTACTCAGTGGCGCCGGGCTCCGTGGCCAGGTAGCTGGGCAAACCGCCTTGTCCACCGTGGGCCAGTCCGGTGCGGGCCTGACCTATCGTGGCTACGACGTTCGCGACCTGGCGGCTGATGCGCAATTCGAAGAAGTGGCCTACCTGTTGCTGTACGGCGAGCTGCCGACCCAGGCACAACTGGATGGCTATGTCCGCAAACTGCGTCAATTGCGGGACCTGCCCCAGGCCCTGAAAGAAGTGTTGGAACGCATTCCCGCCGACGCCCATCCGATGGATGTGATGCGCACCGGTTGCTCGTTCCTGGGCCACCTGGAACCCGAGACAAGCTTTTCAGAGCAGCACGACAAGACCGACCGCCTGTTGGCCGCGTTCCCGGCGATCATGTGCTACTGGTATCGCTTCAGCCACCAGGGCCAACGCATCGAATGCGTGACCGACGAAGCGTCCATCGGCGGCCATTTCCTGCACCTGCTGCACGGCAAGAAACCGAGCGAGCTGCACGTCAAGGTGATGAACGTGTCGCTGATCCTCTACGCCGAGCATGAATTCAACGCTTCGACCTTCACTGCCCGGGTCTGCGCCTCGACCCTGTCGGACCTGTTTTCCTGCATCACCGCGGCGATTGGCTCGCTGCGTGGCCCGTTGCATGGCGGCGCCAACGAAGCGGCCATGGAAATGATCGAGCGCTTCGACTCGCCGGAAGCGGCAATCAAGGGCACCCTGGCGATGCTGGAGCGCAAGGACAAGATCATGGGCTTCGGCCACGCGATCTATAAGGACAACGATCCGCGCAACGAGGTGATCAAGGGTTGGTCGAAAAAACTCGCCGATGAAGTGGGCGACACCGTGCTGTTCCCGGTTTCCGAAGCCATCGACAAGACCATGTGGGAACAGAAGAAGCTGTTCCCCAACGCCGATTTCTATCATGCCTCGGCGTACCACTTCATGGGCATTCCGACCAAGCTGTTCACGCCGATCTTTGTCTGCTCGCGCCTGACCGGCTGGGCCGCCCACGTGTTCGACCAGCGTGCCAACAACCGCATCATCCGCCCGAGCGCCGAATACACCGGCGTCGAACAGCGCAAGTTCGTGCCAATCGAACAACGCTGAGCTGGAGGGGGTTAACCGCCGGTACTGAAGAAACCCGGAACCCTGTGGGAGCGAGCCTGCTCGCGATAGCGTCGGGTCAGCGACATCATTGTTGGCTGACCCACCACAATCGCGAGCACGCTCGCTCCCACAAGAGAACAGGTTCACTTCAATGGCTGCGCCAGCCCCTCCGGAACCCACCGTGAGCCGAGTCCTGACGATGAACACAGAATTTCGCAAACCGCTGTCCGGCACTTCGCTGGATTACTTCGACGTTCGCGCGGCCGTGGATGCCATCCGTCCCGGCGCCTACGACGGCCTGCCGTACACCTCGCGCGTGCTGGCGGAAAACCTGGTGCGTCGCTGCGACCCGGCCACCCTGGGCGAGTCGCTGCTGCAACTGATCGAGCGCAAGCGCGACCTGGACTTCCCATGGTTCCCGGCCCGGGTGGTCTGCCATGACATTCTCGGTCAGACCGCCCTGGTGGACCTGGCCGGCCTGCGCGACGCCATCGCCCAACAAGGTGGTGACCCGGCCCAGGTCAACCCGGTGGTGCCGACCCAACTGATCGTCGACCACTCCCTGGCAGTGGAAAGCGCCGGCTCCGACCCTCAGGCATTTGCCAAGAATCGTGCGATTGAAGACCGCCGCAACGAAGACCGCTTCCACTTCATCAACTGGACCAAAAAGGCCTTCAAGAACGTCGACGTGATCCCGCCGGGTAACGGGATCATGCACCAGATCAACCTGGAAAAAATGTCCC